>Ga0118677_10000572_pt1 | contig 81017 bp, 71 predicted proteins | sample AliMusrvi5mmetaG_FD_86154 | JGI IMG/M metagenome (GOLD analysis project Ga0118677, IMG submission 86154)
GCCACGGAGATGACGCCGCCGGCGCCCTCCGCTCCCGCCGTGCGGCCGCCGCCGCCCTCGCCGCCGTCGCCGCCGACGCCGCCGCCTCCGCCGGTGCCGCCGGTGCCGCCGTAGCCGCCAGTGCCGCCGGTGCCGCCGGACCCGCCATGGCCGCCAGTCCAGGCAGAGGAGTAGGCACCATCACCGCCGGTGCCGCCGGTGCCGCCCTGGCCGCCCTGGCCGCCCTGGCCGCCTTGGCCGCCCTGGCCGCCCTGGCCGCCGATGCCGCCATCGCTGGTCAGAGACAGGGTGCCGCCCAAGGCCACCGCGCTTCCTAATGTGATGCTGCCGCCAGTGCCTCCGGTGCCGCCGGCGCCGCCGTTGCCGCCGGTGCCGCCGTTGTTGCCGGTATAGCCGCCGGAGCCCTGGCCGCCGCCGCCGCCATTCTCGCCCGCATCACCGACGTGATAAGTGCCATTGCTGCCGTGGTCGCCCTGGTCGCCCTGCCCGCCAGTGCCGCCCAGGCTACCAGTGCCGCCCAGGCCGCCCAGGCCGCCCAGGCCGCCGTTGCTGATCAGAGACAGGCTGCCACCCAAGGTCACAGTCCCATCGAAAGCGATGGCGCCGCCATTGACCGTGTCGCCCGTGCCTCCAGTGCCGCCGGTGCTGCCGGTGCTGCCCGTGTTGCCCGTGGCGCCCGTGGCGTTCACCGCCAAGGAGTGCGAGCCCGAGTTGCCCACGGTCCCATAGAAAGTGACAGCGCCGCCGTTGCTGGTCAAGGTCTCGTCCTGGAACAGGACGACCGCCGAGCCGTAATCCTGCCTGCCGCCGGTATAGGTTCCGCCCAAGCCCGTGGCGGCGCCGCCCGTGGTGATGCCGGTGGCCCCGCCGGCGCTGGTGCCGTTCTGAGTGCCGAGGTTGATGTGGCCGCTGCTGCCGGCCGTCATGGAAACATAGCCGGTGCCGGAGTTGCTGATGGTGGCGCCGACGTTGATGTTTCCGGTGGTGCTGCCCCCCCCGTAGTACGCATCCCCGGACCTGAGGGCCAGGCCGTAGCCGCTCCAGACGATGCTGTTGAGGATATCGATGTCGATGCTGGCGTCGACCTCCACATTGGCTGAATTCAGATCGCCTTCCAAGGTCGCGGTGTTGATGTGGTTGCTGTCTGCCGATCCACTCCAGATCGTGACTGTTCCCGCCGGATCCAGCAAGAGGGATCCTACGGCGCCCTGGGGCGCGCGCAGGTCCGCGAGGCCATCGAAGAGCAGGCCGTTGGCGCCGGAGACCTCGGCGTTGCCGCCGTTGCCGCCGTTAGCGCCGCCCTGCGCGCTGATGGCGCCCTGAAAAATGGTGTTGTCGTTGGACCAGACCACGACGTTGCCGCCGTTGCCGCTGTCCGTCGCGTCCGCCTTGATCACGGCCCCGGCCTCGACCGTGACCTTCGCAGCGTCGGTGATGGTGGCGTCCGTGCCGTGCGCGCCGCCGCCGATCAAAGCCGTGCCGCCGCCGTTCTGCCCGCTCACGTCCACGACGGAGCCGCTCTTCAAAGTGATGTCGGCGGCCGCGACGCGCACCACGCCGCCCTTATCGCCCTGGGTGGCGGAGATCACGCCGGAGTTGACCACCGAACCCCCGGTCGCGGTCAGGTACACGTGGCCGTCCTTGGTCTCCACGCCCGTGGCGTTGACCAGGCCCGAGTTGTTGATAGCCAGCCCGTAGACGTTGCCGTCCGCGGCCGCCAGCTCCGCGGTCGCGGCCGAAATCTGGCCCTTCTGGTCCACGCCGACTGCGGCCGTGCCTTTGCCGGCCTGCACGAAGACGCGCTGGTCGTTGCCCGAAGGCATGAGCAGGACTTCGCTGCCCGCGGCCAGGGCCGCGGTGCCCTGCGGCGCGCTGATCGTGCCCGTGTTCTGCACGGTGTGCGCGATGAGCACCACGTCTCCGCCCAAGGCGTTGATGGTGCCCGCGTTCTGCAGGCCGGCCAAGGAGCTGCCCGAGAAGAGCAGGCTGCCGTTGGACATGAACTGGTCGTTGTTGACGTCCAAGGTGGAGGCGACGAAGCTCTGCGTGTTGATGACGCCGGTCGGCCCCACGACGATCCCGTTGGGGTTGACGAGGAAGACCCGACCGTTGGCCTGCAGGGTCCCGTAGATGGCCGACGGGTCGCCGCCCGTGACGCGGTTGAGCACGGCGGAAAGGACCGAAGGCTGGACGAACTTGGTCAGCTCGCCGGCGTTGATGGAGAAGCCCTGCCAGTTGATGACGGCGTTGTTGGTCTGCTGGTTGACCGTGACCACGCTGCCGGCGCTGCCGATGCCGGCCTGTCCGGCCGCCACGGTGCCGCCGAACGGGTTCGACCAGGCCGACGGCGGGAAGGCGAGCACGAACACCAGGAGCAGGCGCAGCCCGACGAGGATCGGGTTCTGCTCCCGTTCGGAAGTCCAGGTTTTTATGTTCCTTCCTCGATACTTATACCACAGCGGGCTGGCGGAATCCAAAGAGGGCTTGACGGAGTTCTTCTTAGTCATGGTTTTTCCCCTGCGTGGCGTGCAAATAAAAAAGCCCTGCCCAACATGGGCATAAGCTAGTGGTCTCGGCGGGTGGAGGATGCGTTGTCACTCAAAAATCATTCAGTCGATGAGACATTGTCGCATATGCTTTTTCGGCATGTCAATGTCGATATAATAGCATTTCAGTCACATTGTTTACCGGGGCGCGGACCCACCGTCCCAGGATCCGCGCCGCCACCCCGCGACCCAAGCCAAGGGCAGGTCCTCTAAGGGGTTGACGCAAGCTGCCGAAGGGGACGCGACCGCCTCCCAATGGCCGGCGTGGGTGGCGATGAAATAGCCCACCTGAGCGCCCCAGATGCGCGAGTAGGGGAATTCGAACCAGCCCCATGGGTTGTACGGCGCCGGGCGCGGGTCCGGCGGCGACGCCTGGTCGAGGTGGATCTCGCCGACCAGCCAGACGCGATGGCCGGACTGCAGGGTCGAGGCGATCTGGTCCAGCACGGGCTGGATCGGATGCTCCATCTGCATCCTGACCTTGAGCAGGTCGAAACGGTGGAAACGATGGTCTTCCAATGCCGGCACGGTCGTCCAGAGCGCGGCTCCGGCGTAATATCGCCCGAAGGAGACGCCGTTATACCACGGATGCACGAGGATGAGGTCCTCCGGCGCCGCGCGCCTGTTCAGTTCGGCGACGATGAGGTCCATGTTGGTCTGACGGCAATGCGCCCCGGCGAAAGCTCCGGAAAAAGGCGCGCCCGCCAGGAGGCACGCGAGGAGCAAACGCGTGACCCGCCAGCGCCGAGCGACGCCCGCCGACGCGGCGTCGATGCACACGGCCGAGAAGGTCAGCAGCGGCAGATAATACCAGACCTGCGTCAGCAGGCCGAGGGACCACAGGCCGAGGAAGAAGCTGACGGCCCCGGTGGTCAGCGCCGTCGCGGCAAAGAGCGTCACCGCGGCCTCGTCATCGCGTGGAGACGCGCCGGAGCGCAGGGCCCGGAACCCGCGGGCAGCCGCCAGCAGAGCCAGCCCGATCCAGAGCCATTTCACCCAGGCCATGGTGGGCGCCAGAGCCGCGGACAGATTCCGCCAGACGAACCCCGGCAGGAAACCGGTCTGCTCCAGCATCGCCCAGCCGACGTGACGGTCATGGATCATCTTGAGATAGGGCAGATAGGCCGCGGCCGCCGGGACGCCGATGGCCAGCGCCGCGATCGCCTGGTCTCCCTCTTTACGCCACAGGCAGACGGCGCCGCCGGCCAGGCAGACGGGCAGGATGAGGAAGGAGTTCTGGAACAGGCATTGGGCGCTCAGAAGGGCGGCGGCGGCCGCCGCCAGCCAGCGACCCGGGCGCGGCGACTCGACGAACCGCCACACGGCCGCCACGGTGACGAGCATCAAGACGCTCCCGGCGCCGTAGGCGCGCAGAGAATCCTCCCAGCGCACGGCGGTCAGATTCGCGGCCAGCAGGCCCAGGGCGACCAGAGGCGCCCTCCGGGTCAAGGCTCGGCCGTTGAGCCAGACCGCGCCGAGGAGCCCGAGCCCGACGAGGAAGCCGCACACCCGGAAGCCGTAGTCCGTGCCGCCGAACCCCAGCGCCGACCAGGCGCGCAGCACCGTTGGAAACAGCACAGGACAGGTCTCGATGCTGAGGAAAGACCACATCTCCTTGAACGTCGGCAGCACGGCCATCCGGACGATGCCGCACTCGTCGCGCCAAAGCCCCCCGGCATGGTTCAGAAAGACCGCGTGCAGGCAGACGGCCGCCGCCGTGAGCGCGGCGCCGACGAGCCATTCCGTCCGCTGGATGATCCTCATTCCGACTTCGGGCCCCGGGGCCCGAAGTCGCTATAATACCACACCTGGAAGCCGGGCACCCCCATGTCCGCCGCGATGGAAGCCGAGACGACAGCGCGGCCCAGCGCCCAGCTGCTGCTCGCCGACGAGCGCTTCTACCACGGCTTCTACACCATGGAACTCCCGGGCATCCGCATCGGCCTGGCGCTGATTGACGCGCTGACCGGGGTGGCGCTGTTCCTCCTGCTCCGCCGACCCTGGGACGGCCGGAGCGCCGCGGCCGCCCCTCGGATCAATCGGAGAATCTCCACACGAGATACCGCTCCGGCGGGATGAGCCCGAAGGCAAAAGGAAGCGGGCCGAGCACGTCGGCATAGAACCCCGCCCCTGAAGGCCGGCGCATGGTCGCCAACCCTGGGAAGGACGGCATCTCGATATCCTCGAGCCTTTTGAAGAGCCCCGGATCAGGGGGGATGATCCGCGGCGAATTCGCAGGCGCCACGACGATGTCCCCGGCGGCATACGCGGCGCCTGGCTGGAAGCGCTTGGCCCCAAGGGCATCCATATAATAATGGAATCCCCAGGTCCCCTGATAATAGAGGGCGCCGGCCGCGCCCAAGGACCTTTGATTCATGGCGACGGCGGCCGCTCGAGCGCGCCCGGCCAGAGCGTAATCGGACCACGCGACCATGATGGCCAGGAGCGCGGCAGGGATGAGCGCCCACGCGTGGTTCAGCCTGGCCCGCCGGGATCCGCACTGGCTCTCCAGCCGCCTGGCGATCAGTATCCCCGCCGCCGGAAGAAGCGGAAGCACGGATCTTGCGTTTATGGTCCAGTTGATATGGCTGGCGAAGATCAACGTTCCCGCGACCCACATCGCAAGCAGAGCTGATGCCGCATCCAGGCGGACCCAGAGATCGGCGGCCGCAAGCGCAAGGATATTCAAGCCGGCGACGACGAATAGAGAGAATTGCAGGATGATGCCCCAGCGGGGTCCGTGCGCATCATGGATCGGATATCCGCCTATCGTGGTCGATCCCGCGACGAATGCCGAAACCATCAGAAAAACAACGCCCCAGGACACGATGCGGCTTCTGCGCCACAAGAAGGGCAGATAGAAGAGGCTGCCGAGCAGACAGCCCCCAAGAAAATCGAGGCCGATGAATCCCCGTGCGATTCCCGTATACTCATAAGGCCTGCGGACGATCGGGAAGCTTGCGGCATCAAGCAACAACCCTTTTCCGTATAAGCTTTGCGTGGACCATTGATAGCCCGCCAAGGTCAGAAGCGGCACAAGGAAAAACAGCGCCCACCAGCCTAATTCACGCTTCTTGATCAGAGAAAAGACGAACAGCAGCGGAACGACGGCCATGCCATAATATTTGCTCAGGGCGGCCATGGCCATGAGCAGCGCCCCCAGCGCCAGATATCCAGGTCGCGCCGAAGCGATCCCCCGGATCCAGAAGAAGACCGCCCAGACCCAGCAAGAAAGCATCAGGACGTCGCACATCACAGTAGTCGCGGAAACCAGGAACACAGGAGTAAAAAGGCAGATGAGAGACGCCTCGAAGGGCCGGGGACATAGCTGACGCGCCAGGAAGAATATGCCCAGCATGGCGGCAAGGGCGGGCAAAAGCATGGCCGTGTGAATCGCGACTTCTCCCCAACCGAACAACAGGCCCACCAGGGCGAGATAGTAAGAAAGCAGGGGCGGGTTTTTCATCACTCTGGACATCGGCTCTTCGGTCCCATACCAGTTCAAATTGAAACCGTAAAAATCCAGGGGCGCATGCAGGATGTGCTTTGCGGTCCACAGGTACAGGGGATCGTCGATGTGGAAGGCCTTGCCCAGGAATGGCGCCAGAGCGACGACGGTCAGGGCCGCAAGCAGGGCGGCCAGCAGCATCGTTGCTTTGGGATTCCCAGGACCGATCTCAAAGCTGGCAAAAGGGTGCTTCCAGGACTCCCGGGGCGCGGAATCGCTCTCGGCGACCGCGCGGTTTCTGACGGAGTCAGCCTTGCCGCTCTTGGATCGGTTTTTCCTTTTTGCCATGTCTTTCACCGGATTGCGGGCAGACTCATCGGCCCGCGGCCAGCGCGGCGGTCTTGAGCGTCTGGTATTTCTGTTCAAAAGTCAGGGCTTTTTCCGCATCGCCCAGGTCCCGGTAGAGCAGGAACAAATTATGGTAAGGATCCGGAAAATTGGGGGAAAGCTGAAGCGCCTTGCGATAGCAGTTCTCGGCTTTGAGCCAGTTCCCTTTTTCGGCGAAATAGATCCCCAGGGAATTGTAGGGCACCGAGAACTGCCCGCGCCGGACCGGGTAGAAGACCAACACGGACGCCAACGCACCGAGCGCGGCGAACTTGAGCAGACTGGCCCGGTCTCGCCGGAGCCAGGCGGCCCATGCGAACTCCACGCCGCTCGCCGCGAAGATGATGAAGAACGGGACGACCAAGACGCGGTAGCGCGACACGACGCTGAACAGCCCCACCGAGGCCGAAGCTCCCAAAGCAAAGATCGCGAGCAGAGCCGCGGCGGCGCTCCACCGGCGCAGGCCGAAGGCCGCGCCGCAGAGCGCCAGCACCGCCACGACGCCAAAGGCGAACGCGCTGAGCTTGAGGAACGGGATGAACTCCGCCACGAAAAGGAGGTTGAGGGTGTCCGGATACTCATAGCGATTGAAGAAATAGGCCGTCCGCCGCAGAAGGAGCTTCAGGAAACCCCAAGGGGAAGCGCGGATATTGTCGAAAGCCTTGGCGCTCCAGTACGCCGAGACCTCGGAAGGCTTGAGCGTCCTGCCCCGGGCTTGCTCGGCGATCCGGATCGAGTTGTCGAACATCTCCTTCATGCCTGTGCCAAGTCCCACGGAAGGGCGGAAGCCCCCCCCCTTCTCCAGGTTGGTCCCCATGTAGGCATTCACGCCGACATACGCCGAGATGGGCACGAAATCATTGTAAAGGCGATAGTTCTTCAGGGTGACAGGCGAGATCCCCACAGCGAGTCCGGCCAGCAGGAGCGCCGCGGCCGCGGCCCCCAACCATTTTCTATTCCTCATTATGGCAAGATAAAGCCCCAGGAAAAGCGCGGAGCAGCCGACCGGGAGCATGATATTGGGCCGCAAGAGCACCGCGACGGCGAACAAAAGGCCGGCGGGGAAACAGGCCTTCAGCGCGCCGTCCGCATTCTTGAGGGCGCGCACAAGGATCCAGAGCGCGCACAGCATGAAGAAGATAGACACGCTCTCGCCCAAGAGCATGTTCTCATAGAAGATGAACGGAGCATAGACGGCGGCCAGCGCGCCGGCGAATATCGGCACGCGCCGGGAGTCGAAAGCCTCCTTGGCGAGGCCATAGATCAGCATGGGGGTGAAGGCCCCAAGGGAGGCCTGGATGAGATGCACCGCTCCTATCGAATGTCCGAAGATCCGGTAGATGAGCCCTAAGAAATACGGATAGAGCGGAGTGGTGTAGACCAGCCAGGAGGGTTTGCCGAGCCAAGCGCCGGCCGCGATCTCGAGGCCTCTGAGGTCGTAGACGCCGTCATCGAGTGCAGGCGAGAGCGGCTCGAAGAAAGGCGTCTGCTTGAGGGCATGCAGATAATAGAGCCTGAGGATGAGGGCCGTCGTAAAAATAGCGCAGAGCCACAGCCGCTCCTGTCTCGGCCCGGCAGGGCCGGACATCCTCGCGCGAGGCTTCTCGCGCAGCGAGCGGATGAATCGCTCGACATCCTGCCTCTTGAGGCCCAAGGAGGCCGCCATCTGGCGGGCGGACTGGTCCCTCCGATTCCGCCTGATGAATTCTTCTTGCTCGGGATCCACGGGTCAGGAGCCAGCCGGCCCCATTGATTGTAGTATTTCCCCAAGGATATAATACGAGCCATGGCCAAGCCCGGAGCCGCCCCTTGAGCCGCAAGCCGCGCCGGGCCCAGCCGCAGCCCCCCTCGACCTCTAAGCCTTTGGCCGCCGCCCTCCCCGAACGCTGGGTCTCCATCGTCCCGGCGGCCCTGGTGGTCCTGGCCTGCCTGTTCAATCTCGCGGCCTTCCATACCGAGCTCAACGGAGCGGCGTACAGCCTCAACGACCACGTCCTGCACCAGGCCCTGGCCGCCCGGATGGATGCGGCGTGGCAGGCGCACGCCAATCCGCTCGACCCCTGGATCCCGTACTGGGGCCAGGGCTTCCCGGTCCTGCGCTACTACCAGAACCTGCCGCACCTGCTGGTCGTTTCGGCGTATCGCCTGCTGGGCAGGACGGTCCCGCTGGCCGATGTCTTCCGGACGTTCCACCTGCTCTGCCTGGTCCTCATGCCCGCCTCCTTCTATCTCGGTGCGCGCCGGCTGGGCCTGGAGCGGCCCACGGCCGCGCTCACGGCGCTCTGCGTGCCGCTGCTCGCAGTCGACCCCACCCACAGGCATTTCCTGGGCCTGCAGCCCGCGTCGTTCATCTGGAACGGAGGGGGCCTGTTCTCGCAGGAAGTCGCCGTCGCGTTTCTGCCCCTAGCCTTGGCCGCGGTGCTGCGCAGCGCCCTGACGGGCCGGTGCTTCGGCGCGGCGCTGGCGCTGCTGTGGGCCACCTGGGTCTCGCATCTGCTAATCGGCTACAGCGCCTGCCTGCTCGGCCTGCTCGCGATCGTCCACCCGGACGCGCGCGGACAGCGCCGCACGGTCCTGCTGCGCCTGCTGGGCCTCTACGCCGGGGTGTTTGCGGCCGCGCTCTACCTGCTCTGGCCCACGCTCACGGAATCGAGCCTGCTGTGGCGGTCGATCTGGGAGGAGCGGCCCTACTGGGATTCCTACGGAGCCCCCATGATCATCCAGTCGCTCCTGTGCGGCGGGATCCTGGACGGCCCGCGTATCCCGGTACTGACCCTGCTCGCGGGCCTGGGCGCGGCGAGCGTGGTATCGCGGCGCTGGCGGCCCGCGGCCGAGCTGGGGGCGGCGCGCTTCGCGCTGGGCGCCGCCGGCCTGAGTCTGCTGCTCTTCTTCGGCCGGGCGACCTGGGGCCCGCTGGTCAAGCTCCTGCCGATGAGCGACAACCTGCCGTTCCACCGCTTCATCTGCGCGGTCCAGTACTCGGGCCTGCTCCTGGCCGGCCTGGGCCTCTCGGTGCTGTGGCGCGCCCTGGACTGGCGGCGCGACGGCCGGCGCCTGGCTCTGGCCCTGGCCGTCACGGCCGCGGCCTTGAGCCCGGCCTTCTGGAGCGCGGCCTCGACCGGCCAGCGCCTGGCCGGCATGACCGCGCGCACCGCCGCGGAGTTCTCGGGCAAGGGGAAGGGAGTCGTCGAGCTCATGGCCATGCTCTCCGACAAGAACCGCGCCGAGCCGGGCCGCGGCTACGCGGGCACCCGGTGGGACTGGGGCCGCGAGTACCACGTGGGCTCGGTGCCTTTGTACATGCTCTGGCCGGCCTTCGACATCCCCTCCATCAGCTACATGATGCACACCATGGGCATCAATTCGGACCTGGACGTGGAGTTCGACCCGAAGCGCAAGGACCATTACGACCTCTTCAACATCCGCTACCTGCTGCTGCCGCGCGAGGTCCCGCCGCCGCCTTTCGCGCGGGTCCTGGACACCCGGCCTGGCGTCGTGGCCGCGGTCGTAGACACGCCCGGCTACTTCGACGTGGTCCAGGCCGACTGGTTCTATCCCCTGTCCGCCGCCTCGCCCCGGCAGCGCTACGCCTTCAGCAAGCGCTTCATCGCCAGCTCCTGGCACGGCGCCAAGCGCTTCGTGCGCATGGGCCGGGACTGGCGGGACGGCCCGCAGGGCTCGGAGATCCTGCTGCGGCCCGGCGCGCCCATGCCGGACCGGCCGGACTCGAACCGACGGCCGGCGCCTGCGGCATCGGAAGTTCCACAGGTGCCGGACGGACGGACTTCCTTACGGCCGGCGCCGGGCCGGGTGCTCCGGTCCTGGGGGAGCAACGACCGGTTCGGGGCCGTTCTGGAAGCGGATGAGGCGGCCTATGCTTTGGTGCGGGTCACCTTCCACCCGGCCTGGCGGGCTCTGGTGGACGGCGCGCCGGCGCGCACGGTGATGCTCTCGCCGGCGTACCTGGGCATCCCGCTGAGCCCGGGCCGGCACACGGTGGAGGTGAGCTACGCGCCCGGCTGGCGCAGCCTGGTGTTCTTCGTCCTGGGCCTGGGACTCATCGGGCTGGCCCTGCTGGCCGACCGGCTGGGCCTGTGGCCGGCCGCGCGCGCCCTCAGGCGACCCACCAGTTGTTGATATGACGGATCAGCAGAGCGATCTGCACCGCGAACAGGACGGCCAGGGCCAGGGCACGCCAGCCTCGGCGAGTCTCCCCGGAAAGAGCCGCCCCCGCCGCGATAAAGATTGGAAAGATCACTACGGTGAAGCGCGTGACTCCCGTGAACGAGGTCGCGCTCATGCTAGAGATCAGACCGAGCGGCAGGGCGAACCAGAAATAGAACCGGTCCGTCCTCCACAAGCGCCAGGCGGCGGTCAAGAACAATAGGAAGGTCATGCGGTCGATGAGGGATACTGTGAGGTCTAAAGGCGGAGGCAGCTCGCGCAAGGAGAACAGGGACATTAGGAAATCAGGGACTGCGAAGACCCGAGACATCGAGTTCGCGGTATGCAGACTGCCGTATACCTTGAAGATGGTCAGTATATCGCCCGTGTTCAAACGCATGAATTGGAAGAAGACGACCAGGCCCAGGCCGATGGCGATGAGCGGACCGCCGGCCTGGCCCCAACCCGCGGGCCGGCGCCTGGGCGGGGTGGTCAGAATCAGGAACAGGGGGATGGCCGCGAGCGCTCCGACGGGACGGGCCAAGGGGAGGCAGAACGCGGCCAGCGCGGCCGGCCAGGTCCGGCCGCGGGAGAGCGCGTGGAACAGGAGGACGCAGAGCAAAAAGAAGAGCGACTCGGCATAGGGCAGGGCGAAGAACAGGGCGCCGGGGAAGGCCAGCAGCAGGAGGGCCGAAGCGTCCGCGGTCTCCGAGCCTCGATTACGGGCCACGAGGTCGTGGAACAACAGGACGCCGATGAAGGAGAAGAGGTTGGCCAAGACCAGGGCGGCGACCAGTGGATGTCCGAAGCAGAGATACGATCCCACCTTGATGGCCAGGGGCCAGAGCGGAAAGAAGCGCGCCGACTCTCCGGCCCCGGCGTAGCCGTGCTGGCTCAGGAACAGGTAATGCTGGGCATCCCAGGTCTTAAGGAAAGCCGCGGGGCCCGGCAGAGCCTCGGCCGGCCAGTGGAAATTGAGGCGATAGTTGCCTTCAGAAAAAATGTTCGGGAGCAAGCGCCGGCATAGGCAGATGAGCCCGAAGAAGGAGCAGCGGTAGGCCAGAAGCGGCAGGGCGATCTGGCGCGTCGCCGGACCGAACCAGCCCGCGCCCTCGGCCGGCGGCACGGGCGCGGCAAGGACGGCCCTCTTGGATCTCATGGGCTCAGACGGCGCCTCGGCCGCGCAGCAGATAGGCGCCGAACGCCAGGAAGACGAACCCGATGACCCAGCCCCAGGCGCGGGCCGCCTTCTCCCCGAAGCTCTCCGAAGCCGCGCCCAGCCCCAAGCCCGCGTCCGGGGCTGAACTCCCGCCGCGGCGCAGTCCCGCCGCGGCCTTGACCGCGGCCAGCAGCGAGCCGCTCAGCAGGAAGAACGCGCCCCCCGCGATGCGGCCCCCCCGCCCGAGGCTCCGGCGCGGCAGGAGCGCGGCCAGGGAGCGCGGGTCGAACCGCAGCTTCCAGAGCAGCCACAGCCCGAAGCCCGCGAAGGCCGCGCCGCCGCAACAGTAGAAGGCGGTCAGCCGCCGGCGCGCCGCGGGGTCCACCGCCTTCTCCCCGGAGCTCCAGCTCAGGGCCGACGCCGCGTGCTCCCGCGCGCCCAGCAGCAGGCTCACGCCCATCCAGAGGAACACCGCCGCGCAGAAAAGTCCCCACGCCTTGGTCTCGGGGTCCATGCTCTGCGGATATCATACCATGCCCGGATTTGCGATAATGTCCGCATGAGCGCGCACCAGAAACCCAAGCCGTTCATCGTGGGCATCGCCGGCGGTTCGGGCTCGGGCAAGACCACCTTCTCGCGCAAGGTGGTCGACGAGTGCCGCAAGGCGGGCATCAGCGGGACCATCTTCTCCCTCGACAACTACTACCGGCCCCTCCAGCACCTCAGCCTCGAGCAGCGCAAGGCCTACAACTTCGACCACCCGGACGCCATCGACTTCGACCTGGCGCACAAGCACCTCCTGCGCCTGGTCGCAGGCGAGCGCATCGAGCAGCCGATCTACGACTTCAAGGCCTACACCCGCAAGGCCGCGGCCCTCGCCTGCGAGCCGGCCCAGCTCATCGTCGTCGAGGGGCTCTACGCCCTCTACCCGGAATCGTTCCTCAAGCTCTACCACTACCGCATCTTCGTCGCCACGGGCATCGCCACCGCGGCCCTGCGCCGCATCGCGCGCGACATCTCGGAGCGCGGCCGCGACGTGGAAGGGGCCAAGCACCAGATCCTGACCACCGTCCTGCCCATGTACGAGTCCTACGTCAAGCCCACCAAGCGCAACGCCCACTTCTCCATCGATTGGGTCGGAGAGGAGATCCCGGAGAAGGCCACCGAGGGCCTGGTGCGCATGGTGCGCGACTTCTTCCGCTAGGCCGGGCCCGGGCGGAGAGAGCCGGCCCTCAGGCCTTGGGCTTCTGCGCCGAGCGCAGGCGGCCGTAGCCCCTGTAGAACAGCGGGATCATGGCCGCGAAGGCCGCGCCGACGACGGCGAGCGCGGCGCCCAGGGGCAGCAGGTCGAAGAGGAAGCCCAGCAGGTAGGAGCCGGCCATGATGCTGCCCAGCTCCACGGCCATCATGAAGCCCATGGCCTTGCCCGCGGACTCGACGGGCAGGCGGGACTGGAAGTACGACGACAACCCGATGTCGTTGGCCGAGAAGGTCAGCCCCATGGCCAGGACCGTGGGCAGGACCAGCCACAACGAGCCGGTCAGGAAGGCCCACGCCCCCAGGCCGGCCAGGGCCATGAGCCGGACCCAGCGGAAGGCGGACGGCTTCTGGCCCTCCCCCCGGTGCATCAGCGAGCGCAGGAGCAGGACCGCGCCCAGGCACTCGCCCAGGTTCCCGCCGCTGATGATCAGCGCCGCGGCGGCGGGCGCGTGGAGCAGGCTCTTGGCGAAGATCGGGGTGAGGATCTGCTCGACGATGCGGTGCAGGACCATGGGCCCCACCATCAGGATGCCCAGCCAGCGGAACTCCGTGCTGCCCATCATGATGCGGGCGCCTTCCCGGACGTCGGCGATGGCGCGCTTGATGCTCTTCTTGAGGCCGACGGCCGCCCCGCCCTGGACCGCGCCCAGGGCCGGGTCGAGCTTGAGCCGGGAGAACACCAGGGCCGCCAGGAGATAGGCCGGGGGCAGCAGGAAGAGCCCGGAGAGCAATCCCACCTTGCTGATGAGCAGGCCGACCAGCAGCGGAGCGATGGTCCCGGCCACTTCGTAGATGATGTGCGTCTTGGAGTTGAACTTGCCCAGCGCGGGCTCGTCGTTGCCGAGGATGCGCGTCGGCAGGATGCCTCGGGCCGTGAGCACCATGCCCTGGGTGAAGCCCGCCAGGGAATAGAGGGGCAGGACCAGCCAGGGGTTGGCCAGGCCCAGCGTCAGCAAGGCGATGATGCCTCCCACCGCGACGGCTTGGGTCGCCAGGGCTCCGGCCAGGACCTTCTGCACCGGCTTGCGGTCGATGAGCCCGCCGGCGAACATGCTGGCCGCGGTCATGCTGACGCCCCAGCCCACGGCCATAGTCGCCATCCAGACCGCGCTGCCGAAGACGGTCAAAGCGACGAGCGGCATGGTGATGCCCAGAGACTCCATTCCGAACTTGTAGATGGCCGTGCCGATGAGGGCCTGGCGGGAAGCCTTCCTCTGCGTCTCCGCGGCGGCCGAAGCCGCGGCCGGGACCTGCGTCTGGCCCTGGGCCGTGACGCCGGCTCTGTCCAGCGCCGGTCGCGGGACGGACGGCAGCGACAAGGTCGCGTCCACCGGATCCTCCGGCAGGGCGACCCTGACTCCGCCGTCGAACAGCCGGTCGAGGACCGGCGCCCGGGCCGCGGCCGAGGCGGACGACGAGCCGCCGCGGGGCGCGGCCGTCCGGCTGAGTTCGCCGGAGGCCTGGACGACCGCAGCCAGGGCCGGCGGCGAAGAGCTGCCGGTCGTCCCGGGCGCGGCGACCGTGACGGGACTCGGCAAGCTCCGGGGCGCCGCCGAAAGGCTCCGGACGCCGGCCGCGGACGCCTCCAGCGAGGGCAGGACGGCCGCCGCCGCGGACGCGGTGACCGAAAGGGCCGGCGGGAGCGTCGGGCTCCAGCCGCCGGTCAAGGAAGCCTGGAAGCCCGACAGGGAAGCGCCGGGCAGGCCGGTGAGCGGGGCGCCGGCCGAGATCACGGGCACGACGGATGAGGCGGCGCCGCGCGAGGCCACGACCTGGGCCACCGCCCCGGCCGCGGCCGGCTGCCAGCAGGAGGCGAGCAGCAGCAACGCCAACGCGGTGCGCAGCATGGCCAGATTATATCCCGGAGGGCCCCGTCACCCTCTAGAGACCAAGGCCCCAGGTCCGGCCCGGCATGTGGCCCAGAGGTTCCTGGGCCTAAGTTCTCAGGCCGCTGGTCAGAGCCCCGGGCCGGGGCACTTCGCCCGCAGCAGGTCCAGGAGCCGGCCCGACGCGAGCGTCCCGGCCGAGGCGAGCGTCCGCCGGCACACCGTCCGGGCCTCGCTCTTGCGGCCCGCGCTGTCCAGCAGCGAGACCAGGCTCAGGCCGGCGGAAATGTTGCGCGGGTCGAGCCGCAGCGCGCGCCGCAGGTCCGCCACGGCGCCCTCGCGGTCCCCGGCCAGCGCCCGGGCCACGGCCCGGCCCGCCAGCCAGTCGGGGCGGCCGGCGTCCTCGGAGACGAGCCGGTCCCACACGGCCAGGGCCCCGGCCAGGTCGCCGGCCTCCTGCGCGATGACGGCCGAGCGGCCCAGGCCGGCCGAGTCCAAGCCGAGGCTCCGCGCGCGCCGCACGCTCTCCCGATACAGCTCCGCGCGGCCCAGCCGGGCCGCGCTCTGCGCCAGGTCCAGCCAGAGGCCGGGGTCGCGCGCATGGTCCTCGGCGAGCTGTCGGCGCAGCGCGAGGCCCCGCTCCCTCTCCCCCAGGTCCTCGTAGATCCCGGCGGCATAGCTCAGGACAGCCTGTTCCCGGGAAAGCCGGAGCGCCTGGCCCAAGGCGGCCTCGGCCCTCCCGCGGCGGCCGCAGCGGGACGCCGCGGAGGCCAGGTCGCACCAGAAGCGGCCGTCCGCGGCGCGGCCCCCGGCCAGGGACTCCAGGACCGCCAGTTCGCGGGCCGGCTCTCCCAGCGCGTGGTAGGACTGGGCCGCCCGCTGCAGAGCCGCCGGGTCGCGCTGAAGTCGGACCGCGCGCTCCAGGGCGCGCAGCGCCTCCTCGCGCCGGCCGAGGCGCCGCGCGACGCCGGCGAGCTGCTCCCAGGCCGCGCCGTCCTGCGGCCGCGCGGCCGTCAGCGCCGCGAGCGCCTGCCGCGCCGCTTCGTCCTCGCCCAGTCCGAGGCAGATCCGGACCCCGTCCTCCAGGTCCTCCGGGGCCAAGCCGAGCTCCAAGGCCCGGCGCACGGCCGCCGCGGCCCGGGCCTTCTCGCCCCGCCGCGCCGCCTCCCGGGCCAGGCTCAGCCATTGCCGGGCCTGAAGGCGGGGGTCCTGCGGCTCGGCCGCCGCGATCTGCGCCCGCAGCCGCCACTCCCGCTCTTTCTCGCCCACCGCGCCGCAGACCTCGGCCGCCTCGAGCAGCGAGGCCGCGTCGCCGCTCGACGGGAGCGCGCGGTCCAGGGCGTCGAGGGCCTCCCGGCGCTGGCCGTGGCGGCCCGCGGCCCGGGCGGCGTCGAGCCAGAGCCGCGCCATCTGGCCCTGGTCCAGGGCGGGGCTCCCGCGGTCCAGCAGCCCGGCCAGGCCGGCGATCAAGCGCGCCCTCGGCCGGGCCGGCCAGGGCTCGAGCAGCTCCCGCAAGGTCTGCGCCAGGGACTCCCGGACCAGCGCGTCCGGCAGGCGCCCCGGATCGCGGCTCTGCAAGGCCGCGAGCAGCCCCAGCGCCTGGCTCCAGGACTGCCGGACCTGGACCGGACTGCCGCGCAGCAGGCTCCGGAACGTCTCGAGGATGGCGGCCCGCAGCTCGCTGAGGTCGGGCTGTTGGGTCCGCACTCTCAGCGGCCGATCCCAGCGCCCGCCGACGGCCAGCGCCCAGGCCCGGCGGACCTCGTAGTCCCTCTGCGGGTCCAGGCTCAGGGCCCGCTCATAATCGGAGGCGGCGGCCAGAGCTTGCCCCGCGGCCAGCTGCCGGGACCCGCGCTCGCTCCACAGCCAGGGGTCCTCCGGATGACGCGCCAGGGCGGCGGCCAGGGCCTCCGGCCGGACCGAGCGCGCCGGATAGGCCGCGGCCAGGGCCAAGGCATAGCCCTCGACGCCCAGGACCGCGGCCAGGAGGAGGCCGGCCAGACCGGCCGCCCACCCCTCGCCGGGGCTGTCCTCGGGCAGGCGCAGAGCGTGGGCGGCCAGGCTCGCGCCCAAGGCCAGCAGGACCGGCCAGATCGGCAGGAAATACGCGGCGGCGACCGTCATGAGGCAATGGATGCCGATGAAATAGAGGGCGAAGAGCCCCACCTCCCGGTGGTCCGGCTTGCGCCACAAGAGCACCGGCGCCAGCAGCCCCAGGCCGACGAGCCCCGGCTGCAGGCCGGCCACGAACCAGAGCCGCCGCAGGCAGGCGCCCAGGTAGCGCCCGGGATGGCGCAGGACCTCGGCGGCGGCCCAGCCCAGCGCGCTGTGGCCGGCCGGGACGAAGCGGTCGAAGCTGGGGCAGGTGACCAGGCCCAGGGCGCCGTTGACGATGTTGCTCTCGGCGCGGCCATGCTCGAAGAGGATGAGCCGGTGGTGGACCCGCCAGTTCATGTAGAGCCAGGGCCCCAGGAAGATCAGCGGCGCCAGGACGAGGACCGCGGCGCCGGCGGCCGGCCGGCGGCGCGGCTCCGCCCGGCGCCGGGTGAGCCACTCCCAGGCGGCCAGGGCCGGGCCGAACAGGCACAGAGTCGAGATGACGGCCAGGTTCGCGGCCAAGGCCGCGGCCGCGAGCCACGTCCGGCGCAGCGTGGGCGCCCGGGCCCGCCAGGCCAGGACATACGCGGCCAGGGTGACGAGGAAGACGGAGGACCAGCGGTACTCGCTGAACCAGGCCGGCGCCGCGAAAGAGAACCCCAGCAGGGCCAGTCCGCCGCACAGCGCGGAATGCAGGAGCCAGCCCAGGCCGAAGACCAGCAGCCCGCAGGGGATGAGGATCAGGCCCCGGATGCCGACCGCCCAGGGCCGGGGCACCTGGCGGCAGAGCAGGGCGTTGGCGACCGACCAGCCCGGCATGTCCCACGACACCTGCGGGAGGTCCACGCCGTGGATCAAGGCCTCGCCGGACTCGACGCCGAGGTCCGTGGCCGGGCGGCAGGGCTCCCGCTGGAAGGCCGCCGCGCCCACCGGCCCGACGGCCGCGGCCAGGCGCAGGAGGCCCGCCACGGCGCAGATCCCGGCCAGGGCGCGCGCCCAGCGGGCCGCGTTCACGAAGGCTCCTCCAGGAACTCCTTGTAGTTGCCTTCGTAGACGAAGAGGTCGAACCAGATCAGGAAATTGAGGACGCACCACAGGGGCCGGCCGTTGTCGCGGCGCCGCGCCAGGTGGTCCTGCCAGAGGGCGTCCACCGCCTCGAAGCGCAGGAGCCCCGAGCGCTCGACCCGCTCGCGCGTGAAGTACTTCTCGGCCAGGGCCCGGAAGTCCCGGAAGAACCACAGGGAGTGCGGCATCTCCAGGCCCATGTTGCTGCGCCGCAGGATCTCCGGGGGCAGCAGGTCCTTCATGGCCAGCTTCTGGATGCAGCGGCCCTGCAGGCCCTTGACCTTGAACCGGGCCGGGATGCGCGCCGCGAATTCCACCACGTCGCGCTCCATGTAGGGGAAGCGCGTCTCCACGGAATGGGCCATCATGGCGCGGTCGTTCTTCACCATGAGGTCGTCGATGAAGTAGTACTGCAGGTCGATGGCGGTGAGGCGATCGAGCTCGTCCATGAAGGGCAGGTCGTCATAGAGCTCCCGGAACAGCCCCGCCGTGGGCCGCTGGGGCGGCGGGCAGGTCAGCAGCCGCGCCTTCTCGTCCTCGGAGAGGACATGGCGCCAGAAGAGGTGCGCCTCGGGCACGCCCAGCTCCGCCCCCTCGGTGAAGCGCTTGGAGAGGAAGTCGAAGCTCAGCTTCTCGTGGGAGACCGGCAGGCGCTCGGCCAGCGCCCGCAGCAGACGCCGGACCCCGGCCGGAGCCAGGCGCCGGTAGAGCTGGCGGACCCGGTGGGCCCGGTAGGTCTCGTAGGCGTAGAAGACCTCGTCGCCCCCCTCGCCGGAGAGCAGCACGCCCACGTGCCGCCGCGCCTCGCGGGACAGCAGGAAGGTCGGCGCGGCCGCGCCGTCTCCGCTGGGCTCGTCTAAGTGCGCGACGGTCGCGGTGAGGCAGCGCATGATGTCGGCCGGGTCCACCACGACCTCGTGATGGATGGGCTGGGCGAAGTCCACCATGATCTTCTGGTAGCGCGACTCGTCGAAGCTCGGCTCGTTGATGCGGATGGAGAAGGTGTGCAGCCGGCGGCTCACCCCCGCCTCCTTGGCCAGGGCCAGGAGCGCGCTCGTGTCGAAGCCCCCGGAGAGGGTGAGCCCCACCGGCACGTCGACCTGCAGGCTGCGCTCGACCGCGTCGCGCAGGCGCACGCGCACCTCCGCGGCCGCGGCCTCCTCGGTCAAGGTCTCGTCGGCCTCGTGGCGCAGTTCGTAGTGGCGCCTCTCCGTGAAGCGCCCGGTGCGCAGGTCGACGTCCAGGAGGTGCCCCCCGGGGAGCTCGCGGACCTCGGCGAACGGGGTGCGGCGGCCCGGGATGTAGGCCAGGGAGAAGAAATGCCAGAGCGCCTCGGAGTCCAGGCGCCGGTCCCAGCCCGGGACCTCCAGCAGCGCCTTGATCTCGGAGGCGAAATGGAGCCTCCCGTGGCTGACCACGTAGAAGACCGGGCGCAGACCGAAGCCGTCCCGCACCAGGAGCGCGCGCGCGCGCCGGCGGTCATAGAGGCAGAAGGCGAACTGGCCCGAGAGCCGGCGGAGGAACCCCTCGCCCAGCTCCTCGTAGAGCCGGATCAGGACCTCGGCGTCGGAGGCGGTGCGCAGAGGGCGCTTGCGCTCCAGGTCGAACTCGTCGCGCAGGCTGCGGAAATTGGTGACCGCGCCGTTGTAGGCGAGCCAGACCGCGCCGTCGTCGCTGGCCATGGGCAGGTTGGCGGCATCCCGGAGGTCCGTGATCTTCAGCCGGGCTCCGCCCAGGACGGCGCGTTCGTCGGCCAGGACGCGCTCTCCGTCCGGGCCGCGGTGGCGCAGGACCGAAGTCATGCTCCGCACCAGGCTCTGGTCCGGCTCCCGGAGCGGCCCGCCCAGAGACAGGGTGCCCGCGATGCCGCACATGGGGCTACCTCGCCAAGGCCTCGGGATCCAGGGTGGGGCGGCCTCGGGCGAGCAGGCGGCCCAGCTCCTCGGCGGCGGAATACGCGGCGCTGGCCGAGACCAGCACGGAGGACGCCGCGCTCAGGAGCAGGCTCCAGAGCAGGAACAACGCCCCGCGCCGGCGCCAGACGAACGCGTAGAAGGGGGCGTACACCCAGAGGAAGACCGCCGCTCCGGCGCCGGCCGCGGCCCCGGTCGCGGGGCGCCCCCCGCCCAAGAGCAGGACCAGGCCGGCCGCGGGCAGCGCGGCCGTGCCCAAAGCATAGAGCCGCGTGGTCAGCGCCGCCTCGAAGCGGCAGTCCGAGGCGAAGTAGATCTTGACCCACCAATAGACCCGGTTCGTGAACCGGTGGACCAGCTTGCGCCAGCCGCCCCAGTGGTGGTCCACCGCGATGGCCGGCTCCAGGACGATGGCGAAGCCCCGCGCCGCGAGGCGGCGGCCCAGGCTCTCGTTCTCCACGTCCATCTCCTTGGGCATCTCCGGATATCCGCCCACGGCCGCGAGCGCCTCGCGGCGGGCCAGCGCGCACCAGGAGTTGAACACGTTGTAGCGGGGCACGACCCCGCCCAGGAGGAAGGAGTGGTGGGCGAAGAGGGCGTAGTAATCCGAGAAGAGTCCCGGGTCCAGGGCCCGGTCGCTGTAGATCCCATCCACCGCGGCGGCGCCGCTGCGCTCCAGGCGCTCCAGGAGCCGGTCCATGGTGTCGGGCTGGAGCCGCACGTCCGCGTCGAGGAACAGCAGCAGCGGCGCCCGCGCCAGAGCCAGGGCCTTGTTGCGCGCCCGGGTCATGCCCTGGTTGGCCGCCTGGACGGCCAGGCGCAGGGTCAGGCGCCCCGCGTAGGCCTCGGCGACCCGCCGGGTGCCGTCCGCCGAGCCGTCGTCGCAGAGGCAGACCTCGAAGTCCTGGAACCGCGAACGGCACAGGGAGTCCAGGAGCACGCCCAGCGTCGCGGCGGCGTTGTAGGCGGCGACGACGACGGAGAGGCGGGGCGCCACGGCCGGGCCGGCGCCGCGGGGCGCGGCGGGGCTCATGCCACGCTCATCTGCGCCACGCGGAAGGTAGGAGCTCCGAGACTGCCGTAGAAGGTCAGGTCGTCTGCCACCGCGTCGATGCGGGCCAGGAGGTCCCGCAGGTTGCCCGCGATCATGGCCTTCTTGACCGGGGCGCCCAGGCGGCCATCCGTCACGGCCAGGCCCGAGACGCCCACGGAGAACTCGCCCGAGATGGGGTCGGCCATGTGCATGCCCATGATCTCGAGCACCAGCAGCCCGTCGCGCGTGTCGCTGATGAGCCGCTCGCGCGTGACGCCCCCCGGCGCGAGATAGAAATTCGAGTGCGTGGGGCCGGGCAGTCCCTTGTAGGAGCCCCGCCCGGCCGAGGCGTTGCCGGCGCGGCGGTCCTTGCGGGCGGTGTAGGTGTCGTAGAAGTAATCCTTGACCACCCCCGCGTCGATCAGCGTCTTGGCCGCGGTGGGGCAGCCCTCGTCGTCGTGGAGGCAGCTGCCCAGCCCGCCGAGGCGGCGCGGGTCGTCGCGGAAGGTCGCCAGGTCCGAGCCGACCTTGCGCCCCAGGGCGCCGGCCAGCAGGGACTTGCCCCTCTGCACCTGGTCCGCGCACAGGAGGTTGGCGACGAGATCGAGCACGTCGCCGGCCACCCAGGGGTCGAAGATCACGGCCCGTTTGGCCCCGGCGAGCTTGCGCCCGCCCAGCAGCTGGGCCGTGCGCTGGGCGGCCTGGCCCGCGACCCGGCCGAAGTCGAGGGGCGCAGCCCGACAGGCGGACGCGTAGGCCGAACCGACCTGGACCTCCCCATCCTCGCGGGCCAGGGCCGAGAAGCCCACGCTGGCGGAACTGCCGCGGTCGCTGGTGAGCACGCCGCGGGTGCTGGCGATGACCACCTCCCCGCGCGACTCGCCGTAGCCGGCGCGCAGCATCACGGAAAGCCGCGGGTCCGCGGCCAGGGCCGCGGCGCCGGTCTCGGCCAGGCGCGCGACCGCCGCCTCCAGGGGGGCGACGAAGAGTCCCTCATCCCAAAGGGAGTCGGCCAGGGCCTGGTCGCAGACCGGCGGCGCGGGGCTCGGGATCTCCTTGCAGGGGTCGGGCTCGAGGTGCGCGAGCTGCTCGCGGGCCTTGCGAAAGAGGTCCCGGACACCCTCCACGCTGATGCCTCCGGCCGAGGCGAAGCCCATCCGCCCGTCCCGGAGCACGCGCAGGCCCGCCCCCTCGCAGGAGCCGTGCTGGACGTTGTCGAGGCGGCCCTCCCGCATCTCGACGCCGCGCTCCTCGCTGCGCGCGAGGTAGAGCTCGGCCTCGAGCCCGGGCTCCTGGGCCCGGACCCAGTCCAAAAGGTCTCCGGCGAAAGACCGCAGGTTCATCGCTGCGCCGCGGTGAGCCCCATGTAAAGGAACAGGAACCCGATGAGGAGGAAGAACGCCCCCCACTTGCGCCGCTCCAGAGCGAAGTAGGCGTCATTGAGCAGGGTCTCGCGCAGGAAGGCGTTCATGCGCTCGATGAGGTCAGGCCGGTAGAGATAACCCAGGCCCAGGAGGGCGCTCAAAGCGCCGATCAGGACCTTCAGGAGGGGGTTCATGGGGCTGGGTTGTAGCGGTTCATGGCGGCTTCGAGGCCGGACTCGGCCGCGACGCGCACGGCCGCGGCGGCGTCGTCGAGCACGGCCGCCAGGGCCTTCTCCTCGTCAGGGCTGAAGCGCGCGAGGACGAAGTCGGCGGAATCCATGCCGGGGGGCTGGGGGCCGATGCCGATGCGCAGCCGGGGGACGTCCTGGGTCCCGAGGTGCTGGAGGGTGGATTGCATGCCTTTCTGTCCGCCGCCGGAGCCTTTGAGGCGCAGGCGCAGGCGGCCGAGGGGGAGGGCGACGTCGTCGAAGCAGACCAGGATCTGGCCCGGGGGGATCTTGCGCCAGCGGGAGAGGGCGCCGACGAAGGCGCCGGAGTCGTTCATGTAGGTCATGGGCTTGGCGAGCCAGAGCTCGCCGGCGCGGCAGACCTGGCCGAGGCCTTCGAAATCCCGCCAGGGAGCGTCGCCGGCGAGCTGCTCGACGAGCCGGAAGCCCACGTTGTGGCGGGTGCGGGCGTAGCGGGCCCCGGGGTTGCCGAGGCCGACGACGAGGCGGAGGGATGGGCTGGCCGCGTCGGGTGGGGTCATGGTCTAGGGGATTTTACAAGATTATGCGCCCAACAAGGCGTCGAGCTTCTGCAAAACTTCCGTCCCCCTCCCCAGGCTTCTCGTGGGAGCGGAGTGCCCCGCAGGTCCTTGATGGCTTCACTTGCCCAGCTCAGCCTCCAATTGTTCTATTGACGGCAGACTTGCTTGCAGGCGCTTGGGCAAGGATTCGGCCAGATGCGTTCGCCACTGCGCCACTCCAATCGGCTTACGCATATCGCGCAGCGCATACTCCACGGTGAGTTTGTCTTTTTCCTTGCACAGGAGCAAGCCGATGGTAGGTTGGTCGTCGGGGTGACGGAGCAGGTCGTCTACGGCTGAAAGATACAGGTTCATTTGTCCGACAAAAGCAGCATCAAAGGGAACCGCTTTGAGTTCAACCACCACGTAGCGCCGCAACTTGACGTGATAGAACAGCAAGTCGAGATAGTAATCGCGAGATCCCACTTCCAGATGAACCTGGCGACCCATGAAGGCGAAACCCGACCCGAGTTCGAGCAGAAAACGCTGGATGTGATCCACGAGAGCCTGCTCGACCTCCCGTTCCCGGCGTGGGTCCGCCGTGCCCAGAAAATCGAAAAGATACGGGTCCTTGAACGCCTGTGCCGCCATGTCGGAGGCGGCCGGCGGCAGGACGGCGGGAAAATTCGTGACGGCCTGGCCCTGCCGCTCGTGAGCCCGGTCCTCGATTTGAAGGCGCAAGATCGGCTGGGACCACCCGTTTCGGATGGCTTGCTGGGCGTACCATAGCCGGGCCTCGGGATGGTCTAGCCGCTCCAGAAGGGCGATATTCTGCCGCCAGGGGATTTGTGCAACGACCCGTTGCACAATTGTCCGCTGTGGCCAAGCGGCGGCAAAAGCACGCATGTACTTGAGGTTCCGAGGAGAGAGGCCGCGCATGTCGGGGAATGCTTCGCGGAGGTCAGACGACAGCCGATCTATGACGCGCGCGCCCCAACCCTTGCGAGCCTGACGTTCAAGGATCTTCCGCCCGATGTCCCAGTAGAGGAGCACCATCGCCGCATTGGCGGCCATGACCGTGCGCAAACGCTCCCGTTGGATACGGCGCCTGAGATCACGCAAGATCCCGGCATAGTCCGAGGGCAATCGGGAACGCGCCGGTGGAACCGGGAATACTGCCTCATCGCGGGCTCGCCCCAGGGCGCAACGATCAGATGGGATGTTCTTGCAGATGTTTTTCCTCATCTCCAATCATACGATCGAGGCCGCAAAAAGTTCCTTGCCGTCCCGTACGCGCCCCCGCCGCACCCATAAAAAGGGACCGGGCAAGACGCGTCGTGCGGACCGCGCCTTGCCCGGGGCAGACCGTCCTCGGACCAGGACCGGCTACTTCTTGGCCGGGGCAGCCGGCTTGGCGGCTTCCTTCTTCTCGGCCTTGGCCGGCTCCTTGCCCTTCCCCGCGGCCGGAGCGGCGCCCGCGGCGGTCTCCTTGACGAGCTTGCCTTCCTCGTCCTTCTTGCCCTTCGTCGAAGCGACCTCCGGCTCGGCGGCGGCGGCCTCGCCCTCGACCGCAGCGGCAGCGGCCGGCGTCTCTTCCACGACCACCTTGATCGTGGTCACGGAGACGACGCGCTGGTCGGCGGCATCGACGATCTCGATGCCGGCCGGGACCGACAGGTCCTTCACCTCGATGTGCATGCCGATCTCGAGGTGGGAGATGTCCACGGCGAGGAACTGCGGGATGTCCTTGGGCAGGGCTCGGATGGAGAGCTCGCGCAGCTGGTGCTGCAGGATGCCGCCCGCGGTCTTGACGCCGGGCGCCTCGCCGACGATGTGCAGGGGCACCTTGGCGTCGATCTTCCGGGTCATCGAGATCCTCTGGAAATCAGCGTGCACCATCCGGTCGTTGACGGGGTGGCGCTGCAGGTCCTTGAGGATCACGGTCTCCACCGACTTCCCGGTCTCCAGGTGCAAGATCGCGTTGGCTCCCCCGCGCCTGCGCGCGGCCTGGAGCTCCTTCTCGGAGAGCGACACCTGGACCGGCGGCTTGTCGCCGCCGTAGATGACGCCCGGCAGGCGCCGCTCGGCGCGCAAAGCCGAAAGCTCCTTCTTGCTGCTCTTGCCGTCCCTGACCACCACCGACAGTTTTATATCTTCCATGATCTCCTCACTCTGATGTCAAACGAAAAGTTCGCTGATCGACAACCCGCGGTTGTTGCGCAGGATGGCCTCGCCCAAGAGCGGCGCGATCGACAGGATCTTGATCTTCTCCCCCTCCAGATGGTGGATCGGGATGGAATCCGTCAGCACCATCTCCTCGAACGCGGAGCGATCGATGAGGTCGGCGGCGGCCCCGGAAAGGACCCCGTGCACGACCGCCGCGTAGATCTTCCCGGCCCCGCACTCGCGGAGCTTGTCGGCCACCTTGGCCAGGGTCCCGCCGGTATCCACCATGTCGTCGAGGACCAGACAGTCGTGGTCCTTGACGTCGCCGATGACGTGGTAGACCGAGGCCTCGTTGGGATGCGGCCGCCGCTTGTCCACGATGGCCAGCCGGGCTTCGAGGCGCTTGGCCATGGCCCGCGCCCGCTCGACTCCGCCCACGTCGGGCGAGACCACGACGAGGTCCTTGAGGCCCTTCTTGCGGAAATAGTCCAGGATCACGGGCGCGGCGATGAGGTGGTCCACCGGGATGTCGAAGAAGCCCTGGATCTGGGCCGCGTGCAGGTCCATGGTGATGACCCGGTTGGCCCCGGCCGTGGTGATGAGGTTGGCCACCAGCTTGGCCGAGATGGGCACGCGGGGGGCGCTCTTGCGGTCGGCCCGGGCGTAGCCGAAATAGGGGATGACGGCGGTGATGCGGCCGGCCGAAGCCCGGCGCATCGCGTCGATCATGATCAGGAGCTCCATCAGGTGCTCGCTGACCGGCCGGCAGGTGGGCTGCACCACGTAGCAGTCCGCGCCGCGGACGTTCTCGTCGATCTGGACGTTGATCTCCGCGTCGGCGAAGCGTCCCACGCGGGCCTTGCCCAGCTCCAGGCCGAGATAGCCGCAGATGTCCTTGGCCAGGCGCGGGTTGGCGTTGCCTGAGAAGACCTTCAGGCGGCGGGTGCCGCCGGCGCCCTCCGAGTGGGGGTCCGGCTCTACGAGTTTCGGGGTCATCGGCATCTCCGGCGTCATGATCCTCATATCTTGTTGATCTGGCGGGCCCGGGCGATGGCCAGGGCCGCGTCAGGGACGTCCTCCGTGATGGTGGAGCCGGCTCCGATCTTGGCGCCCCGACCCACCTTCACCGGAGCCACCAGGTTGACGTTGGAACCGATGAAAGCCTTGGCCCCGATCACCGTCTTGTGCTTGGTCTTGCCGTCGTAGTTGCAGGTGATGGTCCCGGCCCCCACGTTGACGTCCTCCATGATCTCGGAGTCGCCGATGTAGCTCAGATGCGGGACCTTGGAGCCGAACCCGACGCGCGAGTTCTTGATCTCGGAGAAATTCCCGATCTTGGCCCGGGGCCCGATGACCGAGTCCGGCCGGATGTTGGAGAAGGGGCCGATCGCGCATTTCTCGAGGATCCGGCAGCCCACCAGGTGCGAGAGGCGGACCTCGCACTCGTTGCCGATCTGCGCGTCCTGCATGAAGGTAAAGGGGCCGATGCGGCACTGCTTGCCGATCTTGGTCTTGCCGCGCAGGACGGTGAAGGGCTGCACCACCGTGTCCTGGCCGATCTCCACGTCCGCGTCGATGTGGGTGGAGGCCGGGTCGCAGACCGTCACCCCGGAGAGCATGAAGCGCTCGAGCATGCGCCGGTTGATGACCCGTTCGGAGGCCGCGAGCTGGACCCGGGAGTTGACGCCCTGGATCTCCTCGGGATTGCCGCTGAGATAGGCGTTGATCTTGCCGCCCTTGGAGCGCACCAGCTCCATGATATCGGTGAGGAACTGCTCCCGCTTGGGGCCCTTGGGCCCCAGCTGCTTGAGGCCCTGGGTCAGGGGCTCCACCTCGAAGCAGTAGGCCCCGGAGTTGACCTCGTTGATGGCCAATTCCTTGGGCGTGGCCACCGAGTCCTCGACGATGCGCAGGACCTCTCCCATGGGGCTGCGCACGATGCGCCCGTAGCCCTTGGGGTTGGCCAGCTTGGCCGTCAGGAGCGTGGCCTGCCCCTTCTGCTCCTCATGGCTCATGGTCAGGCCGTAGAGGCTCTCGTAGGTCAAGAGCGGGGTGTCGCCGCAGAGCACGACCGCGGTCTTGAACTTCTTGAGGAACGGGACCGACTCCAGGACGGCGTTGCCCGAGCCCAGCATCTCCTTCTGGACGATGAACTGGATGGGGCGGGTGATGCCGCACTCCTTGGCCAGCTCCAGCACCGCCGCCTTCACCTGGTCGGCCTGGTGGCCGACCACCACGCCGATGGCCGCGGGCTTGAGCGCGTTGGCCAGGCGCAGGGTATAGAAGATCAGGGGCTTGCCGCCCACGCCGTGGAGGACCTTGGGCAGCGAGGATTCCATGCGCGTCCCTTGGCCCGCGGCCAGGATCAGAACTCCCAGAGACTTGCCGCCCTTATGTTGTGTAGTCATGATAGCCGTTCGCAGTCCCGGGAACCGTCCGCGGGACAAATTTCCCAGGCCTGGACTCGAACCAGGAATAGCGGATTCAAAGTCCGCTGTGTTACCATTACACCACCTGGGAGACGAAAAATCGGGTTCACGGCTCTTTTTTAGGCGCGGCCTTGACGGGCTGCCCGGGAGGACAGCGCTTGATCTCATCCCGGTAGCAGGCCATGACCCGATCCTCGAGCCGTTTGCGGAAATCCATGTTGATGGGATGGGCGACATCCTTGTACGTCCCGTCGGACATCTTGCGCGAAGGCATGCAGAGGATGAGTCCTTTGGTGCCCTCGATGATCTTCATGCTGCGCACCACGAAGCAGTTGTCGAAGGTGACCGTGGCGAAAGCCTTCAACCGGTCTTCGTTGCGAAGATGGACGCGGATCTCCGTTATTTCCAATGTGGTCAACCGTGGCAGCTGGTCAGGAAACCCTTCCAGGGATAGCCCCGCAACCGCTCCAGGGCCGCCTCCCCCTCCGCATGCGAAGCGACGAACCCGAAGACCGACGAACCCGAACCCGACATACGCGCCCCTCTGACGCCCAGCTGCAGGAGCACCCGCCGGGCCGCTTCGACCTGCGCCAGGACGGGGAGCTCCGCGCTCTCCAATCTATTGAACATCAGGCCCTCCCATTCCTCGACGGGACGGCCCCGCTGCAGACTGCGTATCAGTTTATCAAGCTGGGAAAGCCGTGTCAACACGACGGACCGGGGCGGTGGCGGCGCCGGAAGAGCCTTATAGGCCGCCACCGTGGAGACATGCAGGCCGGGATAGACCAGGACCATATAGGGCAAAGACTTGCTGATGCGCACGGGCTTGAGGCGGTCTCCGACGCCCGTGCCCAGGCAGAAGGGGGCCGGGTGCAGGAAGAAGGGTACGTCCGCGCCCAGGCCCGCGGCGATGCGGCGCAGGCGGGCCTTGCGGCGCGCGTCGAGACGCAGGCCGTAAAGCTTGACCAGCCCGAGCAGGGTCCCGGCCGCGTCCGAGGAGCCTCCTCCCAAGCCCGCCCCCAGAGGGATGCGCTTGAGGAGCCGCAGGCGCGCCCCGCCGTCCACCCGGAAGGCCCTGATGAAGGCCTCAGCCGCCCGGCAGACCAGGTTATCCGGGCCGGCGGAGAGCGGCTCACCCTCGCTCTCGACCTCCAGCGTCACGCCCCGAGGCGCGGTCTCCAGCTCCAGCACGTCATAGAGGTTGATCTTGGCGAAGAGCGTGGCGAGGCGGTGATAGCCGTCCGCCCTCTGGCCCGTGACCTCCAGGAAGAGGTTGACCTTGGCCGGGCACTGCATTTTAATCATCTCGCGCGCGAACCGGGTTCCGGCAGGAATTCGACCTTGGGCTGGTCCAGCCGGATGGTCAAGGCGTAGCCGAGCCCAGCCAGGGAGATCGTCCTGGGGACCAGATGGCCGGCGACCTTGATGAAATCGCCGAAGGCCACCCGTCCCGGCCCAGAAGGCGGCGCCACGGCCGCGAGCCGGACGCCCGGCGCGTCGAGGTCCAGGCGGCGGCCCCCGGCCTGAAGCCACCCCCGGCGCAGCCAGCGCTTCTCGTAGCGCGCCGGCCTCAGGTTGAAGAGTTCGCCGGAGAGGACCTCGCGCAAGGAAGCGAAGACCTGATCGACGGCCTGCCGGATGAGGTCCGGGTCGACGCCCTCCACGCGGATGGCGTCCATGGAGAAGCCCTCCGGCCCCAGCCGGACCCGGAACAGCGGCGTGAACAGCGGTCCCAGCAAGTCCAAAGAGAGCTCCTTTGGCCCCCGGAAGGTGAGCATCCCGTCATAGGCGAAGCGGCGGCCCAGGACCTCCCCCTCCACGCGGCAGACGGCGCTGAGCTTGGCGGCGCGGCCGTGCACCGCGACGAGATGCTCGAGGTAGAGCTCGCCGAGGTCCTCAGGCGAGAAACGCCGCTGCAGGGAGGCCGCTTTGCGGCCGGCGGCCGTCGGGCCCTCGGCCAAGGCCTCGGAGCGCCGCCACGACAGCCACGCCGAATCCGGCGCGCCGACGGCGGACCAGGCGTCTCCCAGATGGTCCCAGACCGTGGCATCCTCCGGGTCGCGCGCCGCGGCCGATCCAAGTTCGGAGACGGCCTCGGAGGAACGCCCCTGCTTGTGCAGGACCCAGCCCAGGGAATCGAGGTAGGCGGCGTTGCTCGGGGCCAGGCGCACGGCCTCGCGGATGAGCCGCTCGGCCTCCGCGAGCTTGAGCCCGCGGTCGGCCAAAGAATAGCCCAGGTAGTTGAGGGCGGAGGCGTCGTCGGGCTTGTCCGCCAGCAGCCGCCGGAATTCCTTCTCCGCCTCCTCCATGCGGTTGAGCTTTTCCAGGATGGTGGCGAGCTGGAAGCGGGCCTCGTGCCAGCCGGGCTTGAGCTCCAGGACCTGGCGCAGGAGCTTGACCGCCTTGCCGCTCTCTTTGGCGTCGTCGTAGCCCAAGGCCAGGAAGTAGGCGATCTGGTCGTTGCCGGGCCAGCGCCCATGGGCGGCCTCCAGGAACGCGACGGCCTCCGGCAGGCGGTTGGCCTGCGTGGCGTAATAGCTCAGACGCAGGTTCAGGGTCGGGTCCTCGGCGAGAGCCGCGCTGGTCTTCAGGGCGTCCAGGGCGCGAGCCCAGTCCCCGTCTTTCTCCGCGTCGACGGCCAGCCACTGGCACGAGAAGGGATCGGAGGGCTGCAGGCGATGCGCGGCCGCGAAGCGCGCCCGCGCGCCTTCGCTGTCGCCCTGAGCGAGCAAGAGCTCGCCGATATGGTCGATGAGCGCGGCATTGGCCGGGTCCAGATCGAGGATCTGCTGATATTCGGCCAGGGCGGCGTCCGTGGACGCCGACGTCTCGTAGGCCTGGGCCAAGGCGTAGTGCAGGGGCAAGGATTCGGGCTCCAGGGCCAGGCCGGCCTTGAGGTGGCTGATGGCGGGAGACAGGCGGCCCGCGTCGAAATCCAGCTTAGCGAGCTGGTAATGGGCCTCGCTGGCATCGTCAGGGTTCTCCGCGATGCTGCGCTCCAGGAGCGCGCGCGCCTGGTCCGGAGACTTCTGCGCCAGGAGACTGCCCAGCGCGAGGATGGCCTCGGAGGAATGCGGGTCGAGCTTGAGGGCGTCTTCGAACGCGGCCTGGGCGGCAGCCGGGGCGTCGCGAGCCCAGAGCACGCGGCCCATGATGAAATGGGACTGGGCGGTGCCGGAGCTGATGTCCAGCAGGCGCTGGGCCAGGGCCAGGGCTTTGTCCGTGTCTCCCATCTCCAGCGCGAGCTCGGCGGCCTCGCGGCCGATGTAGGCGGAGCGGGGGTCGGAGGCGAGGGCGGCCTCGAAAGCCTTGAGCGCTCCGGCATAGTCGCCCCGGTGCTCGAGCAGGGACCCTTGCAGATATTGCTTCCGGGCCGCGGTCCTGGCGCCGGCGGCATCGGAAGCTCCGTCCCGCTTTGCGGGACTGTCCCTTCCTTGAATTGATGGGAATGGGACGCCGGTGCCGGCCGGACGGATATCCTTACGGCCGGCGTCAGCGGCGGGCGCGGCCCAACCGGGCCGGCCGCAGGCCAGGCAGACCAGGACGACGGCGCAGAATCGTTTCAAGCGAGGGGGAGGTCCATGAGGATGGCGTCGGAGCGGTCATTATAGAACTTCGGGCGACGGCCAACAACTTGGAAGCCGGCCCGGCGGTAGAGGCGCAAAGCGGGCTCGTTGGCGGCGCTGACTTCGAGGGTGATCTTGGCGCACCCCCAGGCGCGCGCGGCCGCGGCGGCGCCGTCGAGCAGGGCCCGGCCGAGGCCCCGGCCGTGGTCCCGCGGCCGCACGGCCAAGTCCACGAGCTGGGCTTCGGGCGGGACCTGGCGCAGGACGAAATAGCCCCGGACCTCTCCGTTATCAAGCACCGCCAGGAGCCCGCGGCCGGAGCCGATCTCCTCCGCATACTGCGCCCGGCTCCAGCGGGCAGAGGACGGGCTGCTCTGGGCGATGGCGCAGACGGCGTCGAGGTCAGCCGGCTGTGCCGGCCTTGGGCTTGAGTTCATAGGAAGCCGGCTTGAGATAGAGGGGCTCGAAGCGCGGCCGGCGTTGGCGGCGCAAGAGGCGCTCGGCGCAGGAGAGAAGGTCTGGGGCGCGCACCGCGGCCTCGGCGAGGATCGCGCCGCGGGCGGCCATCTCAGTCCGGGCCTGGGCCCATTGCGCGGCGCTGGCCCAGACCGGCGGGGCGGCGGGCCGGGTCTCGCCGGAGGCGCCGGCGGCAAGGGATCCCGTCCCGCCGCCACCCGCGGAGCTTCCAATACCGCGGGCGCCGCGGCGGAAGAGCTGGTAGAACATCTCGTCGCGCCAGCCGGGCAGGACGGCGCAGACCAGCTGGCCCGGGGTCTTGGATGCGAGGGCTTCGAAACGCGAGACGGCCAGGGCCGGTATGCCGAGGCGCCGGGCGAGGACCGCGGCGAAGGACATTCCGATGCGGATGCCGGTGAAGCGTCCGGGGCCGCTGGCGACGACGATGGCGTCGAGGTCTTTCCAGGTCTGACCGGCCTTTTTCAGGATCCGCTGCGACTGGGGCAGGAGGGTCTCGTCGTTGGGCGCCGCGAGCTCGCGGGCGAAGCTCAGGACCCTGGTGTCGGTTTGCAGGGCGAGGCTGAGCTCGTTGCCGGTGGTGTCGATGGCGAAGAGGTTCAAGCGGCCCCCAGCTGCCGGACGATCGCGCGGGACCGGGGGCCGGTCCCGATGAGCCGCAGCCGGCGGCCGCGCTTGAGATGCGCCAGGCGGACTTCGAGGCGGTCCTTGGGATAATAGGCTTCGCCGGCTCGCGGCCATTCCACGATGCAGATGCCGCGGGGGTCCGAGGTGAATTCCTCGAGGCCGATGTCGCGGGTCTGGTCGGGGCTGACGCGGTAGAGGTCCAAGTGGTAGATGAGCCAGCGCGGGCTGCGGTAGATGCGCGCCAAAGCGAACGTGGGGCTGGCCACGCGGTTGCGCGAGCCCGCGCCCTTGGCCAGGCCCCGGGTCAAGGTGGTCTTGCCGCTGCCCAGCTCGCCCTCCAGGCAGACCACGTCGTAGCCTTTGAGGAGCCGGCCCAGGCGGCGGCCCAAAGCCAGGGTCTGATCTTCGGTCTTGGTCGTGAAGAGCACGCAAAGGTTATAATACCAAAACGCCGGCGGAGCGAGCCCCCGAATCGGGGATAGAGCAGGGGATGCGCCTCCAGGCCAGCAGGAGCAGCGTGCTGATCCTTTTCACCGCCACGATCTTCCTGGGTTCGTTGCTGTTGTTCTTGGTGCAGCCGATGATCGGCCGGATGCTGCTGCCATTGCTCGGCGGTGCGCCCGCGGTCTGGAACACGGCGCTGGTCTTCTATCAAGCCATGCTGCTGGCGGGTTATGCGTACGCGCACGTCTCGACCCGATGGCTCGGCACGCGCCGTCAGGTCGTGTGGCACATCCTCCTGCTCTTATTGCCGGTGCTGGTGCTGCCGATCGGCATCCAGCGCGGGTGGACACCGCCGACGACCTGCAATCCGATCCCATGGCTGTTGGCGTTGTTGACCGCGACGGTCGGTCTCCCGTTCTTCGTCGTCTCCGCCACGAGTCCGCTGCTGCAACGATGGTTTTCCGCCGGCCGGCATCGTGATGCCGCCGACCCATACTTCCTGTATGCGGCCAGCAACTGCGGCAGCTTGCTGGCGCTGGTCAGCTATCCCGTGCTGATCGAGCCGCATCTGCGCCTGAGCCAGCAGAGCCGGTGGTGGGCGGTTGGCTACGGAGTCCTGGCGGCGTTGACGGCGTTCTGCGGTCGGAGCGTATGGCACGCCGTTCGGGAAGACGCGGCGCCTGCCGGGACGCCCATCGACGCCGCGGCCGGGCCGCTGCCGGCGCGTCGCCGTTGGCGCTGGCTGCTGCTGGCATTTGTGCCATCCAGTCTGATGTTGAGCGTGACGACCTACCTCACTTCCGAAGTGGCTCCGATCCCGCTGCTCTGGATGATCCCGTTAGGGATCTATCTTCTGACCTTCATCCTGGTTTTCGCCAAAAAGCGCGTGCTGCCGCAGCGCTGGATGGTCCATCTGATGCCTCTCATGGTCCTGGCCCTGGTGATGATGTTGGCGAGGATGATCGGGAAGGCGGAGTCCTTCAAAGCGCTCGGCTGGCCGATCGCGCTGCACTGCGCGGGCCTGTTTGTCGTGGCGATGGTCTGCCACGGGGAGCTGGCCGACGACCGCCCGCCGCCGGTGCGCCTGACTGAGTTCTATCTGTGGATATCCGTGGGCGGTATGCTGGGCGGGATGTTCAACGCATTGTTGGCGCCGCTCATCTTCCCGACTATACTCGAATATCCGGGGATGCTGCTGTTGGCCTGCGCGCTGATGCCGCGGCGCGGCTCAGAAGCATCGCGCTGGCGCGCGCGCGCCTGGGATGCCGTGCTGCCGTTGCTGCTGGGCCTGCTGACGGCGGGCCTCGTTCTGCTCGCAGGGCGGCCGACCGGGTCGCCGGGCCTGACCCTGGCGCTGGCCTACGGGCTGCCGCCGATGCTGTGCCTCGGCTTCCGGCGCCGACCGCTGCGGTTTGCTTTCGGAGTCCTGACGATTTTGCTGGCCACGACGATGGCCCTCCGACCGGGCGCCCACACGGTGCTGGTGGCTCGCAGTTTTTTTGGTGTCCTCCGGGTCGAATCGTTCCCCGGGCAGGCCGACCTGCACATCTTGAGGCACGGGACCACATGGCACGGCATGCAAAACGTCGATCCCTGGGCCCAGCGCGAACCGTTGTTGTTTTATACCAAGACCGGACCGCTCGGGCAGACGATGGCCGCGCTTCCCAGCGAGTTGAAGCGACGGGTCGCCGCAGTCGGTCTGGGTGCGGGCACGGCGGCCTGTTACGGCGAGGCCGGGCAGGAGTGGACGTTCTACGAGATCGATCCCCGAGTGGAACGGATCGCCCGCGACCCGCGGTACTTCACGTATTTGCAGGATTGCCCCGCCGCCGTGACGGTCGTCCTCGGCGATGCGCGGCTGTCGTTGCAGAAGGCGACAGACGGCCGGTTCGGCCTCATGATCCTGGACGCTTACAACTCGGACACGGTCCCGCTGCACTTGGTCACGCGCGAGGCGCTGGCGCTTTACCGGCGGAAGTTGATGCCGGATGGGGTGCTGGCCTTTCACATCACCAACCGCCGCCTCGACCTCAAACCCGTCCTCACGCGTCTGGCGCAAGACGCAGGCCTGTTGGCGCTGGCCTCGCGTGATTCGGTCACGCCTCAGGATTTTCAGCGTGCGGGCAAGCTGTACTCATCGTGGGTGGTGATGACCCGCAACCTGCCGTACCTCAGGATGCTTGCGGCGGACCACCGGTGGGAACCGCCAAGTCTGCAAGACGGCGTCGGCGTGTGGACTGATGACTATGCGAGCCTGTTCAGCGTGTTCAAGATCTGGCGCTGAATTCCGGCTAGAGGAGTTCTTTGAAGGCGTCGGGCAGGCGCGAGAGGACGTCCTGCGCGGTCATGGCGTAGCCGGTCTTCTCGGCCTCGGCCAGCTCCCCGGCCCGGCCGTGCAGCCAAGCGCCCAGGGCCGCGGCCCAGAAAGGCTGGTCGCCGCGTCCCCGCCCCGAGGCCGACATCTGCGCCCAGAGCCCGGCGATGAGCCCCGTGAGCACGTCGCCGGTCCCGCCCTTGGCCAAGCCCGGACAACCTGTGGGGTTGACCACCGTGCGCGCCCCGCCCGAGATCAAGGTCTCGTGCCCCTTCAGGAGCGCCACCCCGTTCCATTCCCGCGCCAACCGCTCCGCGCAGGCCATCCGGTCTTCCCTGATGCGCTTGGTGTCCACCGCCAGGCAGCGCGCCATCTCCCCCGGATGCGGGGTGAAGATGCAGGGCTGCTTGCGGCCCTTCATCAGCTGACGCACGCCCGAGACCTCTTGGGCGGCCAGGATGTTCAAAGCGTCGGCGTCCACCACGGCGGGCAAAGGCAGGGAACTCAAGGCCAGCAGCACGAACTTGGCCGTGTCCGAGTTCCTGGACAGCCCCGGCCCGAGCGCCATCACCGAATACCCGGTCTCGCGGTGCGCGCCGCGCAGGCGCGACACGCCCTCTGGCCGCAGACAGCCGGTGGCGTTCTCGGGCAGGCCCAAGGTCAGCGCCTCCGGAGCCTTCTCAGCCACGACCCCCTGGATGCCGGCCGGCACGGCCGCCGTCACCAAGCCCGCGCCCGAGCGCAAAGCCGCCCGCGTCGCCAGCACCGCCGCTCCGGCCATGTTGCGCGAACCGGCGACGACCAGCACATGACCGAAGGTCCCCTTGTGGTCGGCGGGCTCGCGCCTGACCAAAGCCTCACGCAGCTCGGACTTGGAAAGGGCCTTCATGCCTTGTCCTCCTGGAGCGCCACGGCCACCGCATAGTCCTCGCCGTGCGACAGAGAAAGCTTCAGGCCGCGCGCCCGCCGGCCCTTGATGAGCACGCTGGGCTTGCCGCGGCCGTCCCGGGCGACCGAGATGTCCCTCAAGGCGATGCGCTCCTGGCCCAAGGCTTTCCAGACCGCCTCCTTGGCCGCGAAGCGCACCGCGTAATGCGGCCAGGGGTCCTTGTGGTCGCGGCAGTAGGCGATCTCATCCTTGGTGAACACCCGATCCAGGAAGCCCGGCGTGCGCCGGATCACCCGGCGGATGCGATGGACCTCCACGATGTCGAGACCGATCTCCATCTAGGGCGTCCCGATGTAGCGCAGGCTCCCGGACGGCTCGACGACCGCGAGCATCTTCACGCAATGCCCGCCCCGGCCCCCGGTGGTGGGCAGCGCCCTCCAATTGGAAAAAGCCAGAAGTTGTGAGGGCCGGCCTTCCAGGTAGGCGTGTTCTCCGGCATCCGGATGGTCCACGCACCAGGCCACGGGCTTGCCCACGAAATCCTGCGGCCGGGCCGCGACCTGCTCATAGGAGATCCGGAGTCGGTCGGCCAGGGCGACCTGGGGCGAAAAGGACTTCTGCTCCTCATGCCGGGAGCGGGCCAGGTCGAACCGGCCGGCCACCCACACGAGCACCGGCTCCCAGGGCAGCAGCGCGATCAGGATGCCCACGAGCACTCCCAGCACGAAAGGCCGCGTCCCCGCGTGCTGCGGCTTGGAGAAATGCGACCAGGACGGCAGGTTACTCGACGGTGACACTCTTAGCCAGGTTCCTCGGCTGGTCCACGTCGCAGCCGCGCAGGTCCGCGATGTGGTAGGCGAGGAGCTGCAAGGGCACGACGTTGACGATCGGCGAGAGCAGTTCCGGCACCGGCGGCAGCTTGATCTGGTAGTCGGCGCCGGGCAGGGGCGGCGCGCCCTCCGTCACCAACGCGATCACCTGCGCCCCGCGGGCCTTGGCCTCCTGGCAGTTGGAGGCCATCTTATCGTAGGTCTTGGAGCGGGTGGCGATGGCCACGATGGAGACGTCCTCATCGATGATGGCGATGGGGCCATGCTTCATCTCCCCGGCCGCGTAGCCCTCGGCGTGCACGTAGGAGATCTCCTTGAGCTTGAGCGCCCCCTCCAGCGCGATGGGATAGTTGAAGCCGCGGCCGATGAAGAGGAAATGCCCCTTCTTGTGGAACTTGCCGGCGATGTCCAGAATCTGCGGGTCGAGCTTCAACGCCGCGCGGAGGTCCCCGGGCAGGCGCACCAGCTGGTCCACGAGCTGCCGCGCGTCCGGCTCGGACAGCGTGCCCCGCGCCAGGGCCGCGTGCATGGTGAAGACCGCCAGGGCGGACATCTGGCCGATGAAGGCCTTGGTCGACGCCACGCCCAGCTCCGGGCCGCAGTGCGTGTAGAGGTTGTAGTCGGCGACGCGGGGGATGGCCGCGCCCACGGTGTTGCAGATGGAGAGGACCTTGGCGCCCTTCTCCTTGGCCATGCGCACCGCGGCCAAGGTGTCGGCCGTCTCGCCGGATTGGCTGATGGCGATGACCAGATCCGAGGGGCTCAAGGTGCTCTGGCGGTAGCGGAACTCCGAGGCCGTCTCCGCGTGCGCGGGCACCCCGGTGGCCTCCTCGAGCCAGTACTTGCCGACCAGGCCCGCGTGGTAGGCCGTGCCGCAGGCGATGAGATGGAACTGGCGCACCTCTTTGAGCGCCGCGGCCGAGAGGCCCGCCTCGCGCTGCAGCATGCCGTCGCGCAGGGGGAAGAAGCGGCCGCGCAGGGTGTCCTCGCAGGCGGTGGGCTGTTCGTAGATCTCCTTGAGCATGAAGTGGCGGTAGCCGCCCTTCTCCGCCATGGTCCGGTCCCACTGGATCGTGACCGGGACCTTCTCGATGCGCTTGCCCGCCAACGAGAAGAATCGGCAGCCCTCGGCCTTGACCACGGCCATCTCCCCGTCCTCCAGGAAGACCGCCTTGCGGGTATGGGCCAGGAACGCGGGGACGTCGGACGCCAGGAAGTTCTCCCCCTCGCCCAGGCCGATGATGAGCGGCGAGGCGGTCTTGGCCGAGATGATGACGCCCGGGGCCTTGGCCCAGAGCACGGCCAAAGCGTAGGCGCCCTTCACCTCGCCCAGGGCCAAGCGCACGGCCTCGAAGAGCGCGGGCTCGGCGAAGCCCGGCGTCGCGCCCGGCCGGTACAGGCCCTTGAGCTTCTCCTCGATGAGGTGGGCCACCACCTCGGTGTCCGTCTCCGAGGCGAACGTGTGGCCGGCCGCGGCCAACCGCTCCTTGATCTCGACGTAGTTCTCGATGATCCCGTTGTGGATGACCACGAGCTCGCCCGAGCAGTCGCAGTGGGGGTGGGCGTTCTCCTCGGAGGGCTTGCCGTGCGTGGCCCAGCGGGTGTGGCCCAGGGCCACGATCCCCGGCAGCGGCGACTTCTTCAGGATCGCGTCGAGGTTGGCCAGCTTGCCCGCGGCCCGGCAGCGGTGGATGGTCCCGCCTTCGGCCACGGCGATCCCGGCCGAGTCATAGCCGCGGTACTCGAGGCGCTTGAGGCCCTCCAGGATAAACGGCGTGGCGGGCTTGCGCCCCGCGTAACCGACGATGCCGCACATGGCTAGCTCGCGGAAGCGAGCTGGCACTGCGTCGGCACGGAAGTGCCGACGCCCTGCGTGCCATCTGGGAATACGTTGGCGCGCATGGGACAGCCTTCAGAAAATGCGTTGGCTGTCATGTGCTCAGCTCAACAGCAGCTTCATCTCCAGCACGGCGGTCTTGAGGCCGACGAAGACCGAGCGGGATATGATGGAGAAGCCGATGTTGAGCGCGCCCAACCTGGGGATCCGGGCGACCGGGCGCACGTTGTGGTAGTCGAGGCCGTGCCCCGCGTGCAATACCAGGCCCATCTCGTCGGCCAGATAGCCGGCCAGCTCAAGGCGCTCCAGCTCGGCCGAGCGCCGGTTCTTGCCCTTGGCCTCGGCGTAGGCCGCGGTGCACAACTCGACGACATCCGCGCCCAAGGATTTGGCCAGACGCACGCTGCCCGCCTCGGGGTCGATGAAGAGGCTGACCTCGATGCCGGCCTTCTTGAGCCTGGCGATGGCCTGGCCCACGGCCTTGGACTGGGTCTTGAGGTTGAGCCCGCCCTGGGTCGTCACCTCCCGGGGGCCCTCCGGCACGATGCAGACCGAGTCCGGCTTGGCCTTCAAGGCGACGGCCACGATCTCCGGCAGCGCCGCCATCTCGAGATGCGTCTCGCCCTTGAGCTCACAGAGCTTGAAGAGGTCCGCGTCCTGGATGTGCCGGCGGTCCTGGCGCAGGTGGCAGACGATCAGGTCGGCTCCCGCCTGCCGGCAGACCTGGGCGGCGGCGACCGGGTCGGGATCCACGTCCCGGCGCGCTTGGCGCAGGGTGGCGATGTGGTCGATGTTGACTCCGAGCTTGACAGCGTTGGTCTTCATAGGGTCGACTCCTGTTGGTCCCCAGATGGGGTCAGGTCTTGACATTTGACATATTGTGCAGGTCTCATCCCATGAATGTCAAATGTCAAGACCTGACCCCCCGAGGCTCTGTTGGCCCGTCTCGTCGAGGTAGGCGTCCGCCAACTGCCGGGCCATGGTGGCGATGCGGGAGCGGCTGGGGCCCTCGATCATGATACGCAGCAAAGGCTCCGTCCCGGAATATCTGAGCAGGATGCGCCCTTCCCCCTGGAGCGCCCGCTCGCAGCGGCCCACCAACGCCTTCAGGCGAGGCAACCGCTCCAGGGGGAATTTGCGCTCCACGGCCAGGTTCTTGATGAGCTGTGGCATGGGGCGGTAGGCCTGGCGGTGGCCGCTCAAGCGCCCGCCGCACTCGCGCCAAGCGGCCAGGGTCTGCAAAGCGGTCAGGATGCCGTCGCCGGTCGAAGAGAAACTGCGGAAGATGATGTGTCCTGAAGCCTCGCCGCCGAGGCTCAAGCCCTCGGCATCGATCGCCTCGGTCACGTTGCGGTCCCCGACCGGGACGGAGACGACCGAGATGCCCCGGCGCTCCAGGAACCTGATGAGTCCAAAATTGGACATGATCGTGAGCACGACCTTGTTGGCGCGCAGCAGACCGTGGCGGTGAAGGTGCAGGGCCGCGAGGCACAGGAGATTGTCCCCGTCGAGAAGCTGCCCTTTCTCATCGGCGAAGATGGCGCGGTCCGCGTCGCCGTCGAAGCAGACCCCGCAGTCGGCGCGCCAGCGCCGGACTGCGGCCTGCATGCGCTGCGGGAAGAGCGCCCCGCAGCCCGAGTTGATGTTGCGGCCGTCCGGGGCGCAGCCCAGCGTCAGGACTTGCGCGCCCAGGCCCGTAAAGAGGGGCGGCGCGATGCGGGCGGCCGCTCCGTTGGCGCAGTCCAGCACGATGCGCAGGCCGGTCAGATCCCGCGACGCCGGGAAGGTGCTGCGCAGGAACTCCTCATAATAGCGCCGCACCGCCGCACCCGCGTCTTCGGCACGCGCGCCGCGTCGCCGCGGCCGGGCTTGGCCCTCGGGAGACAAGCCCTGCTCCACCTTCTCCTCGAGCTCCGGGGACATCTTATAGCCATCGCTGGTGAAGAACTTGACCCCGTTGAACTTGGCGGGGTTATGACTGGCGGAGACCACCGCTCCGGCCAAGGCGCCCAGCCGCGGCGTCAGATAAGCCACGGCCGGCGTCGGGATGACCCCGAGGTCGCGCGTGCGGCAGCCGGCGGCGGCGAAGCCCTCCACCAGCCACCGGCCCAGAGCCCGGCCGGAATCCCGGGTGTCGCGGCCCAGCAGGATCCAGGGCGCCTGGCCGTCCTGGCGCTCCTGGGACCGGCGCTCGTTGCAGAGCACGCGCGCCGCAGCCTCGGCGATCTCGGCCACCGTGCCTTCGTCCAGGGGATAGCGCCCCGGGATGCCCCGCACGCCGTCGGTCCCGAACAGACGGGGCATGTCTAGGCCGCTCCCAGGATAGCATCGAGCGCGGCGAGAGCCCGCCGGGTCGCGCGCACATCGTGCGCCCTGAGGATTTTGACCCCGCGCAGGGCTGCCCAACAAGCCACAGCGAGCGAGCCCTCCAGGCGGTCCTCCGGGCCGGCATCCGGCGTCACCCGTCCCAGGAAGGACTTGCGCGAGACGCCCAGGACCAGGGGCCCGAGATCGGCGAGCTCGTCCAGGTGCTTCAAGAGCGAGAGGTTGTGCCCCAGGTCCTTGCCGAAGCCGATGCCCGGATCGAGCAGGACCCGGGCCGGGTCGCCGCCGGCTAGACGGAAGGCTTCACGGCGTTCGTCCAGGAAAGCCTTGACCTCGCTCACCACATCGCCGTACTGCGGGGCGTCCTGCATGGTCTTAGGCGAATACTGCCCGCCGTGATGCATCAGGACGACGGCCTCGGCGGCTTTCGCCGCCTCGGGCATGTCGGGATCATGGCTCAAAGCAGAGACATCGTTGAGGATCGCGGCGCCCGCGGCTAGGCACTCGCGGGCCACACGCGCCTTGTCCGTGTCGATGGAGAGCGGGACGCGCACCCGACCGCGGAGGGCTTCGAAGACCGGGACGACCCGGCGCAGCTCCTCTTCGGGCGGGACGGGGTCCGAGCCCGGCCGAGTGGACTGTCCGCCGATATCCACGATGTCGGCTCCAGCCTCGACTTGGCGCAGGGCCTCATCGACAGCCTCCCGGGTCCCATAGCGGCTGCCGGCATAGAAGGAATCGGGCGTCACGTTCACGATCCCCATGACCAAGGGAACGCGACGCGGCTGCCCGAGGAGGGTCCAGAGGTCGGGACTCGGCGCCCGCAGGGCGCCGAGTTCAGGCTGCGGCGCCTTGGAACAGGACATCGATCTCCTCTCCGGAAAGGACCTCGCGGTCGATGAGCTTGGCGGCCAGGTCGTCAAGGATCTTCCGGTGCGCGGTCAGCAATTCCCGGGCCTTGGCCTGCGCCTCCAGCACGATGCGCTTGACTTCCCCGTCGACGAGCTCGGCCGTGCTCTCCGAATAGCCCGCGCCCTGGGAGATGTCGCGGCCCAGGAAAATCTCGCGGTCCGGCTCCTTGAGAGAGAGCGGGCCGACCTTCTCGCTCATGCCGAATTCCATGACCATCCGGATGGCGAAAGCCGAGGCCTTGGACAGGTCGTCGGCCGCGCCCGTGGTGACGTCGCTGAAAACCAGCTCCTCGGCGCAGCGCCCGCCCAGCAGAACGGCGAGGCGGTTGAGGATCTCGCTGCGGGAGGTCAGGTGCTTATCCTCCTTGGGCAGCTGGAGGGTATAGCCCAAGGCCTGGCCGCGGGAGACGATGGAGACCTTGTGCAGCGGATCGGTGTTGGGCAGGAGCTTGGCGACCACGGCGTGGCCGGACTCATGGTACGCCACGATCTTCTTCTCGGTGTCGGACATGATGCGCGACTTGCGCTGGGGGCCGGAGACCACCCGCTCGATGGACTCCTCGAGGTCGGAGAGCTCCACGACTTCCTTGTTCTTGCGCGCCGCCAGCAGGGCGGCCTCGTTGATCACATTGGCCAGGTCCGCCCCGGAGAAGCCCGGCGTGCGCCGCGCGATGACCGAGAAATCCGCGTCCGCGCCCATCTTGACCTTGCGGGCGTGGACCTTGAGGATCTCCTCGCGGCCCTTGAGGTGGGGCAGGGGGGTGGCGACCTGCCGGTCGAAGCGGCCGGGCCGCAGCAAGGCGGGGTCGATGACGTCCGGACGGTTGGTGGCCGCGATGAGCACGATGCCCTGGTTCTGCTCGAAGCCGTCGAGCTCGATCAAAAGCTGGTTCAGGGTCTGCTCGCGCTCATCATGCCCGCCGCCGATGCCGGCGAAGCGATGGCGGCCGACCGCGTCGAGCTCGTCGACGAAGATCACGGCCGGAGCCGCCTTCTTGGCCTGGTCGAAGAGGTCGCGCACGCGCGAGGCGCCCACGCCCACGAACATCTCCACGAACTCCGAGGCCGAGGCCGAGAAGAACGGCACGCCGGCCTCGCCGGCCACGGCCCGGGCCAGCAGCGTCTTGCCCGTGCCCGGAGCGCCGAAGAGCAGCACGCCACGCGGCATCTTGCCGCCGAGCTTCTCGAACTTGTCGGGGCTCTTGAGGAACTCGACGATCTCCTGGAGCTCCTCCTTGGGCTCGTCGGCTCCGGCCACATCGGCGAACGTGGTCCCCTTCTTCTTTTCGTCGATGCGCCGCGCCCGGCTGCGCCCGAACGAGAGGGCCTGCTTGCCCCCCCCCTGGACCTGGCGGATGACGAAGAACCACCAGAGCGCGAACAGCAGCAGGATCCAGCCGATATTGACCAGCAGGCCCGTCAGCCAGCTGCGGTCCGCCTCGCCCTGGAAATTCTGGACTTTGTTGGCCTCCAAGTCCTCGACCAGCTTGATGTCGGGCATGGGCAGGGTCCGGAAGTGCTGGTTCTGCCCGTTCTCTTCCTTCAATTCCCCGCGGATGAGATCAGGCCGCACCTTGACGTCCATGACCAGGCCCTGACGGAGCTTGGCCTTGAAGACGGAGTAGGGGATCTCCGACTCGGCCTGCGGGCTCTTGATGTTCTGGAAGAGCACGATGAGCAGGACGAAAGCCAAGGCCCAGATCAGCAGCTGCTTGATGTTCTTATTTTCCACTCTTAAGCACCCCGACGTAAGGCAGGTTGCGGTATTTCTCGTTGTAGTCGAGACCGTAGCCGATCACGAACTCGTTGGCGATGGGGAAGCCCACGTACTTGGCCGTCACCGCGATCTTGCGGCAGTCCGGCTTGTCCAGGAGCGTGCAGACTTCCAAGGACCGCGGACCGCGGTTCTTGAGGCTGTCCAGAAGATAGTGCAGGGTCAGACCCGAATCCATGATGTCCTCGACGATGATGAGGTCCTTGCCCGCGGCGCTCTCGCGCAGGTCCAGGAGCAAGCGCACCTCCCCCGTGGAGCCCCGCCCGGAGTAGGACGAGACGCTGAGGAAGTCCACGGAGCAGTCCAACGTGATGGAACGCAACAGGTCGCCCAGGAAGACGACCGAGCCCTTGAGGATGCCGAGCAGAGTCGGGGTCCGGCCCGCGTAATCGCGGGAGATCTCCGCCCCCAGCTCATGCACGCGCTTCTGCAGGGCGGCCGGGGCGATGAGGACCTTCTCCACGTCCGGATGGATGGGTCTGGATCTGTCCGTCATGATTATTATGAGGAAAAGCCCCGGTGTCGCCGCATCTAAGGTAACGGGGACATTAAGAATAACTTTATTGCGCCGTCGAATCAAGGGTGGTAGAATACAGCCGTGACCCCCCCAACGGAATCCCTCACAGTCCTCATCGTAGACGGCGACGAGCGGGACCGAGAAGAGCTCAAGGGCCGCCTCCAGGCCGCTCCCGGCTGGTCTTTGACCTTCGGCCAGGCCGGAGACTTCGCGGCCGCCCTGACGGCCTGGACGGAGCGCAGCTTCGACCTGGTCTTCCTGGCCCGGCGCCTGCCGGACGGGGAAAGCCTGCCTCTCTTGGACCGGGTCCGCCAGCTCCATCCCAAGTCCGCGATCATCGTCACCTGCCCCGAGCCCGATACGGCCTGGGCGGTCGCGGCCATGAAGAAGGGCGCCCTGGACTGCCTGGTCCGGGGCGACCTGCCGCGCATCGATTTCGGCCCCATCCTGAGCCGCCTGGTGGAGGCGCGCAACCTGGTCAACCAGAACATGGAATTGCGCCAGGTCAACCAGATGAAGAACGAATTCATCGCCAACGTCTCCCACGAACTGCGCACCCCTTTGACCGTGATCCTCGGCTACGCACGCAGCCTTCAGGACGGGACGCTGGGGGACCTCACGGCCGAGCAGAGGAAGGCCGCCGACTCCATCGTCGGACGCTCCCAGGAGCTGTTGACCGCCCTCAATCACATCCTCCGCGCGCGCGAAGCCGTGGCGGGGCGCCAGCTCGCCACGCTCAAGCCCAAGGACCTGCGCGAACTCTGGGAAAACGCCGCCCAAAGCGTGGCCAAGGACCTGGAGCGCAAGCGGCTGCGTCTGGAACTGGCCCTTCCCCCGGCTCCGGTCCTGGTCCTGGCCGACGCCGCGGCCTTCGCCGAGGTCTGCGCCAATCTGCTCTCCAACGCGATCAAGTTCAGTCCGGAGGGGGGCTGCGTAAGATTGGCCGTAGGCACCTCCGCGGGCCAGGCCTGGATGACGCTGCGGGACCAGGGCCCGGGCATCCCCCCGGAGCTCCTGCCGCACATCTTCGAGGATTTCTCCACCGCCGCCACGCAGGGACCCACCCGGCAGCGTCCCGGCTTGGGACTGGGACTGGCCATCTGCCGGCAGACCGTAGAGCTTCACGGGGGCAGCATCTGGCTCGAGTCCGCGCAGACCGGCCAGGGCTGCACCGCCCACGTGTCCCTGCCATTGACGCGGCCCGAGGCCCCGGAGACCGTGGTGGCGCAGGCCGCGCCCGTGGAGAAGAAGCGGGTGCTCATCGTGGAGGACAACCTCGACCTCATCGACATCATCCGCCTCTTCGTCTCCGCCATCAGCGACAACCTGGAGCTGGCCATGGCCCACTCGGGCTTCGAGGCCCTGGAGAGCATCCAGAACCAGGCCCCGCACCTCATCATCCTGGACATCATGATGCCGGGCATGAGCGGCCTGGAGCTCCTGGAAAGGCTGCGCCGGCTCCCGGCCGCCAGCCGCATCCCGGTGCTGGTCCTGACCGGCTACGTCGACGCCGCGCAGCGGGCCCGCGAGGCGGGCGCCCAAGAGGTCATGGTCAAGCCGGTCGACCGCAAGACCTTCGTCACCAAGGTCCTGCAGCTGCTCCAGAAGACCGAGTAAGATGCCTGCCGAACTCGCCGTAGGCGCCGCCCGCATCCGGCTCATGACCGGAGACATCACCCGGGTCCCTGCGGACGCCGTGGTCAACGCCGCGAACTCCCGCCTGGCGGGCGGCGGGGGCGTCGACGGCGCCATACACCGCGCGGGCGGCCCTTCCATCATGGCGGAGCTCGACCGCGTCCGCCCCGCGGGCGGCTGCCCGACGGGCAGCGCGGTCGCGACCGGCGCCGGGGCCCTGGCCGCCAAGTGGGTCATCCACGCGGTGGGCCCGGTCTGGCGCGGCGGGGACCGCAAGGAAGACGAGCTCCTCGCCGGCGCCTATCGGGCCAGCCTCAAGCTGGCCGCCGAACGCGGCGCCAGAATCGTCACCTTCCCCTCCATCTCGACCGGGGTCTACGGCTATCCGGTGGAGAAAGCCGCCCCCGTGGCCCTGCGCGCCGTGGCCGGTGTCCTGGCGGCAGGAGCCGGCTCTATAGAGGAAGCCGTGTTCGTGCTCTTCGACCGCGGCACCTTCGCCGCTTACGCGACCGCGCTCGAGGAAATCCGATCGCAAGGAGAAACACCTTGAAAAGGCTCCGCGTCCTGGTCCTCTGCGGCGGACAATCCGCCGAACATGCCGTGTCCCTGGTCTCAGCCCGCACGGTGCTCTCCAACATGGACCCGAAGCGCTATCGCCCCCAACTGGTCTACATCGACCGCCAAGGCCGCTGGCGGCGCTCCCGGCGCGAATTCCTCACCGACCACGTGGGAGCCAGCGAGAAGGCCCTCCTGGCCGGCTCCCGGCCGACCGCGCCGTCCGAGGTTCTGGCCGCGGCGGATGCGGTCTTCCCGGTCCTGCACGGCCCCCTGGGGGAGGACGGCACCATGCAGGGGCTCCTCGAGGTCGCCGGCGTCCCGTACGTGGGCTGCGGGGTGCTGGGCTCCTCCGTGGGCATGGACAAGGAAGTCTCCAAGAGACTGTGCCTCCAAGCCGGCCTGCCGACCCTGCCCTACGCCGTGGTCCGCCATGCGGAACAGGCGCCAGCCCTCGCCCGCCGCCTGGGCCTGCCGATCTTCGTCAAGCCGGCCCGCCTGGGCTCCTCCGTGGGCATCTCCAAAGTGACGGGATCAGCGGAACTGATGCCCGCCGTGCGCGAGGCGTTCCGATACGACGACAAGATCCTCCTGGAAAAAGGCGTCACGGCCCCCCGCGAGATCGAATGCGCCGTGCTGGGCGACCCCTGGGCCAAGCCGGGCGACCCGCTGGAGCTCAAGGCTTCCATCTGCGGCGAGATCGACGCCAACGCGGAATTCTATACCTACGAAGCGAAGTACCTCGACCCCGAAGGAGCCAAGCTCAAGATCCCGGCTGAGATCCCGGCGAAAACCGCCAGGACGGTGCGCGAATTGGCGCTCCAAGCCTTCCGAGTCCTGGACGGCTACGGCATGGCCCGGGCGGACTTCCTCATGGACCGCCGCAACGGCGCGCTCTGGTTCAACGAGGTCAACACCATCCCGGGCTTCACCTCCATCAGCATGTATCCCCGGCTCTGGAAGGAGTCCGGCGTAGACACCCCGCGGCTCATCGGCCGGCTCATCGAGCTCGCCCTGCGCCGCGCCCGCACCCGCGCGAGGCTCAAAACGGCTCCGTGACCCAGCCGACCGGGATATGAGCGTGGCCGGTTTCGGTGACTTCTCGGAGCGGCTCCGACGCCCTGGTCCATGAAAGGCATATCCCGTCAGGCCTGGCAGGCCGCCGCGATCTTCGGCGGCCTGGCGATCATCCTGTGGGCGCCGCCCCTCTTCGGGCAGAAGGCCCTATTCTACGACGTGATCTACCGGCTCTTCTACCCCAATGCCGAATTCCTGCGCCGCTGCCTCCGGGCCGGCCGGTTCCCCTTCTGGAACCCCGACCTCTACTGCGGCGTCCCGTTCCTGGCGAACCTCCAGTCGGCCCTCTTCTATCCCCCCACCTATCTCTACGCGTGGCTGAACTACCCCACGGCCCTGGCCCTCAACTCCTGGCTGCACACCGTCCTGGCCGCCTTCTTCATGTACCTGGCCGCGCGCGAGCTGGAAGCCTCGCACGAGGGCGCGCTCCTGGGCGGCATCGTCTTCGGGTTCAACGCCAACTTCGTCATGCGCTACTCCTACCCGAGCCACATGCAGAGCTATGTCTGGCTGCCGCTCATCGCCTTCTTCCTCCTCCGGGCCCGGCGCGGGGTGGCCTGGGCCCTGCCGGCCGCAGCCGCCGCGACGGCTCTCCAGGTCTTCGCGGGCCATCCCCAGTTCGCCCTCTACTCGGCCGTCGCCCTGGCGCTGCACGCGGCGTTCCAGCCGGAGCGGCCCAAGGCCTTCCTCCTCCTGGCGGCCCTGGGGGCGTTGTCGTTCTGCCTGGCCGCGGTGCAGATCGTGCCCTCGCTGTATTTCGCCGCGCAGTCGGTGCGCAACGCCGGGGCCGACTCGCGCTGGGCCCTGTCCTATTCCATCGCCCCGCGAGACTTCCTCCTCATGCTGCTGGCCCCCCAATGGCGGGGCTTCTTTCAGCCCGGCGGCGGAGACCCGCATCTGGTCGGATTCTACTTCGGGCCCTTCGCGCTCCTGGCCGCCGCGCTCGCCTTCCGGAGCCCCCGCCGGCGCTGGGCGCCCTACGCGGCCATCGCCCTCTCCGGCGTCCTGCTCTCCTGGGGCCGGCATTTCCCGTTTTACCAGCTGCTCTACGAGCATGTGCCTCCATTCAACTGGTTCCGCTTCCCGGCCCAGGCCCTCTACCTGGTCTGCTTCGGCGTCTCGGCTCTCGCGGCGCTGGGCGTAGACCGCCTGGCGCCGCGCCTGCGCCCGGCCGTCTGCCTCTTGTGCGCGCTGGACCTGCTCATCTTCGCCAGGGGCTGCCTGATCACCATCGACCCGGCCGTCTATGAGGCGAGGACCCCCATCGCGGATTTCTTCTCCCGGCGTCCCTGGGGCCGCGTCTTGCTGACGCCGCGGACCCGGAACACGCTGAGCATGCCCGGCCGCAACGAGACGGAGGCGTGGCTCAGGTTCAAGGATGCCTTGACGCCGGATCTGGGCATGGCTTACGGACTGCCCATGGCCGACGGCGGCATAGAGCCCCTCTACTATTCGCGCTATGATGCGGTGTTGAACGAATTGGACCAGGACCCGCTCTCTCCTTGGATGGACCTCCTGGGCATCCGTTACGTGCTCACCTTCTGGGACCTGCCCCGGGCGAAGTTCCGGCCCATCGGGAGCACGACCGCCAGGATATTCGAGAACCCCTCGGCCCGGCCTGAGGTCTATCTCGCCGCCGCGGCGGACTTCGTGCCGGAGGCGGAGGCGCTGGCGTACGTCCGCCGCTTGAAAACCGCTGTCGCGGGCCACATCCTGGTGCACGATCCGGCGCTGGCTCGTCCGGCCGAAGCTCAGGACCCCGCAGCCCGCGCGGAGATCGTCTCCCAAGGCCCGGGCCGCATGAGCGTGCGCGTGCACCGCGCGCGCCCCGGCTGGCTGGTGTCCACGCAGGCCTGGGATGCGGGCTGGCGCGCGCGGCTGGACGGGCGACAGGTTCCCGTACGCAGGGTCAACCTGGTCCAGAGCGCGGTGGAGGTCCCCGCCGGCTCGTCGCTGGTCGAGCTCGACTACCTCCCCCCGGGCTTCGGCTGGGCGCTGGCGCTCTCCTCGCTGGCCTGGCTGTGGATCCTGTGGCGGCTCTGGACCGGACGGCCGCCTTCGACATGACCGGCTTCACGCCCGCGCAGCTCCTGACCCTTGGCTTTCTCGTCTTCTTCGCCGGGGTCGTGGACGCCCTGGCCGGAGGCGGCGGCCTCATCACCTTGCCCGCCTACCTCGCGGCCGGCCTCAACCCGGCCCTCCTGCTCGGGACCAACAAGCTCTCTTCCTCTTTAGGGACCATCGCCTCAGCCGGCCGCTACCTTCACCGCCTGCGCTTCCCTTTGAAGCCCCTCATCCCGCTGGGAGTCTGCGCCCTCCTCGGCTCCGCCCTCGGAGCCTGGTTGGCGCTTTCCCTAGATCCAGCATTCATCCGCTACCTTCTTCTGGCCGCCCTGCCCCTCGTCGCCATCGCCGTGCTCAGTCGCCATGAGTTCGGCAAAGAGGACCGCAGCGCCGAGCTCGAGCCGAAGACCCTGCGCGACCGCTCCTGCGCCATCTCCGCCACGGTCGGCGCCTACGACGGGTTCTTCGGCCCCGGCACCGGGACCTTCTTCGCCCTGGCCTTGGCCCGCTGGTGCCGCCACGACCTCCTAGGCGCCACCGGACGCGCCAAGCTCCTGAACCTCATCACCAACATCGCCGCTCTGGCCGTCTTCCTCTGGTCCGGACGCCTGCACCTCGCCCTCGGCCTGGCCATGGCCGCGGCCAGCGCGGCCGGCCATTGGCTCGGAGCGCATCTGGGCCTGCGCCACAGCGGGCGCGTCATCCGCCCCACCGTGGCCCTGGTCTGCGCCGGCCTCTTCTTCAAAATCCTGCGCGACACCCTGGGGCATTAGTCCTTGCTATAATAGGCCCCTATGAGATCGACCCCCTCTGCCCTCTCCCCCAATCCCGTTGCGGCTTTCCTTAACAAAGCCCCCGCCGACATCACCAAGAAAGACCTGGTCCGCTACATCGCGGAGAAAGGCATCCGCATGGTCAAGTTCCGCTACGTGGGCGGCGACGGACGCCTCAAGACCCTCGACTTCGTCATCTCCGGCCCGCAGCACCTCGACCGCCTGCTCTCCACCGGCGAGCGCGTGGACGGTTCGAGCCTCTTCAGCTACATCGATTCCTCATCCAGCGACCTCTATGTCGTGCCCCGCTACCGCACCGCCTTCCTCGACCCCTTCGCCGAGATCCCGACCCTGGACATCCTCTGCGCCTTCTACACCAGCACCGGGCAGCGGCTGCCCAGCTCCCCCGAGAACGTCGTGCGCCGAGCCCAGGACGTCCTGCAGGAGCGCACGGGCTTCACTTTGGAGGCCATGGGCGAGCTCGAGTACTACATCCTCTCGGAACGCCAGCCCTTCTATCCCATCACCGCCCAGAAAGGCTACCACGAGTCCGCTCCGTTCTCCAAGTGGGAGAAGCTGCGCACTGACGCCATGGCCGCCATCGCCCAGGCCGGGGGCGCCATCAAGTACGCGCACTGCGAGGTCGGCCACATCCGGGGCGAGGACCAGGAGATGTCCCAGCACGAGATCGAATTCCTCCCCGTGCCCATCGCCGACGCGGCCGACCAGATCGTCATCGCCAAGTGGATCCTCAGCGTGCTCGGCCTCAAGTCGGGCGTGCGGGTGAGCTTCGCTCCCAAGATCTCGGTAGGCCACGCGGGTAGCGGCCTGCACATCCATTCGCGCCTGATGAAAGGCGGCCGCAACGCCATGGTGGCCAAAGGCGCGTTGAGCGATCCGGCGCGCCGGCTCATCGCCGGCTACCTGACCATGGCGCCTTCGCTGACCGCCTTCGGCAACACCGTGCCCACCGCCTACCTGCGGCTCGTCCCCCACCAGGAGGCGCCCACCAACATCTGCTGGGGCGAGCGCAACCGCTCCACCTTGATCCGGGTCCCTCTGGGCTGGCTGCACGCAGCGGACATGCTCAAAGACGCCAACCCCCGCGAGCGGGCCTGCCCGGAGGCCGGCGCCCAGAGCCAGACCGTGGAGTTCCGCGCCCCGGACGGCTCCGCGCAGATCCACCTGCTCATGGCCGGCCTGGCCGTGGCCGCCCGGCACGGGCTCGGCATGCGCGACGCCCTGGGCGTAGCCCGGCGGCTCCACGTGGACGGCAACGTCTTCGCGCCCGAGAACAAAGCCCTGCAGGCCGAGCTCCCGCAGCTGCCGGCCTCCTGCGCCGAGTCGGCCGAGTGCCTCCTGCGCGACCGCGCCGTCTACGAGGCGGACGGCGTCTTCTCCCCGATGGTCGTCGACGGCATGGCCCGCCGGCTCCAGGCCTTCAACGATCGCGACCTCAGCGAGCGGCTCTTCGGCAAGGAAGAGGAGATCAAAAAGCTCGTCGACGAATTCCTCTATTGTTGACGGACACGGCCAAAAGTTGATACATTAATGGCCTCGACGGGACGCGTTCCGACGGGGAGTGCCGAAAGAGGGAGAGCGATACCACTATAATCTACAAGACTGCCAAGGATACGACGCGGGTCAACAATCGGATCACGTCCAGCCAAGTCCGCGTCATAGACGTGGACGGGACGCAAGTCGGAATCAAGCCTCTCTCTGAAGCACTGGCCCTGGCTCGTCAGCGGGGCAAGGACCTCATCGAGATCGCTCCGCAGGCGAGTCCTCCGGTCTGCAAGATCCTCGACTACCCAAAGTACCGTTACGAGCAGGAGAAGAAAGTCCGGGAGTCGCGCCGCAAGCAGAAGGCAGGGATGCTCAAGGAAGTGCGCTTCAAGCCGCATATCGGGGCGCATGATCTGGACACGAAGCTCAAGCACATAACCGAGTTCATCACGGCGCACGACAAGGTGAGGCTCACCGTCGTGTTCCGTGGCCGGGAGATGCAGCACCGAGACCTAGGGATGAAGCTGCTGGCCATGATCCAAGAGCGCCTCAACGCCATCGCGACGGTGGAGCAGGCGCCCATACCGGACCGCAATCGGCTGGTCATGACCCTCATCCCCAAGCACTAAGGATCAACTATGCCCAAACTAAAATCGCACAGCGGCGCCAAGAAGCGCTTCACCAGAACCGGCACCGGCAAGTTCAAGCACCAGCGCGCCGGCCGCCGGCACCTGCTCGCCCCCAGGTCGGGAGAGCAGAAGCAGTTCTCACGCACCAAGAACTTCCTCAACAAGACCGACGAGAAGATCATGGCGCGCTTCCTCCCCTACGCTTGAGGGGGGCATCGCTCAACTTTAGGACGGGAGTCAAACCATGCGAATAAAATCCGGCGTCACCACCCGACATCACAAGAAGAAGAAGTTCCGTCTCGCCAAAGGCTTCTACTCCGACAAAAGCCGCAAATGGCGGATGGTCAAGCAGGCGGTCGAACGGGCGTTGGCCGCCTCCTATGTCGGCCGCAAGGACAAGAAGGGCGACTTCCGCTCCCTCTGGATCGAGCGCATCAACGCCGCCTGCCGCGAGCACGGCCTGAGCTACTCCCGGTTCATCGCGGGCCTCAAGAAAGCCAAGATCACCCTCAACCGCAAGATGCTCTCGGAGATGGCGATCCGGGACGGCGCCTCCTTCAAGAAGCTGGTCGCCCTCTCCCAAGGCTCCTGAGACCGGGGGCACGCCGTGTCCCCGGTGACGCGCGCCGAGCTGGAGGCCGCTTACGTCAAGCTCTCGGGCCCCCGCATCCGCGACTCGATCGCATCGGCCAGCACAGCCGCTGAGCTGGAGTCGGTCCGGGTCGACGCGCTCGGCCGCAAAAGCGGCCTGACCGAGCTCCTCAAGGGACTCAAGGACCTCTCCCTCGAGGACAAGCGCGAACTCGCCCCCAAGATCCAGGCGCTCAAGGCCGAGTTCGAGGCGCTCATCTCCCGGCGCCGCGCCGGACTGGAGTCCGCGGCGGACGAGGCGTCCCTGCAGAGCCTCGACCTCGACCTGACCCTGCCCGCCATCGCCCCCCCGCGCGGCCGCCTGCATCCCCTGACCCAGACCCTCCAGGAGATGGCCCGCATCCTCAGCCTCATGGGATTCTCCTGGGCCGAAGGGCCGCACGTCGAGACCGAGCGCCACAACTTCGAGGCCCTCAACATCCCGGAGCATCACGCGGCGCGGGACCTGCAGGACACCTTCTACCTCCAGGACGTGCCGCTCCTGCTGCGCACGCACACCTCGCCCGTGCAGATCCGCACCATGGAAAGCGTCCGGCCGCCCCTGCGCGTCATCTGCCCCGGCCGGGTGTTCCGGCACGAGGCCGTCGACGCCTGCCACTCTGCGGTCTTCCACCAGATCGAAGGCCTGGCCGTGGACAAAGGCCTCTCCTTCGCGGACCTCAAGGGCACCCTGCAGACCTTCCTCCAGCGCCTCTTCGGCTCCAGCACCAAGACGCGCTTCCGACCGTCCTATTTCCCCTTCACCGAGCCTTCGGCCGAGGTGGACGTGCGCTGCCTGGTCTGCGGCGGCTCGGGCTGCCCGGCCTGCAAGCGCTCGGGCTGGATCGAGATCATGGGCGCGGGCATGGTCCACCCCAGCGTGTTCAAGGCCGTCGACTACGACCCCGAGGTCTGGTCGGGCTTCGCCTTCGGCATGGGCGTCGAGCGCGTGGCCATCCTGCGCCTAGGCGTGCCGGACATGCGCCTCTTCTTCGAGAACGACCTGCGCTTCCTGCGGCAATTCGATGAAAGTCTCGTATAACTGGCTCAAGGAGTACCTGCCCCTGGACCTCCCGGCCCAGGACCTGGCCGAGCGCCTGCTGCAGCTCGGCTTCGAAGTCGCCGCCCTCGAAAAACTCGGCCCGGCGTTTTCCGGCGTGGTGACCGGGCATGTGCTGACCGTGGAGAAGCATCCCAACGCGGACCGGCTCTCCCTCTGCGTCGTGGAGGTCGGCAGCGAGAAGTACTCCGTGGTATGCGGAGCCAAGAACGTGGCCGCGGGACAGAAGATCGCGCTGGCCCGCGTGGGCGCCGTCCTGCCCGGGGGCTTCAAGATCGAGCGCTCCAAGATCCGCGGCGTCGAATCCCAGGGCATGATCTGCTCGCGCAAGGAGCTCGGCCTCGGCGAAGACGGCGACGGCATCTGGGTCCTGGATCCCGGCTCCCCCGTGGGCCAGGACGTGGCCGCGAACCTGGGCGAGTCGGACCATATCCTCGAAGTCGAGTTCACGCCCAACCGGCCGGACTGCCTCTCGCACCTGGGCCTGGCTCGGGAACTCTCCGCCTATTTCCGCATCCCCCTGCGGCAAAAGCCAGCACCCGTCGTCCCGTCCGGGGTCATCCCCTGCGGAGGCTTGCAGGTGGAGGCGCCGCAAGCCTGCCCGCGCTACGTGGGCCGCTCCTTCGAGGGGCTGAGCATCGGCCCCAGCCCCGGCTGGCTGGCCGCAAAATTAGAATCCGTCGGGCTCCGCCCGATCAACGCTCTGGTCGACATCACCAACTATCTCCTCATGGACGTGGGCCAGCCCCTGCACGCCTTCGACGCGGACACGCTGGACGGCGGCGTCGTCGTCCGCTTCGCCAAGCCCGGGGAGAGGATCGTCGCCCTCGACGAGAAGGACTACGCCCTGACCGAGCGCTGCCTCGTCATCGCCGACCAGAAAAAGCCCGTGGCCATCGCGGGCGTCATGGGCGGCCGCGACACCGGGGTGACGGAGAAGACCAAACGGGCGTTCCTGGAAAGCGCCAATTTCGACCCGCCGACCGTGCGCCGGACCTCGCAAGCCCTGCGCCTGAAGTCCGACGCGTCCCACCGCTTCGAACGCGGCACGGACCCGGAAGCGGCCTGGACGGCGTCCCTGCGCGCCACCGAGCTCATCGTGAGGCTCTGCGGCCGGGGCGTGAGATCCTCCGAAGCCGTCGACTGCCGGGCCCCGGCCGCGCCGCCCGCGCCCATCCGGGTGACCAGCGGCCGCATCAATGAGATCCTGGGCTCGGCGTTTGCGGCCGACGCGGTCGAGTCGGCGCTGCGCGGCATCGCCTCCGATCTCGAGAAGCAGGGCGAGACCATGAGCTTCACCGCCCCCTCCTACCGCCGGGACCTGACCACGGCCTGGGACCTGGCCGAGGAGGTCGCCCGCCTGGCCGGCTACGAGAACATCCCTTACCGGTCCGCGCCCATGGCGCTGGCGCCCTCCCGCGCCCTGCTGTCGCAGACCGTGGCCGACCGGACCCGACAGCGCCTGGCCGGTCTGGGCCTTTCCGAAGCCTACAACTACGATTTCATTTCGGACAAGCTCGCGGCTCTGGCCCGATTGCAGATGCGCCTGATCCGGGTCAAGAACCCCCTCTCCGAGGAGTACGCCAACCTCCGGCCCACGCTGCTCGTGGGCCTGCTCAACAACGCCCGCCTCAACCTCAACAGCGGCGCCGAGACCATCCGCCTCTTCGAGCTGGGCAAGATCTACGCTCCCGCCTGCGGTATCGGAAGTTCCGCAGGCGTGACGGAGTCCGCGGCCGTCGCCGGGCTCCTGCTCGGGCCCGCGGTCAAGCATTGGACCGCCCCCCGCGGCCGCGCGCTCGGCTTCTTCGACGCCAAGGGCGTGGTCGGTGAGCTCCTCTCCGGCGTCCCGGCCCTGCAGTGGCTGCCGCTCTCGGACGCCGCGGCGGGACAGACCCCCTCGGATGCGCTCTTCCATCCCCGCGCGAGCCTGCGCCTGCGCCACGCCAAGGGCGTGCTGGGCACCGTGGGGATGCTGCATCCCACCGTCGCCCGCGCCTGGGACCTGGAACGCTCGGAGGCCTGCCTGTTCCAGATCGACCTCGATCTGCTGGCCCAGATGGAGGGGCCCAAGGCTCAGTTCGCTCCTTTCAGCGTGTTCCCCCGGTCGAGCCGCGACCTGTCCTTCTTGGTCGAAGCCGGCCTGCGCTACGGCCAGGTGCTAGAGACCATCCAGGCTTGCGGCGGCTCGGAACTGCGCGACGTGGAGCTCGTAGACAAGTTCACCGGCCAGGGGGTGCCCGCGGGCAAGCAGAGCTTGACCGTGCGCCTGCAGTTCGGCCTCGCGGACCGGACCCTCAAGGACTCCGAGGTGGCCGCGGCGGTGGAGCGCATCCTGGCCGAGCTGCAGCGGCGGCACGACGCGGCCCTGCGGGCATGACGACGACTTCATTACGTCGTCATGCCCGCCATAGGGAATGGTTCTGGCGGTCATGATCCAACTACAGCACCAGTTCAAGCATCTCGAAAAAATCGTCGGCGCCGTCTCCCGGACTCTGCTGGAGCTCTCGGCCCGGAGCCGGAAGCTCGCTGAGGCCAACGCCAAGCTCGAGGTCGAGAACCGCAAGCTGCACAGCGACCTGCGCCAGGCCAAAGCCACCCTCGACCGGCACGAGAAAGTCAAAGGCCGCATCGAGCGCCTGGCCCAAAAACTGGAGAAGTTCTCATGAGCATGAACGAGAAGGTGCAGGTCGAGATCGCTCGGCGGCGCTTCGAAGTGGAGATAGAGGGTCTCACCCCTATCGAGATCAACCATATCGCCAACATGGTCAACGAGAAGCTTGAGGACGCCCAGCGCCTGACCCGGATCGCCGACTCTTCGAGGCTCGCCATCCACGTCCTGCTCCACACTTGCGCCGAGCTCTACAAGATCAAGCAGGCCGAGGACACCAGCCATAAAGCCCTGGAGAACACGCTCGACCGCATCGGCAAGACCCTCGAGCAGGCCTTGACCGCGGTCGGCTCATCGGCCGAAGCGGAGTAATCCGTGCCCGACGAGCTCTTCACCAACCGAGGCGCGGACCAGCCCTTGGCCGCGCGCCTGGCTCCGAAGACGCTCGACGAGTTCTCCGGCCAGGAGCATCTCCTGGGGCCGGGCAAGATGCTGCGCCGGCTGGTCGAGACGGACCGATTCGCCTCCGCACTGTTCTTCGGGCCTCCGGGCTCGGGCAAGACGGCCCTGGCGCGCTTCATCGCGCAGCGCTCGCAGGCGGACGTGGTGGAGCTCAACGCGGTCGCGGCCGGCGTGGCCGACCTGAAGAAGGTCCTGGAGCAGGCGAAATATTCCGCCGGACACCTGGGCCGCCGGACCTTGGTGCTCATAGACGAGATCCACCACTTCAACCGCACCCAGCAGGACGTGCTCCTGCCTTCGGTGGAGCGCGGGGACATCCTGCTCATCGGCTTGACCACCGAGAACCCTTCCTTCTACGTCAACGCCGCGCTCCTGTCGCGCTTCACGGCCTTCGAATTCCAGCCCTTGGCCGAGGCTCACCTCAAGGCCATCCTCAAGCGCGCCCTGTCGGATGAGGAGCGGGGGCTGGGCAAGCTCAAGCTCCGGCTGGCGGCGCCGGCCGAGGCGCATCTGACGCGCATGGCCGCGGGCGACGCGCGCAGGCTCCTCAACGCCCTGGAGCTGGCCGCGCTCTCCACCGCCCCCGACCACGACGGGGTGCGACACATCACCCTGGAGGCCGCGGAAGAGTCCATCCAGCGCAAATCGATCCGCTACGACAAGAAGTCGGACGACCACTACGACCACATCTCGGCCTTCATCAAGTCCATGCGCGGCTCCGACCCGGACGCGGCCCTCTACTGGATGGCCAAGATGCTGACCGCGGGCGAAGACCCGCGCTTCATCGCGCGCCGCATCCTCATCTGCGCCTCGGAGGACGTGGGCAACGCGGATTTCCGGGCCGTCCTGGTGGCTTCAGCCGCCTTCCACGCGGCCGAAGTCCTGGGCATGCCTGAAGCGCGCATCCCCTTGGCCCAGGCCGCGCTCTACGTGGCGACGGCGCCCAAGTCCAACGCGGCCTATCTGGCCATCGACGCGGCCATGGCCGAGGCCCAGAACGGCCCGTCCCGAGAGGTGCCCCTGCACCTGCGCGACGCCAGCCTCGACGCCGAGTCGCGCGGCCACGGCCAGGGCTACCGGTACCCGCACGATTTCCCGGGCCACTACACGCCGCAGGAGTACATGCCCGAGCCCAAGCGCTTCTACGAACCGAGCGACCTGGGCGACGAGAAGCGCATCCAGGAGTTCCTCAAGGCCCTGCGCAAGAAGTAGTTTTGGGTTCAGCCGCCGCTGCGCAGGGCGCCGCGCACCCGGGCCGAGAACATCGGGGCCAGGAACGGCTTGCAGTAGCAGTCGCTGACGCCGGCGTCGATGAGAGCCAAGGACTGCTCAGGAGTGAGGGTCTCGTCGACGATCAGGATGTGGGCCGGGGCGGTCCAAGGGTGGCGGCGCAGTTCCTTGACCGCGGCCTGCGCCCCGTCGGATCCCATCCCCACGCAGACGAAGAGGCTGGGACGCGGGGCGTCGGTCGGCCTCTGCTCGAGCACCGCGAAAGCCTCAACCAGGGAGCCGGCGCCGGAGACGCGGAACCCATACTTGTCGATGGCCTCGCGGCACCGGCCGCGCTGGCCCGGGTCGGCGGCCACGATCACGATGAAGGCGGATCCAGATTCGAACATGCCGGCCCGTATTCTACTGAATTTGAAGCCGCGCTCATGCTATACTTTTTGCGCATGGCCGCTCCGACCATCCTCATCATCGAAGACGACGAGAGCCTCTGCGAGGTCCTCGGCATCGCGCTGAAGATCGGCGGCTACGAATCCGCCATGGCCCACGACGGCATCCAGGCCATGACCATGGCTCGGCAGGTCAAGCCCGCGCTCATCATCCTGGATTTCATGTTCCCGGCCGGCGGCGGCATGTCCGCTCACAAGCGCCTGCGCATGCTGGCCGACACCAAGCACACCCCGATCGTCATCCTCACCTCGACCCCCGAGGAGGTCGTGGCCAAGGCCTTGGACATGGACGGCAACACCTATTACCTCTCCAAGCCCTACCGGCGCGAGATGCTGCTCTCCCTCGTCAAGCAGATACTCTCCTAGCACACGAGCGCCAACGCATTCCCTGATGACGGTCCGCCCCAGCGCCCATCCGTGCGCTAGGCTGCCGCGAAAGCGCTAATATATCCCTTGACGGACCCAGACATGCCCATCTCCCAGCCCCCGACCCGCGTCTACACCGTTTCCCAGGTCAACGCGCAGATCCACGAACTCCTGGAAGCCTCCTTCCCCGAGCTCTGGGTCGAAGGAGAGATCTCCAACTGCCGCGCTTATCCCTCCGGCCACACCTACCTGACCCTCAAGGACGCCGACGCCCAGATCCAGGCCGTGCTCTTCAAGGGCGCCGCTTTCGGCATCAAGTTCAAGCCCGAAGACGGCCTCAAGGTCCTGGTCCGCGCGCGAGTGTCCTCCTACGTCAAACGCGGCGACGTCCAACTCATCATCAGCGCGCTGGAGCCGCGGGAAAAGGGCGCGCTCCAGCTCGCCTTCGAACAGCTCAAGGCCAAGCTCGCGGCCGATGGCCTCTTCGACGAAGCCCGCAAGAAGCCCCTCCCCCCCTACCCCAGGCGCGTCGGCATCATCACCTCCTCGCAGGGGGCGGCCGTCCACGATATGATCACCGTGCTCATCCGCCGGTGGCCGGGCATCGAAATCCTGGTCCATCCGGTCAAGGTCCAGGGCGACGGCGCTAAAGAGGAGATCGCCCAGGCCCTGGCTGACTTCAACGCCCTTCTGCCGGACACGGACGTCCTGCTGGTCGGCCGAGGCGGCGGCTCCATCGAGGACCTCTGGGCCTTCAACGAAGAACTCGTGGCCCGGGCCATCGCGGCGTCGCAGATCCCCATCATCTCCTGCGTGGGCCATGAGACGGACTTCACCATCGCGGATTTCGTGGCGGACCTGAGGGCCCCCACCCCCTCGGCCGCGGCCGAGCTGGCCGTCCCGGACCAAGCCGCGGTCCTGGCCCAGGTGGCGGACTCCCGGCGCCGGCTGCTGGCCTCCATCCAGGAGCGTCTGCGCGGCCTGGCCGACCGGCTCGACTTCGCCAGGCGGCATCCCTTCCTCCAGAGCCCGCACCGCATGTATGAGGAGCGCATCAAGCGCGTCGACGAACTCTTCGGCCGCCTGCCCGAGGCCTTGCGCCAGGTCCTGCTGCACGCGGAGAAGGACCTGCGGCTGCAGATGGAGAAACTCGACGCTTTCAGCCCCCTGAAGGTCCTCGGCCGAGGCTACGCTATCGCCGAGAAGCTGCCCGGACGAGAGATCCTCAGACGCGCCGAGCAGGTGCGCCCAGGCGATCAGGTTCGCGTCCGCCTGCACCAAGGCGAGATCCATTGCGAAGTCAAACAGCGAGGGTCAGGTCTTGACATTTGACACATTGAGGAGCCCTGCCTTATGTCAAATGTCAAGACCTGACCCCATCTGTGTTGCGAGGTGAAAATGCCGAAAAAAGAAGACAAGCCTGACTTCGAGTCATCCCTGGAGAAACTCGAAGGCATCGTTCGGGAGCTGGAGTCCGGGGAGAAGGGCCTGGAGGAGTCCCTGGAACTCTTTGAGAAAGGCGTGACCTTGGCCAAGGGCCTCACCACGCAGCTCGAGGACGCCAAACGCAAGGTCGAGGTCCTGACCAAAGAGGGCGGCAAGTTCACGCGCAAGCCTTTCGCGGAGGCCCAGGGATGAACGCGTCCGCGGGGACCTGGGTCGAGGTCCCCTTCGAGGTGCAGAAGCCTCACGACGGTCTGCGCCTGGACTCCTATCTCGCCGCGCGCCTGCACCGCTACTCGCGCAGCCAAGTCCAGCGCCTCATCGACGCCGGCCGGGTCTTCCTGCGGGGACGCCCCGTCAAACCCGCGACCCGCGTCGCCTCCGGCGAGACCGTCCTCATCCGCTATCCCCACCATCAGGAACTGCCCTGCCTCCACGCCGAGCTGCCGGTCCTTTATGAGGACGAAGCCCTGCTCGCGGTCAACAAGCCCGCGCCGCTCTTGTGTCATCCCACGGACAAGATCCAGAACAACACCGTCACCTCGATCCTCAAGCTCCAGTTCCCGGACCTGCGCCTGCACCTGGCCCATCGCCTGGACCGGGAGACCAGCGGGGTCCTGCTGCTGGCCAAGGATCCCCGGACCGCGCGCCGGCTCGCCGCCCATTTCATCGGGCGGCTGGTGAAAAAGGAGTACCTCGCCCTCGTCTCCGGGGAAGTCTCCTGGCGCCGGCGGACCGTGGACGCTCCCCTGGGCAAGGAGAACCTAGAGATCAAGGTGCGGCAAGCGGTGGGCGCCGGCGCTGAGGCGCGCACCGAGTTCGAGCGCCTGGCCTGCGGCGCGGGGGTGTCCTTGGTCCAGGCCCGGCCCTGGACTGGCCGCCTGCACCAGATCCGCGTGCACCTGGCCCATCTCGGCCATCCGGTGCTGGGCGACAAGCTCTATACGGGGAAGGGCGAGCTCTACCTGAAGGCCGTGCGCAAGACCCTCGACGAGGCCGACTTGGCCAAACTCGGCGCCCGCAGACAGATGCTCCACGCGCATCGCCTGCGCTTGCCGCATCCCGAAACGGGGCAGGAGCTCTCCCTGACCGCGCCTTTGCCCGAAGATTTCAGCCGCCTGCTGCAGGGAGCCGGCATCGCATGGCCATGAGCCCTCCCCCCATCAAAGCCGTGTTCTTCGACATCGGCAACGTGCTTCTGCACTTCGACCTGGCCGCGATCATCAAGGAGATCGCCGCGGCCTTGGGCCGACCTCCCCGCGAGGTCGCGCGCAGCCTGTTGGACACGACGAGGATATCGGCCCTGGAGCGCGGCGAGATCAGCTCGAAAGAGCTCTACCGCATCTTCCGGGAGGAGCTGGGCTACTCCGGGACTTTCCCCCGGTTCCGGAAGCTCTGGTGCGACCACTTCTCCCTGGAACGAAGCACCGCGGCGCTGCTCAAGAAGGTCTCCCGGCGGGTGCCCACCTATCTGCTGTCCAACACGCACGCGCTCCACTACGACTTCATCAAGGCGCGGTACGCCTTCACTAAGTGCGTGCGCGGAGCCGCGCTCTCGCACGAGTTGGGCATGCGCAAGCCGGAGCCCCGGATCTTCAAGGCGGCCCTAAAAATGGCCGGGGTGCAGCCCGCCCAAGCGGTGTTCATCGATGACCTGGAGCCCAACGTCGCGGCCGCCCGCAGGGCCGGCCTGCAGTCCATCCGCTACCGCGGCCCCGAGGACCTGCGGCGCCGCCTGCAATCCCTCGGCGTGCTGGCCTGAAGCTCCCGGCACAGCCTCACAGGGGCAGGACCTCCTTCTTGCGCGCCTTGATGAAGTCGAAGCGGTGCAGCTCCCCCAGCACCATGGCCGCCACGATGAGCAGGCCTCCCACCGCCCTGCGGCCCACGAAAACCTCGCCGCCCACGGTCCAAGCGAAGAGGGCGGCGAAGACCGGCTCCAAAGAGAACCCCAAGCTGACAGTCAGGGGCGGCAACTTCTTCTGGATCAGGATCTGCAGGGAAAAAGCGGAGAGGGTCGGAAACAACGCCAGGAACAGGATCACCTCCCAGCCCCGGGGCGCGGCCACGGCCATGGGCAGACGCAGTACCGCGCAGGCCAGGAAAGCCAGGGCGGAGGTCATCCAGAACTGGTGGAAAGCCAGCAGGACCACGTCGGCGTCGGCGCGCACGCACTTGTCCGTGAAGAGCAGGTGCCCGGCGTAAGTCGCGGCCGCGATGAGGCTCAAGGCGTCGCCCGGGTTGACGCCCGTAAGCCCGCCCGTGAGCAGCCAGAGCCCCCCCACCGCCACGGCCACGGCCAGCCACTGCGACGGAGCCAGCGGCTTGCGGTAGAGCGCGAGCATGTAAATCGGGACGAGCACCACGAAAAGCCCGGTGATGAAGGCGCAGTTCGAGGCCGTGGTGTAGCGCAGGCCCACGGTCTGAGACACGTAGAGCCCGAACAGGATGACGGACAGGACGAAGCCCTCCCACAGCAGCGCGGTCAGGCGCCGCCTGCGCAAGGCCCAGGGCAGGAGGCACAGCGCCGCCAGAAGGAACCGGTAGGCGACCATGGCCACCGGCCCCATGTCCGCGAGGGCGTCCTTGACCAGGAAAAAAGTCGCACCCCAGACCGCAGAGCAATAGACGAGCCCGATGTAGGCCATGCGCGCGATCATATTATCATAGAATGCAGTCATCCCCCTTCGACCATGAAGACACCGAAACTGCGCCTGGACGCGCTGCTCGTCGTGCGCGGCTTCTTCGAGACCCGGACCAGGGCCCAGGCCGCCATCCTGGCCGGGCAGGTCAAGGTGGACGGCCGGCCCGACGCCAAGGCCGGCACCTCTTTGCCCACGGACGCGGCAATCGCGGTGGCCTCCGATCCCAATCCCTTCGTCTCGCGCGGCGGGCTCAAGCTCGCCGCAGCCCTGGACCGCTTCCCCGTCCGGATCACGGGCCGGGTCTGCCTCGACGTCGGCTCCTCCACCGGAGGCTTCACGGACTGCCTGCTCTCGCGCGGCGCGGCCCAGGTCTACGCCGTGGACGTGGGCACGGCCCAACTCCACGCCAAGCTCCGCGCAGATCCCCGCGTGAAAAGCCTGGAACAGCTCCACGCCAAAGACCTGCGGCCGGGGATGTTCGACCCCCGGCCGGACCTGGCCGTGGTGGACGTCTCCTTCATCTCCTTGGTCAAGGTCCTGCCGCACGTCCTGCCCTGCCTGGCCAGGCCTTTCGACATCGTGGCCTTGGTCAAGCCGCAATTCGAGCTGGAACCCCGCCTCGCCCCCAAGGGCGTGGTGCGCCGGCCCGAGGACCGCGCCCAGGCCCTCGAGCGGGTCCGCCAGGGGCTGCGCAGCCTGCCCGTGCGCGAAGCCGACGTCCTGGAATGCCCGGTCCACGGCCCGAAGGGCAACGTGGAGTCTTTCCTTTATCTGGTCGCTGTCTGACGTCACAGCTTTCAGCGCTGAGCTTTGATAGAATGAATAAATCAGCCATATGAAGATCCTCCTGGTTCCGGACCCCGCGTCGCCATACGGAGAGGACGCTTTCTGCCGGGAACTCTCCCAACGCGCCGCCGCGCGGGGCCATGAGGCGGTGCTGACCGCGCTCCCGGCCGGGGCGCCGGAGGAAGTCCAGGTCCGGCTCGGCGCCGAGGGCTTCGCCCGCGACTGCGACGTGGTCCTCATCAACAGCTTCCAGGCCGCGCCCATACGGGCCGCGCACGCCGCCGGCAAGAGACTCGCGGTCCGACTCATCGACTCCTTCGCCGAGCTCCCGGCCGCGGAACTGCCTCCCATCCTCGACTGCCTGCGCTTGGCCGACCGCCTCCTGGTGCCCAGCCGCTACCTCGCGGACCTGGTGCAGTCCTGGGGGGCCGCCGGGAAGGCCCGGCCCGTGCCCTATGCCTATGACCGGATACGAGCCCACCAGATCACTCTGGTCACCATGCGCGCCAACCGGCCGACTGATTTCCAGATCGTCACCACCTGCAAGTTCAGCGAAGCCTGCCGGCCGGGCCTGGAGCTGCTCATGTCCGCGGCCGCCCGCCTGCGCTTCGACTGGCATCTCACCATCCTGGGCCAGGGCCCGCTCCTGCCCTCCCTCCAGGACCGCGCCCGGCAGATCCTGCCCGCGCAGCGAGTCCTCTTCGCCGGCGAGCTGCCGCACCTCAAGATCATAGAGTTCTTACGCTCCGCCAAGGTCTACGTCAACCCCACGGGCTCGGAAGGCTTCCCGGCCATGTCCCTCTACGCCCTCTCCGAAGGCTGCCCCGTGGTCGCGCCCCGCTGCGGCGCGGTCCCGGAGCTCATCACCGACGGCAAGAACGGCATGCTCTTCAACGGCGGCGACGCGGCTTCCCTCTCCCAGGCCTTGGTCACCCTCTGGTCGATCCGCGGCCTGTCCCTGCAGCTCATCGCCGAAGGCATCAAGACCGTGGAGCGCCACACCTGGGACGCCACGGTCGCCGCGGCCTTCGACGCCCTGGAGGACCTGGCGCCATGACCAAGCTCGTCTGCGCGCTGCTGATCGACCTCGACGACGCCGCCGATTTCCCGGGCAGCGAGGGCTCGGTTCTGGGCCGGCCCATGGCCGCCTATCCCCTCATGGCGGCGCGCACCTCCGCCCATGTGCGCCGCATCTACGCGGTCACGGGCTCCCCGCCGGTCAAGGCGGCGGCGCTGCAGTACGACGCCATCATCTTCGACCCCCCGGCCGGCAAGCCCTCCCTGGGAGACTACCTGCGGCACGGCTGGCGCGAGGCCGCGGCGGACCTGGGCCGCGAAGGCGCCGGGCTCGAGCTCCTGGTGCTGCTCTTCCCGAACGCCCCGGCCGTGACCAAGGACATGGTCGACGCCAGCGTCGAGGCCCTGCTCGACCATCCGGAGCTCGACTCAGCCCTGAGCGTGGCGCCGCTGGAACGCTGGGCCCCGGGATTGACGCGGCATCAGACCACGGACGGTCTCCTGGAGCCGTTCCTGCCGCCGACGAGCGCGGCCGGTCCGGCCTGGCATCCCACCTGGGGAGTGACCGTGCTCAGGCCCGGCCACGTGGAGCAGGCCCCCGGCGACGGCGCCTGGCCTTGGCTGGGCCGCAAGGTCCTGCCCATCAAGACCTGGGGGCCGGGCCTGATCGACTTCCACTGGCAGCTCCCCGGACTGGAGTACTGGCTCAAGAAAAACGGCATCCCGGACCTGTCCCCGAACCTCGAGCGCCAGCCGTGCCCCAAGCCCCAACTCTCGCCCAAGGGCGACCGCCGCTAGCGTCGTCTCTTGAGGCGGGCCGCGGCCGGCTTGCCGAAGAGTGCATCCTCGACCAGAGCGCAGACGATGTGCCCGGCGGTGATGTGGGCTTCTTGGATGCGCGGGGTGTCCGAGGACGGGACATGCAGCACGTGGTCGCTGAGCTCCTTGAGCCGGCCGCCCTTCCTGCCCGTGAAGCCTATGACGGCGGCGCCCCGGCGTCGGGCCTCCTCGACCGCCAGGACCACGTTGGGGGAGTCCCCCCCGGCGCTGAGCGCGAAGGCCACGTCGCCTTTGACCGCCAGGCCCCGGAGCTGGTGCGCGAAGATGGTCTCATAACCATAATCGTTGGCGATGGCCGTCACCGACGAGGAGTTGGTGGTCAAGGCGATGGCGGGAAGCGAGTCCCGATCGAGATACATCCTGCCGGCCAACTCCGCGGCGATGTGCTGCGCGTCGGCGGCGCTGCCGCCGTTGCCGAACACCAGTACCTTGTTCCCTCGCCGGAAGGCCCGGACCAGCTCTCGCGCCATGGCGATCAGGGTCCCCGCCTCCCGTTCCAGGAACTCGCCCAGGAGGACATGCTCCCGGATCTGCCTCTTGACCTCAGCCTCTGTCTTCATTTCACCCCCGGGGTCTTCTGGGCGGCCGCGACGAACTCCTGCACGGTGGCCCGGGTGTACTTATGATCCATCATCTTGAGCAGGAATTGCGGCGGGATGGTGATGACATGGGCGCCGGCCAGGGCCGCCGTTTGGATGTCGATCACACCCCGGATGCTGCCCACGATGATCCGCGTCTTGAAGCGCCACCGTTCCAGCCAGCCGACGGCGGCGGCGATGAGCTCCGCCGGGTCATGGCCCTCGTCGGCGACCCGACCGGCGAAGATGCTCGCGTATGTCGCGCCCGACTTGGCGGCGAGAAGGACCTGGCTGAAGGACATGGCGGCCGTCGCGTTGACCGCAATGCCCTTCTTCTCCAAGGCTTTGATCACGCCCAGGCAGGGGACTCCGTCGGAATTGATGACGGGAATCTTGACCACGATGTTGGGCGCCCACGCGGCGAAGGTCCGCGCCTGCGCGGACATCTCCTCGAGATCGTCGGTGGTCACCTCGACGCTGACTGGCCGCTTGCCCACCAGCGCGGCGATGGCCTTGACTTCCGCCCGAGCATCGCGGACGCCATCCTTGAGGAGGATGGCCGGATTGGTGGTCACGCCGTCTACGACCCCGTATTCGAGCCAACGCCGAATGTCCGCTATCCTGCTCGTGTCGATGAAGATCTCCATCATGGACCTCCGCTTTTGATTTTCGTGACGGCTTCCAGAAGATCGGGGACGATCAGATCCGGCTCGACGGCCAAGTCTTCCATCCAGCGGCAGAGATCGCACTTCTTGCGGCCCAGCAGGATGGTCCGGCAGCCGGCGGCGCGCCCGGCCTGGACGTCGGTCAAGCCGTCGCCGATCATATAGGATCCAGCGAGATCGAGGTCGAGGTCGCGCGCGGCCTGCAGCAGCAGGCCCGGCTTGGGCTTGCGGCATCCGCAGTCCCTGCGGTAGTCCGGCAGGGTGCCCTCCGGATGATGCCGGCAGTAATAGATGGCGTCGAGGCAGGCCCCGCCGGCCGCGAGCTCCGCTTTCATCTTGGCGTCGATGCGCGCCAGCATCTCCTCGCTGAAATGGCCCCGCGCGATGCCGGGCTGATTGGAGACCACCACCGCCTTCAGCCCCATGGCGTTGATGAGCCGCACGGCCCGGGCGACGCCGGGCAAGAGATGGAACTGATCCGCGTGGAAGGGAGTGTCGATCCGGCCCAGGTCGGGGAGATAGAGCAGCTCATTGATCACGCCGTCCCTGTCCAAAAAGACAGCTCTGGGCATAGGCTCACCGCGTCCCGGGCCGTTTTCTGTTCAAGCCGGACCGGCCTGAGTCGAATTGTTGTCGCATACCAGCAAGGTGGAGCCTTGGAAGTCGAAGGTGAACGGCATGGATTGCAGGCCCATGGCGCGCATGGCCTCTTTCAGGCGCCCGGCGTCGCCCTGGCAGTAGAACATGAAGTAGCCTCCGCCCCCGGCGCCCATGATCTTGCCTCCCAGCGCGCCCGCCTGCAAGGCCGCATCATAGATGCGGTCGATCCGGGAGTTGGAGATCTTGGACGACAGCCCTTTCTTGACCTCCCAATGCTCATGCAGGAGACGGCCGAACTGATCCGGCCTCTCCTGGACCAAGGCGTCCTTGACCCGCAGGCCCAGCTCCTTGATCTTGTCGAGGGAGGCGAAGATCTCCGATTGCGAGGGTTTGGCCTTGTGCGCCGCTTCGAGCTCCTGTTGGATCCGCCAGGAGTCGCGGTCCTGGCCGGTGAAAAAGAATAAGAGGTTCTGCTCCAACTGCCGCACGCAGGCATGCGAGATGCGCAAGGGGCTGACGATGACTTCCTTCCCGCCGGCTGGGATGTCGATGCAGCAGATGCCTCCGAACGACGCGATGTACTGGTCCTGCACGCCGCCGGGCTCGGCCAGCAGCTCCCGTTCCACCTTCACGGCCAATTCGGCGATCTCATGCTGCGTCAATTGCACCTGCTGATACGAAGACAGCGCCTTGATCACGCCGACGGTGAAGGTGCTCGAGGTCCCGAGCCCGCTGTTGGACGGGACGTCGCTCAAAGAGATGATCTCGATGCCGCCCTGCAGCTTGAAAAGGCCCATCACCTCCCGGACGACCGGATGCTTGATCTCGGCGAGGGTCTCGACGATCTCTTTCTTGGAGTAGCAGATGCGGAAATTCTTCTCGAAGTGCTTGTTGATGATGACGTAGATGTATTTGTCGATGGCGGCGCTGATCAAGAACCCGCCGCGCTCCCGGGAATAGAAAGGCAGATCCGTGCCCCCTCCCCCCAACGGGACCCGGACCGGAGTCCTCGTCAGCAGCATCGCCAAGCTCCTGGAATGGGGCGCGGCGCAGGCCGGACCATGATCATCGCGGCCCCGGCCCCAGGAACCGCCGGAACTCCTCCAAACCGCCCGGGGAGCCGACCTCATAGGGGCGTTGGGTGGTCAGGAACGCGGGGAGCTCGCGGCGCGCGATCAGCTGCGGCCAGAGCTCATCCTGGGAGGCGACCTCCTGTCCGGGGATCAGGGCCAGGGCATCCTTGCGCAGGATGCTGAGCCCGGCGTGGACATGGACCATGCCCGGAAGCTTGCGTCCGCGATCGTAGGTCTGGACCATGTCTCCGGCGACGACCACGTTGCTGCTCTCGTGTTGGTCGCGATTCTCGAACACCACCATCAGGGCCTGCTTGCCGGCGGCCTTGAAACGCGCCATGACCTCTTGATAGTCCAGCGGCAGATAGGCGTCTCCATCCAAGACGAAGAAGGCCTCTCCCAGGAGCGGTTCAGCCTTCTTCAGGGCGCCGGCGGTCCCCAGCAGGCGCGCGCCTTCGTCGCTGTATCGGATCCGCACGCCCAGGGCTCCCCCGTCCCCGAAGTGCTCCTGGATGCGCGCCGCCAAGTAGCCGACGCAGAGCACGATGTCCGAGATCCCCTGGCTTCGGAGCAGACCGATCTGGTGCTCCAGGAACGGCTTGCCCTGGACCAGGACCATGGCCTTCGGCGTGTCGTCAGTCAGGGGCCGCAGCCTGGTCGCCAGCCCGCCGGCCAAGATCGCCGCTTGCACTTTTCCGTCCCCTCCCGACCGTCTGAAATCCACGAGTCGATGCCTTCGCGACTTGCGATGAGGGAGTATATACTATGGCCTTACCCAAGTCAACCGAGGCTTGCGCCGAAAAGGAATCTCAAGGCCGGGCGTGGAGCTCCTCGTAAAGAGCGTGGACGCGCTGCGTGGTGCGCATCCAGCTCATCTCGGCCGCCCGCTTCAGCCCAGCCTCTCTGCGGGCTTGGCGCAGGCCGGGATTGCGCAAGAGCTCCAGAACCGCGCCCACCAGAGCGGGGGCATCCCGCGGGCCGACCAGGGCCGCGCAGCCCTCCAGATTCTCGGGCAGCGCCGAGGCATTGGAAGACACGACCGGCGTGCCGCACGCCAGGGCTTCCATCGGCGGCTGGCCGAAGCCTTCGTAGAGTGACGGATACACGAGGACTTCGGCCTCCTGGTAGAGCCGCACCAGATCCTCCATCGGCACATAGCCCGCGAAACAGACCCGGTCCTGCAATCGCGCGGCTCGCGCCAAGCCCGCGACCTCCTCGTAATTGCCGCTGCGCGCCCCGGCGATGACCAGACCCAGGTCCCGGCCCTCCGGCGTGCCGATCAACTCCTGCAGGACGCGGATGAGGATCTTGAAGTTGCGGCGCAGATCGTAAGGGCCCACGGAAAGCAGATAGCGCCGGGGCAGTCGGTAGCGTCGGCGCAGCGTGTCCGCTTCGGCCTGCGGCTCTTTGGGCTTGAAGATGTCCGTGTCGACCCCCGGCGGGATGACGACGGCTTTTTCCTCGGGCACATCGAAAAGATCGAGCATGTCCTTGAGGGTGTGGCGGGAGACGACCATGAGCCGGTCGGCGCGCAGCAGCCAACGCCGGTAATTGCGCAGGGTGGTCCGATCCCCCCCCCATTCGGGGAACAAGATCGGCATGAAGTCATGCACGGTGGCGATGGTCTTGATCCCGTCGAGGCGCGGGGCGCAGATGCCGGTGCTGTGAAACAGCGTGACCCCGGCGGCCCGGAGGCTGGGGGCGAAGATCGGCAGGTCCCAATGGTAGACGAGCGGATGGACCACGGACTCCGGCCAGCGGTGGATGTCCAAAGTGAAATTGGACTGCGCCGGGACGCTGATCAGAGCCTTCTTGCGCTCGAAATCACGGAAAAAATATCCGAAAAGCCGATAGCGGTTGCGGCTGTCGAGGCGAGCGAGGTGGCGCGCCAGGTAGCCCTGGAAGAGGGAGATCCCGCGCGCCCCTTCCAGATAGACCCCCACCCAGATGGCGACGTTCATCATATCCGGGTCCAGGCGCGGCCGCCGGCAGGAGGCGGGGCGCTACGGCGCCGGCAGGCGCCGCTTGGACAGGATATCCGTCTGACGGGCTCCCGCCGCATAGGAGTATGATAGCATCTGCGGGTCCCCGCGCGGCTACCCCCTCCGGCCTGGCTCATCACGCGCCGGGGACTTCTCCGCCATGGCGATGATCTCTTCAGTCCAGATGTGGCCCGAGTGCAAGATGCCGGAGCCCGTGGTGCTGTGCATGTACAATTTGATCACCTGCTCGAAGAACTTCCATAACGAATACCGCAGCCAACCGCGCCAACCCCGCTTCAAAGAAGCCGCATAGGCCGGCGCAAAAGACAAGTCGGAGAAGCCGGCGACCCTCAAGACCTGCCCCAGGCTGACCTGCGTGAAGGCGCATTCGTGGCTGAAGTCCCCGTAAATGATCCGGCCCGCGAGCAGGCCGGCCCCATTGACCGTGCGCAGCACCAGCCGACCTCCCGGCTTGAGGGCTTTATGCGCGGCGTCCAGCAAAGCCAGGACCTCGCCCTTGCCCAGGTGCTCCAAGACGTCGAACGCGACGATCAAATCGAATCCCTCGGGATGGCGGCCCAGATAAGCGATGCCTTCGGCCTCTTCCACGCAGGGCAGCCCCGCCCGGCGCGCCTGCTCCACCTGCTGGGGGCTGGCGTCTATCCCGTGGATCTGTTGATAGCCCTTCCGTTTCAAGAAAAGAAGCAGGGCGCCGGTGCCGCAGCCCAGGTCCAGGATCCTCGCCGTTGGGTCCGCGGGCAAAGATCCTGCCAGCTGGTCCGCGATATCCTCTTCGCTCCTGCGCAGATCCTGTCCGCTCCTTTCCCCGAGCTGAGAGTAATGGGAGTCGAAATAAGTCTTGTAGAGGCGGTCGCGATACTCCATATCTATTGTCTCCTCAGGAGAGCGGTCACGCACCCATGATACCGCATGAGGCCGATTCAACTCAAGCAAACGCGGCAGCCCTTGTCCCGATCCCGACCGACGATTCTCGCCCGATTCCGGGCCGCGCTTCGGAGGTATTTTTGTATACTAATTTTTGTCAGGCTCCTTCGGCGGCCCGGGTCGGATGGTTGCTCCCGATCATTCCGGAGGATGTCCCCCGGGAGCCATCTTATCCCCACCCCGATCCAAATCCCATGAAAGCCCTAAGCAACATCCTCCAAGACATCCTGTTCCAATTCCGGATTTCCGGCGGCCTGATCGCACGACTCTCTTGCGTAGGCGCTTATTACAGCGTTTACACGTTCCATCGGATCCGCGGCCTGGACCGGGATCGCAGCCGCCTCCGGGCAGTAGCCGCCACCAGCCGGTTGGGCGCCTCACGCCGAGAAGTCACGATCCTTCTGCCGGATGGGTCCCAGATGACGCTCGATCTCATGGCCGCAAGCTTCCTGCCGAAGGAGTTCATCAGCGAACGCACCTACACGAAACTGCCCCAGTTCCTGCCCCGCCCCGGACAGACCATCGTGGATGTCGGCGCGCACCAAGGGATGTTTTCCATTCCCGCGGCCAGGCAGGTCGGCCCCGACGGGAAAGTGATCTCCATCGAACCCCATCCGGACAACCTCAAGCGCCTGACTCGGAACAAAGAAGCCAACGGGATAAAGCATCTCTGCATCGTCCCGGTCGCCGCCGCGAATTTTTCCGGCGCCACCGATTTTTTCGTGACGCCGTTGGGCTCGGGAGGCCATTCCCTGTTCATCCGCTCGGAGGGAGACCTCATCGCGCAACGGGATTCCATCCCGATCCAAGCCCGGAAGTTGGACGACATCCTGCAGGACGCGGGAGTCTTCCAACCCGACCTCATCAAGATCGACGTCGAAGGCGCCGCCCTCAGCGTCCTGGACAGCGCGCCCCGGACTCTGGCCTCCCGGCCCCGGCTCATCCTCGAAGTCGAAGGGACGCAGAAGGAGATGCAGCAGGTCCGCCGATATCTCGAGGCCCGAGGCTACCAGACGACTCAGTTCGATTCGATCCTCTACGCGGAGTCGGGGACCCAGCGGCACAGCCCAGAAAGCGCGCTTACGGCGTAGCGGTCGGACAGGCCAGCCTCACTTCTCCCACCTCAAGAAACGCCGCAGCAGGGCATGGTCCTCCTCGCCGAGCAGAGCCCAGGTCGTGCCGTAATAGACCAGAACGCCGGCCGTCGCCAGACCCACGAGCCGCAGCCACCCCGTGGCCAAGGCATGGGTGGGGAAGAGCAGGGCGAGCATCAAGGTCGCGCTCAGGAATGGCGCATAAAGGACCTCCCCGGCGTACCGGCTCAGAGGCACCTTCAACAAACGCCGATTGACCAGCCAGAGGTTGGCCGCCGTGGGCAGGGCTATGGCGATGAGCGAACCCTCGGCCACCCCCATCAGGCCGTAGCGCGGGATGAAGATACGCCAAGCCAATAGGCTCAGCAACGCCTGGCTCCAGGCCCAGGCGGGCACGTACCAGGGATGGTCGCGGGCGAAAGAGACGAGGCTGGGGCCGGTGTTGAGCATATAGCAGACCTGCGCCAGCACCAGGAGCCGCGCCGGCCAGCAGCTCGCCTCGCTGAACTGCCCGCCCAGCCACAGGGAGAGGAACTGCGGCATGAAGACGAACAGGACCACAAGGATCGGCAGGCAGACCCAGAGTATGAAGCGGCTGGACTTGAAGCACATCCGACACAGCGACTCGTCGTCCTCCGGGCCTTGGAGCTCGAACATCATGGCGCCGGCCACCGTCCCCACCGTGGCCGGCACGATCTGCAGCCTCTGCAGCAGGCCGGCCGGAACGGAATAGAGCGTCAACGCGGCCAGAGAGAGCTGGCGCGCGATCAAGAGTTTGTCGAATTGATTGGCGACCACCCCGGCCAGGGCCGCCGACCAGGGCGTCAGCGCAAAAAGCGTGAAGGTCCGCAGGCTCAGGGGGCGGCCCGCGTGATACTGCCGAACCGGCTGAAGCAGGCGCCAAACCACGGCGGCAGCGGCCAGGGCGAGCAGGACGTTGAGTAAGCCGTACCAGACGACCACGGCCCGCAGGCCGAAGCCCAACGCCACCAACGCGGCGGCGCCCAGGGTCATCAAGCCGTTCTGCAGCAGGGTCATGGCGCTTTGGAAGTCGAACCGCTGCAGGCCCGCCAGGACCGAGGACACCCCCAGGATCACTCCGAAGAAGATGCCGCTGACGGCCACGCCGCGCAGCACGAAGACCGCCTCGGACGCCAATGGCGCGGGGACATGGAAGACCCGTACCGCCACGAATCGCGCCCCCCACCACAGCCCGGCTCCCGCCGCCAGAGCGCCCAGCGCGTGGAACCAGGCGGAATAGCGCAGCGCGTCGTGCAGAGCCCGCCTGTTCCGCGCGCCCTGGGCCGCCGCCACATGCTTGACGACCGAGGCGTCAGCGCCGAGCGAAGAGAGCTGAAGGTAGCTCGCGGCCGCGTACATGATGAGATAGAGGCCGTAGGTCTCGGTGCCCATGTGGCGCACCAAGTAAGGGACGGTCAAGAAGTTGATGGCGGCCAAGGCCGTCTGCCCCAGGGCATTGAACCCCATGTTGCGGGCAAAGCGCAGGGATTTCTCAGCCATCGACCGGGCTCCGGCCCCCTCCGTCCAAGGTCAATCCCATATCGCGCTCGATTATACTTCTTTGGGGGGATTGCGGTCGGCAGGAAACCGGATGGGTCCTTTCCCGCGGGCCGTCTGGGTCAGGAGGCCCATACAGTCTCTCCGACAAGCCCGTATAATACGATGCAAGCTTTCAAATCCTGCCGTACGGAGGTCGCTGATGCGCATGTTAGCCATGGTCGTGTCCCTTGTCGCCCTCGCCATCCCGGGCCGGGGAGCCGCTCCAGAGGGCATCCGCGCCAGTGATTGGGAGGGCCAGCTTCCCGCCTTGCGGGCAGTCATCGGCGCTCCGTTGCAGTTGACCCCGGTCGCCCTCGCCGTCCCGGCCACCGCCAGCCAGATGCCGATCAGGTCGGTGTACACGCTCATCAAGGCGGATCTCGCCGTCTACAACCAGCATGTGGTGGGCCAGGTCAAGGACATCAAGGATATCGGGGCCAAGGTCTCCACCGGCTACGACACTCTAACGAAGTCCATCGACGAAGCCGAGGCCGCCACCGAGCCCGCCGTCCAGCAGGCCAAGCTCCAGCAGGCCAAGGACACGATCGACCGACTCATGAAGCTCGACGGCGAGCTTTACGGCCATGCCGGAGCCAATGGCTATGAGTTCGGCTACATCAACATCTGGGGCAACGAGTCCCTGCCCACGATACTGCCCGAGGCCAAGGGTCTCATCGACCAGGCCCTCGCGCAGATCAAGAAGTCGGTGTACTCGCTCATCAAGGCGGATCTCGCCGTCTACAACCAGTATGTGGTGGGCCAGATCAAGGACATCAAGGATATCGGGGCCAAGGTCACCGCCGGCTACAACGCTGTTATGCAGGCCGTCAGCGAAGCCGAGGCCGCCACCGAGCCCGCCGTCCAGCAGGCCAAGCTCCAGCAGGCCAAGGGCATGGTCGAACAGCTGATGAAGATCGACGACGAGCTCTACGGCCATGCCGGAGCCAACGGCTATGAGTACGGCTACATCAACATCCGGAACTACGAGTTCCTGCCCACGATCCTGCCCGAGACCAAGGACCTGCTCGACCAGGCTCTCACGAAGTAAGCCCCGATCGTTCCGACCTCGCATGCCGCACATCGCCGATGGCGATGTGCGGCGATTGTTTTAGCCGAGGTAATTTCCTAGGATGAACGACCGATGAACGAAATCGAATCCCTGCTCGCCAAAGCCGCCGACGAGGGCCGCTGGGCCCTCTCCGAGATCGAAGTCTACGACGTCCTCGACCGCCTCGGCCTCGACACCCCGAAGCGCGCCCTGGTCGCGCTCTCGCGCATCCCCCTCCCGGAGTCCGAGCTCAAGGCCCGGCTCGCGCCGCTGCCGGGCGATAAGGTCGTGCTCAAGGTCTCCTCCCACAAGACCCTGCACAAGACCGAATCCGGCGGGGTCAAGGTCTGCGCCAAGGCCGACGCGACGGCCAAGCTCTCCGAGATGAAGTCGAAGTTCAAGGACGCCGACGGGATCCTGGTCACGGAGTTCGTGCCCCACGCGGTCTTCTCCTTGGGCCAGGAGCTCATGCTCGGCGCCCGCGCCGACAAAGCCTTCGGGCCGCTCATGACCCTGGGCATCGGCGGCACCGACGCCGAGGGACTCACCTCGGCCTTGAAGCCCGGCTTCTCCCCGGCCATCGCCGCGGTCAAACTCGTCTCGGACGGCGGCGGCTGGCAGCGCTTCCTCGACCGCGCCTGGATCTGGCGCTACGTCTCCGGCAACGTGCGCGGCGGCAAACGCCTGGCCGAAGACGCGGCCATGCTGCGCTGGCTGGAAGGCTTCCGCCAGCTCCTCGCGCACTTCTGCGACGGCGGCGCCAGCGCGTGGGCCATCGAGGAGGTCGAGGTCAATCCCCTGGCCATATCCGACGAGCGCATCGTGGCCCTGGACGGGGTCCTGCGCTTCCGCAAAGCCCGGACCGGGACCAGGGACTTCCCCTCGCCGAAGGCGGTCTGGTCCCTGCTCAAGCCCGCGACCGTGGCCGTAGCCGGCGTCAGCGAGAAGAAGATGAACATGGGCCGCATCATCCTCAACAACGTCATGGAGGCCGGCTTCGACAAGAACCGGCTCTTCGTGCTCAAGGACTACGCGGGCGAGATCGACGGGGCGAAGTGCTTCAAGAGCCCGTCCGACTTCCCGGAGCCGGTGGACATGTTCGTGGTGGCCGTGCCCTCACCCGAGGTCCCGGGACTGCTGCGCCAGTCCGCCGAGTCCGGGAAGGTCCGCGGCGTCAGCCTCATCTCCGGAGGCATGGGCGAGAAGGAAGGCAGCGAGAAGGTCAAGGACGAGGTCCTGGGGGTGATCGCCGAGGGCCGCAGGAAGAACCCCGATTTCGCGGTCTCGGGCGGCAACTCCATGGGCATCGTCTCGGTTCCGGCCAAGGTCAACACCTTCTTCATCCCGAAGAAGAAGCTCGCGATCGGCGCGGCGGAGAACCCCGCCCACGCGCGCACCGCCTTCATCAGCCAGAGCGGCGCCTTCGTCATCTCCGTAGTGAGCAAGATGGAGTGGCTCAAGCCCGCCTACTGCGTGACCGTAGGCAACCAGATGGACGTCACCGTCTGCGACTACGTGGAGCAGGTGGTGGAGGACGAGACGGTCAAGGTCATCCTGGTCTATCTGGAAGGATTGAAGGAGGAGGACGGCCTCAAGCTCACACACAGCGTGGCCCGCGCGCGGTCGTCGGGCAAGACCGTCATCGTGTACAAGGCCGGCCGCACTCCGACCGGGACCAAGGCGGTGATGGGGCACACCGCCTCCATCGCCGGAGACTTCGTGGTGATGCGCTCGATCTTGAGCGGCGCCGGCGCCTGGGTCGCCGAGGATTTCGACCAGTTCGAAGACCTGGCGCAGATGGCCTGCTTCTGCCACGGCCGCTCGCCGGGCCAGGGCCGCCTCTTCGCCCTGAGCAACGCGGGCTTCGAGGCCGCGGGCATGGCGGACCACATCCTGCCGCACGGTCCGGTGAGCGCCGTGGTCCCGGACGCTCCGCTGGGCCGCAAGCTCGCCGAGATCCTCAAGAAGTACAAGCTCGATCCCATCGTGGACGTGCGCAACCCCCTGGACGTCACGCCCATGGCGTCGGACGCGCCCTTGATCGAGATCACGGCCGCGGTCTTGGACTCGCCCCTGGTAGACTGCCTGGTGGCGGCCGGCATCCCCCTGACGCCGGCCATGAAGACCTTGCCGGAAGAGGGGCTGGCGGAGTCCTTCCCGGCCAAGCTAGGAGAACTGGCCAAGGCCTCGGGCAAGCCGGTCGTCTGCAGCGTGGCCTGCGGCTCACTCTACGAACCGTATGTGGCCGAGGCGCGCAAGCACGGCCTGCCGGTGTTCAGGTCCGCGGACCGGGCGTTGCGGGCCATGGCCGCCTTCTCACGACGCTGAGGGGTCGCAATCCGTAAAATCCGTAAAGGCCTGACCCCTAAACGTAAACTTCCATCAGGCAGTTCCGGCAGTCGAACTCCAGGCGCAGGCGCGCGCCTGACCCGTCGTCCAAGTACAGCGGCGGCACAGCCTTCCCCCCGCCGCAGGACTTCAACGCGTGGCGAAGGCAATACCGGCAGGTCATGACGCGCGTGCCTTTGGGCACCCGCCCCGCCTCCAGCCCGCGCTTCACGGATCCGACCCCGCGCGAGCGCAGGAACTTCTCCGCCAGCCGGTTGAGCACGTTCGCTTCGAATCCCGGATCGGTCTCCGGGTAGACCGCATCCGCCCGCGCCGGCCGGCGCGACGGCCGCTGATGACTGTTCAGCCGAGCGGCGATCAAAGCCGCCACGGCCTGCCGCCGCAGATCGTTCAAGACCGAGACCGGCACGAACATCGGCCGCTCCGGGAGCGCGATCCGGCCGGCCGCGAACCCGCTCCCTCCCAGCTTCGCCAGCTGCCGCCGCATCGTCTCCAACGCCTGCCCCGCATCCTTCGGCTTGGCCTTCTCGCACGCGACCTCGGCGCCAGCCTCCACACCGTCCTCATCCCGCAATCGCAGTCCCAGCCCCGTCCTGGTCTCCTCAAGCTCCAGCGCCACGTCGATGCGCCTCTCGATGCGCGCCGCATCCAGCGCCCGCAGCCAGAGCCGGTCATGGTTGCGGAACAGCCGCGTGCCGCGGACGATGTCCCGCGCATACTCGACCCAGACGCTTGCCCCCTCGACCTTGTTCACCGGCGTGCCGCACAGGCCGCCCTTGCCGTCGAAGTAGGCCAACCCGTCGCCCGGGTGCAGCGCGGCCGGTGCTTCCAGATCGACGCGGTTGCCGCGCACCGAGCGCACCACCCCCACCGCCGCGCCCATGGATTTGGGAGCGGCATGGTCATGCAGCGCCGGGTCGCGCCCCGTCAGGAAATAAGTCGTGAACCCTCGATTGAAAGTCTTGGCCAGGTCGGGGACGAAATCGGCGGTCACCGTACCGGAAGACGCCTTCCTCCCGCCGGACCTGGCCAGGGCCGCATCGAGCGCGCGTCGATACCACAGCACCGTGTTCTTCACGTACGCCGCGTCCTTGAGACGCCCTTCGATCTTGAACGAGGTGACGCCCGCCGCGATGAGCCCCTCCAGCTGGGCCGAGAGGTTCAGGTCCTTCAGGCAGAGGGCGTGGCAGTTCTCAGCGAAGACCGCGCCGGAGCCGTCGCTCACCTTGTAGGGCTTGCGGCAGGGCTGGGCGCACTCGCCGCGGTTGGCGCTGCGTCCGCCCAAGGCGTAGCTCAGGTAGCAGCGGCCGCTGTAAGAGACGCAGAGCGCCCCATGCACGAAGCACTCCAGCTCGATGCCCGGCGCCGCCGCGGCGATATCCCTGATCCCTTCCAGCGCCAGCTCGCGCGCCAGGATCGCCCGCTGGAAGCCCGCGTCCCGCAGGAAGCGCACGCGCTCGGGCGTGCTGTTGTGCATCTGCGTGCTCGCGATGAGCGGCACGGGCGGCAGGTCCAGCTCCAAGAGCCCGAGGTCCTGGATGATGACGCCGTCCACCCCGTCCTCGTAGAGCTGGACGATCAGGCGCCGGGCGTCCGCGAGCTCTTCGTCGCGGAGGATGGTGTTGACCGCCGCATAGACCCTGGCCCGGAACAGGTGCGCGCGGCGGATGAGCTTGGCCACGTCCGCGCGCGGATTCGCCGCGGCCTGGCGCGCGCTGAAGCGCTCCGCGCCGATATAGACCGCGTCCGCGCCGCATTCCAAAGCCGCGAGCCCGCAGGCGAGGTCCTTGGCCGGAGCCAACAACTCGAAGGTCTTATCCATGGATGAACCGCTTCTAATATTATATCCACTCGGGAGCGTCATTTATAACAGGGACACGGATCCGCGACCTGATCCTCATGACATCCTCCGAGGTTTTCCTTGACTTTATCGTCGACGGAAACTAAAATCCTCTGATGCAAGAACGGCGGCGGAGCCGTCGAATCCTGGTCTGCGCCTTCAGCCTGGCCTGCGCCGCAGGCGCAGGCGCCGCCACGGCCTCGGCCCAGGTCAAAGGCGACGAGAAGAACCCCGAAGCGCCGGCCGTGGCCTGGACCCTGGACCCCGCCGTCATGGCGGCGACTCGCCGGGAGTTCCTGGCTCAGGCGCGCGCCGCCTTCCTGGACCCGACCGGCCGCACGCCGCTGCCCCAGACGGATTTCCCTTTCCCGAAGAACTTCGCGGAGGTCTTCGCCAAAGACATCGCGGACCTCAAGTCCCTGGCGTCGCAGATCGCCTACCTGACGGTGGGGCGAGGCCCTGAGGACATGACCACCTACGCCGACATGGTCGTGCACGTAGCCGCGCTCCTGGGCATCGAGCCCCCGGAATCCGCCCTGCCGAGCTACCACGACCGGGTCAGGCCTCAGGACCAGCCCCTGACGCCCCAGCAGGAGCAAGGCTTCTCCGAACTCACCGAAGCCGTGCGCGCGCCGGACTTCCAGAGGCGCATCCTCTATGTGGCGGACATCTTCGGCAAGCCGGCCTCGGCCAAGAGCCCGCAGGCCAAGCCGACGGCCTCGGGCCGCAAGCGGCGCCGCGGGCGCGCCGTGGTGGCCCCGCCGCCCGACCCGCCAGGCCCGCCCCAGAGCGTGCTCGACGCCATCGACTGGAAGCGCGCCGACGAGCTGGCCTCGGCGGCCGCCGAGGGCGCCGACGGCTGGAACCGGCACACCCGCCGCCGCCGCCGGGGGCGCTGCTACGAATGGGTACGCATGGCGCTCCAGAAGACCGGGCTTTGGAGCGATGATTATCGCGCGGAGGTCACGGCCAAGGGCGACTGGCGGCGCCCCCGCCGCGCCTACAGCTTCGCCTGGGCCATGAACAAGATCGAATCTCGCGGGTCGAAGGATCCCTTCGCCGGACGCCAGGCGCCCCTGCGGCGGCTCGACCTGCGCGTGGACCCCTTGGTCAAAGGCAGCATCGTGGTCTTCGACCGCAAGGCCTGCGGCTTCAACAACAAGTCGGGGCACATCGAAGTGATCTCTTCGATCGCGCCCCTGCGCGCCTCCAGCTACAAGTTCCACGAGGTCAAGCTCGACTGCCTCGCCAAGGCGGCCAACGCCGGTCAGGTCCACATCTACGTCCCCCAGCGTCTGGACCCTTACCCGCCGCCGCCGGTGGCCGCGGCGCCTGCCGCCGAGGCCTCGGCTGGGCCGAACCCGCTCGCTGCGGCTGCGCCCCCCCCCCTCGGCC
>Ga0118677_10000576_pt1 | contig 80915 bp, 69 predicted proteins | sample AliMusrvi5mmetaG_FD_86154 | JGI IMG/M metagenome (GOLD analysis project Ga0118677, IMG submission 86154)
GGCTATCGAGGCGCGCGACGCCTTCGTCCTGTTCCAGCGCGTCTTTCTGGAGAACTATATGATCGAGGTGGGGGGCGAGGTTGGCAAGACGCGCGCCCAGCCCACGGGCGCGGTGCATAATTGTTACCGATCAAATTGCCGTCGTACGCCGTTGTTGAATTAAACCTGTTGAAAACAGCCGCCATTTCCTCGCTTTGGCCGTAAAAAGTCCCCGTAGACATCATAAGATTTTTCGATATTTACCAGTGCCGTCGTAAAACTTTCAGGCAGATACGACGGGGCTGGACGGATGGCCTGTTTTCTTCCCTCCTATTCTGACCGATAGGCTTGAAACAAACGCCGTCGTTATTTCGTTCTGTTCGGTTGTCGAGCGGTCAATCGCGCCACTGGCTGCTATTTCACTTCGGCCAATATAAGCGGATGCCAGTCCGGCCCTAGAGTTTGGCCGAAGAGGCGTCAGGACTCAGAAAAACTGCCAGCAGTGGGCGCAAAGCGTCGGCCCAAATTTGATAGCCCGCCTCATTCGGGTGGCAGAAATCCAGGGTCAGGTCACTTGGTAACGTGCCGTCGGCCCTCAGCATCTGGGGCGCCAAATCAAGCAGGGTGAGATGAGCCGTACTGGCAAACTCTGTAAGCTTGAGGTTGATCTTATTGATTAGGATGCGACAGGGATGATCGGGCTTTTCTTCGCGTGGGAAAATTTTCATTAGGATGATGTTGACGTCGGGTACTTGAGACTGGAGCCGGGCACAGATGGCAGCGATTCCCTCCACAATCTCCTCCGGCGTGCCAGCTCGGGCATTCGGTGTGTCGCTGGTATTATTGGTTCCGATGTGAAGGATGATGACGCGAGGGTGCAGGTTGTCCATTTCACCGTGGTCGAGCCGCCACAAAACATTCTGGATACGATCCCAGCCGAAGCCCAGATTCAGCACCCGGTATGGTGTGAAGACCGAGGCGAACGCCTTGGGCCCATTGGCCTGTTGGGATTTTGGTTCGCCGTCCCAGAAATGGGTGATGGAATCTCCAATGAGAATAATTTCAGGATTGATGATGTCTTTGATCCGGAGCACGTCCGCATGACGAGCCCACCAATCATAGCTATCTTCTTCCAGTTTGGACACGGGTACGATGGCTGGGTTCGTGTCCTGCTCGATCTTGGTTATGGTGTCTGTTGATTTCATCATTTGAGAAAAGGATAGCAGACCTGAATAAATGCTAAATACAAAAGTGATCTTTTATTGAAGTTCGAATCCCGCCTTGATCCTGCTAAGAATCGTTGTGGGCATTTGAGGCGGAAACTTGGTATATAGTGCCTGGCATGCCAGAGGAACGAATTGACGCTGAGTGACATTGAGGAGTGTCTGAATGAACGGTCAAAAGTCGAAACGAGCCGCTGCACTCTCCCGACTGAGCCTCGTGAAAGGCTTGGTCTTGAGTGTGGGCTGCGGGGTTGTATTTGGCGTTGGAGCTTCCTTTGCCGCCGCCCCGGTTCCCCTTCACTGGGTTCCCCTCGGATCTCCTTTGTCTGACACGGCTAAGGTTCAGTTGCTTCAGAGTAGTGGCTCAGGCTTGTCCGTTCTGGTCACGATGCCGGGATTTATTTCTGGTATTCATGAAGACGCTAATGGACGTTTTGCCACACTTTCTCTTCCGGGTGATGGCTCTCTTCAGGAAAATGGGAAACCTGCCCTGCCGGTCATTCGCCGTTTAATCGTGGTTCCCGATAATGCTGAAATATCCTATGCCTTTACAGGATCTTTGTTGATAACCTCTCTGACGAAACTTGGGTTTCCATTGCAGGTCATGCCGGTTCAACCGCCAGTGCCTAAAATCCCCGGGGCTGTTGAGGCGGCGATTTTCGAGCAAGATGCTGCCCTGTATTCTTCCCCCGTGACCTATCCGACTTCTCCTGTGACGCTTAGTGAAGCCGGTACCCTTTTCGGTCGCCGCCTGGTTACTCTCGAAATATGTCCCCTCTCTGTGATCCCTTCCACGGGCGGTTTGGCGGTCTATTCCAATATGACCGTTACGGTAACCTTCGCTAAAGGATCAGTTCAGGCAACCGAAATAGGGCTAACCGACCGAGAACAGGCTTTACTTCAGGGAACCGTTCTGAATCCACCGCCAACGGGTGAAACCATCGCCACTATCCAGAAGCGATTGCTCATCATTGCCCCCAACAATTTTATTGATGGTCTTGCCTCCTTCATAACCCATAAAACCGGCCGAGGTTGGTTAGTGGATTGTTGCGGTACAAATAGTGCCGGGACAACCAGTGCCTCGATCCAGGCATTTATCAAAAGCCGTTACACGAATTCTGCCACTCGTCCTGATGCCCTCCTTTTAGTTGGGGATGTTGCCCAGATTCCCTGCTTTGTTGGTTCGGCCACAGACAATCCTGATACCGATCTGTATTACGGGTGTATGGATGGCGGTAGTGACTGGCAACCGGAATTTCCGGTGGGACGGTTTAGTGTCTCCACCACCAACGAACTTGCTGCCGTCCTTGCCAAATCCATGGCCCACGAACGATCAGCACTTGAACCTTGGATCAAACGTGCCACCTTTATGGCCAGTGAGGATAATTATACGGTTTCGGAGGGAACCCATAATGCTGTCATCGCTACGACATTAACCCCCTTGGGCTATGCGTCTGAAAAGTTGTATTGTAATACTTTTTCTGCCACAGCGGATCAGGTGCGGCAGGCCTTCAACAATGGATGTGTGTTGGGCATCTATTCTGGGCATGGTGCTATAAACTATTGGGCCGATGGCCCGTATTTTACGCAAAGCGATATCAATGGTCTTACGAATGCCGCTCATTATCCGGTCATCTGCAGTTTTGCCTGCTTGACGGGACAATTCAGTATCAATGAATGCTTTGCAGAAAGCTGGTTGAGGGCTCCCTCAAAAGGTGCGGCCGCCATTCTGGCATCCAGTGTCACCAGCTATTGGGATGAGGATGACATCCTGGAGAAGAAATTGTGTAAGGCCATTTTCGATGAGAATCAGCCCCTGCTTGGTACTGCTATCTGGCGTGCCAAGCAACTCTATCTGGCGGTCTATGGTACTTCGACAACTACTACGAGGCGGTATTTTGAGCAGTATAACCTGTTGGGGGATCCAACCTTGGAACTGGTTGGGTTGCCCGTACTTACGAATGGCATTCCGGTGGCCTGGTTCACTTCTCAGGGCATTACTAACACCGACTACGCTCTGGAGTTGCAGGCGGATCGGGATGGCGACGGCATGACGGCTCAGCAGGAATATCTTGCGGGTACCAATCCCAATGATTCCAACTCGGTTCTGCGATTAACAGACGGGGAACTCGCCAATGGGAAAATGACTCTTCGTTGGTTGAGCGCGCAGTCTCTCCTCAATCCCATGTCCCCCTATCTTGTCTGGTCCCGCACCAATCTGTTTGTGGGGGCATGGAGGTTACAGACAAACATTTATGTCCGCACCCCGCCCACCAATGCGATCCAATTCACCCTTCCTCTCAATACTCCGCAACTTTTCTATCGTATTACTCTTACAAACTGAAAAAATAGCCAATATTGCTGATTTATGCACTTGACGTGCTTGAGGAAATCTTCTAGAAAACGAACATCTGTCCAAGTGGTTTAATGGAAATATTAGTGAACTGTTATAGTCCTATTTCTTGCAGATGTAATAAAACGAAGGAGGCCGAGTGATGAATATAAGACAAATGGGAATCGGGTGCTGGATCATGGCGATGGTGGTGTTTCCTGGAATGGCTACCAATGTCCGAGCGCAGCAGGTGAAACCCGTAGCGCCGGCCCCTTCCGCGGTGAAATCGGTGGCAGTCGTTGCCCCTGCAGAGGAAAAGTCGGCTCCGATGGAGACCGAATGGGATAGCTCTCTTCCGGCCGGTACACTCACCATGGGGGTCCATTTTGGTGACCAGCAGGCGGAAAGTTTTGGTGATATTCTGGTGCCGGTCGTTCAATTCAAGTCGGGCCTTTTGTTTGTTAATCCGCGCGGTTCTTGGAATGATAGTGATGGACAGGAGTTCAACTTCGGAGTGGGATACCGGCATCTTTTCCCAGATCGAAAAATAATTGTGGGAGGGAACCTGTTTTACGACCTACGCAACACCTCACTCGATAACACATTCAACCAGTTTGGAGGCGGGCTGGAATTTTTGAGCACCTGGTTTGATGCCCGTGTAAATGTCTACTTGCCAGAGAGTGGGAAGAAGACGGCTGATGAGTACACGGTGGCAGAGGGAACCACACAGGAGCAGGGAAATTACTGGTACGAACCTACGGGACAGGGACATTTGATCACGCAGTACGGGTATGACGTCACTTCTACTTATGATGTTAAGACGTTGCAACATTACCAGATTGTTGAACAGGCCATGGAAGGTTATGACTTTGAACTGGGTGCCTTGTTGCCGATTCCAGTCGTCAAGAACTACGCGGACATCAAGGTTTTTGGTGGATATTATGACTACAATGCCCACTACGGGAATGACATCTCGGGCGTGAAGGGGCGTGTGGAGATCAAACCACTGCCATCCCTCTATTTGGATGCCGCCTGGTTTGAGGATAAAGATTTGATCGGCTCCCACTATTCGGTGGGGGCTCGTGTTTCCGTTCCGTTCGACCTTGCGAACCTGAGCCGAGGCAAGAATCCATTCGCTGGTGCTATGGAAGGGTTTAAACCTGGTGCCGCGAAGCCGGACTTTGCCTCCCGTATGACCGAAATGGTGGTGCGCGACCTCCATGTCCGTACCGATGTATCCCAGCCTGAGGAAGTGGTACAGGACCGCCGAATTCTTGAGAAGACGCTGACGAGCAGTAGTCGCAAGGACTACAATCTGGTGTTGGCCTCAGACGTAACGTTTGTGGATGACGACAATCGTAGTGGCGTGGAAAACGGCACTTGGGAAAATCCCTATCGTCAGATCAATACGGGTGTTCAAAGTGCGATTGGCACGATGGTCTATGTGCGGGATGCGGCCCAGCAATATTATGAGAATGTGGTGTTGCGGGACGGATTGACACTGTGGGGTAGCGGTGCCCCGATCTATGGGCAGGGCAACCGGTTCCTGGGCGGAATTTATCCGGTGGTGAATGGCTTGGGACGGGGCCCGGCGATCACGTTGGCCAATAATGTGACTGTTGCCGGGTTTGAGATCACCCAGGAGATACCGTATTCTCCCTCGCCGGACAAGAACCCGACCAGTATGAGATCGGGTATTTACGGTAATAATGTGACCGATGTTAATATTTACCATAACTATATCCATAATACCGATGGCGGTATTCAGATTCATGCGGATTCAATACCATCCTTTACAGCCAACATTACAGACAACCGGATTGAGGATATCTCTTCGCGTGATAAGGGATCCTCCACTGAAGGCGGGATCGGCATCAGTCTTTTTAGCGTTCCCAAGGTGGATCTGACTCTTGCGAATAATAACGTTACGCGATGTGAAGGGTCTGGTGTGGCGATCTATGCGGATGATGGTGATTCTTTCATTGCCCGTATTTCAGGAAACTATTCCGGAAATCTTGAGGATGGGGTTTCGTTATATGTGGAAAATTACGGGTTGGCTGCCGGATTATTTGTTGACACCACGGCTAATGGCAATAGGAGAGATGGTATTAATGCTGATTTTTACAATAATTCCGTGGCAGGAGCACTCTTTGCCTCCCATGCAGACATTGAGCGGATTGATCAGCTTGTAAGGAGTGTGGTGGGTGCACTGAATTTCCTGCCGCTGGATCTGGGGAGCGATTTCAGTGTGGCTGATCTGTTGGGCGTGAAAGATCTCTACCGTAACGGTGGCGTGATGCAGGCCAATGGCAATGGCGGTGCCGGGATCAATGTGAGCCAGCAATCTTCCGATATTAATCTTGCGGCGCTGATAGGTGTGCAGGCTGACGGTAATGGAGTACAAATGCTGAAGGCTGACGGTGGAAGTGGTGTTCAGATTAATCAAGCAGGTTCTGCCGGAAATGCAGAACTATCAATTGCCGCCCTGATTCATTGCCAGGCCAATGACAATCGTGGTTCGGGGATGGCGGTCAGATCCTCTGCCGATACCTTAGCCTTGAATGTATTCGTGGATGTGACGGCCAACGACAATTTGGGATACGGCATCTGTTCGTATGTTAACAGTGAGAAAGGGTGGGCGGGTACAGTGGTGTTGGCTAGTGATCCTCTGCTAAGTCTGATTGAGACTGTTTCTGGTAGCCCGTTAGTCGCCGATTTTGTGAGCCCCATGGACTTGAGTTTCATTCCGGCATACGGTCAGGTTCAGGCGAACGGCAATGGTGGAAGCGGAATTTTGATTGATGCCACCGCCCATGATGGAGCGTTTGGTGTGGTGCTGGATGCGCAAGCCAATGGCAATGGGTTTTATGACCTGTTCAAGACCCCCAATTTTGGTAATGGCATTGAGGTTAACGTAACCAGTACCAATGGGCCGGCGATCGGAGTGGTTGGATCCACTGAGGCGCTGATGGCGCTAGTGAATACGGTGCTTGATGCGGAAGCGGTTCCTCTGGATTTATCGAAGGTCCGAACGCTCGGCTCGTTGCAAGCCAATGACAATGCTGACTATGGTGTGTCTGTCAACGCTTACAGTGAAAAGGGTGATGCCATCGTGGGGCTTCTTGGTGTGGATGCTTTGCGTAATGGATTCGGGCGCGACAAATTTAAAGATGGAGATGGGATCTCCATCAATGCTGTTGCGGGTGTGGATGGTGGAGACGCCATGGTTGGTTTGGCTTGGATTAACGCTTCTGGCAATGGTGGTGACGGTATTTATGCCAATGTGAGAGCCGATTCTGTCGACCGCGAAGCTATGCTGGGCGGTATTCACATCAATGCAAATGATAACGGCCATGATGGGCTGGATTTGAATATCCATAGTCAGTCGCCGGATTCGTCGTATCTGGTTCTGGCGGGTGTTGACGCCAATCGGAATATCCACGGTTCAGGTATTGATGCGTGGGTTTCCGCTGAGGGCGAGGTCATGGTTGCCATGACTGATATTCAGGCGAATGACAACGGATCCCATGGTATTTGGGTCGAAACCGACAGTCACGAAGGGGACAGCGCGGTATGGATCTCCGGTAACGCCGTTCAGGATATGAACGATTACGGTGGCGGGTTGGATCTGTTGGGTTTGGATCTGATCTCGTTGTTTCCGTCTGGTACGATTGAAGCCAACAACAACGGAGATAATGGCATCTATATCAATTCCTCTACCGTAAACGGTGACGTATGGGTGAACGTGAATAATGTTACCGCCTCAGGAAACCAGCGGCATGGGGTGCTGGCAGAACTCAATAGTACGTCTGGGAACGTTTATGCCGCCTTTTCCGATATCGTTGCCAACAATAATAACAATGGCTTGAGGATTGAGGCGAACAGCAGTAATTCGAACGTTGTTTTGTTGGTTAATCATGTTACGGCGTCAGGGAATACGAACAATGGTATCAACGCGATCCTGACCTCGTATGTGGAGGATGCCACTTTTTCGAACAATACGATGAATCTGAATGGAGATAATGGCCTGAAGATTGACGCTACGAGTACGGGTGGTGATATTTCTTTGAATGTGGCAGGCAACACCGCCAACGACAACAATGCAAACGGAATCAGGGCTGTTTTGTCATCCATCAATAATATCGACTCCCGGTTTACTGATAACGTAACCAGCGGGAATGGGGAGGATGGCTTGCATATCAATGCGTCAGCTAGTCAGCAATTGAAGTTGTTAGGCGAATGGAATACAGCGACGGATAATGGTGATGACGGGATTGATGTGAAAACCAGCGCGGCTAATGGGACGAGTAACCGCCAGTATGATTTCGGTGGTGGTGTGTTGGGTAGTGAGGGGAATAACACCATGGCTGATAATGGTGATTATGACATGGAGCGTAGTGGGAATGGTGCATTTTCCGCACAGTACAATTATTGGGATGGTATTGTTCCTCCGGTGAATGGGAATGAGTTCACTGGGAAAAATATGGATGTGGCTAATGCCCTGTTGGCGGTCCCCTGACGCATGTTCAGGTTTGATCAGTTATAAGTGACAATGAAAGGGATCCATCTTACGATGGATCCCTTTTCAATTAGCAAGGATATTATAATGAAACAATGGACAATGAGTATAGTGGTCGCCGCTTGTGTGATTCCCTTTTCCCTGCAGGCCGGTATGTTTGGATGGATGGGTAAAAAAGACAGCGGGGAGACAACTGAAGCTTTGGCTACCAATACCGTGAAGCGGTTACACCTCAAGATTGCGGACAAGGCCGCTGAAAAAGAGTTGCTTCAGATGACCGAAGTGAAGCGGATCCTATTTCAGGAACGGCAGGTTCTGTTGCTGGTCATTGAAGAAAAGCGACGGGATCTTGACAATTTTGATGCGGCCTTCACAAAATCCTTCGGGATCAGGAAGGATCGGAACTACCGGTATGATGCCAAAACGATGACGATATATGAAGAAGTTGATAAAACTGGCGCGGCTACCAATGCCCCCGGAACCGCCGTGGAGACGAAGTTGATTAAGAAGCTGGGATCAGAGCCGGAATCCCGCAAGTTTGCCTCCTTGGCCGCCGCCAAGCAGCTTACCCAGGAGGACTTGATCGTGTTGGTGCGGCTGGTTCGCGAAAAAGAAGCGGCAATGGGGCGAATCGATGATGCCTTCAAGGAGAAATTCTCCATGTCCCGCGACCGGAACTATTGGTATGACACATCGACGATGCAGCTTTATGAGATTGTTAAGCTGTCAAGCAAAGGAGTGGTTCAATAACGTATGAGCATGATCAAAAAGTGGATTCCTTACACATTGCCCTGGGATGATATGCCGATCGACTTGTCGTCGGTTTATAAGGACGAAAAACCGGCCGGGAAACACGGCTTTCTCACGGCGCAGGGAAACCAATTCAAATTTGAGGATGGGGCTCCTGGCCGTTTCTGGGGCACCAATTTTAACGCGGGGGCTAACTTCCCCGAGCACGAGCATAGCCGGAAAGTGGCGAAGAGACTGGCTAAGGTGGGTATAAACATCGTGCGGTTCCATCAGTTGGATGCCGAGTGGTCTACCCCAAATATTTTCCAGTTCACCAAAGGTCCCTTTAAAAACGATACCTTGACGTTGGATCCGGAAAGCATGGATCGGCTGGATTTTCTGATTGATTGCCTCAAAAAAGAAGGCATTTATGTTTACCTGGACATGCTGACCTATCGGCGGTTTAAGCCCGGGGATGGCGTTGCCGAGACCGATAAATTGGGGAATGCGGCGCGGCCCTATAGCAATTACGATCCAAGACTCATTGAATTGCAAAAGAAATTTAACGAGGACTTGTGGAATCACTACAATCCCTATACCAAGCTTGCCTACAAGGATGATCCGGTCATTGTGCTTACCGAAATCGCTAACGAAAATGATCTGTTTTGCGGAGGTGATCGGGACTTGGACGTTCCTCTGGAGCCTTATCGTAGCAACCTCGAGAAACTCTATCATGCCTGGGCAAAGGATCAAGGCGTCGATCTTGGGGCAGGTGCAGTTGTGTTTGATCGCAAGGACGACAAGGTATTTCGGTTCTTTGGGGACATCCAAAAGACCTATTATCGTGACATGATTTCACACCTGCGTGCGCTCGGTGTGCGTATTCCAATTGCGGGAACCAATTGGATGATGAATGTCGCCCTTCTCGCTTGCCAACTTGAGGCCAACTTCACGGATGGTCACGCGTATCATTACTCCTGGTGTTGGAAACCTGAAGAAAAGCGATTTAATAATGAGGTGATGATTGGGAATCAAAATACTTTGCTTGGGGCCCTGTCATTCACCCGGGTTTTTAGTAGGCCCTACTTCGTTTCTGAATGGGATAACCCCTGGCCGAACGAGTGGCGAGCCGAGAGTTCGCTGCTTCTGGCGGCGGTGGGATCCTTCCAGGGATGGGGCGGGTATTGCATCCATACCTACCGCTATGATAACGATGAAAGCACCACGATGATCGGGCACCCGATCACTTCTGAATGTCTGGGGGGCGTGGCTTATCGTGGAGGTGTTTTTGACAGCTTCAATGATCCTGCCAAGTTCGGGCTGTTCTACCATGCGGCCCTCATCATGCGCCGGGGGGATGTGGCTCCTGCTAAAACCGAGGTGGCAATCAAACTCAAAGAGGCGCGGGATGGATTCGGTCAAGTCTACAAAGCCTACGGTGCTGCCTGTGAGGCCCAGGGTGTTGGGTCGCTGGTGCCGGGGCAAACTGATCCCTCGCGAAGGTTGGTGAATAGCACCGATGAGTTGGTTGATCCAAAGGCTGGGGAAGTCACTTCGGATACAGGTGAACTTTACCGGAGTTGGCAGAAAAAAATGGGTTGGATCAACACGCCGAATACGAAAGCGGTCTATGGCTTTGTTGGTGGGAAAGGGAAAATCCAGTTGAGCGGTGTTGCCGTTACCGTGGTTACGGATTTCGCCACCATTGCCATCAGTTCATTAACTGACCAGCCGATCGAAGAATCCACCAGCCTGCTTCTGACGGCAGTAGGAAGGGCAGACAATACCGAAGTGCGCTATGACGAAGAAAGCGGTCTGATCCCGTATAAAATCCAGACGGATCCCGGCCATGGGCCCATTTTGGTGGAAGTCATCCATGCAGATATTGTTATCCGTACAAATCGCCCGAATTTGAGAGTGAACGCCATCAGTCCCAAGGGATTCTTCACTGGTGACCTTAGCTACTATTACAAGGATGGAGCGTTTCATTTCTCCATCGGGCAGGAATTCCCCTCAATGTACTACCTTATTCAGACCTGTTAGTGTGTGCCAGTACTGAGATCTTATTCAAAAATTTGACGGCCGCGGAATTGCATACCGTATTGGCGCCATTGGGGGTGTCGCTGCATCTGGCGCGACAGCTTCAGGCCGCGGTGGTACGCCGTGACGAAATTCCTGAAAAACTCCCCGCCGTCTCAGCCAAACTCTTGGAAAGGATCGGTCGGGAAGTCCGGCTGCCTCGTTTGTCCACGCTCAGCAAAGTGGTGTCTCCGCGGGATGGATTTGCAAAATATCTGTTTTGCGGAGATGGGCCTGAGCCCTTTGAGGCGGTTCGCATACCGCTCTTGCATCGTCTCGAAGATCAGAAATATATCGTTTGTGTCAGTTCCCAGGTAGGATGTACCATGGGGTGTGCGTTTTGTGCGACGGGGCGGCAAGGGTATAAGCGCAATCTATCCACTTGGGAAATCGTTGATCAGGTGGTCCGGATTCAGGCCGATTCGGCCCATCCTGTACGTGGTGTGGTATTTATGGGGATGGGGGAGCCGATGCTCAACTATGAGGCGGTTATCCGGGCGGCCCGGATTCTGTCGGAACCCTGCGGCATGGCGATTGCAGGGAAAGCTATCAGCATATCCACAGTGGGAATTGTGCCCGGAATCAAGCGCTTTACCGCTGACCGGTTACCATTTCGACTGGTGGTCTCCCTGACGAGTGCGGATTCCGCAAGGCGCCAGGAACTGATGCCCGTCGAGGCAAACTACCCGCTCGCTGAACTCATGGCCGCCATTCGGGACTATCATGGCATTTCCATGCGACGGGTGACGTTGGCTTGGATCATGATTTCCGGGTTCAATACCCGCGCGGAAGATGCTGTTCAGTTGGCTGAATTGACCCGCGGCTTGCCGCTGACGCTGGATTTGATCGACGTGAATGACCCCACCGGGCGATTCCGGCCTCCCCCTATTGCAGAGCTCGATGCCTTTCGGGATGCCCTCCGGTTATATCTCCAAATGCCGGTTGCACGTCGGTATAGTGGAGGACAGGAGATCCATGCGGCATGCGGAATGTTGGTAGGATAACATCGTGGAGTGGCCGGGCAGGCCCAACAGTTAAATCGATCAGGATAATCTACGTATCGAATCAGGGATTTCCTGATGGTTCCATGGGGTGAATCGATTAGGTTTTATAGTGGTATGGGCGAGGATAAGTTTTTATGGCCGGATGGGAGGCGAACGACATGAAATGGGGATTGATGGTATTAATCGCCGCAGGTGGAATTTTGATTTTCGGGGCGGTATTCGGAAAGGAGCCTGATGTGAAGACGCTTGCAGGGAAGAAAATTGTGATGATTATTGCCTATCACGATTTCCGGGATGAGGAATTTTTCACTCCATTTTCCGTGTTGAAGGAGGCGGGCGCAGAGGTCATGGTCGCCAGTTCCCAGCAGGGAAAAGCGAAGGGGATGTTGGGGAAATCAGTGGAGGTGAACACTCTGATTGGCGATATCACTGTGACTAATTTTGACGCTATCGTCTTTATTGGAGGAACTGGGGCACAAGAGTATTTCAACAGCCCGATCGCCCACCGGTTGGCGCAAGATGCCGTCTTTCAAAGAAAGGTGCTTGGGGCTATCTGTATTGCTCCGGTGACGCTGGCGAATGCGGGGGTTCTGAAGGGGAAAAAGGCGACTTGTTTCTCTTCAGTCAAGCCGTTGATAGGAAAGGCAGGGGCGCTTATCCAGAATCAGTCCGTGGTTTGTGATGGCTCCCTTATTACGGCCGATGGCCCGCAATCCGCAAGTGGTTTTGCTGCCGCCTTGGTGGCGGCCCTTGGCGTTGGCCAATGAAAACTCTACCTTTTCTTTAGCGGATCAAACCCACCTGCTTCAAGCAGTCTGCCAGCTTTTTCTTATTGGCATCGCTGGTCTCGCAAAGGGGGAGGCGATAGGTTTCTTCGATCATCCCGGCCATGGCCATGGCGGCCTTGATCGGAATGGGATTGGTATCAATAAAGATATCGGTGAAGAGCCGGTAGTATTTCATGTGCAAAGCACGGGCTTCGTCCCAGCGGCCAGCTGCGGCCGCATGCACCATATCGGCAACGGGCTTGGGTGCGATATTGGAAGCCACGCTGATGACGCCCTTGGCTCCCACACTCATCATTGGAAGGGTCAGGGAGTCGTCACCGGATAGCACGGTTATGTTGCAGGTGTTGAGAATTTGGCTGACACGATCCACGCTGCCGCCGGCTTCCTTAACGCAGACGATTTTCGGGTGCTTGGAAAGACGGGCAATGGTGGCCACTTCGATTTCACGGGCCGAACGGCCGGGAACATTATATAGCACTACGGGAAGGCCCAGATCGGCCACGGCGGAAAAGTGGCGATACAAACCCTCCTGATTCGGCTTGTTGTAATAGGGGGTGACTTGAAGCGTGCCATCGGCTCCGGCATCAAGAGCATGGTGGGTTAGTTCCAAAGCCTCGGCAGTGGAATTTGCGCCGGTACCAGCAATGACTTTAATTTTACCGCGGCAGGCAGCAATACTGACTTCAATAATTTTCTCATGCTCATCAACATCCACGGTGGGGGATTCCCCGGTGGTGCCAACCGGGACAATGCCATCGATGCCATTGGCGATTTGCATGGCGATCAATGCTCTCAGTTTTTCATAATCCACACGTCCGTCCTTGTTGAATGGCGTAACGATGGCGGTATAAGCCCCTGTAAACATAACTCTCTCCTCTTCGTTAAAAGCCGACGATAGATCATCCTGCATAGAATCGCCAACAAAATTCAAACAATATGAGTCTTTTTTCACTTAAGATAAAACTTCGCCACGCACCAGATCTTCCCAATTTTCGCGTTGGCGGATTTGGGTGGCTGTTTCTCCTTCCACCATGATTTCGGCGGCGCGGGGGCGGCTGTTATAATTCGAGGACATGGAGAATCCGTAGGCGCCAGCGCTCAAAGCAACCACCAGATCGCGTTCTTTGACATCGGGTAGCTCGCGATCCTGTGCCAGGAAATCACCAGATTCGCAGATGGGGCCCACGAGATCACCTGTCACCGTTTTGTCGGTGGCATTGACTGCCAGAATTTCATGATGTGCTTGATAGAGGGCGGGCCGGATCAGATCATTCATGCCCGCGTCAACCACAATGAAAGTTTTAAAATGGCTTTTCTTCACATATTGAACGCGGCACACCAGAATGCCGGCATTACCGACGATACTGCGGCCGGGTTCCATCACAATTTGCAGTCCTAGCTCCTTTAATGTGGGCACCATCATTGAGGCGAAGACCCGGGGATCCAGAGCCTGCTGAGCAGGCTTATAGTTGATGCCCAATCCACCCCCGATATCCAGATACCTGAATGTGCGATATTTGGCTTTAAGCTGGCGGCAGAAGTCCGCCACTTTTGCCAAAGCCTCGCCAAACGGAGCGGCATCAAGAATTTGTGAGCCGATATGCATGTGCAAGCCGGCAATTTCGATGTTGGGCAAGGCCGCGGCCATTGCATAGGCCTGCATCGTGCGCTCAAAATCGAGCCCGAACTTATTTTCCTTCTTGCCGGTGCTGATGTATTTATGTGTTTTGGGATCCACATCCGGGTTCACGCGGAAGGCGATGCGTCCCGTGACGCCGAGACGTTTGGCGCATTCGGAGATGCGTAGGGCTTCGGGCTCGGACTCACAGGTGAAAAATGCGATTTGTTCTGTCAGGGCATATTCAATTTCCTCCCGCGTTTTGCCGACACCGGCAAAAACGATGGTGTTGGCCTTGGCGCCGGCGCGCAGGATGCGGTACAATTCACCTCCCGAGACGATGTCAAATCCAGCGCCTTCTTCGGCCAGGGTTCGGATGATGGCGGCATTGCTGTTTGCCTTGACGGAAAAACAGATCAGGGGTTTGACCTCTGCCATGGCTGTGGCAATGGCCTGATAACGCTCCCTGAGATGCGATTGGCTATAGACATAAAGCGGGGTGCCATAGCGACGCGCCAGTTCTTCGACGGATACTCCCTCGGCGAACAGTTTTCCTGACTTGTAAGTAAATGCCTGCATAGCTTCCTTTGTTTTCGTTTTGAGTGTGAATAGCTATCACAAAGGGGAGGGGATTGTCAAAAACAGGAAGTAGGGATAAATTATTCGGACAGGGTCATTTTCTTTGGCTTTACATTTTCCGTATATAAGGCGGCCAGTTTTGAACGGCGCGAGACATGAAGTTTATCCATGATCAAGCTGATGCGATTACGGATGGTTTTTTCTGCCAGATGCACTCTCTGGCCAATTTCACCGTTGGTCAGCCCTTCCGCTATCAGCCGGGAGATCTCTTTTTCGTTAGGTGAGAGATAATCTATTTTCTCCGTATTTTGAGGAAATTGTTTCTGTGTATGGAGATCACTCAAGCGTTTGAGAATAGACTCGTCCCAGAAAGCATGGTTATTAGCCACTTGGCGGATGGCGTTGACCAAAGTGGGTATGGAGCATGTTTTGGGGAGATATCCATCCGCATGACTTTGAATGGCCTTCAAGATGAAATCATCCTCTGTGAAGGCCGTTACAATAAGGCATTTTATGGATGGGGATATGGATTTGAGGTGCCTCAACAGATCCAATCCATTGTCGTGTCCGAGACAAATATCCAAGACGATAACGGTCGGTTGCTCTTTTTCAATCATGGCTAGGCTTTCAGTCCGATTAGCGGTATCGCCAACCACCTGGATGTCGGATTCAGTATTTAAGATACTTTTCAACGTCTCGCGCAACAGGGTATGGTCATCTATTAGGGCAACTCGAATCAAAGCGGGCTGTTTAGGTGTCATGCTGGTTTCCCTCACATCATAAGGTAGGTTCAATTTCCGAAAGTGGAAATTCTGCAATAAATTCTGTGCCTGAGGGGTGTCGGATGGCCGTGAAGGTTCCGGCTAGATCTTTTGTCAGGGCAGAAACAATCGCCATGCCGGAAGTGGATGAATTTTGGATCGTAAATCCTGGAGGGAGGCCTGTCCCGTTGTCGTGGATACTGATCCTGAGACGATCTGTGGGCGGGCAGTGGAGTGACAACCGGATGGTTCCGATCCGATTTTGGGGAAAGGCGTGTTTAATACAGTTGGTGATCAGTTCATGAACCAGCAAGCCGCAAGTGATGGCGGTGGTGGACGGGGTGGAGGGGCTGTCGTTGCCAAGTTCCTGGCAATACCCCAGATCGGGGCGCAGCGTGTGGATCAAATCTCCGGCCACTTCGGAAAGATAGGGATAAAGAAGGGTACGGCTATGGGGATCGGTTTGTTGGAGTTTTGTGTGAAGTTTTGACAAGGTTCGTATCCGATTTTCGCTGTCAAATAAAGAGGCTTTGGCATCAGGATGCACACTACGAGTGGCTTGCAAATGAAGCAGTGCCGCCGTAAGGCCCATTTGATTGGCGACGCGATGATAAACCTCGCGGATATGAAGATCTTTTTGGTGTAGCTGCGCTTCGTGTTCACGTGAAGTGTATTCTTTCTGCTGGCGCCTTCGGCGTAGCAGGATCCAAGCCCCTATGAGTAAAAGGCTGATGCTGATTTCCAGCGCAAAATGTATATGTTCCGAGGAATGGGACATCATAGATTCCCTGTCAAACATGTTGTCCCGGATCCGGTCACTTGGGATACAACATAATTTCATTAAACATGAATTATCAAAATCAAACAAGGGACATATGTCCCTAAAAAACAGAGTTATATGCCCCTGCTAGATTTCTTCAAAATCGGTTACAAAGGGTTTTGATTTTTACAAAAGTGCGGGAGGTGGAATGAGGAAGATAAGGGTGTTTATTGCCGACCGTTATCCGGTATTTCGGCATGGGTTGGAATCCCGTTTCTCCGATACGCCGGACTTGGTGGCGGTCGGGCAGGCGGGATCCGTTCCGGAGATGTTGGCTAGTATGAAAACGGTTCGGGCGAACGTATTGTTTCTGGATGCGGATCTGGTGGGATTGGCTGGGTTTCTCGTATTGAAGCAGTTGAAACAAGAGGAGCCGTTGCTTCCCATACTGCTTACGACGGCTTCGAAGGACATCCGGGGGGTGCTCAAGGGGATTCGAGCAGGGGCCTCCGGAGTAGTGGTGCGTGAAGCCTCATTGAGCGAAATGGAAATGGCAGTCCGACAGGTATATGCCGGTCAACCTTATATCCCCGGACCGTTGGCTGAACAATTGATTCTGCATTATCAGCGCAATGAAGACGTACCCCTGGACGAGCGGCTATCTTCGCGTGAATTTGAGGTTATGCAATGGTTGACGCAGGGCTTGAAACTGTCCGAAATAGCCCGGCAACTTAATGTCAGCCACCAGACGATTACCACCCATCGCCGTCATATTCTCGAAAAAACAGGTCTTCGAACTACCGCTGAGATTATTCGCTATGGTATCCTCAACGACGTCGGTGAGTTCTGATAACAGTCCACGCTCGCGACTCATTATTTGCCATTGCCCTGTCAAGATAGAGATGGCACCATTGCCAATATTGGAAAAAAACGAAACAAGACAGGAAAACTCACATGGAAATTGATGGGTTCCAATGAGTCTTATGAAACGGCCTATCGTTGTGGGGCTGATGCCTCGGCAATTTCGCCCATTACCGCAGTGGCAACGCTTATTCCCTAGAGAAATGGGAATGTCGGTTGACAAGGATATGACCCCGGAAGAAGCTGCGAAGGTGGCTGGGAAAGCTCCCGCTGTTTTTATGAAGGCCATGCAAGAGCAGGCTGCCAAGCAGGCGCAAGAGCCGAAGGCCAAAGAAGAATAGTTCCCTCTCGGAATGACTGTTTCGCGGCCTTCGTGGGGTTGAACCTATCCCAATTTGCCTTTACGGGATTCTGTCCTTTGGAACTGATGCTGAGAAAATGTGGAGTTAAGTCCACCGGTGACTCCTAGGGCTACAATGGGAAATTATGAAAATGACGGTGGAAACGCAAGCGGTTCAGACCAACTTCGACCGCGTGGCGGTGGAGTGGGACTCCAATCCGGCGCGAGTCGCTCTGGCCAGGGGGATTGTGGAGGCAATCTGCCAGGCCGTGCCGCTTTCCCCAGATCTGGAGGCGCTCGATTTCGGTGCAGGAACGGGGCTTCTGACGCTGGGCCTTTTGCCCTATGTGGCCCGTATCACGGCGGTCGATGCTTCGGGTGAGATGCTGAAGGTGTTGGCTAACAAGCTTCAGAATCTGGGGATTCAGAACGTCACTACCCGGCATTGCGATATCGGTAAGGAGCCGCTTCCTGCGGCGGGATACACTTTGGTTGTCAGTTCTATGGTGCTTCACCACCTTGCCAATGTTCCCCGGACGCTCAAGCAGCTGCGGCATTGTCTGTGTTTTGGCGGTTGGATAGCCCTGGCGGATTTGGATGCTGAAGATGGCAGTTTCCACTCCGATCCAACGGGAATATTCCATCATGGGTTTGATCGGAATCTGATTTGCCAATGGCTGAAAGAGGCGGGGTTTACAGAGGTCAAAAGTCAAGAAGCTTACCGGATAGCAAGACCCCAGTCCGATGGCACTGTTCGGGAATACTCCGTCTTTCTCATCACTGGCATTGCATTTTGAAAAAGCCTGTCACCCAAAAAAAATGGGCTGGAGTGCTGACGATTGCTTGATTGATATTACTTTGACAATAGGGCAGCACCGACGAGACCGGCGGCTTCACTCGCCGGACAGTGGATCTTGAGGCTCATGGTATTACCATTTCTTGAAATAGTGCTGAGCTCAGCCAGTTTTGCCAAGGGGCTTTCGGCGTCGGTGAAACCGGCTGAGACCATCAGACCATTCAAGATCTGCTGAATCTGGACGGCGGTTTCAGGGGAGTCGGCATTCAGTAGGATGGCGCCATCCACAAGGCCGGAATTCTCGGCAAGCTGCATATTGGCACTCTCTGTATTTCTCAGGATCATGGCTTGGGTTGGACTGGTTCCGGAATATCCTTTGGTGACGGCAGTGAAGAAACTGCCTGGCTGAACAGACGGGAAAGGCAGAGACGATGTTTTGCTGGCCGCCAGATTTGGTTTCTCGCCATCCAGAACCCAAGCAGAGTTCAGTAACGAGAACTCATCGGAAGCCAGAATCAACTGACGTGAATTATAAAAACTGGCCCAGAGAGGTTTGCCGCTCGTTTTGTCCGACCAGGTTTGAATCGTTAGTCGTCCATTTTTTTTAGTGCTGTATTGCGGGTAGGTACTGAACTGCTGGGTAATTTGCTTGGAATCGAGCGAACCGCTGATCAACGCGACGCCCCGGTTCCCTGTCACTTCATTTCCGAAAAGTGTCAGAGAAGTGATGTCTTTTAAGGGGTCAATGCCGAGGAGGGTGCGATAGTGATTGAGCATGGTTTGAAATCGTTTGGCATCCCCCTGTCCGGCAGCAAGGATGTGGCAGGTTTGTGAGGAGGCAAACTGGTTCATGTCCAAATGCATTACCCATTTGGAGTCAGCGGGAACCTGAGATTTGGAAAGGGGAGCGGCTGTAAGCGTTCCGGTGATAGAAAAAAACAGTGTGATGGCCGTCCATTTAAAAAATAATGTTTTGTTTGTCATGTTGTTTTCCTTATCAGACTCTGAATAGCCTTAATTACTTCAGTGGGATTGGCGAGTGTATTTTTACAGGGGCCTTCAGGGGTTGCATTGACTATACCCAGCACGGGTTTTGGAAACATGGCCAAGATACCTTGTGCCAGTTCTTTTTCGCAAGCGACGGCGACCACGGCCTTGATTTCGGGCTTTTGGGTGCGTGCTAATGCATCGCGACCACCACCGACCATACAAGCCATCACCCCGAAATCATCGCGGATAGCACGCAACGCGCCAACACTGCACCCGCCGCAGTGCTTGCATTCATCAAGGCTGTGACCCACATCTTGTGGGCAGGATTGCTTATGAAGACAGTGCGGCAGAAGTAACAGGATCTCTTCTGGGCGCACCTTGGTGCGCCGCCAGCGCACCAGTCGGTTATTCCATTGGATGATCAACTTATTGTATGTCACCGATACCTTCTCCGCTTCCAGCTTCATTTATGGGAAGAAATAGTATACTAATTTCAGCTGAATGACCACAGGCAAGGAAAAGAGTCTGCATGCAAAGTCTGCCACACCATCAGGATAACCCTGTTTCATCAATGGGGAAGTTAACGGAAAAGGTTATTGTGCTGATCGCTCCGCATGGATTTTGTGCCGGTGTCGAACGGGCGGTTGAGCTTGCAGAGGGGATGCTTCGAACTTATCCGCGGCCGATTTATTGCCTGAAGCAGATTGTTCACAATCGACAGATTATTGACGATCTAACGGCCAAGGGTGTGGTTTTTGTTCGGAATATTCAAGATGTGCCCAAAGGGGGGACCGTTCTTTTTAGTGCCCACGGGATTCCTCCTGTTACTCGGGAAGCGGCTAAAGCCATGAATCTGCGCGTGGTGGATGCCACTTGCCCTTTTGTGTCCAAAGTGCATCATGAGGTCAAACAGTATGCCGCTAAAGGATATACCATTCTTTTGATTGGCCATCATTGCCACGATGAAATTATTGGGGTGGCCGGAGAGGCGCCAGATCACGTCATGGTCATCGCCTCAGAGGATGAAGCCCGAGCCGTAACCGTTCCCAACCCTGGAAAGGTGGCGGTACTTACGCAAACCACGTTGAGTCTGGACGAAGTGGCGCAGGTCATGATGATTCTTCATTCGCGTTTCCCGGGTTTAAAAACACCACCGGACAGTGATATTTGCTATGCGACCCGCAACCGGCAGCAGGCCGTCCGTCTCTTTGCCAAGCAGGCCGATGCCATTATTGTGCTGGGCGCCGAGAATAGTTCCAATTCAAATCGGCTGGTTGAAGTTGCGCGTGCCGAGGGGTGCCATGCCATACTCGCGAGTTCGATCGAAATGTTAGACACCATTCCCCTGGAGAAGGTTGGTCTATTAGGTATTACTGCCGGCGCCTCCACCCCTGAATATTTTGTGCAACAGGCGATCACTCACCTGAAAGAGCGCGGGTTCAATACGGTGACGGAGCAGATCCTGGTCAAAGAGAACATTCATTTTCCCTTGCCCAAGGAATTCAGGAAGCACGAGTAATTTGATCCAACAAGTCCACTTCCATACAAGCCGCATTCATCAAATGGAGTGTTGAGTTTGGTGTTGAGGTGGAATTCCCCGACTGTTTCCGGCAAGGTTTCCAATCGGCGGTATAAAGACGCTTCGGTTGCGCTACGTGTGCAGGCGACACTCTGTTCGTCTTGAGAAAATGACCGGGTCGCATGGTCATCATGTAAGTGGTGCAATTGGCCGGCGTATTGGGCAATAGTCCCGTTAGGTTTATTACTCTTACTGTCCTTCCTGCTCCATTGCCGGCAGAACGCCCTCATTGACCAGTTCCTGATCTGTTTCGGGGGTAAGAGGGATGGGGAGTGGGGTTTGTCCGCTACGAATCAATTCTTTCTGATATTCCTGAAGGAGGGCATTGACCTCTTCGGGTGACAATTCGGAATTATCCGCATTATTGAGTAAATGAAGCAGGGCTTGGCCGGTATCGCTGATAGGACTGGTGTTGGCGGTAGCCGTTGACTTCGGGCGTCCCGCCCGCACGGAAGCGACAGAGGTGGCATCCGTGGTTTTGGATTCCTTGGCACGTTGTGCCTCAATGGCTTGGAGCTGTTGCAACTCTTTACGAAGGCGGGCTTCCCGGCGGGCGGCATAAGACGATCGGCCCGCTTTGACGTGAGTCGACACCGGCGGTGTGGCATTGTCGGTGATTTGTGGTTGTTGCACCGGTTGATCTTTGTTGACGACTTCAAATGAATTGGAACCGCCGGACATCGAGACCCAGTAATCTTCGGGATCACGCCGTAAGCGGGCCCGTTCCTTCACGTAGTCGGCTTCCACGACTTCAACTCCTTCGATACTCTCTCCAATGTTCAACATGACGCTTTGTTGTGTTTTCAGATTCACCAGGCCGACCCGAACTGTTCCGCTATCATCACGGGTGACAGCGGCCATCTTGTATTTGGCGGTGAACGATTTGTCAGGGGAAATCACGACAAGTGCAACAGGATTGGGTTGGGACTCAACCCCAAAAGGTTTGCGTTCGAGAATAACTCCATAGCGGTCAAAAATTTGCAACGAGGGTGGGGGTGTTATGGCTTGAGCCCCGGTATAGAAGCTGATTGTTATCAAGACGCCCAAGCCGCTATAGCGCAATGGATTCCTCTTGGTCATGAGCGTCATTATCCTCTAGAAAAAGCCGAAAGTCTAAGACAATCACATATTCTATTTCCGGTTCTCTTCTCAACCCCGTTCCGGCTTGGGATCACGTCCCAGTAGGGAGTCAACTGCCGCCTGAGGGGTTTTTCCTTCATGGACCATGGCGTGGACTTCACGGGCAATGGGGGCGGGTACAGCGAGTCGACGGGCCAGGGTACAGGCGGAGGCGGAGTTCTCCACACCTTCAGCAACCTGTTTCATGCCAGCCAGAATATCGGCGATTTTCTCACCTCGGCCCATTCGCTCGCCCACCGAATAATTGCGGCTCAATCGGCTGGTACAGGTTAGAACCAGATCGCCCATGCCGCTGAGTCCGGCAAAGGTATTGGCCTGAGCACCCATGGCGACGCCGATACGGGTGATTTCGGCCAATCCGCGGGTGACCAGTGCGGCACGGGCGTTATGGCCAAGCCCCATGCCATCACAAATCCCGACACCAACGGCAATGACGTTTTTCAGAGTACCACCCAACTCTACTCCGATCACGTCGTTCGATGTGTAAACCCTGAATTTTTGGTTATTGAAGACCATCTGTAGTGAATCCGCCAAAGCGGCTTCGCGACTGGCGATGACAACGGCTGTCGGTGCACCGACGGCCACTTCGGAGGCAAAGCTGGGGCCTGACAATGCGGCCACTGGGCCGGAGTTGAGAATGCTTTCGGCTACTTCGGTCATGCGGCGGTTATCGGTTCCATCCAGACCTTTGGCAACGCTAACCACGCGGGCGTTTGGAGGGATCATACCGGTGAATGAAGTCAATACGGTGCGGAAATATTTGGTAGGCATAGCTAGTACCACCACGGAGGCTTTGTCAACGGCATGGGTGCGGTCCGCGGTCCATTCCAGTTCCGCGGGCAGGCGGACACCGGGGAGGTAATCCTTGTTTTCGCCCCAGATGCGAACGCGATCAATGTAGTCCGGGAATGGGCCCCAGATGTGAACCGAGTGGCCTTTTCGCAATAATGCCAGCCCTAATGCGGTTCCCCACCCCCCGTCCCCGATGATGGCAATATGTTCTTTGCTCATGATTTTTTCTTCTTAAACTCGAACCGATTCTCAGTTCCGTTTGTCAATCTCTGGATATTGCCCTTATGACGCCAGATAATCAATACGCCAAGAGCGGTTAAAGTGATGGGGAGTGCCAGTCCATCCGCCCGGTAAAGCCACCAGCTGGTGGCAGGAACCGCCAATGCGGCGACAATGGAGGCTACAGACATATAGCGGGACGTAACGAGCGCGATGAGCCAGCATAGGACTCCGATCCCAATGGCGGCTGGTGCAATGCCGATCAAGGCACCGGCACTGGTGGCCACGCCTTTGCCGCCTTTGAATTTGAGGTAAACCGGCCAAGTGTGACCTGCAATGGCCAGTCCGCCAAACAGAAGCGGAAGCCATAGGGGGAGGGGGCTTTGCGCGCAATGGGCCGCCTGCCAAGGAAACCACAGGGCCGGGATAGCTCCTTTTAAGGCATCCAACGCAAAAGTGAGAATTCCCATGGATTTGCTTATCGAACGGTAAACATTGGTGGCACCAATGTTGCCGCTACCGACTTTGCGAATATCAATACCCCTGACTTTGGCGATCAAAAAGCCGTTGGGAATCGCACCCAACAGATAGGATAAGCCCCCGAACGCCATGATGACCATGGTCTCACTGCAGTTGCATACACAGTTCATCATGATTTATGTCTTCTACTGCCCACTGACTACTGCCTTTTTCGCCCGGTGCTGCCACATTAATTGGATGATCATCATCACCTGATTGGCCGTCCAATAGAGTACCAAGCCTGCTGGCATGGAGTAGAGGAACATCAGCATCATGAGGGGCATCATCCACATCATCATTTTCTGCTGCATCGGGTCACCGGTCGCCGGGGTCAGCTTTTGTTGCCAAATCTGCGTCACCGTCATCAGTAAGGGAAGAAGATTGATCGGAATGGGGGCAACGCCGACCAGCAGGTTTTCTGCAGTACTGAGATCATGAACCCACAAGAAATGAGCAAAACGCAATTCCACGGCGCTGCGGAGGACACTGAATAGTGCGAAAAACACTGGGATTTGAACCAGCATTGGTAGACAGCCCCCCAGTGGATTGACTTTGTTTTCTTTGTATAAGGCCATGGTTTCTGCATGGAGTGTTTGGGGCTTGTCCTTATATTTTTCCTGCAACGCCTTGATCTTTGGCTGAAGCTCCTGGAGCCGCTTCATGCTTTCCGTGCCCTTGTGCGTGAGCGGCCAGAAAAGAATGCGTACGATCAGGGTGAGCAGAATGATGGCAACGCCATAATTGGGGATCAGCCAGTAGAGTTTGTTCAAGCTCCAGAGAAGAATTTCGCAGAACCAGCGGAACATGCCGAATTCCATGACATTCTTTTTATGCAGGCCCATGGGGGCGATCGAGGAGATTTCCTTGGGGCCGACATAATAACTGCACTCCCGGCGATACGTTTCGCCAGCCGCTAAAAGATGTTCGGAAAAATGGACAGTGGCGGCCACCTGACTTGGCACGGCGGCACTTTGCCAAGTGCTCGGATTGTCGAGGGTTTCAAATTTCCCTTTTTCACGTTCTACGATGAGATCACAGCCAGTAGCGCCATCTTTGGGATGGAGGATTTGAACAAAAAATTTGTTTTTCACCGCCACCCAAATCATATCACCGGTAATGTGTTCATGAATGGAAAGGGGTAGCATTTTGGTCATGGCAGGGCGTCCCACGCAGCCCTTGCCCCGGCGAGGTGCCTCCTCGAAATAATCTACGAGCGTCAGTTCATCCGAGAACCAGGCTTTGCTGGACCAATGGCGTACGCTGTCAACAGTGGAAGACATCGAATCGATGCCGAGAAAATTCATGCCGTTCATTTTAGTTTCGCCCGGCAGCAGGCCCATGATCCCCAGTGACAGGCTGTGTGGCGGAAGTGTGAGAGGGGTGCGATTCGCATTGGCAAACTCATCCGTTATCATTACTTCATAACGGGTACCTAGTTGGATGGTTCGGATAAGTCGCAATCCAGCAGGGGTGGTGGCCTCAAGGCGTGCGGCTCTGCCATTGGAGATTACGCTGACTACAAAGTCACCGGCTTCATTTAGTCCGGCCAGCCCCTGATAGGCTAAAGCGGGTACTTTTTCAAAATCCAAAATGACTGGGGCCTTGTTGTCTTTGGTTATTGCGAAGGCGGGCAACTCAACCCTCTTGACGCTGGCGCCATAGGACGAGAGCGTCAACCGAACCAGCCCATTAGTCAGTTCCGCCAGCGTTTCAGGTTCACGGGGCTGGGTGGCCGCTTGCCGGAGTTCTGTCACGGCGGAGAGGGCCGGGGCTGACATCGGGGTGGAGGTCCCGTGCTCAACAGTCTGGGTTATCGTCGGGACAGAGGTTGTAACCACTTTTGTAGGAGGGGCGGGGAATAGCTTCTGATAGACCGGTCCCCATGCCAGCATCAGCGCAAATAGAGCTACCAAGATCAATGTATCTTTTGTAAGAAATTTTTTCATATTATTTACCTCTGGTGTCCACTTCCGGCACCGGATCTATTCCGCCCGGATGCCATGGATGACATTTCAATATTCGTTTTAGTCCCAACCAAAAACCATACCATGCGCCGTATTTTTGAATCGCTTCAATTCCGTATTCCGAGCAGGAAGGGTGGAACCGGCACTGTCCCCCGAGCACGGCTGCCAGTGTGTACTGGTAGAGTCGGATCAGGATAATAAACAGCTTCCCGATCATGTCAATATTCCTGCTCGTTTAGCTAGCCACATTAGGTCGATGGTAACATCTTCCCATTTTGCGGTCAGAATATTCCGGCGCGCTACCAGCACTACATCCACGTTACCATGGAAGCGATGCCGATTAAGGCGCCAAGCCTCGCGCAGCCGTCGGCGTGCGCGATTGCGTTGAACGGCTTTCCCGACAATGCGGCTGGACACGACGCCTAGGCGAAGCGAGGCATCGGGCGCTTTACGGAGCCATAACACCATGGTACGCGCCGCCCAGGATTTACCCTGGGCGTAAGTCTCTTGAAAATCCGCATTGGATCTCAATCGTTGATGTCGCCTCAAGCGGCGATCCGGTTCCTCGGGAACCGGGCCTTTAGCTATATCTGCTGGTAACACCATAAATAACCAGCCATCTTTCACGATACGCGACCATACGCGCACAGTAAAAGAAGAAATGAACGCCGGCTCTGCCCACCCGGGCAAAACGACACCCATTGAGCGGAAAAGTATTAGCCTTCCCGTCAACGAACGACGGCGTTCATCCTTATTTCCTGCTGCTAAAGGTCGGGAAAGCTTATACAGCCAGCTTAACACGGCCTTTTTGGCGGCGGCGCGCCAAAACTTTACGGCCATCCGCCGTTTTCATCCGTTTCCGGAATCCGCATTTACGTGCACGTTTCTTTTTGGATGGATGATATGTCATCTTCATCGGTTAGGTCCCTCTCTACAAAAGGCGCACAAAGTACCATTTATACCTTTTCTGTCAAGCCAGAGGTATTGTATACGTGAAGTTATGAGCACAATTTTCTTTATCAGGGGCGCTCGAATACTCGATCCGGCGACCCAAACGGATGCGGTACGTGACCTTTTTATTCAGAATGGTGTTATGGTTCCAGTACCTGACACCCTCCCTGCGGATACCGTAGTGATTGATGCGCAAGGCCTGGTGGCGACGCCGGGTTTGATTGATCTTCATGTCCATTTACGTGAACCCGGGAATGAGGCCGCGGAAACGGTAGCCACCGGTTCTCTGGCTGCCGCGCGTGGTGGCTTTACCACCATCGTGGTGATGCCGAATACCAGCCCGGCGATGGATTCCGCCGAACAAGTGGAGGCGTTAGCGAAACGGGCTGGTACCGCGAATCTCATTCATGTGCTGCCTGCGCCCTGTATCACTCGGAATCGCGCGGGTCATGAAGTAGCCGATCTGGAGGCCTTGGGTGAAGCCGGTGCGGTGGCCTTCACCGACGATGGTTGCACCGTGTCCGAAAACGATGTGATGGAAATGGCTATGCGGGAAGCCGCTCGATTGAATATTCCGCTCATGGATCATGCTTTAGACGTCAAGCTTGCCGGGAGTGGTGTGATGCATGAAGGGATTTATTCCCGAGCGCTGGGCCTGCCGGGAATTCCTTCCGAGGCGGAAACCGCCATTGTGGATCGTGATATCCAGCTTTCTCGTGTCACCGGATGTGCCGTGCACATTCAGCATTTGTCTGCAGCCGGGGCGGTGGCGCGAATTCGTGCGGCACGTCAAGAGGGGGTCCGGGTTACCGGCGAACTGACCCCGCATCATTTGGCGCTCACCGATGCTATTGTGGATGCGGCTAAACCGGAATGTTACAAAATGAATCCTCCGATACGCAGCGAGGCTGACCGCGCTGCCTTGGTGGAAGGAGTAATAGATGGCACCATTTCATGCTTTGCCACCGATCACGCGCCCCATACGGCGGCTTCCAAGGCAAAAGGATTTCTGATGGCTCCCTTTGGGGTGGTCGGTTTGGAAACCGCCGTGGGGGTCACCTATACCTTGCTGGTTCAAAAAAGGCTGATGACTGCGCTTGACTGGGTGGCTCATTGGACGACAGAGCCGGCGCGCATTATTGGTCAGCGCGTTCCGACATTGGCTCCTGGCGCTCCCGCTGATTTGGTGCTTTTGGATCTTGAGCACGAATGGGTCGTTAATGCGGCGGAATTTGCTTCCAAGTCGCGCAATACCCCGTTTGACGGGTGGCCGTTGGTTGGTCGTGCCATCAAAACGTTCTGTGGAGGAAAACTGATTTGGTCTGCTCCGGTTTCCATTCCGCCCACGTTATCTTTTTGCAACCAACGGCCGACAGCCAGCAACGGTTCTCCCCCCAACATTGTGCTCATGGGCTTTATGGGAACTGGGAAAAGTACGGTGGGGCGCGCCTTGGCGCGACGGCTCGGGATGCAATTTCTGGATATGGATTTGATTCTTGAGGAGCGGGCGGGGAAGCCTATTTCCCGTATTTTTGCGGAGGAGGGGGAACCGCATTTTCGTGCGATGGAACGAACATTGTCACAAGAACTCTCACAGAGGAGCGGTCTCGTAATTGCCTGCGGCGGGGGGGTGGTGCTTAACCCTGACAATGTCCGGGACTATCACCGGACGGGTTTGGTGGTATGCCTGACCGCACCGGCTGAGATCATTTTTAAGCGTACTGCAAAAGATCGGAACCGCCCCTTGCTGGAAGAGAAGGACAGGATGCGGCGGATTCTGGAACTGTTGGAGAAGCGCAAGAGGTTGTATGCCGCTATCCCGCATCAGGTGGATACCGCGACGCCAACGGCAGATCAGGTGGCAGAAGCCATTATCAAATTGTATGGGGAGGGTCTGCCTTCTGTGACTGCATAATTATCGCCAAGTGCTCGTTCAGCAGTTCCGCGCGCCAGCCGCGCAGAAGACGGTGCTGGTCTGGTAAGGCATGGCGTCCCTGCTGTAACAGCATCAGAATATCATTCTTAGTGCTTACCAACCTGGCATCCACCCGCTTGGCTTCAGCCACCTTGCGGATGCTCTCCACCATGGCGGTGATGCGTTCCTTACCAATTTTTCGTTCATCAGGAATTGTCCATAGAGACGGACATTCCACTTCGGGTAGTGCTAAGCCACGTTGTACCGCCGCCAATAGGTGTTCGCCATACCGCTGTTCCGTGCGAAGCCTGAGTTCGCGGCATTTCCCAAAATCAAGGGGCTGAATTGGCAATATGAAGGCCACGGACATAAGTTCGGAATCCTCTGCCACATGTTGGCGCGGCAGGTCGACGGTTTTGGCCTCCTGCTCCCGCCAGGCGGCTAGCTCGCGCAGGACGGCCAAACCGCGTGGACTAAGACGCCCTGCGGCGCGAATCCGGCGGAAGGAGTCCCTGTGATTTCGCTCTTCGGTAAGTGTGGGATCATTAAGTGATTCAAGCTCTTCGTTCAGCCAGGCCTCAACGCCTGCCTCGTGTGCTTTTTCGCGTTGGAGAGTCGCTACGCGGGGAAGGTAGCGAACATCATCGGCGGCATATTCCAATTGCGCGGCGGATAATGGGCGCGCCATCCAGTCGGCGCGGGTATGTCCCTTGGGCAGTTGGATATCCAGGAGATCCGACAGTAGATTTTGCAGGGAGGTTTCGCTGCTCAGCCCTGAAAAACCGGCTGCCAAGCGGGTGTCAAAGATGTTTTGCGGTACCACACCCGTGGCGCGACGCAGAATCATGAGATCCTGGGGGGCATCATGCAGGATTTTCTCGATGCTTGGGTCTGCGAGAACTTTCCCGAGAGAAGACAGGTCGGGCAAGGCAACAGTATCGATGAGAAAACAGACTCCATTATCGGTTCCAAGCTGGATTAAGCCAAGGCGGGCGTAGAAGGTTCGCTCCCAGACAAACTCGGTGTCAACAGCTACACAGGGGGCGCCTGTCAGTTGTTGAACAAGTTCATTCAGAGCGCGGGGGGTCTCAATGATCGTGTAGTTTTCAGTCATAAGTAACAATTATCCGGGGTCGGAAGGATCTGGTCAAGGGAAGAAGTGGAGCGGATTCTTAGGATAGACGCCGTAGAGAAACAGCAGTAAGGTATGGGCTCAAGCCATAAAGGCGTAAGGAGCGATAAGCTAATGACCCAACGAGCCGAAACACGTAGTATGGCGCTTTTTTGTGATTTTGAAAATATTGCCCTAGGGGTACGCGATGCGAATTATCCTGCCTTTGACATCACCAAGGTACTCGAACGTCTTTTGTTAAAGGGCAATATCGTGGTCAAAAAGGCTTACTGTGATTGGAGTCGTTACAAAGAGTTTAAGTCGCTGATGCATGAGGCCTCGTTTGAATTGATTGAAATCCCGCATGTCCGCCAGTCGGGTAAAAATTCTGCTGATATCCGGCTTGTGGTGGATGCGCTGGATCTTTGTTACACCAAAAGTCATGTGGATACCTTCGTCATTATCAGCGGGGATTCGGATTTTTCCCCATTGGTTAGTAAATTACGGGAAAATGACAAGATCGTGATCGGGGTGGGCGCCAAGAATTCGACCTCAGAACTCCTGATTGCCAACTGTGATGAATTCATCTACTACGATGATTTAGTACGTCGCGCCCTGCCTCGTCCCCGTGTTCAGCGTAAGCCGACACGGGCGGATACACCGGCGGCTAAAACGCCCGTTACGGCCGCCAAGGATCCTAAAGACAAGAAAGAAGAGGCTTTTGATCTGCTGGTTGAAACCTATGAGGCCCTGTTGGAAGAACGCGGGGAAGGGGAAAAGATTTGGGGATCCATGATCAAACAGACCCTCCGTCGGCGCAAGCCCGGCTTCAGCGAGTCATATTACGGATTCCGCTCATTTAATCAGCTTCTCGATGAGGCCCGGGACCGGGGTATCTTTGATCTTGAACGTGACGAGAAGTCCGGCGGCTATGTGATCAAAAGTCTACGCAATCCTTGATTTTAGACGCTCAGTTCGTGACGCGTGACTTTCGAGTTTGTTCGATTAGGCTCGCTTGTTTGAGGTGGAAAAAGGTATCCTAAAAAAATATGGATACAAAGATTGATACCGCGCAAAAGCATTCCTTCGCAGCCCTCGGGCTATCTCCCGCCATTCTTAAAGCCGTTGAGGCGCTTGGGTTTGAGCAACCTTCACCTATTCAGGCGGCATCTATTCCTGTCTTGCTTGAAGGGCATGATGTGGTGGGGCAGTCGCAAACTGGTTCGGGAAAAACGGCTGCTTTTGCCATCCCTGCGATTGAAAAAGTAGATGCTGCCAGCCGTGTCGTTCAAGTGCTGATGCTTTGCCCGACCCGTGAACTCGCGACTCAAGTGGCGGAAGAGGTTCATAAACTCTCCGTTCATAAGAAGGGTGTGCACTCCGTCCCCATTTATGGTGGGGCCTCCTATGACCGCCAGTTGTTTGAATTACGCAAAGGTGTCCAAATTGTCATTGGTACGCCCGGTCGGGTATTGGATCATATCGAGCGTGGGACCCTGAAACTTGACCATGTAAGCATGGTGATTCTGGATGAGGCGGATCGTATGCTGGATATGGGATTCCGCGATGATATCGGGAAAATTCTAGACTCCACTCCAACCGAGCGGCAGACCGTGTTTTTTTCCGCGACCATGTCGCCGCCCATTCGTGAGCTCATCAAACGATATTCGCGTGATCCCAAACCCATCCGTATGGAGCAGAAAACAGCCACAGTCTCTACCGTGGAGCAATGGTTTTACGAGGTTCAGTACGTGCATAAAGTGGCCGCTTTATTGCGTTTGATTGATTATTATGGATTTCGCTTAGGTATCATTTTCTGTAATACCCAACGGATGGTGGACGAACTGACCGATACCTTGCTCGCTCAGGGGTTTTCGGCTGATCGGTTGCACGGTGGCATTCCCCAAGTTCAGCGTACACGGGTAATGAACAAGTTCAAAAAATGCGAATTTGAGTTTCTCGTTGCCACCGATGTGGCCGCTCGCGGGATTGATGTGGATGATCTGGAACTGGTGGTGAATTATGATATCCCCTATGATGCAGAGGATTATGTCCATCGAATTGGCCGAACCGGTCGCGCTGGTAAGCGGGGGATGGCGATTACTTTTGTATCAGGGCGCGACATTTACAAACTTCCCTATATTGAGCGGTTTACCCGGACCCGTATTCTCCGGGGCAAGATGCCCACCATGGGTGAGGTTGAAGAAAAACGAACCGATGCCTTGATTGAGAAAGTGCGTAACGTCTTGCGGGGAACGGCGTTTGCATCGCAAATGCCTCTCGTGGATCGGTTGTTGGAGGAGGGCTATTCCTCTACTGACATTGCGGCGGCCCTGTTTGTGATGGCCACGGGTGGGGGTGGGGAAACTGACGTCTCTCCCGCAAGTAAGACCGCGCCCGTTGCCGTCAAGCCGGCCTCAAGGCCTACGATGACTCCGTCGATCAGTGCGATTCCGGTTGTGCCCAAGCCGGTGATGGCAAGACCCGCATCAGCCATAACCAGTGGCCTCAAGGCGGCGCCGAAGCCCCAGCCCATGGCTACGCCCAAGATCTTGCCGGTTGTGGTACCTAAGCCCTTGCCCGTCGTTGCGCTCAAGAAGCAGCCACGGTCGGACTCAAAGCCCATGCGCGAGCGGCGTGCGGAAGTCCTGTCCACTGCCAGCCACGAAGAGTCCATACCTGTACTACGTCTTGCGCCACGGGGCAGTCAGTGGGTCAGGTTGAGCGTGGGTTGGAGCGACAAGATCAATCCCCGGGCCATTGTGAACCTGCTCGATGCCAAGCTTGGTGTTCCTGCCCCGCGTGTCGGTATGATTGAATTGACCCAGACGCAGTCTTTTGCCCAAGTCGGAAAAGAATTTTTGGCAAAACTTGAGAATGGGCCGATGACGGTGGACTCCGAATTCGGTGACCTGACACTTTCGTTACTTCTTGAAAAACACACTTCGGATGTAAAAGGGAAACCTCGTAAATCAGTAGACAGTAATCAGTAGACAGTTGGCCGTGAGCGGAAATTGAGACACTGCTTGTCAACTGCCCACTGCCGACTGATTTCTTCTGCAGCTACTTCATTGCCGCGGGCATTCCAGTGTCGGTCGGTTTTCAGATAGCAAGCTTGCCAACCTTCAGGTGTTGCCCTGATGGCCGGCATGAGATCAAGATATTGCATACCTAAGGTGTGGCATAAGTCTCGCATTTTTGTGGGCAGAGGAGCTTCCCCCATTTTCTCCGTCCGTTGAATATCGGTGTCGCAAGGAATGGTTAGCACCAGAATGGGAAGGGAGGGTGCGGCACGCCGGAATTCCTGCAGCACTTTCTCCAAACGATCCCACTGGGTGGGAGTGAAATCGAAATAGCCGGCATAGTTGGCTGGAAGCGTTGCCTGATGATGCCGTGAAAGGCTTTTGAAGTACTTGATCAAGTTGCCGGTGTACGTGAAATTCAACAGGATTTGCTCCAGTAGTTTTGAGCTGGGAGAGGGGATTTGGGGCGTTGTAATGATGAGTTTGTAATCCGGCTTGTTCCCGGTGAAAAAGGGACGAATCCGGTCGGCATGCATGATGCGCCCGTACGCGTAATCATCATCCAGGAAATCGTTGTCGGGCAGGATGGTGATAATCAGGGCATCATGCTGGAAAGAATTTGCCAGATGGGTATAGAGCATCAAATACTGGGTGGGCCCAAATGAGCCTGATGTGCCGAAATTCAGGTGCTCCATGCCGGTCATTCGTTCGAGGCGGTCACTCATGCGGTCTTCGGTGGCGACGCCCCACCCTTCGACAAAGGAATCACCAAGAACGATGATGCGTTTTTTGTCCTTCGATTTCTGATCCCGTTCCTTGTCGCGCATGCCTTGTCCATTAGCATGATAGGTGAGGTTGTAATCAGGTGAAATATGTTTGAATGAAGAATAAGGGTCATGCCAGACCCCGAAGAAGGGATTGCTATCGGCCCAGAAGCGGGAGCCGATATTGCTCAGGCAATAAGAGGGTTTGGCGATTTTCAACCGTCCGCTGGCACAAAGCCACCCTAGCCCCGCTTCAAGTAAAACGAAAGTCAGTACCAAGCTGATGAATATGCGCAGCACTAATTTCAATAAATATTTCATGCAGGGCAGAATATCACTTTGCCGTCAGATACAGAAGTCGGAATCCAGATGAAGGTTAAATTATTTTGTTTTCCTTCTATCGTTGCTGACTTCTGAGCTCTGCTTTTTCAACTTTCCTTGCCACTGACATGGGCGGAACTGAAGGTGGCCATTTCATTGATCATTTTGAGGGCGGCTTGGATAATAGTCATAGCGAGTGCGCCGCCGGTTCCTTCGCCGAGCCGCATGTTGAGGTCAAGGATGGGCTTGATCCCGATGGCGTTCATGACTACGCGGTGGCCGGCTTCTTCGGACATGTGGCTGAAGAAAATGTAGTCTGCGGCGGCAGGGTGAAGTTTGATGGCAGCGAGTGCGCCTGCGGTGGAAATAAAGCCATCCACGACCACGGGAACCCGATGGGCAGCCCCTCCCAGGATAAGGCCGGCGATACCGGCGATTTCAAAGCCACCGAGGGCGGCCAGGGTTGTCAGGGGATCGGTCAACGAGGATTGATTAATGGCAAGCGCTTTTTCTATTACTCTAATCTTGTGCTGAAGGCGGGTATCATCCACTCCGGTTCCTCGTCCGGTAATGGTGGCGGGTTTGAGGCCTAGATAGGCGGCGAAGAGGGCGGTGGCAGGTGTGGTGTTGGCGATCCCCATTTCCCCGGTTCCCAGTAGGCTGATGCCTTCCTTGGCGGCGTGTGCGGCCAGTTTAATTCCCGTTTCCAGCGCCTGGATGGTTTGGACTTTAGTCATGGCGGGACCATTGGCCATATTGGCTGTGCCGCGTGCCACTTTGTGTTTTAGTAAATTGGGGGCGTCATTGAAATCAGCATCTACACCCATGTCCACCACTTTCAGGTCGGCACCGGCGTGACGGGAAAAGACATTGATGGCGGCGCCGCCCGCCAGCATGTTCAAGACCATTTGTGGTGTAACTGTTTTAGGAAAAGCCGAGACGCCTTCATCGGCCACGCCGTGATCCCCGGCAAAACAATAGATCCGGCATTTGCCGGGTCGGGGTATCACTGTCGCGGTGGCCAGGGCAAACTGCATGGCAATATCTTCAAGTCGTCCGAGGCTGCCTTGTGGTTTCGTCAAATCGTCCAGATGTGCCTGTATGGCAGGGGCCAGGGAGCGGTCGCTGGGATGGATCAAGTTCAATGTCTGTTCAAGTGTATTCATATTTTTTCCTTTTGTTACTGCAAAAAAAGAGGGTTCCGACAGATCCGGCAAAGACCGGAGTGTCGGAACCCTTTTCCATCAGATTCCAAAATATCTTATGATCGGGCAGGTCTTCTGGCTTTCGAATCATAGCTGGTTTTTCAACCTTCCCGGGGCAATGCAGTTTTACCGCTTGGCCCAGTGGTGGGATATTCCCTGAGAAACCAACTCCTCGATTACAGCGACGGGATCGCCACGGATTTACACCGTGTTCCGGGATGCCGAATCAACTATTCAATTATGGGATCGCAGACTAGATCGTAGGCGCAGAAGTGTCAAGCTTTGACCACGTTTCTGGCCGGATTTGGGTAGACGCCGCGCGTGTCCACAATCAGTTTGGCATTCTTCAAGATCATCGGGTAGTCAAAGGAGGTGTGGTTGGTGGCCAGCAGAATGCAGTCATAGGACGCAATGGTCTTAGCGGTTAAGGGGACGCTTTTGAGGTCGAATTTATGTTCCCGCATTTTCGGGAAAGTGGGGAAATGGGGGTCGGAATAAGCAAACTTTGCGCCGCGTTTACGGAGTAATTCCAGCAGAACGCAGGATGGGGACTCGCGGGGATCATCGACATCCTTTTTATAGGCGAGCCCCAAGACAAGTACTTTGCTACCTTTCACTGATTTGCCACGGTCGTTCAGGGCGTCATTCATTTTGCCGATCACCCACTCCGGCATGCCGCTATTGACTTCGCCGGCCAACTCGATGAAGCGGGTGTGAACCCCGTATTCACGGGCTTTCCAAGTGAGATAGAACGGATCAATTGGAATGCAATGCCCACCGAGTCCGGGGCCGGGTTGATAGGGGACGAAACCGAAGGGCTTGGTTGCGGCGGCACTGATGACCTCGTGGATATCGATACCCATGCGGTCGGCTACAATTTTCATCTCGTTGACCAGTCCGATATTGACCGAGCGGTGGATGTTCTCCAGCAGCTTGGTCATTTCGGCCACGCGGGTGGAACTGACGGGGACCACCTTGTCAATAATGGAGCCGTAAAGGGTGACGCCCACGTTGCGGCAGGCTGGGGTGATACCACCGCATACCTTCGGAATGGTGCGCGTATTGAACTTCTGATTGCCGGGGTCTTCGCGTTCAGGGGAGAAAGTGAGGAAGTAATCTTTCCCAACGGTAAAGCCGCGTGCCTGGATGCGCGGTAGAAGTTCTTCATCGGTTGTGCCCGGATAGGTGGTGCTTTCGAGGGACATGAGTTGGCCTGCCCGGATATTGGGAATCAAGGCGTCTACGGTTCCAATCACGTAACTCATATCTGGTTCGCGATGTTCGTCGAGGGGGGTGGGGACACAGATGATTAGGGCATCGGCCTTTTTGGTTTCAGCAAAGTTGGTTGTGGCCCGGAATCCGGTTTTTCGCGTTTTGAGAATGGCGCTAGCGGGGATATGTTCGATATAGCTTTTACCGGCGTTGAGTTTGGTGACCTTGTTATTGTCGATGTCAATCCCAAGGACACGGAATCCTTCTTCTGCAAAGCGGATGACCAGCGGTAGACCCACATAACCTAGCCCGACAATACCGATAACGGCAGATTTGTTGTTCAGTTTCTCGATCAGCGTTTTTTGGTGATCCATAGTGCTCCTTTATTGTTAAATCGAAAAATATTCCCGGTACCAAGTGACAAATTTTGGAAGCCCTTGGGCAATGGAAGTTGTTGGGTGAAAGCCCAGCTTGGCTCCGGCCAGAGTGATGTCGGCGTAGGTGGCGGGTACATCGCCTGGTTGCATGGGAAGTAATTCCATTTTGGGTTTCACGTTGAGGGTTACGGCGAGGATCCGGATCATGTCCATTAGGTTTTCGGCGTTATGGTTTCCCAGATTAAAAATCTCGTAGGGAGAGAGTCCGGTGTTGAACATGGCGGCCTTAATGCCGTCGACAATATCGTCAATGTAGGTGAAATCTCTTTGCATATGGCCGTGATTGAATACTGGAATAGCTTTTCCCGCAAGCATGGCCTGGGTGAAATTCCAGTAGGCCATATCGGGACGACCCCAGGGACCATAGACGGTGAAAAAGCGAAGACCGACTGTTTGAAGTCCATAAAGATGGGTGTAAGTATGTGCCATCAATTCATTAGCCTTCTTGGTGGCGGCATAGAGGCTGACCGGACAATCCACGGGGTCGCTTTCGCTAAACGGGAGTTTGGTGTTTCCTCCATACACACTGGAGCTGGAAGCGTAAACCAGACGTGGTGTTTTGGCATGGCGGCAGGCTTCAAGCACATTGAGGAAACCTTCCAGGTTGGATTTCTGGTAGGCGGCTGGATTAGTGAGTGAATAACGCACACCGGCTTGGGCTGCGAGATGGCAGACTGCCTCGAAACGGTGTTCTTTGAAAAGCGTTGTCAGCAGGGTGGAGTTGCATAGATCGCCTTCGACGCCCTTATAATTCGGGTAGAGGGTTAATCGGGCGTGTCGGTCGCGCTTGAGTTGTACTTGGTAGTAATCATTGAAATTGTCGAGGCCGACTACGGTATGTCCCTCCTTCAAAAGCGTTTGGGCCAAGTGCATGCCGATGAAGCCGGCTGTTCCTGTGACAAATATTCTCATAGTTTCTAAACTGCCGAAAAATCTAAAAATTACTTTAATTCTCTAAAACAGGCAACAATCCGTTTGGCGGTATCGCCATCCCACAAAGGGGGACGGTGAAGGGTTCTGGGAAGGGCTGCGGCTTCTCTGAACTCCGTGCGGATCCGCCCGACATCGTTACCGACCAGAACGCTAACTCCGCCGTATTCGCGCAAGGTCATAGGACGTTCGGTATTCCACCGGAGTGTCAGGCAGGGGGTTCCCAAAATGCAGCACTCCTCCTGTAGTCCGCCGCTATCCGTCATCATGACTTTTGCGCCCATGTTGAGTCGCAGTATTTCGTGATAGCCAAGGGGGTGGGTGAGAATAATACCAGGCGCTTTCTTGAGCAGTTCCCACAGTCCGAAAGATTCCAGTTTTTTGCGGGTGCGGGGGTGGACCGGCCAGATCAAGGGTAGCACAGGTGCCACTTCCTCGGTAAGAAAGTTTACCAGCGGTGTGAGGATAGTGATATCATCCACATTGGATGGGCGATGTAACGTGATGACACAGAATCGGTTATCGTGGAGTGGCGGAATCGGATTTTTAGCGCCGGGCAAGGCAAATGAGGAGCACAGGGCTGTGAGATTCAGTGCGGTTGCTGTCACCCGCTGTGCCTCAAGAGAGTCAATCATGATATTGCCGACACGCTTGATCCGGTTGGCGGGAACGCCTTCCTTTAGCAGGTTTTCGTCGGCGATAGTGTCGGTGGTGAAGAGAAGATCGGAGAGGCGATCAGTCACCATCCGGTTAATTTCCTCCGGCATATCGAGATCAAAGGATCGCAATCCCGACTCAATATGAGCCAGGGAGACATGTTCCTTTTTAGCGGTGATGGAGCAAGCGCAAGTGGCGTTTACGTCGCCCACGACGACGATCCAGTCTGGTTTTCGCTCTTGAAGCACCTTTTCAAAGGCGATCATGGTTTTGCCCACCTGTTCGGCGTGGGTGCCAGAACCGATTTCGAGATCCACATCCGGGGTTGGAATATTCAACGCTTGAAAGAAGGCTTCAGACATGGCTACGTCATAATGCTGACCAGTATGAACCAAGGTATGAGTGAAGTCGTCCGGGAAGCGCGAAATCTCGTGGACGAAAGGGGCGATTTTCATAAAATTGGGGCGCGCCCCGACAACGGACATAATTTTGAGTTTGGCGTGATGCATAAATTTTACGGGCTAGAAACCGTATCCTTTTTCACAAGTGCTGAAGGCAGGGCTATTGGGAAACAGTGGAATTGTTTTTTGTTGTCCATATTCGGGTGGAAAATAGCATAACCGCTATAATTTTGACTACTACCTTGTCAGCAGCCTCGTTTTCTCGGAATGCGAATTGCGGGAAATGTGGAAAAGAGGCATTGACATTATGGGGGGTGAAACATAGTATAGTCGACCTTTTGTTAGCAGAGGGCCGGGAATCGGCTTCGTACCGTGGATAAGGATGGATATTATGGATGCCTATGCAGTAGTTGGAACAGGCGGGAAACAGTATCTGGTCAAGGCTGGTGACACCCTTAAAGTTGAACTTCTCGAAGGGGAAGCGGGTAGCACGGTTATTTTGGATTCAGTGCTGGCGCTCTCTGATGGTAAAACCCTTACAGTGGGAGCCCCTTTTGTGAAGGGTGCTAAGGTAAGTGCCGAGATCGTGGAGCGCGTTAAGGCGCCTAAAGTTGTGGCGTTTAAGAAGAAACGGCGCAAAGGATATATGCGGAAAGTCGGTCATCGCCAGCAGTTGACCATGTTGCGCGTGGCCAGTATTGGCTAATAACAGGAGTTTGAGTTATGTCGAAAGCAGGCGGCAGTAGAGTTAATGGACGTAACAGTCGTGGGCAACGCCTTGGTGTTAAAGCCTATGATGGCGAATCAATCAAAGCCGGCGGCATTATTGTGCGGCAGCGCGGAACCAAGGTCAAAGCAGGACTCAATGTCAAGCTGGGCCGGGATAACACGCTGTTCTCATTGGTCGAAGGTAAAGTGAAGTTTGCGAAAGAAGGCCGAGCCGTAACGGTAGTTGCGAACACGGCCACGGCGTAAGCGTGGAATTTTAAATTATCCGCTTCATGCAGGCCGCGTCCATTGGGCGCGGCTTTTGTTTTGAATCACCATGAAAACACGTAAATTTATTGATTCGATGGTGATCCTTGCCGCGGCTGGTGCTGGCGGAAATGGATGCCTGGCCTTTCGGCGTGAGAAATATATCGCCAAAGGTGGCCCTGATGGCGGGGATGGCGGACGCGGGGGGCATGTGATTTTGAAGGCTGACCCCAATACCGATAGCCTTATTTCGCTTTTTTTCAATCCGGAGCAGCGTGCGGAAAAGGGCCAGCATGGGATGGGTAAGCGCATGCATGGCCGCAATGGCGCCGATTTGGTCGTCCTTGTCCCTTGTGGGACGGAGATCCGTGAGGCGTCATCAGGGCAACTGTTGTGCGATCTGGTCGATCCCGGGGCCGAAATGATTGTGGCCAAAGGCGGCAAGGGGGGGCTTGGGAATCCACATTGGCAGACTTCCACCCATCAGACTCCCTATGAGCATACCGATGGTGACCCAGGCGAAGAGAAGCAAATCCAACTGGATGTTAAACTCCTGGCGGATGTGGGTTTGGTTGGTTTTCCGAATGCGGGGAAATCTTCGATTCTGAGCCGCATCAGCAATGCCCACCCTAAAATCGGACCTTATACTTTTACGACCATTAACCCGATCATTGGAACGGTGATGGTAGGTGAAGATTTTGAGACGACCTCGTATCGGGTGGCGGATATTCCCGGGATTATCAAAAATGCCCATCAAGGTGTTGGGCTGGGTATTGAGTTTCTGAGGCATATTGAACGGGCCACCTGTTTGGCGATTGTGGTGGACATGTCGGGAAGTGAGGGGCGTGACCCTGTAGAAGATTACAAAGTCGTGTGCCACGAATTAAAGATGTATAACGAGGCGCTTCTAACCCGTTCCACTCTGGTGGTCGCTAACAAGATGGATTTGCCCGAGGCGGCTGAAAATTTGAAACTATTTCGTAAAAAAACTAAAACCAAACCGCTGCCGGTTTCTTCTGAAACGGGCGAAGGTTTGGATCTCCTTAAATTGCGTCTATTCCAGATGATCCACCACGTGGCGTAATGGAGCGCTCGATGCGTTCGCGGAAGGCGATGACTTCATCGAGTGAGGTGGCGCCCAGCAGTACCATGACGAGGCGGTCGATCCCCATCGCGATTCCCCCGGAAGGCGGCATTCCCAACTCCAATGCGGCAAGAAAGGCCTCATCAAGGGGGTAAGTTGGGGCGCCCATGGCCTTGCGTTCCTGGGCGCAATGTTCAAATCTGAGACGTTGTTCGTCCGGATTGGTCAACTCGCTGAACGCATTCGTAATCTCAACACCGTTGATATATAACTCGAACCGTTCGGCAACGGCCTCATGGCCGGGCTTGCGCCGGGATAGAGCGGCGGCGGCGGCCGGATAATCCATTACAAAAACTGGGGTGTCGCGGGGAAGTGCGGGTTCAATGAGGGTGACAAGGTCATGTTCGAACCGTTCGGCACTGTAGGAGGCTACCGGGTTCCATCCTGCATGTTGGAGGTAGAGCTCTTCCACGGTAAACCGGGGCCAGGGTGGGGTAGGGAGTGGGCGGGAACCTGCTGAATGGCTTACCTGTGTCACTAAACTTTCGGTGTCATGCAGGATATCCAGATAATCGGCGTTGGCCCGGTACCATTCCAGCATGGTGTATTCCGGATGGTGCAAATGGCCCCACTCCCCTTTCCTGAAACAGGGGCCCATCTGGTAGATTTTGTCATAGCCAGCGGCGAGTAACCGCTTCATGTGCAGTTCCGGAGAGGTGCGGAGGAAGCCTGCGCCAGCGGGCTCGGCATCAATATGAAGCTCCAGGGCAGGGGCCGGTAGGCGAACCGGGGTCTCCACCTCGGTGAAGCCTGATTTCTCAAACCACTTGCGGATGGCGGATAAGATCCGACTGCGAAAAATCAAGGCCGGTTGCAGCGACTGCAGCCGGCCTTTTTCATGATAAGGAGACGGGGATGCCATGATCCCGGAATCCTTATTTCTTCAACACGCGGTCGGCGTACTCGCCGGTACGGGTGTCAATTTTGATAGTGTCGCCCTGATTGACAAATAGCGGAACCTGAATTTCGAAGCCGCCGTTGATTTTGGCCGGTTTCAAGACATTGGTGGCGGTGTTGCCGCGGGCGCCGGGTTCGGTGTCGAGGATTTCCTTCTCAATGAATGTCGGAAGTGTGACGTCCACGGCGCGACCGTTATGATACAGGACGCGAACCTCGCAATCATCGTAGAGGAAAAATCGATTGTTTCCCAATACTTCGGCCGTGAGCGTGAACTGCTCGTAATTCTCATCCATAAAGATGTAGTGGTCGGTTTCGTTGTGGGAGTAGCGCATGGTGCGCTCTTCCAGGTCGGGCTTCTTCAGGACATCGTTTGAGCGGAAAGCGCGGACGAAGGTACCGCCGTCGATAAGGCTCTTCAGGCGACAGGTGTAAATGGCGGCGCCCTTGCCGGGTTTTACGAAATTGAATTCAGAAATCAGGTAAGGCACGCCATCAATTTCGACGCGCAATCCTTTACGAAAATCAGATGCTGTATAATCCGCCATAAAACCAATCCCTTCGTTTCTCAACTTTGTTCAGAAATAGGCCGCATAAAATAGGCATCACCCTTCGCTCTGTCAAATGCAAAGTCGTAGGTGGTTTGAGAAGGATGATCCTATAAATCAAATTCGGAGAACAAATTCTCGACCTACAGCACCACATCGGAAATGGAGAGAGCGTGACTTGCTAGCATTTTATTGGCTTCAATCAGTTTTTCGCGACTGCTGAGGACACAGATGGGGCTGGAAATTAATCCGGTTTCCAGTGTTTCCAGCAGGGCGGAACGGGCGAGGGGGGGGGTTACGGCTAGACGGGCTGCATAAAAGGCTTCCCTCAATTCCGGTGTTACCCCTTGCAGATGACGGGAGAGCGCCTCACCTGTTGCCTCGTCAGGGCGCAGGGGTTTTTCGTCGCCTTTCGCCGTTCCAATGATGGCCCGGTCGATGTCGTCTTGAGACCAGTGGGCCGTTTTCACAAACTCCGGTGTTTGGGCAAAAACGTCCAATGTCCGGGTTATGTGCGGATCACGGAAGGAAGTCATAAAGAGTGTTCCTGCGATGGGGTTATAGGAAATGCTGCCGCCGTAGGCATTTCCTTTGAGCCGGATTTCGGGAAGGAAGTATTCGAAGCGTGCCAGATGGGTGGCGATTACCAAGGCGGCTGCGCGAGGATCGTCTAATCGGGGTGCCAACATGCCCTGTGCGCAGTGGGCAACCTGAACCGGGATGGCAAGCCCTTCTCGAGCTGCCTGCGATGTGAAAGGGGCGACGGGGGATGCGGGAGGGAGTGTATCGCCTTTCATTGCGGGGAGCCACTGCCCAAATGCGGAGGTCATGTTGTTGTAGGCGTGGTCGGAACCCGTAAAACTGATGGCTAGTCGATCGGGTGACAGCATGAAGGAGCGGATGCGCTCTATCCGATCCATGAGGGGTTCGGCTTCTGTGTTAAACTGGTCGCAAAGCCGGACGGTGAGGGCGGCCTGGGGAATGCCGTTACATTGTTCATCCAGTACCCCATTGGGTGTAAGGCGGCGGCCCGCATGACATTGGGCATAGCTGTGTCCGTTCTCCATGATATCGCTACGGTAGCCCGCGCGGGCCTGCATGAGTACATCACGGAGCCGATGGGGATCATGGGGATCCACTGCAAAGATGAGGTCGTGAATCACTTGCATGGCCTTATCCATTTGCGCATCAAGTGCTTTGCAGGTGAAGTGCATGGCCAGTACCGGTTTCTGGCTGGTGGCATGAGACTGAAAAGAAGGAGAGCAGGAGAAACCACCGGTGGAGGCCGAAATACGACGGGCCATGGCCTCATAGTTCATGCCGGCGGCACCCAGTTTGGTAATGGCCGCACAGTAATGCGGGAGAAAGGACCACAGATCATCGGGCAATCCGGCGAGATTGAGGCTGAAGCGTAGATAGTTGACCCCGTTTGTGAAGAGATCATTCCGGAGGACGGGAACAGAAGGCCGTGCGTTGTGAGCAGTGGGTAGTGAGCAGAGGGCTGTTGGGATGTGGCGCGGCTTGACGGGGAGATCCTTGACCTTGAGTTGTGGCAGAAGGGTAATTTTCTCAGGGGAGTTGGCGGTACCGGCATCGGTGTCAATGGCGGCGGCCTTTTGCGCAATCTCGAGGCACTCTGGCTCGGTTTTGCGATGGCGCTCTGCCTCCATACGTGAGGTGAAAGTGGCGTCGGTTCTAGCCTGCCACGCCTTGTCAGGCGTCAATACCGTAGTGAGTCGGTGCGTATTTTCAGCCAGACTCTGCAGGATCAGCCGGGAGAAGATTTGAGGATCGGCTATATAGCGTTGGCGGCAGGTCTCAAGATGGCGGCTCATATCCAGGAAGGAGAGTGGGTCGGCGCCATGCACCCAAGCACTCAGGACATGGTTCATAGTATGGAGTGGGAACATGGGCATGATTTCCAGATAGTGGTAAGCCGTTTGTTGGAAAGCCGCTTCAATCAGTTCGCGAGCCAAGCCGTTGTGGGCAATGGACTTCAATGACGAGAGCACCAGTTGCTCAAACGCATCAGCTTTATCTGGATTACTCCCTTTGATGCCTACGCAGAAGATGGTTTCGGGGCCGAGTTCCATATCGCCACAGTCAAGAATGTCCTGACCAAGTTTGGAGTCCACCAATGCTTTTTTCAGGGGGGCGGCTTCATTTCCAAAAAGGACATAGGTGAGGACGTGCCGGAGTACAGCTTGTTCAGGATCCAGAGCATCGCCCGTGAGCCAGTTGAGGGAGATAAAAGTTTTGTCTTCCAGCGGCTCATCTTGTGCAATGGGATAGGTTTCGGTGCAACGGACAGGGGTCGTCCAGCGCGGTTGTCGGGAGGCGACCAACTTCGTTGGATGCCGTGTGATTCCGGCAAGGCGGGGGGCGAGAAACGCCAGATAGGAGGCGGTGGGGATATTGCCGTAGAAATAAAAGAAGGCGTTGGAAGGGTGATAATGGGAAGCGTAAAACTGCTTAAACTGGTCGTATGTTAGATTGGGAATGGCATCTGGATGGCCGGCATAATTTTTGGCATAAGCCGTGTCCGGGAGCAGTTTGGGGAGCCAAGTGTAAAATAGCAGGCTCTCGGGGCTCGAAAAGACACCCTTCATTTCATTGTAAACAATTCCACTTACGGTCAGTTTGCCGGTGGGATCATCCGGATTGGCGGGGGCGAGATGATGGCCTTCCCTCATGAATGTGCCTTCCGTCAGAAGAGGATGGAAGACGGCGTCGAAATAGACTTCGGCGAGATTAAAGAGATCCTTCTCTACATTACTGGAGACTGGATAGTAAGTACAGTCGGGTCCCGTCATGGCGTTGATGAAGGTGGCCATGCTGGACTTCAGCATTTCAAAAAAGGGTTCGCGGACGGGAAATTTCTGGGAACCGGCTAGAACGGAGTGTTCCAGGATGTGCGGAACCCCGGTGTCATCCGGGGGTGGGGTGGGGATGCTGATGGAGAACAGGTTTTCGGTGTCCTCCGTGTGCAGGTGCAGAATTCGGGCACCACTTTGCTCGTGCTCAAGTTCTATGGCCGTGCCACGCAGGGCGGGTACGGGTGTAGTTTTGTGGACGATAAAGCCGGGCATATTATAGTGCATCAGCAAAGGCCTCGGCCATCAATTGATTCCCCTTTTCATTCGGGTGCAGGCCATCGTCTAGGATGAGCCCCTCACCGCTGCCAAATTTGGACTCCAGATCCACTAGGCGCGCGCCTTCGGAGGAGGCCAGACTTCGGATAGCGTTGTTCAGTGACTTCACACCGCCATTAAAGCGGCTATGGCTGTAGATCATGGGGGTTAACGTGGCGATAACCGGGACCGTCTTGTTAGACTTGCATTGTTGAATGATAGAACGCAGGTTATTAATGGCGTTATCCTGTCCCATACTGTTGATGATATCAACGGCGCCAATCATAAAACAGCAGGCGGCGGGTTTGGCGGAACTGAGGATGCCGCCAACTTTGCCAGCGGCGCCGCCGGTACTCTCATTTTGTTGAGCGTAATTATTGACCGTTTTCCCGGTTATAGACGCCAGACGAGGCGGATAGGGATCGCCTCCGCCGTTATTTCCATCAGTCGTGCTGTCTCCTAGAGCGACATAGAGATTGGCGTTGTTGTCGCCAATGTCACCCAGATCGCCCCCCCCTCCGCCCCCCCCATGATCACAACCGACTGATCCCAGTATGGCAGTTAACAAACACGCACAAGAAATGATCCCCGCAAATTTATAAAACTTCATTCTTATTATTCTCCTAAATTGGGCGCTAACTGTATTCGGAGAAAGGACATCTGAAAAGAAGTAAATGCCGCTCCTGCGGCATTTTTCAGTGGTTGAAGATAAAGAGCATAGCCTATGGGTATTTACATAACAACTTGGCAACCTGACACCTCAGCAACTTTCCCGTCTTGCGGCTGCCTAGAGTTCAATGCCTGCGATAATAGTGCCACAGTCGGGGCAGGCTCCTTTGCGGATTCGGTTGGCAATGATGCTGAACCCGTAGCGCTCGATCAATAGCGCTGAACAGGAGGGACATCGGGTGTTTTCACCGCCTGCACCGGGCACATTTCCTTCATAGACATAGCGTAACCCTGTGGCCCGTCCGATCTCTTGTGCTTTTTGTAAGGTGGCCACGGGGGTTCGGGGTCGGTTGGTCAGCTTGAAGGTTGGATAGAATTGGGACACATGCCAGGGCGTATCGGCCCCCAGATGTGTCATAATAAAGGAGGCGATGCCCTTTAACTCTGCCGCATCGTCATTGAGTCCCGGAATGATCAGGGTGGTGAGCTCAATCCAGATGCCCAGCTTACGGTATTCAATGATGGAGTCCAATACCTCCGAGAGACGGGCATGAACAACCTCGTGATAGAATTTCTCCGAAAACCCCTTCAAGTCGATATTGGCGGCATCTAGATAGGGGGCAATCTGGGTCAGTGCTTCTTTGCTGATATAACCGTTGGTGACAAAAATATTTTTCAGACCAGCCTTGTGGGCGAGTTGGGCTGTGTCATAGGCAAACTCATAAAAGACAGTGGGTTCGGTGTAGGTATAGGAGATGGAGCGGCATTGGGTGTCCTTGGCTTGTTCGACAATCTCCTTTGGGGTGCGTTGCAGGCCGCGGATGATGGCATTGGGGGGAATCTGGGAAATGGTGTAGTTCTGGCAATGTTCACAATGGAAGTTGCATCCCGTTGTGGCAATGGAATAGGACGCACTGCCGGGCATAACGTGGTAGAGCGGTTTTTTCTCGATGGGATCCACATGTTCGGCGCAGATTTTGCCATAGACCAGGCTGTAAAGGGTACCGTTCCGGTTTTCTCGAACTCCGCAGATCCCTCTGGCTCCATCCTTGATCAGACAATGGAACCGGCACAGGCCACAACGTACTTGGGCGTCATTCTCACGCTTGAAAAACATGGCTTCTCGCATGGTAAACCTCCCTTGTTCGATACCATGGATATAGTCCGGTGCAGGGTTGCGGTCAAATGAAAATATGTTACCTTCACTGGCTATGTCGACGAAAACAGATGCGCTAACTTCAGGGCAAGAGACGGCTGACATTGAGACCTCATCGGATGGATATGCGGCGCGTTTTGCCGGTCCGGCTGGTGAATGGATGCTGAAGGTGCAGGAGACGATCACCTTGTCCCTGTTGCCGCCGCCAGGTACTGCCTCGATGCTTGATGTGGGGGGTGGGCATGGACAGTTGGCCCGCCCGCTTTGCCGGTATGGCTATGAGGTCGCGGTGGTGGGGAGTAGTGATGCCTGTCGTAACCGGATTTCCGATCTTGTGGAAACGGGAAAGTGCCGGTTTGTGATTGGCAATATGGTGGAACTGCCTTTCCCGGACTGGTCCTTTGATGTGGTGATCTCGTTCCGTCTCCTGCCGCATTGTATGGCCTGGCCTGTTTTGATTCGTGAACTTTGTCGGGTGGCACGTAACTCTGTGGTGGTGGATTATCCAACCAGTCAAGGATTGAATGCCATTGCCCCTGCCCTGTTTGACGCTAAGAAAAAACTGGAAGGGAACACCCGTCAATGGCGGATGTTCCGTCATGTGGAGATTGAAGCTGAATTTGCGAAACATGGCTTTGTCGTCGGACGCCGAAGCCCCCAATTTTTCCTGCCGATGGTGTTGCATCGGATGTTGAAATGTCCCCGACTTTCCTCAGGATTGGAAGCAATTTGTCGAAGGTTGGGGCTGACGCGGCGTTGGGGATCCCCTGTCATTGTGAGGATGGATCGGGTGGGGTAAGGTTTTCTTAATATGCATAAATCAAATTCTCCGTGGATGAAATTGGCGGCTGAACAGGTGTTGACACCCAAGTCCGATCGAACTGCGCCGGTGGCGGTGTTGCGGACGGAAGGGCTTGTGGATGCAGCGGAAGCCCTGCTCCACGAAGAGGGTAGGAGTTGTCGTCTGGCGTTTGAGAAAGGCGGCGTAAAACCAGTCGTTGTTTTGGATTTTGGTAAGAGCAGTGTAGGCGGCTATGCGGTTTTTATGGTCACCGCCAAGACCGGTCAACCGGTGGTTCGGCTGGCCTATGCCTGCCATCCCGACGGCCTGTCCGAGACGGGGTGTTTCACGCGTGAAACCAGTGCGCGCTATCTCGGGCCAACCTTTGACCTGCCTATTTTGCCTGCCAATATCAACCGGCACGAGTGCTATACGATTCCGCGTACGGGGCGCTTTATCGCGCCGCTGATCCAGGGGCAAACACGCTATGTGCGGGTACAACTCGACACGGAGGCCACCTCTGTTGATATCAATTCGGTGGTGATGGTGAACAGTCAGGTGTACGACCGTTCGCCGCATGATGGCTATTTTCTTTGCAGCGACGAGCGCCTCAATCGTCTCTGGTACATCAGTACTTGGACATTGCAGATCGCCTCTTTTCCGAACCACAACGCCTGGAAAACGGTCGATGGTTGGCTGCTCCCTCGTAAACTGGAGGCGGCGGATGATATGGGTCTTAGTGCTAAGGGCGAGGCATGGAGTGATGTAACGCTCGAAACATTGTTTGAGCTCAGATCCAATCCGCATCATATCTCGGCAGCAGGTATCGCTTTTCGTGCGAAAGACAACCATAACGCTTATCTGGTTGAAGTGGCGCTCAGCGGGACTTTCAAGTTAATCCGACGGCAGGATGGTGTGGATACGGTGATGAGTGAGAAGAACCTGACCGCACCGCTGACAGACGGTGGACAATATCCCCTGGAAATTGTTGCGCGGGGATCGGTACTGATCACACGGTTGAATGGGGTCGTGATCGACGAGACCAAGGATTCGACCTTTGCCAGTGGGCGTGTAGGGTTCTATTCGCCTAAAGAGATGTGGCCACTATACGATCATATCCGTGTTACGGACAGCAAGGGAAGAGTTCTGTTGGTGGATGATTTTTCCGGCGATCTTTCGCAGTGGAATTTCCCCCGCACGTTGTCGTATGTGTCCGACGGCGCAAAGCGTGACCGGTTGGTTTGGTCGGGCGATCTCTATTGGGCGGAACGGAATGCCTTTTACGCTTTCGCCAAGCCTACCTATTTGCGTGACTCGCTGAAGATGCTGGCTTTCAATCAGACGCCCGAAGGGTATGTGCAAGCCTCGCCGTATCCCGAGTGCAGTGTGTCACCCACCTCGGGTGAGTATGGTCCCTTTCCCTCTGACGAGTTCGCCGCCTGGCTTGTGCCGGTGGCATGGGACTATTTGCTTTTCACCGACGATGTCGAGACGCTTCAAGCCCTCTACCCTTCAATCAAGCGGCTATTGGAATATCTTCTGAGTCACTTGGGCGCGCAGGGCCTTTTCGTGCAGCGAACCGAGACTTCCAAGCATGCGGGCAATTTAGATTCCGGCGATGTCCGCATTCGGACGTACATGAATATCCTGCTTTGGGGCACATTTGACGATGCGGCGCGTATTGCGAAACGGTTGGATCTGCCGGAGGAGGCCTCGGCGTATCAGCGTCAGGCCGACACATTGAAGGTGGCCATTTTTGAGCATCTATGGGATGAGTCCCAGGGCTTTTTTCGTGATGCGTTGGAAACGCCTTCTTTTGGTTTTACGGCCAATGCCCTGGCGCTTTCAATGAAATTGGTGACGCCGGAACAGGCGGTGCGGTTGGCGCCACTTTTGAAAATGGATGGTCACGGCAAGTTCCAGAGTCTTGCCAGCCGGGGCAAGTTTGAATATGGCTTTAGTCAGTCGGCTTTGCAGGCGATATTTGATCACGGTTGGCTGCGCCTGTTGGCGGAGACTTGGAAAGGGGCAAGCACCACAACTGAGTGTATGGGTCTGGGAACATGCGGCTGGGGGGATGAGTCGCATCCAGATACCGCGATTGCGGCGCATTTCTCTGCCTACATTTTAGGGGTTCGGCCAGTGGAGTCTGGGTATCGCCGTTTCTTGGTGCAGCCACAACCCGTTAAGGAGGTCTCCTGGGCCAAAGGTTTGGTCCCCACGCCCCATGGGCCGATTTCAGCAGAATGGGAATTGATGGGCCATACGCTTCGTTTGACGCTGGTGGTGCCGCCGGGAACGGTCGCGGATGTGATGTTGCCGAAGAGCGCCTACCTGCGGGTGAATGGCCATTCGGGGAATGCCCTGAGTTTGGGGACGGGCCATTATGTGATTGAAGCCTGTGATTTGGCGGCGGAAGCGCTGCAGGATCCCTCCTTGGGTGTGGCGATGATGGAGAAACGTCAGGAACGTTCGCTCAAAGCGTCCAGCTCATGTGAGGAGGAGGGATGGGGGCTTGCCAACCTGTTCGCTTCTGAGCAGGATCAGTCCAAGAAGGGATATCGCTCAGAGAGGCATTCTTCGGCGAGAGCGACCGAATGGATCGAGATTGATTTGGGCGAAACGACCACGCTTGCACAACTGGTATTGGTACCTTGCGGGGAGGCTGTGGCGTCCGGTTTCCCTCGCGATTTTACGGTGGAACTCGCTAAAGAGCCGGGCCAGTTTACTATCGTCAAGACCATCACTGATGGCTCTGCGCCGGATGCCAATGGTTTGACATTGGGGCTCTATACGGTGATCAGTTATCCCGTGGCGCGATACATCCGTCTGACCGCAACCCGTTTGGGTGAACCTTTGCTTGATGACGCCGGTCATTACCGTCTTCAATTTTTACGTCTCCGGCTGGTGCGTCCCGAAGACTTGCGCTGAGTTGTGACTTGCTAGCGGGTCGGGTGTTCTGTAGCTTTTCCCATATTTCCGGGTGGGGCGGCGAGTTTTTTCGCTGCTGGAATGGGTGTAGAGAGAGGATAATTATGGACGAATCAGCCTTGTTTAAGATCAGCCGTACTGTGGAAATGCGATGGCTCAATCCCGAGAATCCGACGGGGGCACGCGGTGCCGGCGGGCAGACCTGTTCCGGACGAAAAGGTGCGCCCTGCCGCTGGGCGTTGAAAGCCGGTGAGACGTGGATCCTGGGCGCAGGTGAGGGGATGGGGACCATTCGCCGCATTTGGATGACGGTCAGCGATTGGACCCCTGAGTGTTTGCGGGGGGTCGTATTGCGGATGTACTGGGATAAGGCGGAGAAACCGGCGGTGGAGGTGCCACTAGGTGATTTCTTTTGTAACCCATTGGGGCGGCGACATGCGTTCAACAACGCCTGGTTCAATAATCCCGAGAATCGCAATTGGAACAGCACGATTCCGATGCCGTTCCGGACGGCCTTCCGGATAGAAGTCACCAACGAATCGCCTCGCGATGTGGGGATGTTCTGGTACCACATTGATTACACCCTGGGAGAGGCCCACGATGCGGATACCGGCTACTTTCAGGCGTACTGGAACCGGGAAAATCCGACAACGTTGAAACGCGACTTCAAGATTCTTCCGCAGGTGGAGGGGCGCGGGCGTTATTTGGGTTGCAATATGGGGCTGATCACTCGGCCTTTCTATCGAGCCTGGTGGGGTGAGGGGGAAGTTAAAATATATCTCGATGGTGATCGGGAGTTCCCGACGTTGTGTGGTACTGGTACAGAGGACTACATTTGCACGGCCTGGGGCACCGGGACTTACAGTCTACCCTGGTATGGCTGTTATTTCCATAAGGTTTTAGACGAGGATCGGCAGCAGGTTTCGATGTACCGTTTGCATGGCCCTGATCCCATTTTTTTCCAGTATGAGATTCGGGTTGAGATGCAGCAACTCGGGGCTTGGGGCGGGGAGACCTCCAGCCAACAGCTTGCCGCCACCGGTCAGGAGGGTGTGCAGACGGCTGGAGTCGATGATAGGGGGTTCATTCCGGTCGAGAAACTGTTGGCAGAGAATCCGACCATTTATTTGTTTGAGCGCCAGGACGACTGGTGTGCCACGGCGTACTTCTATCTGGATCGCCCGGCGTCCAATCTGCCGGTGCTGGCGTCCTATACCGAGCGTGTGGCGGATTTGACGGGTGGCGAGTGATTAGGACGCTCAAATATAACCATTGAAAGGCCGCCTTTGGGTAACAAGTTTATCAGTTTAATTTGCGGGGTTGTCCGCTTTTCACTCAGACTCCGGTATCGCATCAACATCGAGGGGATCGATGAAGTCGCTGTTCGAGGGAAAACCGGTATTCTTTTTTTGCCGAATCACCCGGCACTGATTGATCCCGTCATCCTCATGACGCATCTTTATCCGCGGTTCCGGCCTCGGCCACTAGCGGATCAGGATCAGGTGGATCGACCTGGAGTCCGCTGGTTCGCGGAACAGATCAAGGTTGTCACCATCCCTGATCCCAATGTATATGGGGAGGCCAGTCGCAAGGCGGTGGAAGAAGGTGTTGAGAAATGCATTGAAGCGCTGAAGAGCGGGGGCACCCTCTTGCTTTATCCGGCGGGCCACATAGCCCACCAGCGTTATGAAAATTTGGCAGGTGCCAGTGCGGTGGAGACCATTCTGCAGCGACTGCCTGAGGTGCGTGTGGTGCTGGTGCGGACCAGGGGACTTTGGGGTAGTTCATTCAGTCGGGCTTACGGTATGGCACCTTTGGTGGGGAAGGTGCTGCGGAAAGCGATGGGGGCGTTGCTTGTCAACGGTCTCTTTTTCTCGCCGCGACGAAAGGTGGATATTGTTATGACGGAGCCAGCGAACTTCCCCCGAGCCGCTGGTCGCGAGGTGATCAATCGATACCTTGAGGGTTTTTACAATCAGGATCCTCCTGTCGCCTGGTATGTGCCCTATACCCTTTGGGAAAAGGAGTCCGCTCACGAAATGCCTGAACCAGTCAAGCAGGCGAGTCAGGTGGATATTGATGAGGTGCCTGCGGCTACCCGTGAACTGGTGATTGAGCATCTCAAGAAATTGACCGGGCGTTCGGCTATTAAGGCGGAGGACTCGCTGTCGCGGGATCTGAATCTCGACAGCTTGTCGATTGTCGATCTCGGGATATGGGTGGAGGCGGAATTCGGTTTTGCGGTCGGCGATTCGGCGGCCATTGAAACGGTGGGAGATCTGTTTCTGGCGGCCCGGGGTCATGTTGAGGCGCATGGGAAAGTGGAGCTAAAGCCTGTGCCTTCTGCATGGTTTGCTTCCCTGGTAGCCGAGCCTGGTAAAGCGTGGAAGCCCCTGTCGTGGCCCCCTCAGGCACGAATCCACCGCTTAGCAGCGGCGGCTACCAAGGTTACGATTCCTGCCGGATCCACCTTGGCGTCTGTTTTCCTGGCGCAAGCGGCGGCAGGGCCGGATCGGGTGGTGATGGCGGATCAGATCAGTGGCGTTAAAACTTATCGTGACATCATTACGGGCATCCTAGCCTTGAGGCCCCAGATTGAGCGGCTTCCCGGCAAGTATGTCGGAATCATGTTGCCCGCTTCGGCGGGGGCAGGCGTGCTCTATCTGGCTACGCTTTTTTCCGGAAAAATACCAGTGATGGTCAATTGGACAATGGGTGTGCGGAATGTGACGCATTCGCTGGATCTACTGGGCGTGACCGGGGTGTTAACCTCCGGGCGGTTGGTTCAGAAAATTGAATCTCAATCCGGGAGTCTGGGCGAGTTGAATGCCCGCTTTGTTTTGATGGAAAAACTTGGCGTGGAGATAGGTAAGGGTGACCAATGGCGTGCCTGGTTCGGTGCCCGGTGGGGCTGGCGCAAAAAGCTCGCAGCCATCCAGATCCCTGATACTGCCGTGGTGTTGTTCACCAGTGGATCTGAAAGCACGCCCAAGGCGGTGCCGCTGACCCATGCGAACCTTTTGGCCAATATGCGGGATCTTTGCCAGATTTTTCAGTTCTGGCCAGACGACCGGCTGATTGGCATCCTGCCCCCGTTTCATTCATTTGGTCTCTCTTGTACGATGCTTCTTCCTCTCTGTAGTGGTATACGCGTGGCCTATCATCCCAATCCTACGGAAGGGACGATTCTGGTCCGGCTCATGGAGGCCTATCGGATTACGATGCTGGTGGGGACACCGACTTTCCTGAATGGAATTCTCCGTGCCGTGAAAGGGCGGGAAGTTGACACGTTGCGTGCCGTGATTTCAGGAGCAGAGAAATGTCCCGAGCAGACCTATGAACTGGTGAAGCGGTTGTGGCCGCAGATGAAGCTTATTGAAGGGTACGGGATCACCGAGTGTTCCCCGGTGGTGGCGGCCAATGATGAAAATGATCCGAAGCCCGGAACCATCGGAAAGGTACTGCCGTCAGTGGAGTATGCGATACAGGATGTGGAGACAGGGCGATCCGTTCAACCGGGGAAAGCCGGACTGTTGCTTGTGCGGGGGCCCAGTATATTTGGCGGATACTTGAACTATGAAGGTGCCAGCCCCTTTATGGAGTTTGAAGGGAAGCCGTGGTATCGGACGGGAGATTTGGTGCGGCAGCAGGCGGATGGGACGTTGATTTTTTCGGGGCGGTTAAAGCGGTTTGTCAAATTGGGTGGCGAGATGGTGTCACTGCCTGCGATTGAAGAGGTACTGATCTGTCACTATAGTACGCCTGCAGATGAGAAGCCCATTTTGGCAGTGGAAGCTACGCCGGTTGAGCTTAATCCCGAACTGGTCCTTTTTACCATTCGTGAAATGGATCGGGAAGATGTCAATAACCGGATCAAGGCGGCAGGCCTTTCCTCCATCCACAACATCCGTATCATCCGCAAAGTTGATGAGATTCCTGTCCTGGGAACCGGAAAGACAGATTACCGTGCTTTGAAAGAGCTGTTAAGGACGTAGGTGTGTACTTTTGAATGCACCTTGCTGCACTTGTGAGAACTTTAGAATGCAAGGCCATCAAAAATCTAAGACAGAAACGAGGTGAATGACAATCATGATGGAGTCTTTCGATGGTTTGTGTCGATGGCACGCTTTTTGCTAACTACAAAGTGATTCAAGAAGATCGTACTGAAATCATTCGGTTCGGTAAGGAGATACAAAAATGGTAGCTAAAATTGTAAGTAAGGGTTTTGCAGCGGCTTTGATTGCTGGATTCCTTGTCACCAGTCTTCAGGCGGCGGACAACAATGCTAGTTCATCCAATGCCGTCCTGAGTTTGAAGAGCCGACTCAGTGAGGTGGCCAAACAACTTCAGGAGAAAAAGGTCGACGAGGCGGAAAAGGCCTTGCTCGCACTCGACAACGAAAAGGGTTTAGACGATGCCGCAAAGAGCCTGATTTATGGTCAGTGGATGACGGTTTGTGGTTTGAAAACAAATGATCTGAAGAAGATGGAGTATGCCAAAAAGATCATTGCTCTGCCTGCGGCTGATGCCAAGCAGAAATCCGAGACGCTTGCCTATCTGGTAAATCAGAGTGATTTCATCCGTCAGTATGTTGCCTTTTACCAGACGTTGAGTCCCGAAAAAGAAGTCGAGCAGATGGTGCAAGATAACCGGTTTTACCGGGAGGAATGGGTTAAGCTGAATCCCAGTAATGCGGCGGCTCACATCGCGCTCGGCAATGTTTATGTGCAGATTGGTGCGGGGGACAAGGCCGCTAGCGAATTCAAAAACGCCCTCGCCTTACCGTCACTCTCGGCTATGCAGCAGGGCGAGGCCCTGACCGGTCTGGCCAGTGCCTCGCTACTTAAGGGTGACCGTGACGCCGCCTTTAAGGATTGTGAAGAACTTGTTGCTCGCAACCTGAATACATCAACCCGTTCCGCGCCGAACCCCGTTGCCCAGGCACAATGTGCGCTTCAGTACATGAAAACACCTGAGCTGGATGCCCTGAAACTGCCTTACTATACCGGAGCAAAGGTTTTTCCTGCAGCCCAGCAGGCGAAATATCAGGAAGACTTTGTTCCGCTAACCTCCGTTAAGCTGGTTTTGGGTAAAGACCTCAAACAGGACGATGTACGCCTGGCTCTGCTCAGAACCAAGTTTGGCCGGTTTGGTATCAAGTTTGCAGATACCGCCCCCTTCTCGATTAAAATCAATACGGAAGATGAACCCAAGGCGCCTGAAAAAAACGAAGGCTATGCCTTGAGCGTAACCAAGGACAACGCCATCATCAATTCGCACGATGCACAGGGGACCCTATGGGGGATCGTCTCGCTCATTCAGTTGGTGGATCGGGAGCAGGCACCCAAAATCCGCATCGCGGAAATCGTCGACTATCCGGATACGGCGCGTCGTGGTTTTCTGCAAGGATCCTGGAAGGATTCACTTGAATTCATGTTGTTCTGCAAGATGAACACGGTGGTTAACCAGACCGGCCCGCAATTGACCGTCCATGACCCTTCCTATTACTGGACCCCTCTACAAAAGGAAATCTGTAAGGATACCTCCAAAACGTTTACATCGTTCGGGTTGCATCTGTATTATGGATTAGTCGCTTGGACGATGTGGTATATGATGCCCCTTTCTAGTGAGCGTACCTTTGAGCTCCACAAGGAGATTTGCTCAGAAATTGCTAAAAACGGCGGGCATATCTATTTCCCCTATGATGATGGTCGTTTCCCTATGGCCCAAATGGACTTGGAAAAATTCGGTTCAGCGGCCAATATGGATGCTAAATATCTCACCCGTCTTTTCAAGGCCGTTAAAGAAAAGAATCCGGGTTTCCATATGATCTTTTGTCCTCCGTTCTATTGGGGCCCCGATTCCGCCGCGGCCTATCCGGAGCCGCGTGAACCTTATCTGAAATCGATGGGCGACTATCTGGATCCTGAAGTTGAGCTTTTCTGGACCGGTCCGCGTGTCAAAGGTTACCAGAAAACCAAAGAGCAGGTGGCCTGGTTCACCAACCTGACGAAGCACAAGCCCATGATCTTTCAGAACGGAACGGGGCCGCACAACCTGCTTTCCTACATTACTGATGAAACGCCCGGATGGAAAACCTGGCATTATGATGGCTTCTACGAAAACGATATCGAAGGGTTTTTGAAAAATGCGTCGATGAGTACTGAGGCGCCGCAAATGACGACGCTGGCTGACTGTCTCTGGAATGTCAAAGGTTACGATGCAGCTGCATCTGTCCGCAATGGGGTTGCCCTTCTTTTCGGCAAGGACATGTTTGACATTCTCGACCCGGCGAACAAAGCGTTGGCCTACCTTGATAAGTATCCTTATGGTGATATTACGCCGGAAGCGGTGTCGGAAATCCCTGAAATTGAAAAACGAGCGAAAATTGCGGATGAAGCCTACAAAAAAGGGTTGGCCTACAATGCCTTCTCGCTTCAGAATTTCCCCGGCGCGCTGGGTCGTGGCGTCGGGTTTGCCTTCAAGGCTGCGGAGGCGGCCAAAAAAGCTCCCGACTTCTTTAAGCAATATAAGAAGGATATTGAAGACACGCGCCTTCTGGCTGAGCAGGAAGTCGGGATCGATACCAATACGGGAGACTTGTTCAAGTCTCCCGTAGACATGGTGGGGGGGAGACTGATGGTATATGGGACTAAATGCCCTAAGCGTTTTGCGAACTTAATTCGCGGGCAACGGACAACGATGCCGAGATTAAAGCTCAGTTTCGAGTGTGATCCGTTCCCTCCTGCTGGAGATTATGTCCTGCATCTTTCTGCGCAGGATGATGATGCCGAAGCCCTTTGCAAGATTCGGATCGCCTGCAATGGCAAGACGATCTTCGAGGGGCCGAGCAAGTTTGCGCGCTTTGGTTGGTCACTTGAGAAGTTTATTTTGCCCTTCGCCTGTCTGAAGCGGGGTAACGTGCTGACGATCGAAAATATCGAGGATGCGGATAATAACAACGGACCTCCCTGGTTCATGGTTAACTACGCCGTCATCAAGAAGGCTGTCCAATAGCGTTGAACAACTTGAATCTGGTACAACCTTGATCTACTCTGGTTTGATATTTGTTTCAGTCAAATCAGTTTGGAGATCAAAATATGTCGATTTTCTTTACCAAAGCTAAACCCGTCTGGCCGCGTCAACGTCAATCTGAATTGAATCTGTTCGTGGGGTTTCAAGGCGTTTTTGAGACCGATGGCCGGGAGCCCGTCAGCTTGCATATCACCGGATCCACGGTTTATCGCATCCGGCTCAATGGTCAATTCATCGGTATTGGCCCGGCGCGGGCGGGGCATGGATTTTATCGTGTCGACGAATGGCCGCTGATTCCGCTACAAGCCGGCTTGAATGTGGTGACCATCGAAGTTGCCGGTTACAATATCAACAGCTATGCCTACCTTGACCAGTCTTCCTTCCTGCAGGCGGAGGTGCGGTGTGGGGATCGCGTGCTGGTTGCCACGGGAGCCCGGCAAGCAGGGTTCACGGCTTTCTTACTGAAAGAACGCGTGCAAAAGGTGCAGCGCTACAGTTTTCAGCGTTCATTTGCTGAGGCCTATCGCCTTAGTCCGGCGTCTGTCGATTGGCTGACGGCGCCTGTGGTTGCGCGGGATCCCATGCCGTGTTCCGTTCAACCGGCCAAGCAGGTGTTGGCACGGGGTATTCCTCTCCCGCGTTTCGAATGTCGCCAGCCCGTTCAATGGCTAAGTCATGGTGTCGTCGTGCGTCAACCGCTTCCTGAAAAACACTGGCGTTGTGGGTCGCTCAATGTTGGGCCTGAACTCGGTGGCTATCCTGTCGACCAGTTGGAGTGGTTTATTTCCGAAGAAGCGCAGACCTACCGTTGCGACGGGGCCAGCCAAACGATCTCGGCGTTTAACCCGCAGGAGTTTTTGCCGATAGCGGAAGAAACATGGCAAGATCTTGATTTTGGCAGGAATCGTACTGGATTCATTGGTATGAAGGTCGTCTGTCGCGAACCGACAAGGCTTTTTCTGTTTTTCGATGAAATTATCTCCGGCTCGGAAATAAACTGGAAACGTAGTGGAACGTTGAACGCCATCCCGTTCGACCTCGCTCCCGGCGAGTATGCGCTCGAAACCTTTGAGCCCTATACCCTGCGTTATCTCAGAATTATGGTGCTCAGCGGCGCAGTCAAAATCCGTGCGCCTTATCTGCGCGAAATGGCCTGTCCTTCTGTCTGGGAAGCGGCCTTTGCTTGTAGCGATCCAAAACTGAATGAATTATTTGACGCCGCCCGTGATACTTTCCGCCAGAACGCGGTGGACATCTTTATGGACTGTCCTTCCCGTGAACGTGCAGGCTGGCTCTGCGACAGCTTTTTTACCGGACGTGTGGAGCATGATCTCTGCGGCAAGAATCCTATCGAGCGGAATTTCCTGGAGAATTTCCTGCTCCCGGCTGCTTTCCCCGGTATTCCCGAGGGTATGTTGCCGATGTGCTATCCATCGGATCACCCCAACCATATGTATATCCCCAACTGGGCCTTGTGGTTCGTATTGGAACTGGAGGAGTATGTGGCGCGGACGGGTGATCGCGTGCTGGGTGATGCCCTGAGGCCGCGCGTCATGGCCTTATTTGATTTCTTCAAGCGCTACAAGAACGCTGATGGCCTGCTGGAGAAACTCGAGTCTTGGGTTTTCATTGAGTGGTCGAACGCCAACAATTTCACGCAGGACATCAGCTACCCTAGCAATATGCTCTTTGCGGGCGCCTTAGATGCGGCTGGCCGGCTCTATCACGAACCGGCCATGATCGATGAGGCCGCACGTCTACGACAGACAATTTGCCAGCAGTCGTTTGACGGCCAATATTTCATTGATAATGCGAAGCGTCAGGATGGCCGACTGGTGGTCACCCAAAACCATACGGAGACCTGTCAGTACTATGCCTTTTATTTTGGGTTGGCAACGCCCGATACCCATCCTGAGCTGTGGCGAACTTTGCTTCAGGAGTACAATCCCTGCCGTCCTGCTGCCGAAAGGCCTACGATTCTGGATCCGGCTAACGCCTTTATTGGCTATTACTTGCGCATGGATCTGCTTTCCCGTTTCGGGGCGCGTAACCAGCTCCAGGACGAACTGAAAGCGCTGTTCCTGCCCATGGCCCGCACCACGGGAACGTTGTGGGAGAATATGGGCGCCTATGCCAGCTGCAACCATGGCTTTGCCTCGCATGTGGCGCATTCTTTGTACCGTGATGTGGCTGGGTGTCAGGTGGACTGGACGGCAAAGGTCGTTCGCCTCTGTCTTGATACCGACCAACCGTTGGATTGGTGCTCGATTCGCATCCCAACCGGCGATGGAACTTTCCTGACGCTGGACTGGTGGCGTGATCATCAAGGCCAACGGCAGCATCGTGCTGAACTCCCGGCTGGATTCACCTTGCTCAAGGGGTGAGCCGTCTGCATCACCCATTAAAAGCATGACATGCGAGGGGGGAGTTTCGTATACTCTAAATAAGTCGATGATACAGAACTGGCGGAAGCGGTTTTGGGCCGCATGTGGAATTACCACAAGGAACTGTATCGTATTCTTGCCGACCGCCTGGGCTCCCTGACGATAGTCACTTGGACAAGGAGCGCGCTCAGTATGAAAACAACCGCAGATTTTGAAAAGGCATGGCAAGGCTTTACTCCCGGATCGTGGCAACAAGCCATTGAGGTTCGCGATTTCATTCAACGTAATGTGACCCCGTATGAGGAGGACGAGTCCTTTCTCGCGGGGGCGACGGCTCGGACACAGGGCCTGAACCAGAAGTTCCAGGAGCTGTTACGGCAAGAAGCCGAACGCGGGGGAGTTCTGGATATCAATGTCAACGCCATCTCTTCCCTGCTGACGTATGCGCCGGGTTATCTGGACCGTGAGAACGAGTGCATTGTGGGGCTGCAGACCGAGAAACCACTTTGCCGAGGCGTTAATCCTTTTGGTGGTTTGCGAATGGCGCGTCAGGCTTGTGAAGCCTACGGCTATAAGTTGGGATCCGATGTGGAACAGGCCTGTGCTTATCGAACCACTCACAACGATGGAGTTTTTCACGTTTACACCAAGACGATGCTTAACTTGCGAAAACATGGATATATCACGGGATTGCCGGACGCCTACGGACGTGGGCGCATTATTGGTGATTATCGGCGTGTGGCACTTTACGGGGTCGATGCACTCATGGCCGCTAAACAGGGGGACAAGGATACCCTCAGTGCTACGACCATGATCGAGGAGACCATTCGTCGCTGTGAGGAGCTTTGGAAAGAGATCGACTTTCTCGCGAAACTCAAGGAGATGGCGGCTGCTTATGGGATCGACATTTCTGGTCCCGCGTGTACAGCGCAGGAGGCCGTACAATGGATTTATTTTGCCTATCTGGGGGCGATCAAGGAACAGAACGGTGCCGCTATGTCGCTAGGGCGTGTGAGTGCTTTTATCGACATCTATATGGAGAGGGATCTCCGCCGGGGGGGGATTGATGAGGCTCAGGCTCAGGAGATCATCGATCATTTTGTCATGAAGTTGCGTTTGGCGCGTCAATTGCGCACGCCGGAATATAACGAACTGTTTGCGGGGGACCCCATGTGGATTACCGAAGCGCTGGGCGGGATGGGCGAAGATGGCCGCCCCTTGGTGACCCGCACCAGCTTCCGGTTCCTGAACACTCTTTATACTCTTGGCCATGCGCCCGAGCCGAATCTGACAATCCTGTGGTCGTCTCGCCTGCCGGAAGCGTTCCGTCGGTATTGCGCGCGGGTCAGTATTGAGACTGATTCCATCCAGTATGAGAATGATGATCTGATGCGAACACGCTACGGTGATGATTACGGTATCGCTTGCTGTGTCTCGGCCATGCGGATCGGCAAACAGATGCAGTATTTTGGCGCGCGTTGCAACCTGCCCAAAGTCCTGTTGCTCGCCATCAATGGCGGGCGTGATGAAGCGTCGGGACAGCAAATGGCGCCGGTACGCCCGCTGCTGACCGGGGCGACGCTGGAGTACGGGCAGGTGATGGAGCAATTCCAGTTCTATTGTGACTGGCTTTGCGAGAACTATGTCAACACCATGAACATCATTCACTTCATGCATGACAAATACGCCTATGAGAAGCTGGAGATGAGCCTGCACGACACCCAGGTGGAGCGCTTTATGGCATTCGGTATGGCGGGACTCTCCGTGATGGCGGACAGTCTCAGTGCCATTCGCTATGCGCGTGTCACGCCCGTACGTGACGGGCGTGGACTGGCGGTTGACTTCACCATTGTTGGTGACTTTCCGTGCTATGGTAATGACGATCCGCGCGTTGATGGGATGGCGACGGAACTGGTGAGGTCGTTCGAACAGGGCCTCAAGAAACATCCCACCTATCGGGGGGCGCAGCACACCCTCTCGATTCTGACGATTACCTCCAATGTGGTGTATGGGCGTTCGACGGGTGCTACTCCGGATGGGCGGGCTGCGGGGAAACCGTTTGCGCCGGGCGCCAATCCCATGCATAACCGGGATGGGCGCGGAGCCCTGGCTTCGCTGAACTCAGTGGCGGGCATCCCGTATGACAGTTGCCGGGATGGCATCAGTTGTACTTTTACCATCACGCCTGCCAGCTTGGGGCCCACGGCGCCAGAGCAGACCACCAACCTGATCCATGTTCTTGACGGCTATTTCAGGCAGGAGGGCCATCATCTCAATGTGAACGTGTTAAATCGGCAGCAGCTTCTGGATGCACAAGCCCATCCGGAGCGTTACCCGCAACTCACTATCCGTGTCTCCGGTTATGCGGTCAATTTCACCCGCTTGAGCCGTAAACAGCAGGATGAGGTGATTGCGCGGACTTTCCATACCAGTATGTAGGGGAGACCGATGAGAGGATGTCGGATTCATAGTATTGAGACGCTGGGGGGAGTCGATGGGCCTGGCGTGCGTTGTGTTATCTTTTTTCAGGGCTGCCCGCTGCGTTGCCTCTATTGCCAGAATCCAGAAACCCAGTGCTTGGGGGGCGGGCGTGAGGCGAGTGTCGAGGAGCTCATGCGAACCATTGAGCGGATGCGGCCCTATTTCGGTTCTGAAGGGGGGGTGACATTGTCCGGTGGCGAGCCCCTGGCTCAACCTGTTGCGGCTGCCGAGTTGTTACGCGCCTGCCGAGCGGTTGGTATTCATACGGCTATCGATACCAGTGGAATCTGTGCCACACCGGATGCGCTTGAGACGGCACGGTTGGCGGATCTGTTGCTGCTGGATATGAAGCACCCGGATCCTGTCAAGTGCAGGGAACTGACAGGGAGCGGGCTCGATTCGGCGCTGACGCTTCTCAATGCCGCCGAAGCGCAACGACAAACCATTTGGATCAGGCACGTGGTCGTTCCTGGTTGGAGCGATACGCCGGAACTGGTTGAGGATTTGGCAGTTCTGTTGGCCCCCTTCACCTGCATCCAGCGTGTTGAATTACTGCCTTATCATACTTTGGCGACGGAAAAATATCGGGCACTGGGCCGCGATCAGCCGTTACCGGGCACCCCTGCGGCTGACCCCGCCGCTGTACAGCAGCTTGAGCAACAACTGCGAAAGCGGCTGGCCACTCTCAAGGGGTTCATATAAAGTCATGAAATGGAACCAATCCCATATTGCTCCCACGGCCGCCGTATCATCCATTCCGTACACACCAGCTGAGTCCCTGGTTGCCATTCGTTATTTTTACCACACCCTTGGCAAACGGTTATGGGGGACGCACGGCTTCTATGATGCCTTTGACGCCAGTCGGAATTGGTGGGCCACCTCCTGTCTTGCGATCGATCAGGGCCCACAGATCTGCATGATCGAAAACTATCGTACTGGCTTGTTGTGGGATCTGTTTATGAGTTGCCCGGAGATTCAGTCAGGCCTGAAACGACTGGGATTCAGTAAGAAATGGTGAAGTAAGGCCTTCAGTCTTGAGTTGGTATGGCTGATTTGGTGTACTCTCGTAGTTGAAATTGTGCTGAAACGATCAAATAAATAATCATATGGCAAAAAAAGTATTTGTATCTGGTTGTTACGACATGTTGCACAGTGGACACGTTGCCTTTTTTGCAGAGGCGGCGCAATTGGGCGACTTGTACGTCGGCATTGGTTCGAGCAAAACGGTCTATGAACTAAAAGCACGTAAAACCATCAATTCCGACGAGGAACGACTCTATATGGTCAGTTCGCTCAAAATGGTCAAAAAAGCCTGGATCAGTTCGGGGAGTGGATTACTTGATTTTGAGAAGGAATTGCGGGAGCTTCGCCCTGACTATTTTTTTGTGAATGAAGATGGGAATAGCCCTGAAAAAGAAAGAATTGCGGAGGAACTGGGTATTGAATATATCATCAGCAAAAGAATTCCTCATGGGAGTCTCCCCCGCCGATCAACGACCACACTCCGGCAAGAGTGCCTGATCCCTTATCGTATCGATCTTTGTGGGGGGTGGCTCGATCAGCCCTATGTCTCGAAATTTGCTGCTGGGCCAGTGATGACGATCTCCATTGAGCCTGATTATGATTTTAATGACCGTAGCGGAATGGCTACCAGTTCTCGTAAAAAAGCCGTTGAGCTTTGGCAAACCAACATTCCTGCGGGTGATAAGGAGAAACTGGCCAAAACACTTTTCTGCTTCGAAAATCCTCCCGGAACAAAATACGTCAGCGGTTCGCAGGATGCGTTGGGAATTGTGATGCCGGGGCTGAATAAATTGTGGTATGACAAAGGAAATTATTGGCCCTCGTCGATCGAATCTGTTCAAAACAAAGAGACCTTGTCGTGGCTTGAATCGCATCTTTACCTTGTTCCGCTCTATCCTCGGATTTCGAGCTACAACGTTCTTGAGAACACGCATATTGATGAAGCAGGCGCTTCCCGTTTGAGTAAAGCTGCGGTGGAATGCTGGGCGGCGGTCAAAGCTGGAAATCTCAAGGATTTGGGAGCCGCTGTTGCGGAGGGGTTTGAGGCCCAAATTGCCATGTTTCCCAATATGTTATCGGAAGGAGTGCAGGAACAGATCGATTTGTACCGCCAACAAGCGTTAGGCTGGAAACTCAGCGGGGCAGGGGGGGGCGGGTATCTGACTTTGATTGCCGAGGAAGCGATTACCTCTGCCATTAAAATCAGAATCCGGTGCGGGAGCGATGTCTAATCCGGATCACTCTGCGGAAAACAGAAAACAGGACTTCTGAATCCTGTTTTCTGCCTTCTGGTTACGCTGCGGATTCCTCTGTGGCATCCAATGAGACGCGCTGGGAGACGACCATGTTCTTGGTAACGTTAAACTCACGGACATTGCCTCGCTTGGGTACCTCGAACATGACTTCCAGCATCAGATGTTCCAGGATTGCCCTGAGACCGCGCGCGCCGGTGCCTTTTTTGGCCGCGATGCGGGCAAGTTCCTTCAGGCCGGTTTCGGCAAAGGTCAGCTTGACGTTCTCCATGGCCATGAGTTTTTGATACTGGCGGATCATGGAGTTTTTTGGCTCCACCAAAACCCGTACCAGATCTTCTTCGGTCAGAGGGTTCAGTATGGTTACGATGGGGAGGCGTCCGATAAACTCAGGAATCAGTCCGTACCGCATCAGGTCTTCCGGTTCAATCCGGGGGTTGATCTGCTCGGCCGCGGTTTTCTTTTCCGATTCCCCGAAACCAAGCGTTTGTTTGTGCTGACGTCGGCGAAGGATGTCGTCCATTCCCACAAAGGCTCCGCCGCAAATGAAGAGAATGTGTTCGGTATTGATTTTGAGATATTCCTGCTGGGGGTGCTTTCGCCCGCCGCTGGGAGGAACGCTGGCGGTGGTGCCTTCAATAATTTTCAAGAGAGCCTGCTGGACCCCTTCGCCGGAAACGTCGCGGGTAATGGAGACGTTTTCGGTTTTGCGTGCGATCTTGTCGATTTCATCAATATAAATAATGCCGCGCTCCGCTTTGGCAATGTCCCCGTCCGCAGCCTGAATCAGGCGCAAGAGCACATTTTCGACATCCTCGCCAACATAGCCCGCCTCGGTCAGGGTGGTAGCGTCGGAAATGCTGAAAGGAACATCGAGACATTTCGCGAGCGTTCGGGCGAGTAAGGTCTTTCCGGTTCCCGTCGGCCCGATCATCAGGATGTTACTTTTTTCGATTTCCACATCTTTGTAGGCCTTCTGGGCTTCCGCATGGGAGTCTTGCTGATGACGCTTGTAATGATTGTGAACCGCGACCGACAGGACTTTTTTGGTATGGTCCTGGCCAATTACGTACTGATTGAGATAGTCATAGATCTCGTGCGGTTTCGGGATCTTCAAAGGGGGCAGAAGTTTTTCCTTTTTGGCGGAAGGCAGGGGGGCCGTTGCTGCTTCAGGCTTGCCGTCCTTGCTGTTTTTCTCGAACATTTCCTGGCTGAGTTTTGAACAACTCTGGCAGATAAACACGTCGTTCGGGCCGGCAAGCAGGTTGCCGGCGTCGCGTGCGCTGCGACCACAGAATGAACACCCAGGTTCGCTGTTTTTTGATTTAGCCATACGAAATTACTTTTTCTTTGTACTGGTTTTGACGTTTTTAACCAGAACGGAATCCACCAACCCGTAAGCGGCGGCCTCCTCTGCCGACATAAAGAAATCCCGGTCAGAGTCTTTGACGATCACCTCCAGAGGTTTGCCAGTATGGAAGGCCAGAATGTCATTCAGGCGATCCCGCAGGCGCAGGATTTCCTTTGCCTGAATACTGATGTCCGTGGCCTGGCCCTGAGCACCGCCCCAGGGTTGATGGATCATGATGCGGGCATTGGGCAGGGCAAAGCGCTTCCCCTTGGCCCCTGCAGTAAGCAAAATCGCGCCCATGCTGGCCGCCTGGCCCATGCAATAGGTGGCGACATCGCATTTCAGGAATTGCATGGTGTCGTAGATGGCCATGCCGGCCGTGACGGAGCCACCGGGTGAGTTGATGTACAGGCTGATATCCTTCTCGGCATCCTCGCTCTGCAGGAATAACATCTGGGCGATGATCAGGCTGGCTGAATCGTCATCGATGCCACTCCCGATAAAAATAATGCGATCTTTCAGCAGGCGTGAATAGATGTCATAAGCCCGTTCGCCGCGGCCGGTCTGTTCGACGACCATAGGCACCAGCATTTGATGAGTCGTTTGCATAGAGAAATCCTTTATCATTCGGGGGTAATGGTTGCAGCCGCATGCAGGAGATCCACGGCCTTTTCGAGGCGTAAATTCCGGCGGAGTGTTTCGATGGCGCCTCGCTTCTCCATGTCCTCTTTCAGTTTTTCGGGACTCTGCCCGTACTGGCTGACCATTTCTTTGAAGCGTTTCTCCATATCCGTTTCAGAGACGGAGATTTGTTCCTCATCGGCGATACGGGTGAGGATGTAGTTCACCTTGACGCGTTCGGAAGACGACTGAGAGGCACGGTTGAAGATATCTTCGCGGTGGGACTCAATATCATCTTTGCTGACCCCGCGACGCATGTTTTCCTGAACCACGTCCTGAATAATGTGACGGGCTTCCTCCTCGACCAGGGATTGCGGCAAGTCGGTAAGCGGGGTGTGTTCCATCATCCATTTTACAATTTCGTCCTTTTGGCGATTGGTCTCGGTCAAGGTGGCGGTTGTCAGCAGGTTTTCCTTGACCTTGACCCGCAGGTCCGCGACGGATTCAGCGCCCACGGTCTTGGCAAACTCATCACTCAGTTCCGGGGAGTGGCGTTCCCGGATGCCTTTGGCAGTGATGGTATAGATGGCGGACTTCCCTGCCACGGTTTTGGCGCGGTAATCGGCGGGGAACGAGATGGTCACCTCGCGGGTCTGTCCAACTTCGATTCCTTCGATCTGGGCTTTAATTCCCGGCAGGAACTCGGGCATGTTGTCGGCGAGCAATACCCAGAAATCTTTGCCTTGCGCCAACTCGGGGCGATCCGGGGCGACTTCGCTCATGGGATGTCCATCGCAGATGCCGCTGTAGTCAATTTCCACGACATCGTCTTTTTTCGCAGCCCGTCCGGTGACGGATTCGAAATGGGCGCTGCGTTCGCGGATGTTGGTGAGCACCTGTTCGATTTCCTCATCCTTCACCTCGACCTTGTGGCGGCTGATGGCGATCCCCTTATAAGGGGGGAGCGCGAATTCAGGCATCAGATCCACCGTGACCTTGAAGGAAAGGGGAAGCTGTTTAGCGATCTGAACATCGCTGACGTCCACCACGGCGACGGGTTTGATGTTTTCCTGCTTGAGTGCCGTTTGATAGGCCATCGGGACAAGCCGTTCGCGGGTTTCCTCAAGGGCATCCTTGGAAAACTGTTTATCGATAATTGCGGCGGGGGCCTTGCCCTGGCGGAAGCCGGGGATGCGTGCGCGCGCGGCAATGGATTTGATGACCTGCTGGTATTCGGTGGTCACTTGTTCTGCCGGGACTTCGATTCGCAAAGATTTGCGGCAGGGTCCGATCTGTTCAACTGTAACTTTCATAAGTTCTCTCTATTCTCCCTTATTCTTTCATCGCCATCAGAAATTCGGCATTACTCTTTGTTTTTTTCAATTTGTTAACAATCAATTCCATCGACTCCACCGGCTGAAGGCCGTTGACCGCACGACGTAAAATCCAAATCTTACCTAGCTCATCGGGATGGAGCAAGAGTTCCTCTTTGCGGGTACCCGATTTTTCCACATTGATGGCCGGGAAGATTCGTTTGTCTACCAGGGTCCGGTCCAGGCAGAGTTCCATGTTTCCCGTTCCCTTGAACTCTTCAAAGATCACCTCGTCCATACGGCTGCCGGTATCCACCAGGGCCGTGGCGATAATGGTCAGGCTGCCGCCGTGCTCGATATTGCGGGCTGCGCCGAAGAATCGCTTGGGTTTGTGCAGGGCGTTGGCGTCCACACCACCTGAAAGGATCTTGCCACTATGGGGTTGCAGGGTGTTATAGGCACGGGCTAAACGCGTGATGCTGTCGAGCAGGATGCAGACATCCTTGCCGCATTCCACCATACGCTTGGCCATTTCGATCACCATTTCGGCGACTTGGACATGCCGCTCTGGCGGCTCGTCGAAGGTGGAACTCAACACGTGCGCCTTGGTGGTACGCTCCATGTCGGTGACTTCCTCGGGACGCTCGTCAATCAGCAGGATGATCAGGTATGCCTCAGGGTGGTTGGCCGAGATGCTGTTGGCGATTTTCTGGAGGAGCACCGTTTTCCCGGTACGGGGCGGGGCGACGATCAGGCCACGCTGCCCCATGCCGATAGGGGTGAAGAGATCCATGACGCGCATGGAGACTTCACTGGGTTCGCGTTCCAAAATGAATCGGCGATCGGGGAACAACGGGGTCAGATTCTCGAAAGGAACTTTACCCTTGGATTTTTCAGGTTCGCCGAGGTTGATTTTGTCCACCTTGACTAGTGCAAAAAAACGTTCCTTGTCTTTCGGTGCCCGGATCTCGCCTTCTACCAGATCACCGGTGCGCAGGGCGAAGCGGCGGATTTGGGAGGGAGAGACGTAGATATCCTCGGGGCAGGGAAGATAGTTGTAGTAGGGAGAGCGGAGGAAACCGAAGCCATCGGGCAGGATTTCCAGAACACCTTTTCCGTGCAACGTGCCGTTCAGGCGGCCGTTTGCCTTCATAATCTCGAAAATCAGCTCATGCTTGCGCAGGGCGCCCAGATCAATGAGCCCATAGGTTTCCGCCATCAAATGCAACTCAGGAACCGGCCGTAACTGAAGATCGGACAGATTTAAGGATTGGGGCGTTCCTTGTTGCCGGGGCACTGACGGGGGGTGTCCGGCGCCAACGTCTGGCATGGGATGCCCTTCCGTGGATGGTGCCGGGGGGGCGCCATTGGGTTGGCATTCGCCCGTTGCCAGTGGCAGGGAAGGCTGATCTTGAGGTGTCATCGGCCCATTGTTTTGAGGGGGGGGCAGGTGCTGTGGAGGACGATCTATCATCATGTCGGGATTGGGGGGCCTTCGATGTTGGGGCCGCCCACCACGACTGCGATGTCCTCCCCCTCCCCGGCGACGATCTGGTCTGCCTGAGTCGGGTCTGCCTAAATTCGGTTGTCTATCATCCATAATTACTCTCCGCGGATTCCCCGCAATACCTGATTTACCTGCTTTTCTAGCAATGCCTTACTACCGCAATTAAAAATAACATAATCAGCCCGTTCCATTTTTTCCGCCTGGCTCAGTTGTGCCCCTATTCTGGCTCGGGCGTCCTCTGGAGAGAGCCCTCGCTTTGTAAGTCGCTGAAGCTGTTCAGCTTCCGGGGCCCCCACACAAATGACCACATCCCATGTTTTTTCTGCACCGATTTCGTAAAGCAACGGTATAATGGCGACCGCGCGGTCTGATGTTACCGCCTGTTTGGCCACCCATTCTTCCAGTCGCTTCAGAATCATCGGATGAGTCAATCGGTTTAATGTGAGCCGCTGATGGGGATCAGCAAACACTTTCTGCCCAAGGACTAACCGGTCAATATGTCCGTCCGCACCGACAATTTCAATTCCGAATGCCTTAATCATGGCCGCTTTGATAGCCTCATCCTGCTCCAATACCTCATGACCGATCTCGTCCGCTTCACATACGGGTACTCCGCTCGCCCGCATGATCTCCCCGGTCAAACTTTTCCCACAGGCGATTCCACCGGTTAATGCAATTTTGATCATAGAGGGGAACGATGTGGAGTAGGTTGTGCTGCAACAAAGGGAATCGGTTAAGATTCAGAAAAGTGTTGGTGTTCTATGATATTAACGTGGGGAACGTCAACAAAATAGTTATGAAACTTGAATAATAGAAACAGGAGAATAGTATTATGGCTGTTTGAAGCGTTCAATTCAGGTCATATTACAATTGTTTTCTTTGATATTCACAATACGTATTTTTTGTAATAACGTCGTTACTATGAATGACGCATGTGTCGCCAATGTAATCCGAATTATATCGTTTCGGCCTGTGTTCATTCTATTCATCGGGTTCACCTGCCTCGAAGGGAATGCCAGTCCTGTTTATAGCGAGGCAGATGACATTCCTTGTGAAAATATCGGCCTTGGCTATTTGGCGGCTCCATCACTGTCGCCGGGGCATATTCTGCGGCCCTCCTCGATTTTTGCGCTGCCGGTGCTGGGCGCCAAGGGGACGGAACGGATGGACTTCGATTTCCATTGGGGTAACGTTTGGAATTACAAGCCTAACCAGTTCATGATTGACGGCGAATGGATTCGTAGCAGTCTTCGATATTCCTATGCGTTGCAAGATACTTTATCGGTCGGTTTGGCTGTGCCGATGATCGGGCGGACGGGTGGGTTTGCGGATTCCACCATTGAAAACTTTCATAGTGCTTTCGGGTTGGGGAATGCCAACCGGACGGGATTTCCCCGAAACCGTTCGTTGGTTACGGTCAATGAGAAGGGGGTTCCCTATACTGTGGCGGAAGGAGAGTCCTGGGGGATAGGGGATGTGTCGGCCTTTGTGGCATCGTGCCTCACTGAGGGAACCCGCTATTTGCCAGCCATTACGGTCCAGGGGGAAGTGTCGTTGCCCTCGGGGGATCAGGATGAACTGCGGGGGATGGGTGCCCCGGCTATTTCTTTAAGCTCGGTGGCATCAAAACGGTTGGGAGGAAGCCCCATTATTTTATTTCTGGGGGGGGGCTTCCAGTACTGTGAATCCGATGACATGGCGATCATCCAGTTCTACAATGTGCAGTATTCAGGATTGGCAGGGGCGGAGTACCAGTATTCCAAATCCTTCTGTTTGCTGCTCCAATACCTCATTAGTTCTCCTGTGGCTAAGGATTACTTCGCATTTTCAGAGCCAAGTCATGAAGTGAGTGCAGGGTTCAAGTGGCGTTGGGGCCATGATACGGTGCTGGAACTTGCCATGGTTGAAAATATCGTCGTTTTTCAGAATAGTGCCGATATCGGTATTCATCTTGCTTATGGGCGGAGTCTATAGATTCAGGGGGCCTTGGAGTGGTTGACGGGTTCCTTGAGATATTTCCCTGTGGCGATATCGTGAAGGGTGTAGAAATTTACTTTGGATGCCGCATATTCCATCAGGATGCGAAAGTCTGAAAGCCGGGTACTGTAGGCTTCACCAATCAGAAACTGGGCGCCAGGTCGCGTATTGGCGGTTAAATCCGCGCGATCAACCTCAATGATTTTCCCCGTTACTTGGCGGATATTGAAGTAGTCAGTGACGGCGCGCCGGCTGATATCGGGGGCCAGCACCAGATCCATGCCGGGAGGAAGTGTGACCTCCACCATGGCCGTTAGTGTGGTGCTGGTGACAGAAACGACGGTGCCGGTGGCAAAACTGCTATCGGGCAGGATGCGGTGCCCATAGAGGAAGAGCAGCATATTTCTTTCGGCGGCCATATCAATCCATTGTTTGAGTAAATCGATCGGGACATAATGTGCCATATCAATGGCGGTGCCGGGTACGGATTTATCCGCGCTGATGCCGTTGGCCAGCGCGAGTCTTTCTGTTCGGCGGTAGGTTTCGATGAGTGGATAGACGGCCTCCGTCAACTTCTTGTCGAAGGCGTTGAAGGGAAATACCAGGGAGCGGATGTTGAGCCCTGCCGCGCGCAACTCGCTCATAGACTTGTTGAGTTCTTCGTTCATCCAGCGATCCAGTCCGTTTTTCCGGACAAAAGACGTGGAGTTAAGGTGATGCCAGGTATGGGTCCCGACTTCCCAGCTGTAGGTATTTTGAAGGGACAGAAGGTCTTCCATAGTGATACGGCTGCTCCGCAAGTTTTGATTATTCACAAAACAGGTGGCGATGCCGCCGACCTTTTTCATCTCCGGGGCGATGACCGTGGTCCAGCTTGACCAACCATCATCAAACTGAAGCACCAAGCCGCCTTGTTTCTCGGCCCCCCAGGTGGCGCCAGCGAAAAAGAGGGAACCCGTCAAGAGAAAGGCAACGAGGAGAGAATTCAGAATACGGGATTCGGGATCCGGAATGAGCAGAAATTCTGAATCTTGAATTTTGAGTTCTGTATTCTTTTTTCTCATTTCTGGCTCCTGAATTCTGGCTCCTGACTTCTTTCCGGAAGAAAGGGTGCCTTAGTCGTTAACATGGATCGATTATATTCAAACAGGACAAAACCCGGGAAGCCTGCATTTTGAATCATCATGAGTTGCGCGGCGGCTTGATCGGGGGAAAGTTGGGATTGGGAGGTACAGAGTCCCACACCTGGAAAGATGCGGTTGGCATGATTAAGGGTCGCCTGTGTTTTTAGTAAGGTCTGGAAGGCTTTCAAATCTGCGGTGTAATTCATCGGGCAGACGAAGTTGATCGAATCCCGGTGAAGCCAGTCCGGCCAGTCCTGCCCCACGGAGGCGAAGCAGGTGGGGGTTGCTCCGTAAACGGCTGCGGAAATTTGAAGAGTGGAATCCGCAGTGTGAATGGCCTTCCCCATGGCATTTACGCAGGCTGATATTTGATCCGCCCGCCAGCGCTGATAGGCCTGGGTAAGCGATCCGGAGCGGGCCGCTTCAGGCCAGCGAAGGATGGGACGGCCCAGTGACTGTTCGAACCGCTGGCGACAGCCTGAGCAAAAACAGGCGCGACTGTTCGGATAGCGGATGTAGTCGAGATGAATCCCGGAGAATAATTTATCTTGAGCCAGTTGACTCACGGTCTCGGCAAGAAGGGCGCGGTTATCCGGATGTGACGGGCAGAGCCAGTTGAGTGTTTCGCCGGTGTCAGAAACTTGCAGGCGATTCTGTTCTCGAAGTGGCTTGAGTTGCTCAGGGGTGGCCCCTTCGAGATTCATGCAGCTGAGCCAGGCATGAAGCGTGGGGGCGGCTGTTTTATCAAGCAGTCGGGTTGCGATGACAGAGGCGGGTAGAAGCTGGGAGGCGGGGCGCAGGGTCAAAGGATTTCCAACATGGAAAAAGACGGTGTTGAGCTTTTGACACTGAAGGTGGGTTTCAATCAAGGGCCAGGATTCGGGGGGGGAACAGGCTTCTTCTGCAAGCCAGACTCCACGCATGGAGAAGGTGTTGGTGAGATTCCTCTGGGTATAGAGGCTGGTGAGACTGGCCAGCCAACCTTGTGCGGCGGCATAGGATTCCGCCTCTTTTCCTTTGATGAAAAGGGGAGGCGGATTTGGCCGAAGAGCCCGGTAGGCAGATTCCAGGCTGTCATATCCGCCGAATGGGCGACGGGGGGAAAGCCGGTATTCAGTGGCTTCAGACCAAAGATCGGGGATAACGGTGGCCAGCATGGCTAGCAACATCTGGCGTTTGTTCTCGTCATCGCCTGTTTGAAGAATATGAGTCATCCAGAATCCTGCCTTGCTTTGAATCCAGGCGGCTTCAGGAGTACGGGCTCCCCGGGTGTCCATCCAGTTGGCGATGACATGTGCTGTGCCGGAGTTGGGGAGAGCCGGGACAAGATTCTGGGTGGATTGGAATACCCTGTCAGGGAGGCCTGGCAAGGTGGTGCGGTCGAATTCAAAGGAAGCCCACTGATCTTTGGATTTGGCCGTTTGATAAGGGCCCAGTTTGACCTCCATCAATGAAGCGAGGGGTTGATCCATGCCATAACAGACCAGCAACATTCCGCCTGAGCGGATAACGCTCTGAAATGTCTTAAGTTCAAGGGGGGAGGGGTGCGGGTTGTAAGGGAGAATGACGACCCGCGTTCTCCAGAGGCTCCAGGAAGAAACCTCGTTATCGGTCAGCATTTTGTGAGGGGCTCCCGCCTCTGTCAGCCAAGTGTCGAATTGTCTGGCGAGCCGTGCGGCAAGCGGTTTTTCCGAGGCTTCCGTTAAGGAGGACGTCCCCTGAACAATCATAATCTTTTGGGAATTCCAATCAAACCAACTGGCGCCACAGCACCCCGCCAGGCTGAAAAAAAGCAAGGCGCAGGATTCCAGTAGCTTTCGTAGGGGGGGGGGATTCATGATTCACTTGTTCCGATTCCCAGGTTAGGATCCACATCGAGCGCCATGGCTTGAGCCAATGGCAGGTGCGTCGCCATTTTATGGAAAGCCAGACCGGCGACCATGGCGGCGTTATCCGTGCAATAACGGGGGGTGGCAAGAATCAGGCGCACGCGTTTTTTATCCGCCATGGCCGTGAATTTTTCCCGCAATCGCGTATTCAAAGAAACCCCTCCCACCAGGGCTATGACCTTAGCGGAGTCCGCCGCATGCGCGGCACGCTGAACCAGAGTGTCCACAATGGCTTCCTGATAGCTGGCGGCCAGATTAGGGATATCTGCTTCGGGTCCGCTGCCAAGGGGATGATCCTTGATGTGGTAAAGCAGGGAAGTTTTCAGGCCGCTAAAGCTGACACAATATTTCGGGATGAGGTCCGGCATGCGGGCGTTGAGCTTGCGGATGAAGCCGCGGGGGAAGGTGATAAACTCCAGGCTTCCCGCTCGTGCGGCTTTGTCGATAGCGGGGCCACCGGGATATCCCAGCCCCAAAAGGTTGGCCCCTTTGTCGAATGCTTCGCCGGCGGCGTCATCCACGGTGCGCCCCAGTTGGCGATAGGCTCCGATACGATCCACTTGAATGAAACAGGTGTGCCCGCCGGAAACGATCAGGGCGAGAAAAGGAACCAGTGACTCCGGTGGCATTTCCGGGTGGTCCAGAAAGATGGAGTAGATATGGGCTTCCAGATGATTGATGTTGAGCAGGGGCTTGTTGAGCCGGAGGGCCAGCCCCTTTGCGCCGGCGAGTCCGACAAGCAGGGAACTCGCCAGACCGGGGCCGTTGGTGACAGCGACAGCATCAATGTCGGTCCACGCCAGGCCTGAGGCCTGGATGGCTTCACTGATGACTTCCGGAAGATGTTCAACATGCATGCGTGAAGCGATTTCCGGCACCACGCCACCATAGGGACGGTGATGGGCGATCTGGGTGAAGACGATACTGGAGAGAACGTTATGCCCGTCGCGAACGACGGCAGCGGAAGTTTCGTCGCAAGAGGTCTCAATGCCGAGGATATTCATCTTATCCTTCACTCTTCAGTTGCTGTAAAATCAGGAGGCCTTTGAGCAGATCAACGGCCCGATCCAGTTGGCGATCGGTCACTTTGTCGAGGTCGGCAGGTTTGTTTTTGGGATCCAGAAGGTTGGGGCTTTCAAGGGTGATGCGCTTGAGTTGAACTTTTTGCCACTCCTCGGGGGGGACGGGAACGGATATATCCGGTTCAATACCTTTTTCGTGAATGCATCGCCCGCTGGGGGTGTAATAATGAGCCGTGGTGATACGTGCCGCTGCACCGTCATCAATCTGGACGATATTCTGGACTGAGCCTTTGCCGAAGGTGGTTTCGCCCACCAGTACAGCCCGTTTGTTATCATGCAGGGCGCCGGATACAATTTCAGCCGCGCTGGCCGAACCGCCGTTGACTAGAATGACGATGGGGAAGTTGGTGAAATGCACAGGGCCACCGGCGCGGGCGGGTGCCTGGTGTGACGTGGCCCCCCGCCCGCGTGTGGAAACGATGAGTGCGCCTTTGGGAAGGAACAGCTCGCTCACCTCAATGGAAGAGGAAAGCAATCCGCCGGGATTATTACGTTGATCGAGTACCAGAGCCTTCATTTTTTTGGCAAGGAGTTCCTCTATGGCTTTCCGGAGGGCGGGGCCGGTGGGGCTGCTGAATTCGGTAATGCGGATATAGCCGATGTTCTCGTCAAGCATACGGGTGTCCTTGACGCTGGAGATCTTAATTTCCTCGCGAGTCAAAGTGAAATCCTTAAATTCCCCACCCCGCAGGATCTTGATGGAGACGGGAGTGCCAGGAAGGCCGCGCAGCCGGGCGATGGCGTCCCGCATATCCAGGGAATCAGTTTTGTTACTGTTGATTTCAACAATCTTGTCGCCCGCCAGAATACCGGCACGGTAAGCAGGGGTATCGTCGATAGGGCTGATCACCGTCAAGGTGTTATCCTTGATGCTGATCTGGATGCCGATGCCTCCAAACTTTCCCTGGGTCTCCTCCTGAAGTTCTTTGTAGGCCGTTGGTTCCAGGTATTGGCTAAAAGGATCAAGAGACTGGAGCATGCCCTTCAGGGCGGAAGAGACGAGGTTGGAATAGCTTACTTTAGACTCATCTACATAATTCTGCCGGATCAGCAACATGGTTTTGGTGAGGATGCGTACCTGTCGGTAGGCTTCATCATCGGAGGCATTTTCCGCCTGAACGGAATTGGTATCCGCCGCGGGGACAGATGGAGGAGGGGAGGGCGGCAGGCTCCGGCAACCCGTTAGCAGGGCCAATGCCAGAAGGGGCATCATGACTGCGAAATGGAGTCTCATTAGATCTTATTTGCCGGGCAGCCAGACCGAAGGCGCTTCCTTGTAGAAAGACTTTTCGGAGTATTGAAGCCCCAGAATGATGAGAAGCCCGATGGTGGCACAAAGGGCGATCAGCATGAACCACAGTGTGAATTTACCGGAAACGGTCTTTTGTACGACTGCTGCAGGAGCCGTTGGAGCGCTTGGCGCGGATGGCGGAACGGGCTCAACGGGTTGAGTGTGGGCCGCATCCGGAAGGGGTGCATTTTCAGGAGCCGCTGGTGACGAAAGATTGGCGGATCCGGAGGAATCCCCGTAGGCTTGTGAGCTTCGTTTCAGTTTGATTGTTCTGACTGTTGTCATAGCGCACCGTTACTCAAGGATTAATCAACCATTTGAGATATGCTAGGCTTAAGCCTGCTTCCGCTCAAGCTCTTTCTTCGCGGAACCAGATTAGCCAGATACAGAGTTCATAGAGGGCAATGAGCGGGATCGCGAGAATCAATTGGCTGACGGGATCCTGTGTGGGGGTGATGATGGCGGCCAGAATCAGAATCATAACAATAGCGTAACGGCGTTTGTCGCGGAGTTGTTGGGAGTTGATTATGCCTAATTGCCCCAGAATAAGCAGGACCATCGGCAACTCAAATGTGAGGCCGAAGCTCAGCATGAGTTTGAGTACGAATCCGATATAACTGGTGACGGTGAAAAACTCGATATGGATGCCGAGCCATTCATTCACCCAGAGCATCATGGCCAGAGCAGGGCCGAGAGCCAGGAAATAGCACATGGTTACTCCGCTGATAAAAAGAAGGGCGGCAAAGAGGAGCCCTCCCAGAAGGGTGCGTCGTTCCCGGCGGGTAAGGCCCGGGAAGATAAACCAGCAAATGGAAAAAAGAATCGCCGGGGCACTGAAAAGGAGGCCGCCCCAGAGCATGGTTTGCATGGCCACAGAGATGCCGCCGGTGACGTCCAGTGTGCGGATAAAATTGTCGGGATCGGCCACCACTCCTATGAGAGGGCGCTTGAGGATCTTGAAAATCAGGGGTGCAAACCAACAGGCTACGGCCATGCCGATGAATATCGCCATAGCGCTCCAGATCAAGGCGCGGCGCAGATCCTCAAGGTGCTGAAGGAAAGGCTGGGTGGTCTTTTCCATAGCATTAACCACCTTGGGGGGGCTCGGGGGGCTCTGCCGGTGGTTGATGGTCGGCGGAAAAAAGTTGTTTTTTAAATTCCTGAGTAGCCTTTTGAAGATCCTGTGTCATTTTCCCCAACTTGCGGGCAATGGGCGGAAGCCCCTTACCGCCAAAGAGAATCAAGATGGCGGCCAGAATGACGAGCACTTCGCCTGCGCCAACATCGCCGAAGAAGGCTAAGATAGGATGGCTGAAATTCATAATGACATGCAAGGTACCACGATTCCGGCCAATAAAAAAGCCCCGGTTTTGGGCCGGGGCTTTTAATGACGCATGAGCGTGTGATTACTTCATCACAACGAACTCGACGCGGCGGTTCACGGACCAGGCTTTCTCGTCGTGGCCGGGATCTTTGGGCTTCTCTTTCCCAAAGCTCTTGGTCTGGATACGGGTAGTGTCGATGCCGAGATTCATCAAGTAGGCACGTACGGCTTGAGCGCGGCGTTCGCCGAGTGACATATTGTATTCGGCGCTGCCCTGCTCATCGCAATGGCCTTCCAATGTCACAAATGTGCCGGCATTGGCTTTCAAATAACTGGCCGCGGCTTCCGCCTTGGCGCGTTCGGTTTCAGCCACCAGAGCGCTGTCAAAGGCAAATTGAACTGCGGAAAGTTGAGCATCAACGACTTGGCCGCCTTCGCCGATGCGGGTGCCGCTACCACCACCGGCATCCACGCCTGTTCCTGTCATTCCCACATCAGTGACACCCGTGTCGCCGGTTTTGTTCTTTTTGCCAAACAAACCTTTGCAACCAGTCATTGATACGGCCATGGCGCTCACCAAAATCATCGAAACTACGAAACGTGTGTTCATTGTTGTCTATTCCTTTTTGCGTTCAGTTAAATCCATTAAGAGGTCATTTCGCACACCACGACGGTGCGGACCAACTTCCACCATATGGCGTCAAACATACGGGGGCATCTCCCATGGTGTCAAGGAGATATATCCGTGTTCCGCTGCCTTCCCGTTTGGAACAAACCAGATGGCGACCGTCAGAAGCCCAGGCGGGATCCTCGTAATTGCCGTCAGAAGGGCTGACCTGCCGTTCTTCCATGGTGGCGGGGTTGATGATGTAGATGGAGTACAGGCCGGTGCGCCGGCTGCTGAAGGCAATCAAATTGTTGGCGCCCCAGTCGGGATCAACATTCTCCTTGCCGCGTGAGGTCAGGCGCCGGCTGGTGCCACTGCGGTCCATGATGTAGAGCTGGGGGGATCCCGCGCCAGCCATATCAGAAACATAGGCGATTTGAGAGCCGTCGGGCGACCAGGTCGGGCTGGCTTCCCCGGCCCGTGGCGTACGCGTCAGGCGGATCAGTTGGCCACTACTGAATGATTTTGAGTACACCTCAGGATTACCATCTTTGGACAGCACCATCAGCATTTCGCCGCCGTTGGGTGAAACGGCACCCGCCATGTTGATGCCCGGACTGCGGGCGACGACAGAGCGTTTGCCGGAGGGCATCTCAATCATGTAGATATCGGCAAACCCTTTAAGAAAGGAGGTGTAAACGATTTTCGAGCCATCGGGTGACCAGCGCGGGGCCAGGCTGATGGATTTATCGTGGGTGAGTTGGCGCAGGTTGCCCCCGTCCGCATCGCAGATGTACAGCTCTTTGTTGCCGGTGGCGGTCCCCACCATCGCGATGCGGCCCGAGCAGATACCGTGGAATCCCTTGATGGCCATGATGATGTCATCCGCTACCTTATGGGCAAGCCGCCGGGCGTTGGGCGAGGAGTCGGTGTAGGTTTTGTTCAGCACGACACTGGTCTTCAGGACATTCAAGACCTGACAGTCGACGGTCAGGGTACCGTCATTGTCATGGCAGGAGCCGGTGACGGTGAAGGAGGCGGGGCGAACCATTGAGAACCAGCCGCAATGATCAAGGTCAGAGGTGAGCGTCTGGCGAAAAACATAGCCATTGGCGCCAGCCGCCCCGAAGGTGGATACATCCAGACTGGTTTTGGAGCCGGATGCTTTTACGACCCGGACTTCCTGCGCGGAGGCGGCAACGAGCAACGATAGGGAAAAAAACGAATAGATAAAAATTCTTTTCATATGCGGCGCATTATCTCCTTCAATTGTTTCCTGTCAATTCAAACGCAACCGGAATGCGGCTATGGGAGGAAAGATATCCCGATGGTAAATTGGCGACGCGGTGGACGGATTCTACCGCACGCTGGACGGAGGCATCCATCACTTTGTTGCCGGAACTGCTGATAATCCGGCTGCCGGTAATGGTCCCGTCTGGGGTGAAGGTCAGTTCCACGCGGGTGACCAGACCGGCGATCCCGATATCGGTGGGCTGATTCCAGGCGCGGTACATGGCCTGACGTACCATATCCAGAACGACGAATTCCTGTGTCACGGCAGAACCTTCCCCGAATTGGCTGTCGCTATTCAATAAGCGGCGGATATCGGCATCAGAAAGATTCGATTTCTTGCCGATTTTTGCGCCACGATCGAGTAATTTGCGAACTTCCTCGGCTGTGAGTTTGCCTTTGCCATTGGGAAGTTGACGCTTGACTATCGTGGTGCTGATTTTGATTTTAGGAGTTTTGGAGTCCGTCTTTTTGGGTTCTGCCGACTTGATGTCCGCTTTCTTTTTGTCTTTCACTTTGTCTTTCACTTTCGGCTTCAGGATGGGGACTTCATCCGGGTCGGGGGGAGTTTCATCTTTTTTCTCTTCAATCTGTTTATCGGGCATTTTCTCCGGCGCTTTGTCGGGAGGAGAT
>Ga0118677_10000577_pt1 | contig 80882 bp, 66 predicted proteins | sample AliMusrvi5mmetaG_FD_86154 | JGI IMG/M metagenome (GOLD analysis project Ga0118677, IMG submission 86154)
TCCTTTTCGTGTGCTTTGAGCGGTTCACGTTAAGGAGGCTTCTACATATTTCAGGAACTGTCAAACTCTGTGAGTCCCCCACCAAAGGTGGGGGATTACTCAAAAGAATTTAACCTGAGAAGCACTGTTCAGATCGCCAATTTCATCCAGAAGCAGAGTCCCTCCGGCTGCCGTTTCAATTAATCCCTTTCTCTCCCGATCGGCACCGGTAAAAGCCCCACGGCTGTGGCCGAACAGCGTATCCGAGAACATGATATCTTCCAGTCCCGCGACATTAACCGAAACAAAGTTTCCTGAACGTCCACTCGCATCGTGAAGTGCACGGGCGACCAACTCCTTTCCGGTTCCGGTATCACCGGTGATCATTACCGCCTGCGATGTTGGAGCAATCGCTTCGATGTACTTGAAAATGGTCTGCATTTTTCTGTCGCAGGTCACAATCGATGCGAATATATTTGAAATGTCCTTGTTTGCACGGTTCTCAAGCTGAAAGACAGCTTCATTGTGCGATACAGAGCTGTTCATGAATGCTCCAATTGGTAAAATACCCATATGGTTTTTTTTCGTCACAGGATATATTCCAAATAGCGTGCCGTTTTTAAAATATTTTTTATTAAGCTATATCAGATAGTTATAACATTTTCGCTACGCTGCAGACCTCACACAACAAAGCGCCATTAGTTGACATAATCTGGCAATTTCCGGTTTATCACTGAATTAACGGGTTGTTATATGGTGTGGACGAAAGTTGTCGAAGCAATCTTTGTCGTGGAAGTGGGGAGGGAACCTCGAGGTGTTAGTCCTTCTTCGATATTCGAGCTATCGTATTCATTACCTTCTGCAGGCCATGGCGGTGTATCATTGATTGCAAGCCGATTTCCACTTCGCTCACTGCCGCTCCTTCTTCCCGTCGTTCCTTTTCCTCTTCAATATATGTCAAGGCGCCGGGACCGCACACCTTGACACACATCGGTTCTTCCCCCCCCTCGCACATGTCGCACGTAAGGGGAAGAGCGGAATCCGGCTCTTTGAACAGGCTTCTGGCGCTGCAGGAAGAGCGGCACAGGCTGCACTCGGAGTAATTTTTACCTTCGATTACATAGACATGCCTGCCGGAACATTCGGCGGCGGAATAATAACCGGCAAGCACCGGGACATACATGTCGTTCAACTCATCAACATGCATACGAATCCGGGACCTCTCAGGATTAATACTGCTATACTTCGGAGTGGCATGAAATCCGGAGCAGGCTACCTCACATGCACGGCAGCCAATGCATTTATCAATGTTTACCTTGATTGATTTAACCGTTGTCGTTAGTAAGTTGCCCATACCTGTTACCATCCTTGAGCTGTCAGTTCTGTAATTGCTAAATAAACTTTCCCGAAGAGCGGATGTTCGTCAATCCGTCAAAATGCCCCGTTTTACAAAGTCATTGCTCACGAAATCCAGCCCCAGGGCGTCCAGGGTCACCCTGGTCGGAATGCCGTCGTTATTCCAACCCTTGAATTCGTAGTAGGCGTCCAGCATCCTGGTCTCCATCTCCGGGTCTCTTTTCTTCCAGTGATCTTCGGGCGGTTTCTCATCAACCCTTCTCAAGCCTCTTCTGATATTGATGGCCCTGACCAGATTGCGGTTTCGACGGGCAATTTCCCACAGCCCGTCTGAATCGAGTTCAATGCCGGTCGCCAGCGAGATTATCTCCGGCAGGTTATGGATGTGATACGGCGGTCTGCCACCGAATTGCCCCCTGAATGACGACAGAAAGGCACAGGTCCCGATGGCGTCATCGACGTAATGCATGGTCTCGTTCCAGTCGCAGATATTGACGGACGCTTCAATGGTTGGATGGGTACGGGGCTCCCATTCTATGAACCACTTTTTAAACCGTTCGGGGGCGGCATCCCACCCCTCGACAAACTTCTTCCGTTCTTCCTTGTCGGCGATGGGCCCCTGGGGGTAGGAGCCTTCTATCTGGGTAATATTCATCTTCTCGCCGGTGGCATACATGAGGAAATAGGGGTAATTGATCATCCCCAGCTTGATCGGCACCTGTTCGAATTTTTTGATGGTGTTATGGTCATATGCTTCAGCGCCGTTACCGATCTGACGGGCCGCCGCATACACACCATTGGCCAGCAGGTCGCCAATTCCTTCACGCCGGACAATTTTTTCAACGAGGTAGAAAAATCTCCCCGCCCCGTCGGGGGGAAAATCAGGCAGATCCCGGTCCGTCAGGATTCCGGCTTCATAAAGTTCAATGGCAAATGCCATGACTTGCGGCGTTGAGTACGCGTCCAGTCCGTACTCCTGGGTGAGGCCGATGATGTTGTAATCGAAATCGAGTTCTTCATAGGCCGCCATCGCATAGGTAAGCTTGCTGTAGCATTTCTGGAAATAGGGGCGGCGTCCCGGGTAGTTGATCGCCTGATGACAATCCTTCGGACAGTTAAAACAACCGGTCCAGCGGATCCGCAACTCCTCCTCGGTCGCCAGCCAGTTCTCTTCACGTTCCTTGTTCCAGAAATTGTTTCTCCGCGCACGCGCATTGCCCCAGGCAAAGTTATCGACGTGGAATTCGTCACCCTCCCCATGAGCCATGGTATCCCCGGCATGGGGATTGTCATATATATCCTTGTACATACGGCTGCAGATCCGGAAAAGTTCTTCCGGTCGCTTGACGGTGACATCCCTGGTGCCGCGAACGGCAATCGCCTTTAACCGCTTGTCCCCCATGACCACCCCGACCCCCCGGGAGGCGCTGGAGTTATGGTGTTCAATGGAGGCCATATAGACCCTGTTTTCGCCGGCCAGACCGATGGCGGCCACCTGGATCCTGCGGTCTTTCAATTCCTCCTTGATCTGTTCCGCCGTCTCCGAGGCACCCATTCCCTTGAGGTGAGAGGCATCCCGGATTTCCACCTTGTCGTTGTGTATGTACAGATAAACCAGGTCGGGAGCCTTGCCGCGAATGACTATCTTGTCATACCCGGCAAACTTCAGCTCCGGTCCGAAAAATCCGCCAAACAGTGAATGGGAATAACGGCCCGTTTGCGGCGAAAAAGTATCGACAGCGGTACGGTTGGCGCCGATAACGGGTGTGCCGTGTAGCAGACCGGTGCTGAATATGAGGAGATTATCGGGAGAAAAGGGATCCGTTTCTGGAGGAACCCTGTCCCACAGTATCTTCGCGGCAGTACCCTGCCCCCCCAGATAGTGCCTGGTTAATTCCGGATCGGTCGCTACCCGTTCAATGTTCCCCCGGGACAGATCAACCTCCAGATTAAACCCTGTCTCTGCGAATACCATCTCTTTACCCCTTTGCCTCTATGGTTGCCCCGCTGCCTGGAGCCGAACATCTGCAATAGTTTTGATACGTTCTCAATCAGGACGGTGTAATGGCAAAAACGCGAACGGGACTGCCGGACCCATCTACTATCTTCATCGGTGCGGTAATGAGCATCGCGCCGGTGGCCGGCAGCTGATCAAGATTGCACAGACTGGCGAGTCCAAATTTGCCGGCTTGATGGATCAGATGGTGGCACGGGAACATCGGATCGAAGAGATGTGCCTGGCCGGCATCGGTCCCGACTGTTTCCGTACCGAATCCGGCAACACCCCGCTCGACAAGCAGGCGGATGCAATCTACGCTGGGTCCCGGGCTGTGAGCGCCATCCTCTTTAATGTTGAGGAAGTCATCTGTATCGGTGCGCTTGGACCAATCGGTGCGCATCAGCACCCAACTGCCGGCGGCGATACGACCGTGGGTCAGCTCCCAGGTCTCGACAAATTCCGGAGTCAGTAGAAAATCATGATCGGCTGCCGATTCCTTACTGGCATCGATGACGCAGACCGGCGCGATCATTTTCCGGGCCGGGATTTTATCAAGGGTGTTCTCGGGCAGATCCTTTCCCGTTACCCAGTGCGCGGGAGCATCAAAATGCGTCCCGGTATGTTCACCAACATGAATGATATTCCAGTACCACCCCGGTCCCCGCTCGTCGTATTTTGATATCTGCTCGCGGGTAAAACCGGGAGACTGGGCAAATTCGGGAGGCAGGCCGATTACGGGGGTATTCTCGCCGAGCGGCCGGGACAGATCAACAATGGTAATGGATCCATCCGCCAGACAACCAAGCACTTCCGCTATTGTTCGTGATGAATTCGACATGTACAGACTCCTTATAATCTATTGGATTTATGGGAAACCAATTCCGGTCTCCCGTAGGTACCGCATTACGCAAGCCCCTGTGCAGCTATGGCGAGGAGTATTTTTTCAGGTGTAATCGGAGCTTCGGTAAACATGATGCCAAGGGCATTGGAGATGGCATTGGCCGTTGCACCCACCGGGTTGACCGGCCCGGCTTCACCGACGCTCTTCAAGCCGTACGGCGCGACCGGGTCGGGATTCTCTACCAGAATAGTGGTAACTTTCGGCATGTCGAGCGGTCCGAACATTTTGTAGTCGGTAAAGCTGTTGGTAAGACAGAGCCCTTTTGCATTGTAGTGGATCTCTTCGGTCAGAGCCATCCCGAGCGCCTGATGAGAACCACCAACCAGCTGGCCGGCAACGGCCTTGGGATTGATGGCCCTGCCGATGTCGTGCGCCATAACCAGCTCCAGCACCTGAACCTGACCGGTTTCAATATCGACCTCAACCTCGGCAAAGCAGGCGCCGAATGGAGGAGAGTTGTGGCTCGGGAAATAGCTGGCATACCCCTGAATCTGACCGGGAATCCCGTTGGCCTCACCATTCATCGGGTTGACGAAATGGTAGACACCGACGTTGCAAATCTCCTTGATGCTCATGGATGCCCCGACACCCCAGACATTGTTGCGTAAATGGTCGGCCGCATCTTCTATGGCGCCCTCCGGCCTGCGCGGTTTGTTCTTCGACACGACATGCCGATCGCGTATTTCCAGCTCTTCCACCGGAATGCCAAGACGCGTGGATGCGCGTCCAATCAGTTGGCGCTTGACGTCTTCACACGCCTTCAAAACCGCGCCGCCGCCGACATAGGTAGTCCGGCTGGCGTGAGACCCGATATCGAACCCGGCCGCGTCCATATTGACAAGCAGGTGTATTTCTTCCATCGGCATTCCGAGCGTTTCAGCGGCAATTTGCTTGAGCACGGTATGCGAACCCTGGCCCAGGTCCGAGCAGGCAATGGTTATTACCGCCGATGCATCCTCATTCATCTTGACCGTGCATGTGGTATGCTCCAGGAGCATCGGCATGGCGCCGCTGGTATGGTTCATGACCGACACACCGATTCCCCGGCGCTTGGTTCCGCTCTGCGTGGCGTATCTGGCCCGCTTTTCTTTCCATCCGATCGCCTCGGCGCCCCGGTCAAGGCATTCATCCAGAGAACAGGATGAGTAGGGAAAACCAATGCACCAGCCATCGTCGCCGACCTGTTTATGCCACCGCTTGCGCCATTCGACAGGGTCGATGTTGAGCTTCAGGCAGGCCTGGTCAACGATCTGTTCCAGCACGAAATTGGTCTGTGGATTGCCGTACCCTCGAAAAGCTCCGCTGGGGGCCTGGTTGGTGTAGTAGCAGTCCCCCTTGTAACGAACGGCGTTGTACTTGTACATGCCGGTCAGCCATGAGCCGGCAGTGAAGGGTACTCCCGATGAGTGACTGAAATAGGCGCCCGCATCCGAGGTAAAGTGCGCATCCGCCGCAACCGGCGTCCCGTCGTTCTTGAAGCCCATTTTAAGCCGGTACTTGCCGGGATGGCGGCTCTCGGAGGCAACCCAATCCTCCTCCCGTGCCGACTGAACCTTGACCGGGTGACCGGGGACCGCCATGGCCATTGCACAGGTCTCCGGCTCGAATACCATGCCCAATCTGCCGCCGAAGCCGCCGCCAATGGTCGTGGAGACCAGATTGACCCTGGATATCGGGAGTTCAAAGAGACGGGCCAGCTTATTGTGCACGCATTTGGGCATCTGGGTCGAGGTCCAGCAGTTGAGGCGGCCTGACTGGTCGTAGAAGGCAACATATGCGTGCGGTTCGAGCTGGCACTGCTTGACTTTCGGCACGTAAAACGTGTCCTCGATGATAAGGTCTGCCGTCGCCATCTCGGCGTCAACATCCCCCCAGCCATACGCATTGTTGGGAAACATCTGTTCAGGAAGCTGGAAGGCCATGTTGCCCGGTTTGCGTTCGTCGAACTGGAACGCACCCGGTTGGGATGATTCCGCGGCAGTCAGGTAAACCGGAAGCGGCTCGTAAAGGGCAATGACCTTCCGGGCCGCCTGTTCTGCAATCTCCTCGCTTTCGGCAATAATACCGCATATGGCGTCGCCCTGGTGACGCACATGATCGGTAAATATCCGTTGGTCCTCAATGTCGCCAAGAAGATGCTTTCCCATATCTTCGGGCACCATCAGATCCAGCACGCCGGTATTGTAGAGTTTCCGGGTAACGTCGCCGGGGCCAAGCACCTTGACGACGCCCGGGACCTTGGCCGCCTCCGACAGATCGAGATGGGTCACTCGCGCGTGGGAATGTTCCCAACAGCGGACGATCTTGCCGTACAGCATGTTCGGCAGATGTACTTCGGCGGCATAGATTACCTGCCCGGTAACCTTCTCTCTGGCATCAACCTTGGGGACGCTCTTGCCGATATAGGTCATTTCGCTCATGGGCGCGCCCCTCCTGCAGCTTGAATATCTGATTCGTGCATCACCCTGCTGGCGGTCTGCACCGCACGGACAATATTTTCATACCCGGTGCAGCGGCAGATATTCCCTTCAAGCCCCCGGCGGATTTCATCTTCCGAAGGACACGGGTTCTTAGCCAGTATACTCGCGGTTTTCATGACCATTCCGGGCGTACAGAAACCGCACTGAATCGCGCCTTCATCGATAAAAGCCTGCTGTATCGGGTGTAATTCACCCTTGCGCATCATTCCACCGATAGTGGTTATGTTCCGCCCTTCCATCTCCACGGCCAGTGTCAGGCATGAATTTATACACTCCCTCCCCTCTACAAGCACGGAACATCCGCCGCACTCGCCGGATCCGCACCCATACTTTACATCCACCAGCTTCAGGTCATCCCTGAGCGCCTGAAGAAGAGTCCGGTTCACCTCCACATTCAAGCGGTAGTTTCTCCCGTTGACAGAGAGCGTAATCAATCGGTTTTTCATCGTTAACTCCTTTCGCGGGAATCGCAATTCATATTGGCTGATAGCGCCCGCTCGATTACCCGTCTGAGAATAACCCCGGAAACCTGCGTCCGGTATGCTGCAGTCGAGCGTTGATCGTCAATGGGTGTAATCTCGCTTTTCACCGCAGTTGCCAGCTGTTGCAAAAGCTCGTCGGTGACTGGATTTCCCACCAGCAACTGTTCGACACCGGTAAGGCGTTTGGTAGTTGGTCCCACGCAGCCCATTGCAATACGGGCCTGCCGGCAGACGCCCTGACTCATTTCCAGACGAACCGCCACGTTGATTTTGGCGAGATCCTGCCTGACCCTGGTCAAACGTTGAAAGGAGGAACAGGTCGTTGACCCGGTCTCGGGAATTCGAATTTCAGTTGCCAGCTCATCACATCTTCTGGCGGTGACGTCATACGAAAGCCAAAAATCGTCGATATCAACAATCCTCTGTCCCGATTGACTCTGCAGAACCACCTGCCCCCCCAAGGCAAGAATTGCACATGAACAGTCAGCAGAGGGGGAGGCGCGCAGAATGTTTCCCATTGCCGTCGCCATGAAGCGGATCTGTGGATTGCCGAACCAGTATGCAGCTTCATACAGAGCCGGGAACCTGGCCGCAACAACCGGATTTTCAATAAGGTCACATATTTTAGCTTTGGCACCGATCCTGAGACCTTCACCGGGAATGTAGTCGATGTAGTCCAGCTCCTTGAGGGCGGAAAGTGTCAGGATGTAGGGTGGCTGATGTTTTAATTTCCGGTGGTGGTTCCAGAGCGCGGTCCCACCATTAAGGATCGCGACCTGGCTTTGATACTGAGCCAACATCTGGACCCCCTCAGAAACGCTCTGAGGCGTAAGGAGGTCAAACGGTGCTAACAATCGGCTGGTCATGGCTACTCCTTTTCTTTGCGCAGCATCGAAATAAATAAGCTGTTATTACCCACATATAAATTTGAAGTTACGAGCCTGCGTACGCTGTTTATTCCAGCTCTTTCCACTTGTAATCGATAAGCTCCACCAGGACCCCATTGGTTTTTTTAGGGTGGATAAAGGCAAACTCACAATCCCGGAATGAACGGGCCTTTTCGGTGGCGTCGCCGGCAACCGGATGCGGATTTTTTATGAACGGGTACTCCTTTGACTCCAGTTCGGCAACGGCTTCACGGGTATTTTCAACATTGAATCCAATGAGCATGATCCCCTCACCATGTTTTTCGATCCACTGGGCCACGGGACCGTCAGGTGTGGTGGACGCCATCAGTTCAAAACCGACTCCGTCAAGCCAGTAGCGGGCAACACGGATTTTTTCCGGTTCGTCCTCATACGGGTCGTCCGGCTGCGACTTGCCGAGAATCGGTTCCCATATTTTCCGGGCTGCTTCAAGATCCTTCACTGCAATGCAAAAATGATCCATTTTCTTAACGTTCACGAAAATTCTCCTTTGATAATAATAACCGGATAGTGGGTATAAACTACACTAAACCATGTATACATGCATATCTGCAATACCCGTCATCTCATTTTTTGTTCCATCATTTTCCTCTGCCGCCAAAACATTTTGCCTGCAATCTCCCCCAGTTTCTATCGACCTCTTCCTGAAGGCACGTAACGTTCGCCGGAGTGAGATGCCGATATCGTTTCTGAATGGATGTATACTCGGCAACGGGAACGCCCTTGGGGCCGTAGTTCAACGTGTATGTATCTCCGTTCTCCACCTCATAGAGAGGGAACACCCCGGATTCGACCGCCAATCGTGATGTCCTGGGGCCGAACTTGTCCGGAATGCCCCACCCGTCCAGGCAGGGGGCAAGCACCACGATAAAGCGAACACCGCCTCTGATCGACTTTGCCTTTGCAACCTTGCGGGCCAGGTCGTCGGGATAGCCGGTGGTGGCGGTCGCCATGTACGGAATATTGTGGGCGGCCATAATTTCGGCGATGTTTTTCTTCGGCGTCAGCTTGCCTGCCGGGGTCGAGGTCGTATAGGCCATCGACGGGGTCGCAGAGCTCTTCTGGCTGCCGGTATTCATGTACCCCTCGTTATCGAGGCAGATGTAAATGATGTCTTCCTGCCGTTCCGCGGCTGACGAAAGGGCCTGGAAACCGATATCATAGGTCCCGCCGTCACCGGCAATTGCCACGACGGTGGTATGGTCATTCCCCTTTGACACCAGGGCCCGCTTGATCCCGGCCGCCGACGCGGCACTGGCCTCAAGGGTCGTTTGGTACACGGGGATTCGCATCGAACTGAGCGGTTGTGGTCCGGAAATAATCGCAATGCATGAGGGGGGGACAACCGCTATCGTGTCCGGCCCCAATGTGTTGAGGATAAAGCGGATGGCCAGGGCCTCACTGCACCCTGGACACGCGCTATGGCCTGAACTGAAGACATTCTCTTCTGCTATCTGATAACCCATCTGATCATCACCCCTTCCAGACAGAATTGGCCGACGGCTTTTCAGCCATGGCGCATGTGACCATTTTTTTGATATCGGCGGGGGAGATGTTGGTTCCCCCTACTCCCGCCAGGTAACCGTGAATTTCAGGCGCGGACTCCATCCCGTACAGGGCGCTCTTAAGCTCTTGAAAAAGAAATCCGCCCGTACCGGGGGCAAAATTGCGATCAAGCACCATTATCTTCGGAATCCCCGTAACGGCTTCCCGGACATCATCCAGCGGAAACGGCCTGAACAGCTTTACCTTGAGCAGCCCGACCGGGAGCCCTTCGCTCCTCAGTTCATCGACCGCATCCCGCGCTGTTCCGGCCATGCTTCCCATGGTAGCGATAAGAAACCGGGCGTCTTCGCAGCGGTACTGTTCAATGACGCCGTACCCCCTGCCGACGAGTTCCTTCAACTCCCGGTCCGCCTGTCTGGCGATAGCAACGGTACGGTTCATGGCATCATCCATGTCATGGCGATGATTATTGAACATCACCTGGGAAACAGTATTTCCCCAGGACTCACCTATCTCAGGGTCAAGCCGGTGGGGCGGATCAAAGGGGGGGAGATACCGGTCAACCTGCTCCTGAGTGGCAATATCGATCGCCTCCAGTGAGTGGGAGACATAGAAGGCTTCATGCATGACCATGACCGGCAGCATCACCTGTTCAGCCACCCGGAACGCCTGCAGGGTCGTGTCATGTGATTCCTGGCCATTTTCGCAGTAATACTGGATCCAGCCGGTATCGCGCTGGGCCAGGCTGTCGGTCTGATCGGGCCAGAACCCCCAGGGAGAGCCGAGTGTCCGGTTGACATTGAACATGACAATCGGAGCGCGGGCGCCGGCCGCATAGTGCAGCATCTCGTGCATCAACAGCAGCCCCTGCGACGCCGTGGCGGTAAAGACCCTGACTCCGGTCAGCGAGGCGGTGATGGCGGCGGCCATGGCGGAATGTTCCGATTCCATGGTCATGATCTCGGCATGCATCTCACCATCGGCCTGGAATTCCGTAATCCGCTCCAGAATTGGAGTCTGGGGCGTTATGGGATAGACCGGGATTACATTTGGTCTGGCCAGCTTTACCGCATAGGAAACGGCATGGTTGCCGTTAAGCAACATTCGGGTTGGTGCAGCACTCATTTCGATTCCTCCATGACGCCCATCGCTCCGCGCGGACACTCTTCCAGGCAACAGCCGCACCCTTTGCAGTACTGGTCGAGAACGGTGTAGTGAAGCGGCAGGGAAGCATTTTTGGCGATCGCCATGTCCGGGCAGAAAATGTAGCAGTTATCGCACTCGATGCAGTTGCCGCAGCTGAAGCAGCGCTCCGCCTGTTCCTGGGCCTGTTCCGCCGAGAAGCCCAGTCTGATCTCCCTGAAGTCGGCCACCCTTTCCCGGGGGGCGAGCTTGCCCCTCTCCTCCCGTTCCTTACGGGGAAAGTAGAATGTATTGATATCGGTAAACACCACTTCCGGAATCTGAGCGGACAGGCCACTGCTCCCCTCTCCCTGCCGGCCAAGATAGCGTATGATGCTGTCGGCCGCCCGTCGGCCGTCCCCTACGGCGGTGGAAACGAAACGTTCGGCGCTGGCGACATCACCCGCCGCGAATACGGCGGCGCTGCTGGTCATGAACGTGGCGTCTATGGTGACCATGGATCTGTCCACCGTAAGCACCTGCTCCCAGTCCGCCAGTTCCGGGTCCTGACCGACGGCCAGAATGACCGTGTCGGCTTTTACGGCAAACCCGGTTCCGGCAATCTCAATGGGGCGTATCACACCGGCGGGCGCAGCAGGATCAAGCTCGACCTCGACGCCGTACAGCATGAGTGCGCCTTCCTGTTCCTCGACACTCTTTACCATGGCGCCGTCGCTGAGCAGGGCGCCTTCATCGAGAACATCCTGAATCTCCTCTTCGGGAGCCGGCATTGCATCCCGGCCTTCCAGCGCGATGATGGTGGCACTCCGCCCGAGACGGATGACCGATCCGGCGATATCCATGGCGACACTTCCCCCACCGATAACCACCACCTGCTCTCCCAGTTCCGGAGGCGTTCCCCTGCGCACGCCCCGTAAAAACTCAAGCCCGTCGATGATTCTGGCGTCTCCCGGGGGAAACTGGGGCAACCGTTTGGGATTGTGGGCTCCGAAGGCAATAAAAATCGCCGCATACTTTTTTTTCAGCTCATCCAGATCCGAACCGGCCATCTTGCGACCCGTAACGACCTCAATCCCCAGATCGACAATTTTATTGATTTCGGCAGCGAGCGCATTTTTGGGCAGACGGAATTCAGGGACCCCATAACGCAGCACCCCCCCCAGTTCAGGGTTGGCATCAATGATGGTGACGCGGAAACCTTTGCGCCGCAGCTGGTAGGCGCACGAAAGTCCGGCCGGGCCGCCACCGATGACGGCCACCGCCATGTCCAGTTCTTCCGCGGGAGAAGCAAATGTCCACCCTTCCCGAATAGCCATGTCACCGATATGTTGCTCAAGGGCATTGATCGAAACGGCCCCGTCATATTCACTACGATTGCAGTTCTTCTCGCAGGGATGGTGACAGGTCCTGCCGATGGCTGCGGGAATAGGGTTGTTTTCCGTCAGGGTCCGCCATGCCCCCTGGAAATCGTTGTTGCGAGCCTGGTGAACCCATACCGGTATATCCCCGTCAACGGGACAGGCGCCGTAACAGGGTGCGTTTTTTTTCTGGTGTACGGCAACGGCATTGCGCCATGTGCCCGTACTCAATATATCCGTGTACCCCGTGGTCCAGATGGATGGAACCCGGTCAACTGAATTCGCCATCAACAGCCCCCTTCATTGCCGATTCGGTAACCGTCCATACAGGCCGCCACATTGTTTTCCGATTTGACCGGGCTTGTTTCCCCGACTACCTTTTTCAGCAGATCGGCATTGGTGTAATTCATCAATCCAAGCAGGGCGCCGACAAGGGTTGTATTCACGATTCTGCCCAACTGGTTATTGCCGGCAATTTTCGTGGCATCGATCGCAACGATCCTGAAGGCGCCGAGATGTGCAAACTCCGTTGCCGGGCGGGAGGAATTGATCAGCAGCAGCGTCTTTTCCGTAGCCGTACCGAGCAGATTGCCGCCTGTAAGGAGGCTGGGATCAAAACAGACGATTGCGTCCGGTTGTTCGATGTCACAGCGCATCCGGATCGGTTTGTCGTCAACCCGCAGCGATGAACTGACCGGCGTCCCCCTCCTGGCTCCGCCATACGTGGCGTAGGCCAGGACATGCCGACCTTCCTGGAAAAACATTTCCGCCAGAAGATTCCCTGCCATCTGGGCGCCCTGCCCCCCTCTACCCTGGATAATGAACTGCAACACGTTATCCTCCTTACCGACCAGTTCTTTATTAAATTTTAAGCTGGCCGAATATCGGCTTGAAAACCCCTATCTTCAGCAGCAGGTAGAAGATGTAGTAATGTCCTATCAGGTCGGCGACCGTAATCAGGGCAACAACTCCGGGGCTGGCGTCGGAACCGGCGAAAAAAGTCATCAGAAGTGTAAAAACCAGTCCCACCCCGATTGCCAGCGCAAAGAAAGGCACCGCATAGGGGCCCCTGACCAACAGGTTAAAAGAGGTCTTGCCGGCTGCCCCGGCGGTAACACTCGTTGCCAGATACATGATGACGATCAACAGGTTGACCGAAAGCAGAGCCATCTCGACGGCAGACAGCAGACGTTCGCCTATTGCCAGTTGTATGAACCCGAAATGGGCTAAAAACAGTGTCATGGTCGTGCCGCCCAGAAAAGCGTAGAACATGCACATGACCGGCATCAGGGCGGTGTTCCAGATAGGAATGGCGTTGGATGACGTCAGGAGAAAGCCGTCGTATATCGCCACAACAAATGCGAAGAGAGCGGCAATGACCGCCACGGGCATGAACAGTGAGCTGCCTGCGGGAAGCAGCAGGGCCCAGCCCCCCATTACCACCATGAACGTCATGGCCCATAAACCACGCGATACCCAGGAACTCCCGGGACGCGACATCCCGCGCCAGAAGCGCCATGGCTGCCCCAAATACAGCAAGTGGGCGCCCCCCTTGCCGCCAACGACTATCAAGAGACCAAGCAGCATTCCCAGGCGGGATTGAGTGACAACGGAAATCATGAAGAGTCCGGCGCCGACCTTTCCAAAAAAGAAGGCGCTGGCGATCAATGCTGACCACTCCACCTGTTGCCTGAATCCGAGCACATATGCGTTCCCTTCAACTAAAGGCATGCTTTTTGACATGTCAATCTCCCCTAACTCAGATAGTAAACAGACGGTTCGGTATTATCGTCACTCAGGGCCTGGACTCCACCACGACTCCGGATAAGTCGGCTGACGGTACTGTTCGGATCATCCAGATCACCAAATATCCGGGCATCCGCCGGACAGGTTTGCACACAGGCAGGCTTCAACCCTTCGTCCACCCTGTGCGAGCAGAATTTGCACTTCTCAACGATCCCGTCCTGATGTTCTTTGTACTTTACCGCCTCATAGGGGGTCATTACCTTACCGTGATACCCCTGTTTCAACCGGCCTCTCTTGAGAAAGATCCTGTTGTTGTACGGGCAGGCCACGTAACAGGCCCGGCATCCCATACATTTGTCGTGGTCCACCAGGACAAGCCCGTCGTCCCGCTTGTAGGTAGCCCCGGTGGGGCACACCCTCTGACAGGGGGCATTGACACAGTGATTGCAGAGGACCGGAACGAACTGTTTCCTTACGTTGGGATATTCCCCGGAAACCTGGTCCAGCACCTTGGTGTACATGACGCCGGGAGGTGTGCCGTTTTCCGACTTGCACGCGATGGTGCATGCCTGACAACCGACACAGCGTTTAAGGTCAACTACCATTCCGTAATGCATTACCAACCACCTCCTATTCTGAAATTATGCTTACTTTTACCTTGGTTGAGGTTTCCAGGTGCCCCGTCATACCGTCGGTCCATTTGACATCCGCCGGAAGCAGCCTGTTGAAATGGGTGGTAACCTTGCGTTTTCCGACCGGATGCTGCGACCAGCGACTCATGCCGTTTGAAAGGGCAAGACAGTCAGGATGAACCTCCTCGCAGACGCTGGCGCGACCGGTCACCTCACCGAAGGGGGACTCCAGCTTCAGGATGTCACCGGTCTTGATCCCCTTCTTTTTGGCTGTCTTGGAATTGATCATCACCCCCAGATGGATCGGCATGCAGCTGATCGCCTCATCAATCCAGGGGATGTTCGTGCTTTCGGAGAAGTTGGTCTGGCACTCCTTGAAGGCGAAGGCATACAGGTCATACTCGGGCGGCATATTGTGCAGCGGATGATGATCCCGCCAGATCGGCACCGGCAGGTAGGACGACGTATCCCACGCTTTGTTGCCGGCCTCCATCTTACGCGCCAGGTCGTCTCCGGTCTCCTTGATGAAATTGAAATAGAGAGGAATGCGCAGTCCCTTGGCGGCAAACGGCAGATACATCTCTTCCGGAGTCTGGAGGCGTGTCGTATGGCCGTTGGCCTGGAACCACTCCAGCCCCTTGTCCGGACCGTACAGGCTCTTGGCCATACGGTCGGTTATTTCCAGGTTGCTGTATTTCCTGTTCGGGTCCAGATAATTTTCCGGGGTGAGGAACGTCGTGAAGTTCAGCAGACCGTTCCAATTGGGGAGGAAACCGATCCGATCGGCCAGGTCGGTCAGGATATCCGTCGCATCACGCCCGTCATAGAGCGGTTTGATGACCGGGCGGCGGTAGACGTGACCCGTCACCATCGGCGGCTCGATACAGACCAGCAGGTCCGATTCGAGATACGACAGATCGGGCAGTACGATATCGGCCCAGTCGGTTGACTCGTTGAGGACGATGTCGATCGCCACAATGAACTTCATCCGTTTGAAAACGTCCACGACCTTGTTGGTCGCCGACAGGTTCCACATCGGGTTCGAATGTTCGATGAGGAGCGCCTCCGGCTGGAAGTCGAAGCCCCATTTTTCCGGATTCAGCACATTATCCGCGGTCAGATGTCCCGGATCGATCCCGATCGGATACCACTCCATAAGCTGGAAGCTGTACGGTTTTTCCTTAAACTCATACGGGGGGTGCAGCAGGTGCGGTTCGGGGTGGAGCATACCGTCTTTCCCCGGGTTGATGACCAGAAGGCGGTGATCGAGACCCACGCCGATATGGCCGCCGGGGACATCGATGTTACCGATTATCAGATTGATCAGCTTCATGGCCAGGGAGTCGAGTCCACCATCGAAATGCCCGATGGCGCCGCGATAAAAATTGACAGCGGCCGGCCGGTACGGGTATTCCTTGCCGTTAAGCATGATGGTGCTGCCGATACAGGCCGCTTCACCGAACTCCTGCGCGATCCGGCGGATAGTCTCTGCCGGTATGGAGCAGATCTCCGCCATCCGCTCGGGGGTGTGGTCCTTCAAGGTATCCTTGATCACCTGAAAAGCCGGTTTGTACTCTACGCCGTCGATCGTGAAGGACCCTTCCAGGGCAACATCCTGAAGATTCAAATCGACCGCATCGTATTCCCGGGCAGACCCTTTGACCGAATCCCAGACCATCGGCTTTTCCGTTTCAGCGTTCCTGAGAAGGTTGCCATCAGGCGCCACCAGATAGATGCCGTTGGTATGTTTGCGCATAAAACCGGCATCATAGATGTTCAATTCGTGCAGAAGCGTGTAGCACATACCAAGGACGAATGCCCGGTCGGTGCCCGGACGAATCGGCAGCCATTCATCGGCCTTGGACGCCCCCGACGACAGGCGCGGCTCGACCACAATCAGTTTCATTCCCCGGTCAACCCTGGCGCTGGCCATCCTCTTGATGGAGGCCGCAACGTGCAGATGGGAGGAAAAGCCATCGCCTGCGCCGATCTGGATCCAGTACTTGCAATGATCGTAGTCGTTAACGGATGCAAAGGAACCGTCTAGAGTCCCGTTGATCGGGTGATAGGCCGCGCCGCAGTACTGCCCTACCGTCGAGAAATAGTGGGGAGTGCCAAAGGCCGAACCCCAGCCCCAGATGTGGATCCGGTGGAAATCGTTGATTGCAACGAGCAGTTTGCGAGGGTCATCCTCGCGGATCTTTTTCAATTTTTCGGCAACGGTCGAAAGCGCCTCATCCCAGGAGATCGGCACCCATTTGGGATCGACTCCGGCGCCTTTTTGCGGGTTGGTGCGCTTCATAGGGGTCTTGACCCGATGGGGGTCATAGAGCCTCATGATACCCGCCTGCCCTTTGGGACAGAGTTTCCCGCGGTTGCTGGGGTTGTCCGGATCACCCTCGATCTTTATCACCACGCCGTCTACGACATGGGCAACGATCGCGCAGCTGTGAATACACATCTTGCATGCGCTTTTGGCCCAGTAATCTTTTTGTGCAACCATATCGCTCTGTTTCAAAATAATTCTCCTCTCGTATTACAGAAGTTGTCTTCCCGAACTATTTTCCCTGAACCACCGGCGCCCTATGCCTGCCGTGATACGGCCCGTCACACGCTTCCATACATCCGCATCCGCTCAAGCGGCTCATCAGCAGCCGCTTTGCGTTGATCACGACAGAGCAACGGCGGCAGCCTGATCCGCTCCGAGCATGAGTAAAGGTTCAACCTGTTGCCTCTCGCAAACCCGACAACCGTAATGTTCAGATCTTCGGCAAGCGCAATCGTCATGTCGGTTGGAGCCGAGCGGGCGACAAGAATGGGGATGTTCATCTTGGCCACCTTGATCAGTATTTCCGACGACACCCGACCGCTAAAAAACAGCACATGGTCCGAAAGGTCCAGTTTCTGCAAGACGGCCCGCCCCATGATTTTGTCGAGCACATTGTGGCGACCGATATCATGGCACGTAAAGCTGACTCTGCCCGAACACCCCACACCGCCATTGTGCGTTCCGCCGGTCTCTTTAAAGATGGCTGAGTTCTGATCAAGATAATTGGCATAATACAGGGCCTCATCCAGGGTTATCCTGACCTTGGAATCCTGCACCTTGAGAAGAGATCCATCGTTTTCAAAATTAAAGGAGGCCCGGCTCTTGCCGCAGCAAGATGATATGACCCGTCTGCTTAAAATCCCTCGTTGCCCCTGACGTGCCCTCCCCTCGACCCTGATGACGTTCTCTTCGCAATGGTGACCGATGGTATAGAGATCGTCCCTCTCCTTGATAAACCCCTCGGAAACCAGGAACCCGACGGTCAGCTCCCTGATCTGATCGGGTGAACAGAGAATCGTTACGATTTCTTCCTTATTGAAATAAATCGTGATCGGCACTTCCCGGACAATCACATCCTCGGTTATTTGCTTTTCAGTTCCTATAATCTTGATAACTGTCCGTGATACGGTTTCGGCTATCATTCGCTACCTCCCGGTGATCCGTGCAACAGCAGAACTATCGTCTGCCGATGGCAGAGCAAACGCTGATATACCAAAGGTGATATAAGTACGTTTTCTAAAATATCGTTTCCTGTTCCAGTAAAGAGCAAGCAAGATGCCAACTACTCAATATAAAAGCTAGCCCTGCTAAAACATTGGTTTATAACACTGCACACTATGGAATGGTTTTGAGAAAGGATATAACTTTATTTTGGGGTGTTATCCGTGCGGGATGCGTAATGATGCACCGAAGGCCGGTGCAGGCGGTATAATATAACTGCGGGGTATAAGAAAAGTTTGATGTTTCCCCCTCAGGGGGAAGGACCGGGTTATGTTTTTTTCAAGCGGCTGCTCAGGGCCGGCTGGGTAATACCAAGCAGTCTCGCTGCCATGGACTGGTTACCCTTGGTCCGTTCGATGGCCTCCTTGACCAGCAGTTTGGCTGCTTTTTTCAGAGTCGGCAGACGCTCGTGAAAGGTCAACAGGGTATCATCACGTGTGGTCTCATCTGCAGCAGATTCTTTTATCGAGCGTCCCATCGCCTTGCAGAAGGACTCCATGGAAAGCTTCTTGCTGTTGTGCATGCTCACGGCGTTAAACACCATGGCGCGTAATTCACGGATATTTCCCGGAAATGGATAATTAGAGAGGAGCAGCGACAACTCCGGTGGCGGAGTCGGCTTGTTCTTGCCCATCTGACGGGCAGCCTCTCCGAGCAGATGGTCAAGCAGTACGGGGATATCCTCGGTCCTTTCACGAAGTGGCGGTATTTCTATATGATGGGTGAAGAGCCGGTAGTAGAGATCTTTTCGAAATGTTCCGCTTTTCTGTTTCTGTTCCAAATCGACGTTGGTCGCCACGACGATGCGGGCGGTAACCTCCATCACCTTGTCACTACCCAAAGGCATGTATTCTTTTTCCTGAAGGAGCCGCAGAAGCTTTATCTGGGACAGAGGACTGAGATCGCCGATTTCATCAAGAAACAGCGTTCCTCCCGCCGCCTTTTCAACCATTCCGGCACGCTCGCGGTCTGCCCCGGTAAAGGCCCCCTTCACATGACCAAAGAGTGTATCGGAAAACATATTATCGTCAAGGCCGGCAACATTGACAGGAACCCACGCCCCCTGATACGGACTTACGTCATGGACGGCCTTGGCTACGAGCTCTTTTCCCACGCCGCTTTCCCCGGTAATAAGAACCGGTTCCGAACTACAGGCAAGGGCTTCAACATACTGGAATATTGATTGCATTTTGTCGCTGTGACTCACCATATTCTTAAAAACTTCCGGATGTATGAGCTTTTTCTCCAGAAAACCGGCCAGGTGTTCCTGGAACCGGGACAGTTCCTTCTCGCTTTTTTCCCGTTCCGCAATTTCTTTTTCGAGTTGCGCCTTCTGTTTTTCCAGTATGATCAGTGCTCTCCGCAAGGCCAGGTGAGCTCTCACCCTGGCCAGCACTTCATCCGCATGGAACGGCTTGGAGACAAAATCGACCCCGCCGACCTCAAAGGCCTGGACTCTGTCAACACTATCCTCCAGAGCACTGATGAAAATCACCGGCACGTCGCGCAACTGTTCGTCCTTTTTCAACCGCCGGCACACCTCGTAACCGTCCATCTCCGGCATCATGATGTCCAGCAGGATAAGATCCGGCACAATGGTCCTCGCCGACAACAGTGCCAAACCACCGCTTTTGGCCGGTCGCACGTTAAAACCATCAGCACTGAGTATCTCCGACAACAGATCCAGATTTTGGGGTGTATCATCAACCACCAGAACATTCCCTTTGTCATTGAATACCGTGTGGTCGGAACCCTCCGGTTTTTTTTGAGACTCTTTCATGCTCCGCTCCCCGCGCTCCCCTAAACAAGTACCTACGATGCACAATTAAACGTTCAACAGATCCAGCAACAATTCAAATTGATACTGTTTTTCCATACGCTCCATGACCATCCCGACATGTGCATCGAAAGCATATATGCGGGCTATGACGTCCCGGATGGCCCCAACATGAAGGGTAATCAGCGCCTGTCGCAATTCTTCGCGAAGCTCATCAGGCAGAGGTTGCAGGTCATGGGGAGTCAACGTGACAGATTCCGTGGTGTCGGCCACGTCCGCCGTTTCTTCAGCATAACGGTACTCAATGCCGAGAAGCCTTTTTATCGCGGCAAAGAGCTCACTCTCCCTGAACGGCTTACTGATAAATTCGTCGGCGCCGGCCATCAGAATATCATTCCGTTCCTCCTCAAATGCGCTGGCACTTACCGCAATGACCGGGATTCGTTCCCCAGCCGGTCTGGCCTTCAAGGACTTCGTTGCCTCATAGCCATCCATAACCGGCAATCTCATGTCCATCAGCACCAGGTCAGGTTTCTCATTACTGCAAACGGCAAGCGCCTCCTCACCATTTGCAGCTTCCAGCGTTTTAAAACCAACAAAGGTCAGCAGTTCCACGACAAATCGACGGCTTATTTCCTTATCGTCCACGACGAGAATCGTTTTTGACCCACTATCCGGCGTCACCCCCAACACCCGCCGGATTTCATCGGTCCGCTCGACACAATCCTGCTGACTTTCATCAAGTCTGCAGGACGCGGTAAAGAGGCTCCCTCTGCCGAACACGCTGCGGGCGACAAGGTCTCCCCCCATCAAACACATGTATTCCCTGCTGATTTTCAGACCAAGTCCGGTACCGCCTTTGCTCTTGCCGCTCATGGTCTGCTCAAAAGGCTGGAAGAGTTTGTCCATCTCCTGATGCATGATGCCGATGCCGGTATCCTCCGCCTCAAACGTAAGTATCCATTGCCTCGCGCATTCCTGAGTGGCAACAGGCAACCGGTCGACCGTGGCAAGGACGCGAAGGGTGACCCCCCCCACGTCGGTGAACTTGATTGCGTTACCTATCAGGTTAATCAATACCTGACGCAATTTTCTCACGTCCCCTACCAAAAAACGGGGCAGAACTTCCTGCTTTTCGATAGTGAAGTACAACCGCTTCTGCTCACCCCTCATTCTGAACATTTCACCCAGATCATCAAGCAGGGAATAGAGATCAAAGACCCCCTGAGTCAGATTGAGGCACCCGGTCTCAATTTTTGAAACCTCCAGCACGTCGTTGATAAGAGCCAGTAAATGATCTCCGCTGCTATTGATGGCTTTGAGGTGCATCTTCGATGAATGTGACAGAGATGAATCGCGCAACATCAGTTGCGAAAAGCCGTGTATGACGTTAAGTGGCGTGCGCAGCTCATGGGACATGTTTGCCAGAAAAAGACTCTTGGCACGGTTGGCTGATTCGGCGGATTCCTTAGCCTGCTGCAATAAGAGTTCTGCCTGTTTGCGCGCGGTAATGTCACTGGAAATACCACAGACCGCGTAAATTTTTCCCTTGGTGGAGAGGAGCGGAAATTTCAATGACAGATACGAATGGAGCCCATCATCGTGACAGGCTTCCTCCTCCACCTGTATTGCCCGGCCTAACCTGAGCACTTCCTCATCGTTTTGATGCCACGCCTCGGCAATCTCCCGCGAACATATATCAAAACCGGACAGACCGATAATACTGTCCCTGTCAACATGAAACAGCTTTTCAAATTTTCGGTTGACGAGACGGAAGCACCCGTTCGTATCCTTTATGTATATACACGCGGGAGAGTTGTCCAAAATTGACTGCAAACGTTCATCGCTCTCACGCAGGGCGCGCTCCGCTTTTTTTCTTTCGGCAATTTCCTGTTCAAGAAGTGCGTTCTGTTTTTCAAGTCTGGTCTGTATTCTACGGAGCGCCACGTGTGTTTTCACTCGGGCAAGAACTTCCTGGTTTTGAAAAGGCTGGGCAATGCAATCAACCCCGCCGACCTCAAACCCTCTGATCCTGTCAATATCTTTTTCCCGGGCAGTAAGAAAAATGACCGGCACATCGTGCGTTAATTCATCTTTTTTCAGGCGTCGACAGAGCTCATAGCCGTCTGCGTCAGATATCATTATGTCAAGCAAAATCAAATCCGGTGCAATTGAACGAACCAGGTCCACAACAGAACTGCCGCACGTTACCGTCTGCACCCTGAATCCGTCCTTGACAAGGATGGATAACAAAGATTCAAGGTTCATTCGCGTACTGTCAACCACCACTATTTCGCCGCTTGGCTCGTTCACATGGTGTTCTCCATTTCCGGGATGGTTTAATTCAGTTTATAAGACGCTCGTATGTCTCCTCGAATTTACTGGCCGACAGCTTGAAGGCCTCCAGTACAGCCGGGTCAAAATGGTCTGGAATCGTCCTTCCGTCTCCTTCAGTAATTATCCGGAATGCCGTTTCATGGTCGAATCCGGCTTTGTAAATCCGCGGACTTCTGAGGGCATCGTATATGTCGGCAATGGCAGCAATCCTCCCCTCTATCGGTATCTGTTCGCCGGCAAGCCCATGGGGGTAACCGCTCCCATTCCACTTTTCATGATGGGTGAGGGCTATGTTACACCCTGTTTTCAGTCTTTTATTATCCCCGATGATCATTGTTCCTGCGACTGTATGAGCCTTCATTTTGGCGAATTCTTCATCAGTTAACGTACCGGCCTTTTTGAAAATGTCCGGATGAGCATGTATCTTGCCAACATCGTGCAGGATAGCCTGTATACGTATTTCCTCGACATAATCACGGTGCAGTCCAAGCTGTGAGGCAATAATCGCAGAAAACTCGCCTACTCGAATAATGTGATTGCCGGTATCCTCATCATTTACCTCAGCCGCTCTCGCGAGCGCCCGGACAGCGTAGTTAAGGGCTTCCTCGGTTTCATATATCTGTTGTGCCAACCGCACCTCGACAAGCTTCCGATCTTCTATGTCCTTTTCCAATTCGGCAGTACGTAACAGAACCGTCTTCTCAAGATTTTCGTTTTGATGTCGCAGTTGCGCTTCCATGTGGCCAAGTTTGATATGTGTGCCGACCCGAGCCTGTACCTCTTCGTAATTGTATGGTTTGGTAATATAATCGACGCCACCGGCGCGAAAGCCACGCAACTTTGTTTCTGTTGAGTGCAAACCACTCAAAAAAATGACAGGAATATCTTTGAGCGCAGGATTCTGTTTAATCCTGTCACATAATTCAAATCCGTCCATCTCCGGCATCGTGATATCAAGGAGAGCAATATCCGGCAATAGCGACTGAACAGATTCCAGGGCTTCAGCGCTACTGGAACAAGCGAAAACTTCGTATCCACAGCGAACCAACAAAAGTTTCAAAATCAGAAGTACTGCCGGGTCATCGTCTACGGCGAGAATCCTTGTTTGCCGTGTTTCTGGTTCAAGCACTGCCTTCACCTCCGAGGGTATCAGGTACGCCGGATCTTTCTCATTTATCGAACTGCAGTCCGGTCACGCCCCGCATTTTTGGCGTGATAAAGCGCCTCATCCACCCTGTTAATAATATCGTTAGGATCAGCGTCACCATCTTTGACCGTCGTTATGCCTACGCTTACGGTAATCGGTATGCCTGTGGCGGTACGTTCCTTGATCATGAGCCGAATCCTTTCAGCAATTTTCTCGGCATTCGACAATTCCGTCTCCGGGAGCACCAGCATAAACTCCTCTCCACCATAACGGTACAGTATATCGTACTGACGTAACACCTCTGTAATACATGCGGCGGCTGTTTTGAGAACTTCATCTCCAACCGGGTGCCCGAACCGGTCATTGACCAGTTTGAAATGGTCGATATCTACCATCAGGCAACTGAGCGGTCTGCCGACCCGGAGAGTCCTGATAACTTCTTCTTCAAAACGTCCCGTGCCGTATCTGCGGTTATATAAACCGGTGAGCCCGTCGATAGTCGCCAGATGTTCAATTTCCTGGCGCGCCAAAACAATCTTGTTAACAAACCGTTTGGTAAAATAGTAAATAAGACCAACAAGCGACAGGGTCGCCAGCATACCAAAAATGACGATCATAATAAGATTTTGCGTCAACCTCTCACTGGTATTCTCCACATCAAACGATACGCTTATTCCGCCGCGAACTTCTCCCAGCCGGTATCCTTGCTGTTTGTGACAACCGAGACATGATTTTTCCACAAAAAGCGGGGCAATAAATCGGAAGAACCGCCGTCCTCTGATAACATCGGTTATCGCAAATTCTCTTGTTCCTTGTTCAAATAATTTTAGTGCTTCTCTCTCGAACGCGTCAGGGGTGTTAACAGGATTAAGGGGCTTCAGGCTGGTTATGTGAAACCTGAACAATCCATCTTTTTCGGCAAGAACAGATATTTCCTGGGTCATTATGTCCGGATTGCGGATGGTATAAACATTTCCCTCCGTATCCGTGATATCAGGATTTTTAAGGAATTTATTTGAATGTACCCCGGCGGTTTTTTTCACATACACACCGTCGTAGGAAGCATTCCATTTAAAGGCAACAACGACACTGTTCAGGAGCGCTCGCGCCTGGATAAAGTTTTCATCCTGGATCAACTGGCGTGTTCTGATATTGATGCCGAGAAAAGTGCTTGAAAGGGCAAGCGTCACCGTCAGGCAGACGGTCAGAATATATCGTTTATAGAGCTTGATTTCCTTTTTTAGAGGCATTGCCATAACCCTTTTTGTGTCTGTCTTTATTAATGCAGGTTAAAGCAGTAATACTTGTGATGGTTTCTTGCTACCGGCACCATTATACGCGATATTTCCCGCAACAGGTATCAAATAACCGGTGTGGTGCACAAAACATCCGATGGAGCATCTGTTCATCATCTCAGCTATCTTCCGCAATACATCGATTACACTTCAAGCGTGTAACCAACCATTGCGGCTTGAAACCCTTTTGGAAACTCGCGCGCCAGACGCAACGAAGCGGCAAAACCGGTGCAGTGGCTGGCGGCCATTTTTTTTACTCCCCAGTCCCGAAGTGCGGCAACCGTCCTGTTCATCTGTTCCAGGCCGCAAAAGCCGAGGTGCGTTCCGCCGATCACGGCAAAGATATCGCGCCTGCCGGTCATAACGGCAACATGTTCCAGCGTATTAATCAATCCGGCATGGCAGCACCCCAAAATCAGCACCACCCCTCGCTCCGTATCCAGCAGCAATGACTGATCGTCCGGCGTCATATCACGTTCACGGCCGTCGGAGTCGCGGTAAAGCCCCTGGTCTCCGGTCTCGAAATCGGTCACTCGCGGCACCTCGCCGGTCATATAGATGCCCGGAGCAATAGCACGGAACTCCGTTGAAAACTCAAAGAAAGCGCCAAGCGCCTCCAACTCCTCACAACTGGACGGGATCGTGATCGGATACCACTCCCCGTTGTCCTTGACCCGGTAGCGCGGGGTGAATAGTGACGGATGACAGGAAACCCGTTTTGGCCCGCACTCCTCCAGCAACGATTTCAGGCCGCCGGTGTGGTCATAGTGACCATGGGAGAGCACTACCTGTCCGACCGTGGAGAGATCCTTGTTCATGCGCCGGGCATTATGCAGCAGCGTCAACCCCTGGCCGGTATCGAACAGTATGGGCTTACCATCTGACGGTTCGATCAGCGCCGCAAAGCCGTGCTCGCCCAGAGTCCCCGAAAGCGGCCCGACCGAGTTTTCACAGAGTATGGTAATACGACCATTCATTTACAGCAGGCCTCCTTCGAAAATCCGGGCACACCCATATTCAGGTATTTCAGCAGTATGACAGGTATATACGGTGTGAATCAAGAACAGCAATTCCCTGCACTCATATTCCCCAGGTTATGCTCCCGCAACCACTCGGTGATCATCCCCGAAGCACAACCGACTCCGGCTTCGACAGTAATGGCCTTGACCGGGCAGTTACGGGCACAGGCGCCGCACTCCATGCAGGCATCACGGTCGGAAAGCATAACCTTTTTACCGTCCGGTGTGAAGACCTGATGCGGACAGACCTCCAGGCATCTGCCGCAGCCAACGCAGGACAACCGGTCCAGACGCAGGGTGACGACGCCATCCAGATAGCGAAAACCTTTCATATGCGACTCCTTTATAAAAACCGACCCGCCAGCAACAGTATCAGACTGGCAATCAGTGCGCCACCGATGGTCGGAATGGCGATGCGCATCTCTTTTTTGACCCCTGACCGGGAGGTGTAGGTGGAACAACCGGTAAAATTGAGGGTATAAAACGCGCTTAACGCAGGCAGCGCCAGAAACAGTGCGGCAATAACGGCGCCATGCCAGCCGGAGCCCCTCGCAAAAAAATAAAAAAACGAGCTCCAGAGCAGGCCGACGACCGCTCCCTTGACCGCAAAACTGCGCCCCGGCAACCAGGGAAGGAGCGCCGGTCCGAGCACAATCCCGCTCAGCACCGCCCCCACATAGGCAATGAATGCTATGAATCCGGCCGTAATGTTTCCCAGCAGGGCAACCATGAGCAGCGCTACCCCGCCGATAACCACAATGGACTTGAGGACCAGGACAATCTCAACCGGAATCAGCACCAACCGCTCGTAGAATGTGAACGTTATTTCCCGCATGGCCGGCGTCGTAACCATGCCGTTATCCAGGTACTCGGGCAGGTCATCCGCCCGTATGGCTGCATAACCGACTGTGAAACCGCTCCGACGCGTCACCTCGTGGGCAGAAACGCCGGGAGCCCCCAGAATCGGCAAGATAAGGCGACGGTGGCTGACAATACCGGCAAGAGCGGCAGCCTTGAGCCGCCGTACCAACTCGTCGGTGCCAAAACTCCCTTTCCCGGCCGCACACCAAACATTGACGCCATAGGTTTCCAGCACCAGCAGCCAGACATTCCGTCCGACCAGCACCCGGCGAATAATATCGTAGGTCATCTTGTAGTTGGCTGTCACCACCACCGGATCTACTGCCGAAGGGTGGCCGACTGCATACAGACCGGGTGGCACGATGAAATCCATCCGCCCAAGCCCCCAGCGCGCTTTACAGGCCCCGAGATGGTCGCAAAAACTCAACTCCGATGCAATGCGCGGCACAGGTCCGCCGGGAGTTTCCAGCCATTCGATAAAACCAGGGACTTTTTCCGTGATTCCGCCACCGCCGGTGGGGGTTGGAGGGCCTCAACAGGGGGGCTTATCGCTGACACCTGAATCGGAAGGGGAGCACGAATTCTCCGCTGGCGGAGCAATTTTCCGCATACTTTTTATTTTACATGGCCCTTTTGGAGTACTATTTACTTGCAGCATACAACTGTACCTCCTCCTTGAGCGCCCTGCCCTCCGGCAGCGGCAACAGCGTCATTCAACAACCCCAGCGATCTGACCACGGTTTCGCGCTCAAAACGGCTCATGGCGCCGAAAATTTTCTCAAGCCGCGCTGCCATGTACCGATCAATTTTCTCCACCACCCGCCTGCCGGCTTCCGTCAACCCCAGCAGAGTTACACGCCGGTCATCGGGCGACACCGTGCGGGTTATAAGACCTTTTGCGTCCAACCCCTTCGCCTGACGGCTGAACGTGGTGATGTCAATACCCAGCGCTTCGGCAACCTGCTGCATGGAGCCCCCCCCCAAACGGCGCACCTCGAAAAGGATATGACTCTGGGCCATACTGACCTGTTCGCCGCAGCATTCGTCACAACAGGATTCGTTCAGCAGGCCGAAACGACGAGTAAATATCTGTAACTGTTCGCGCATGGATTCCATAATCACTCTCCCTTCTCGATAACGCTACCGTTTTTATTTGCATATTGCAAGTAAAAATTTCTCAACTACACTGTCGCAAAAAAAACACCGCCACCTTGCAATTATCTGGCGCACCAATACAAAGAGGGCTACCATCAGTAGCCCTCTTAAACAACCAGGTACCCGTTTTTGTGTTCAAACGGCCACTTGAATATACGTGGCCACACACTCCGCTAACGCGCTGTAAAAGCCGTTATCGCTCTCTTCTTGAATGTGAGTACAAAATGGCGGTACCCATTTGGTGAGGAAATGAGTGCGAAACTGATCCTGTTTAAACCGGTATGCCTCGGCCAGTACCATATCTCCCTTTTGCAGGGCCTCTACCCGGCGATAGCTGAGGTAATACATAAACTCCAGCTCCACGGCAATATGGTCGGGAAGTTCATGGAACGCCTCGTCTCTGGTAAGCCCTTCCTGTTCGTAGAGCCCGATGGTTTCCATGGTGGAAGACCCCATAACAGTACCCTCACCATCCAGGTAAACGGAACCATACGGTGGAGCCTTGAGGCCGAAGGGGCCTACGAAGAGCCGGGCATATTCGACAACCAGTTCTTCTTCAGAGTACGAAGCGAGATGTTCCTGCATGCGCCGGGAAAACGGTACGGCTTCAGGGCAGACCTCCTGCAGATTCTGCGTCAGAGCAGGAAGTAACTGTCCGGTGACGAGCGCTTCCTTTTTCGGCTGATAGAAACATGCAGCCAGAAAGCGGTAGCATTCTCCCCGCATCAATTCATGTACGGCTTGTTCGTTGTTTTGCATGGGGCTCCTCGCGCCGGAAATGAAAGTATGGTTCTCGTCCGGCACAGGCGGACAGACATCCACCCATGCAGGTTTCACACAAAAGTACGTACTACACTTTCTTATAGTTCCTGATGTAGTAGTTATTGGGTTGCGTTCCCTTCTCATCAGCCTTCAGATATTCTCCCTTGTTGTTCTTCAAGCGCACCGCCTTGTATTTTTTGAGCAGCGAGCTCACCTCGCTGGCCGGATCGTTGATATCGCCTGCGGTACGAGCCTTGGCCGGACAAGCGGCGACACAGTATGGCTGTTCACCATTCCGGATGCGGTGGATACAGAAAGTACATTTTTCAACCCATCCGCCGGAGCGAACATCTTTCATCTCCCCTTTGCCGCGGGTCACTTTAGGGTCACGCGGGTTCATGCCATCTTTAAAAACATACTCGTTTCTGTTCGGAGGGGTCATCCCGGCCGCCTGGGCAACAACTGCACCGGACGCGGTGCACCCTTTGATGAGTTCGGCTTTGTTCTTGTAGAACTCGTTGACCTCAACACCGACTTCATTGTAGCTGATGACGCTGTACTGCACGTGTTGTTTGTCCACATCAACAGCACTGTAGGGACATTTTTCCTGACACTTTTTGCACTGGATACAGTACTTGACGTTATACAACGTCAACCCTTCTTCCGACTTGTACAACGCCTGGGGCTTCGGGCACCCCTTGATACATTCCGGATCGGTGCAATGATTGCATCGGGTCGGTATGGTTTCCGCGTAAACATCGGGAAACGTCCCCCCTTCCGATATGTAATAATCGGCCCAGTTGAACGTCTGCCCCCGGTTCCTTCCCTGGGTATTGTTTTCGGTTTTGCAGGCCAGGGCGCACGCCCCGCATCCCACGCATTTTTGCAGATCTATGACCATTCCATATTGTTTTGCCATTTATGTAGTCCCCCCTTTCTATGCCTTCTCGATCTTGACGCCGGTGAAACCGCCGTTACGGGCTGTAGCACCGCTCAAACGGTCATAGTCGTCAACAAGTAGTTCGTTATTGTTGCCCCCACGGGGTTGTGCCTTGGCATAATCCTTGGCGGCCACCCGGCCATAAGCCCAGTGTCCCTGACCGAAACATTTGGCAACCGTACCGGGGCGTACCCCTTCCCACAGCCTGGCCTTGGTGATGATACTGCCGGTGGTGGAGGTAAGGCGAATAGTGTCGCCGTTCTTGATGCCCAATTTTTTGGCATCAATGGGATTGATCTTGGCCACATCGTCCCAGCTCTTGTCGCCAACATCCACCTTTTTGAATTCCTGGTACCAGGGGGCATTAGCGCTGCGCCCTTCGCGATTGAGACGCGACTTGTGATCGATGAAGGTGAAAGGGTATTCCGCCTGACTGCCGTGACGCTTGGGTGATTCATAGTGCGGTACGAACGCCAGTTCACCCTGGGCTTCATACCCGCTGACCTTGAGTATGTCATCGATGGTCGTCTTGTGTTTCTCAGCATGCTCACCAAGGGCCTTTTTCATGGTTTCGCTGTAAAACTCGAACTTCTTGGTCTCAGTCTTGAAATGCCCTTCAAACTTTTTGGTTTCGGGATTATCCTTACCCCAGTTTTTCTTGTATTTGTAGGTTTCTGAATTGTAGATGCCCCTCTTTTTGAACTCCTCCCATCCGGCGATCTGGTCACCTTTCATTTTCTCCTTGCCGTTCCAGACCTTCTGACTGGATATTTTGGCGGCGATCTCGGTGAACTCGGTTACGTTGGTCGGCTTTCTATTTGTTTCAGGATCTTCAAAGGAGGCGTAGTAATCGTACAGGTTGGCAAACCCCTTTGCCTTGAGCTTCTCGGCCAGCAGCCACATCACCTCGGTCTCTTCGGCTTTGGCCTGCCAAAGCGGCTTGATCACCGGCTGCTGGATTGAAATATGGCCATGCAGGTTGGCCATGTTGCCAACTATGGAAAGCTTTTCAGCCGGAGCAAACGTTGCCGGAAAGACAATGTCGGCATACTGGGTCATCTCAGCGGCATTGGTAACCATATGAACGAAGAACGGAATCTTTTCCATGGCCTTCTCCCACCTCTGGGCGCCGGTCGCCGAAAAGACGAAGTTACTCCAGGTGCTGATAAAGACCTTTATGGCTCCGGGATCTTTCAACAGCGCATTCGCCACGTTGTTCGTGACAACGCCGCTTCCCGGCTTTGCTTCCATCATGGCCGGCATATCCTTGGCGCCACGACCGTCGATCTTCTTGCCATGGCCGTGGTGTTTGGCCAGTTCATCAATAAATTTGTCAGCTGAAGGAAATTTCTCCACCGGGGCACTGGAGCTCTGCATAACTCCCCCCTCGGTCTCGATGGAGCCAAGAATACCGTTCAGAGCGTAGACCGCCATGGCCGAGTAAGTGCCGCGAGGGGTCATGGCTACGCCCGGCCCCATCCAGACGGACGCCTTGCTGCCTGCCTTGCCCATGAGGCGGGCTACCCGAATGATCTGCTCTTCCGGAATCAGGGAAACCCTGGCGGCCCAGGCCGGAGTTTTATCTTTCAGTTCCAGGTTCCAGTATTTGACGAGTCCGTAGGTCTGCTTCTCAACGAAAGCGGCTTCATCAACAGTCTCACCGGCCTTGAAAAGGTTTTTGCCATCCGTGAAATCGCCAACAAACTCTTTGCTCCAGAACCCTTCAGTCAGCAGCAGATGGGCAATACCGGCTGCCAGGGCGCCATCCTCGCCCGGCTTGATGGGAAGCCATTCGGTCGCCTTGGCAGCAGACGTTGAGAGACGGGGATCGATGCAGACAACAGTGCCTCGATCAAGGATATCGCCGAATTTGTTGATGGTGTTGGGAACCTGACGGTTGGAACTGAGCGGATCGGTTCCCCAGAGCACCAGGCAGGTGGTTTTGGCCAGATCGTAGTCGCGGTAACCAAAGAACCCCTGAGTGTATCCGGGTCCCATCTTCTCGGCCTCGGCGCAGAGAGCACTGTGGGAGTAGTAGTTGGGGGTGCCGTAAATCTTTGGAAGCGTACCGTACAGCAGTTCCGTGGAAGTTGAAGAATAGCGGCCGCGCATGTACAACAGCTTTTCCGGTTCGTTATTTTTACGCAGTTCCAACATCTTGTCGGCAACCGTATCCAACGCTTCATCCCAGGTGATCGGAACAAATTTGGGATCGACACCGCGACCTTTAACAGGGTTGGTCCGTTTCATCGGAACCTTGATACGGTCCGGATCGTAAACCTGCTGGACCATAAGGTGACCGCGGGGACAACAGTAGCCGTTGTTTGCCTTACTGAGCTGGTTGCCGCGCACCTTGGCAATGCGCCCTCCCTGTACAAAAAACTCGATCGGACACCAGGCTGTGCACCCTTGACAGGTGGAAGGCATCCAGGCACCAGGCTTGGCTCCCCCCTCGGTTCCGGCAAAAGCGAGGGCGTTGAACAACGGGCCGTCAAGGGTAAAGACCACCCCGGCTGCCAGCGACGCCTTCAGAAAATCCCTTCTGTTAATATTCATGCGTTTCTCCTTTCGGGGCATTCCCCATGAGTTTCTCCACCACATTCCTGAAAGAACACTTCCTCCTCCCGTGACGGACCTGAAGGGCCTATAGGAGGGTATTACTGCGGCTTCTCATCAATCCCCCCTTTCGGCACAGCTGCCTTCAGCTCCGATATGACTTCCTGGAAACTTTGTGCCGCCATATCGAGTAACAGCATGGCGTATTTCTTGTTGTGGACACCACCACCGGCGGTCACGACCCTGAGATTTTCCTGTCCCAACTTCAGCTTGGCAGCAGCTTTGGTAAGAACCGGCGCCGGGACAGCGCCCCTGGCCTGCTCTACCGCTTCCAGTGCCGTTTTTTCGGCCAGCTTCGTCTCCGCCACCGCATCCGCGATATCCTTGGCCCACTGGACCGTCATCTTCCCGTACTTCGGATCATTGTGGTGGCATTCGGCACAACTCTTGTCCGAGCCTTTTCTGACCTTGTTCCCTTTTTCGTCGCGACTGTCCTTCTGATGGCAACCGGTGCAGTTGGTTCCGAAAGAGTGCATCAGTGAAGGGAATTTTTCATTAACCCCCACTCCGCCGACACCCGCCAGAAGCTTTTTGGTATAGAAGTGCGGTTCCGGATGACAGGCCGCGCAGTTTTGTACCGCCGCATCCAGGTATGACGACTTCTTGTGGTCGATTGTCTCATGACACTGATTGCAACGGGCGGTCTGTTTGGTGACATGCTCCATATGCATCAGTTTTTTATTGTTTACTTTAGCCAGCAATTCTGGGGACGCATCGTGATGGCATTCAAGACAGAGATCCATCTTCAGCGCGGTGCTCCCCATGATCATTTCCATATGGCAGCGATTGCATGACACCTTCGCCGCTTCCAGCTCCTTGTGGGTAATCGGTTTTTTCGGCTTATCATCGCCTCCCTCTTCGTGACTCTTTTTCATCTCCAGAGGTTTTTCCGGGATTTCATGGCATACGGCACACTTGGCCCGCCCCTGATTCTCCGGCGCTTTCCGAAAATGGCAGATAAAGCACAACTCTTTGGGCACTTCAAAATGCCTGCCCCGTGACTGATGTAAATGACAGGAGGTACATTGTAGCTTCTGGCCGTCTATCACCTTTTCGAGATGGGTTTTATGTTCAAACGCCTTGAGATTCCCTTTATATTTCGTGTCATATTTCTTTTTGTAATCAATCTGCTTTACAAGAAGTTTGTTTAACGGGTGGCACTGGGCGGTTGTACAGCTTAAATCGCTCACCGACGGCCGTTTACGCACCTCTTTGTCGCCGGTTGCCAGATATGAGAAAAGTTGTCCCAACCCCCGGAACTTTGCCTTTGGCGTCGGTTTTTCGCCCGGCTTGTAGTGACAGTCTATACAGCCGGTAATCCTTCCGGTTTCCTTATCCGGTTGACTATGCTTATCCTTCTTCCATGTCTCATAATTCGGTTTCATGATGTGGCACTGGGTGCCGCAAAATTCGGAGCGGCCCGAATATTTTTCCGCCGCCAGCAACGCAGCCAGCACCCCCGCAGCGATCACAACAAGTACAGCCACCACAATGACCAGCCATCTCCATATCCGCTTCTTCTTATGTTCTCTGGTACTCGTTTCTTCCACAGCGTAACTCCTCCTTGACCTCTGTTTTTTCACCGCCAGGCAATTCGAATCAAAAACATTCCGGAAGCCGTTGTCAGCACGTTCAGAACAGCGGAAGCTGTTACGACATCGTAACGTCACCGGTTAATTCACCTGATCAACCGGGGACAATCATTCCAACTCCCTGTACCATCGCACGGCAGTAAAACATCGCAACGCCCCGCGGTGTACCGCCTCCGGCAGGCCGAAACGGCAGATATCTGTGTACGGCACTACCGCCTGTTACCGCGTATCGTATTGAGTGATTACAAGAAGTCTGCCAATGAGGACGTGTGATGTATCAGGAGGGACGAGCGGTGTGCTTTAGTGTGGGAATATGTGTGAAAACGAGGGGGCGTACGGGGAGCGTTATTCTTTGTGCCGATGGACAAGCGTACGGATCATTGCGCGAATAGAATCATAATTTGCGTCATCTCCGGCAACGAACCGGTCGATCATCATCCCTTTCAGGATATCATTACCTTCGGGATCGGTTGAAGCGGACAATAAAACATCTTTCAACCGTTTCTTAATCAAGGGGTCAAGTCCGGGACGAACTACCACCGGCGGAATGCCGTAAGGATCTGACCGGGCAATGATCCGGAGCAGTTTTATCTGCTCTGGCTGCATCCAGGCCACATACTCCCAGATCAGGCTGTCCACCGCGGCGCCGTCCACACGCTTTTCAGCCACTGCCAGCATGGATTTATCGTGGCCATACGTAAAAATATAGCGGCCAAAGAAGCTGTCCGGCGTCTCGTTCATCCTGGCCAGCATGTAGGTAGGTACCAGCTTTCCGGTATTGGATTTTGGATCCGCAAAGGCGAAAACCTTGCCCCGCAACTCCTCGAACTCCGTTATCCGGCTGTCCTTGCGAACGATGATATATGAGTAATATATCGCTTTACCTTTAACCAGCGGCATGGCAAGAAGTTCCATGCCAAATTTCTCCTTCCCCTCCACATACGGCCCTGCGCAGACAAAGGCCGCATCCAGGTCACCCGCTTCAAGAAGACGATTCATCTCTTTATAGTTGCCCCGATCCACCAGTTTAACGGTACGACCAAGCTTCTTTCCAATATATGCCTGTAAGCGTTGATAGTAGACATAGCCTTCCTTTGGGGTAATCATCGCCCCCATACCGATACGCAACGGCGTCTGCTCGATTTGGGGAGGCAACGAATGCGGGACCGGGACCACGGCCTTTACGCCGACCTGAACCGGTTCCGTACGATTGCAGGCCGTACATGCCAGCAGCATTCCCAACACAGATATCGCCACAGACCATCGTTTCATGTCAGTGCCTCCGAAATTATGCCGTATGATGTAAGGATTCACTGTTTATAGAGTATGCGAGGTTTCGATGACAAGGTCAAGGATGCGAGCTAATCCCTGCCGGCAATTCTGTTCAGTTTTTCCCAGAGCACCTTGCGGGAAATGCCCAGCAGTGCCGCAGCCTGCGTCTTGCTGCCACCGGCCGCCCTGAGGACTTTCTCGATGTAGCGGGCCTCAAACTCAAGCGTCGCCTCCCGAAGCGGTTTTTCCACAGTGAAAGTCTCGAACAGGTTGCCGATATAGGCGGAGTCCCGCATATGAGGGGGAAGTTGGGCCGGTTTTATCTTCTCGCCGGGATAGAGCAGGGAGAGGTGTTCCAGGATATTGCGCAGTTCGCGCACATTGCCGGGATAACCGTACAGGGCGAGGATATCCAACACCGGGGACGACAGGGTTATGGGCGCCTCGACTCCCGACGACTGAAACAGTTTCAGAAAATGGGCCGTAAGCAACGGGATATCCTCGCGCCGGTGCCGCAGGGGTGGAATGGTCACGGCAATCACATTGATACGGTAGTACAGGTCTTCACGGAATTCCCTCGCCTGAACCACCTCGGCCAGATCCCTGCTGCTGGTGGCAATCAGCCGGAAGTTTGATTGCCGCTGCCGCGTTCCACCCACGCGATAGAAGCTGCCGTCCTCCAGCACTCGCAACAGTTTCCCCTGGATTCCCAGGGGAATATCTGCGATCTCGTCCAACAGGAGTGTTCCGCCGTGGGCGGCTTCCACATACCCGATCCGTTCTTCCACCGACCCGGTGTAGGCCCCTTTGTCCGATCCGAACAGTTCGCTTTCAAAGAGAGAATCCGGAATGGCGGCGCAGTTGACCTTGATGTAGGGCTTGTCTTTTACTGCGCTCAAGCGTTGGATATGATCCGCCAGCACCTCCTTACCGGCGCCGCTCTCTCCCAGAAGCAGAATAGATGCACCAGTGGCAGCCGCCGTTTCCGACACCTGGATAACCTTGCGCATGTCGGGCGAGCGGGTAATCATGGCCATCTTCCTGCATTCTGCCGATTCCACCAGGTTTGCCATGTCGCGGAACTCAATCACTCGCCGGATCTTGATAAAGACCAGTTCAAGATGAAACGGTTTGATTATGAAATCGAAAGCGCCTATTTTCATGGCTTCGACAGCATTTTCAATAGTGGCGTGACCGGTCATGACCAACACCTTGCAGGAGGGGTGATGCAGGGTAATTTCCCGCATTATATCCAACCCGCTGGAGTCGGGCAGATGCAGGTCCTGAAGGAGCAGATCAAAGCTTTCCTCCGCCGAGGCGGCCAGGGCGTCAGCCCCATCCATGGCAACGCGCACACGGTACCCCTTGCTTTCCAGGGCGTATTGCAGCGGCTGCCAGAGTAGCGGATCGTCTTCTACAACTAGAATTTTGATCATAGCCCCTAAACCTCGTTTTCCAGTGGAATACGGATGGTAAAAACCGTCTCACCCACCCGGCTTGCCACGCCGACAGTACCGTTGTGCATATCGATGATGCTCTTGCATATGGCCAATCCCATTCCGGTACCTTTGCCGGCCGCCTTGGTGGTGAAAAAAATATCGAAGATCTGTTCCTGAATTTCTTCCGGTATCCCTTCACCGCTATCAGTGACAGAGATAACGTACTGCGTGTCATCGACCGAAGCCAGAAAACTCACCACCCCCTTCCCTCCGCAGGCGTCAGCGGCATTCATGAGCAGATTAAGGATAACCTGGTGTAACTTGGCCTTGTCCATGCGTACCGTAACAGTCGGGATACAGGCATCATGAGCCTTGAATAATACCGGCCTCTTTTTGAGGGCCATGGAACCGAAGGTTGCCGCTTCCTGGAAGAACAGATCGCTCTGCACCTGCTCGATGGTCAAGTTGCTGGCGCGGCTGAAATCACTCAACTGCTGGACAATTTTATGGATGCGGGCCAGACCCTGTTTGAGCAGAGCCGTCTGCGTTCCAACTGCTTCCGACGTCTCTTTTTCCAGAAAATAAATGGAACTGGATATGGCATTGAGCGGGTTGTTGACCTCGTGAGCCACACCGGCCACCAGTTTGCCGATGGTGGCCAGCTTCTCGCTCTGAATCAGGCTTGAGAAAACCTGGCGACGCTCATTCTCGCTCTCCCGCAGACGCACCAGCATGGCGCTGAAACTCTTCTGCAACTGTCCGATCTCATCATTCCTCGCCTCCGGCAGATCAATTTCGAGGGTTTGCGGGTCAATTGCCGACATGGCGCCGGCAAGATCCTGGATTGGACGGGAAATGGTCTGTCCCACGAAATAAAACAGAAATGTGCCGATCAGGAAAAAGAGGATCGAGAAGGAAACCACCTTGAACCCCATGAGGTAGAGTTCATGTTCGAGCGGTTTCATGGAAAAACCGACCCTGAGGGTGCCCCAGCTCTTGCCGAAAATACGCAACGGCATGGCAATATCGAGAATATGCTCACTCGTCGCACCATCCTGAACAACCCTGGAAATGAACGAGTCGCCACGCAAGGCTTCCCGAGTAAGATCATCCGTATAGACAAGGCCGTATTCCAGATAGCGGTTATGGGCCAACACCTTCCCCTTGTCGTCGGTCACAAAGGCGTACAGGGTAGGAAACTCCTTGTTCGCGACGATCTCCTCCACAAAATTATCAAGAAGTCCGCCTTCGGCAATGACCCCCATTTCCTCGTATACGAGCGCGTTGATAATCGGTGTTCTGAGCGAGGTGGCCATGCTGCGGGCGTTACTTACCAGGCGATCATACAGGAGCCGTTTTTCGTTGCGCCATGCCCAGCTCCCCCAGAGTATGGAGGATACGGCCACGATCAGTGCGGCGGTCAGGACGAATTTGCCCTTTATCCCCAGGAAGAAACGCATTTTCATCGATGACACCCGTAACCGCACCCTGTGGGTATCTCGCGGATCATGCTGAAGATCTTCCGGTAGTCGCTGGAGTTCGCTTCCGCGAAACCGTATTTGAATTCATCGTCCCAGGTGGACATGATCTTCCTGTGTTCCAGGTTGTTCCGGTCAAGCTTCAACAGTGCCTTTTTAACGGCCCCGATAAACTCCGGGGAGGCCTCTTTTCTGACCACAAACGGGACCGACGGCAGCGGTTCGGAATACGCCAGAACCCTCAAACCGTAATTCATGTATTTTTTGGCTATCACATCCTTGACCGCCCCGGCATCGTATTGCCCCTTCAGAACAGCCTTGGCAACGGCATCATGGTGTTTCAGATTTGTGAACAGGGCAAGATCCTGAAGCCTGATACCGCTGTTCCATAACATATACCGGGGGATGAGATTACCTGAGGTGGAGTGGGGCGAACCGAATACTACCGTATTATCCTTGAGGTCCTGCAATGATTTAAGCGGCGAACCATGTGGCACGATAATGGCTGAGCGGTAATAAGGGGTACCGTCTTCGTTGAGCGGCTTCAATATCGGGATCGCGCCGTAGAGCGTGCTCGCCTCGGTAAAGGTGACGTCCCCCAGTGAACTGATCTGGGTGACGCCATCCCTCAAGTATCGGACTGCTTCGGGATAGTCGCGGCTGATTGTCAACTCGAAGCGGTAGGGGGTATTCTGGGTGAGGTAGTCCATGATCGGCTGGTAGCGCTTGTACATGACCACCGGATTGTATCGCGGGATGACGCCGAACCGGATGAGCGGCTTGTCGGCACCGAAGACGGGACTTACAAGAGTGACGAACAAAATTGAGAAAACAATGGCTGTAAACTTCATGACATTCCCCGTGTGAGGGCACTTCGATCCGGTTGGTATACATATATCTGCTTTAGCGGATAATTGGAACAGTTTTGACGGCAACCGTTTACAGATTGGTACAGCCCCGACGTCACCTCCTGGGTAACGCCACAAGGTATTGCTGTTTGACAATAGGGCGTGGTATAGGTTTTGTGTCCGGTGGACTATCGGAATCGAACCTGATGCAGGCGTATGCGCTCTCGACACGGAGCAGATAAAGAAGTGCATTCACAAGAACAGATTGCCGGAAGGTGACGCGATGAATTCCCCCGATTCGAAAGACCGAACAACACCTCAAAAAATACTCCGCAGCGTCGTTGAGCTATGCGCCGACTGCGATACCTGCCGTACCCTGATGGATGAGGATTGCCTGTTTTTCCTGGAGCTCTACCGTCTTTGGGATCAGGAGAAAGAAAGCGGCGTCCCGATTTCCGAGGCGGAACTGCGCAATCTGGTGGGACTCTGTACCCTTTGCGGCATGTGCCCCTGCCCCGGAATCCCCTCTGACTTGATGGAGGCAAAGGGGCGCTATATCGACCGGGAAGGGTTGCCCCTGACAACCAGGCTGCTCACTGATGTCCCCCGGCTCGCCCGTCTGTGCGGGACTTTTCCGCGCCTGGCTAACATCCTTCAGTCGAATAAAACCGTCAGTTCACTATTGAAAAAAGTGACTCATATCCATCTTGAACGGGAACTTCTTACATTTCCGGAACAGAATTTTTTCCAATGGGCCACGGAAAGAGGATTGACCGGCAGAAGAGAGGGTGAACGCACCGTTGCCTATTTTGCCGGCTGCACGGCCGGTTATCTTTCCCCCCAAATTGGGAGGGCAACGGTAGAGGTACTGGAGCAGAACGGCGTGACGGTGTCTGTTCCGCCTCAGCACTGTTGCGGCATGCCCCATCTTGTGGAAGGCGATCGCACGACCGCGCTGAGGCGTGTTCAGTCCAATATGAATGATTTGCTGGAGTCGGCAAAGAGAGGAGATGATCTCATCTGCTCATGCCCCACCTGCGGTTACTTCATGAAAATTTTCCTGAAGGAGAGAGCCTGCTATTCGGACGCATATCAGAGGTCGGTAAATGCCGGTGAGGATGAGATAAAAGTTCCGGTTTCAGGCGGGAGAGATCAAAAACACCGGGTACTCAAGAAATCAATGTATAAAGACATCCTGAAAGATGACGGTTTTTTTTCTACACTAGACCCTCTGGCCCGCATTAATCTGGCCGACTACATATCCGACGCCGGGGAGTATCTTGCCCGTCTCCATGCAGAAGGGCGTTTCGACACCAAATTCACTGCCATCTCCGAACGGATGGTCTATTTTGCACCCTGCCACCAGCGGGAGCAGAATATCGGCAGTCCGTATCCGGAACTCCTGTCGCTGATTCCCGGAATAACCGTCGAACGGTTGGAAGGAATGTACTGTTGCGGTATGGGAGGCAACTTCGGATTCAAGACCGGCTTTCACGAAAAGTCCCTTGAGGTAGGCCGCCCCCTGATGGATAAGATCCGGGAAAAAGCACCTCAAGCGATCATCACCGACTGCATGAGTTGCCGGCTGCAGTTCAACCACGCACTGCCGTATCCCGTCTTCCATCCAATGGAGATTCTGGCCAGGGCCTATCGTCATGCAGAGGATGAAAGAATCACTATTTAATTGACTACGTATGAAGGGTGGTTCCCATTAGACATTTAGCCCAAACATTGAAAGCCCTTTCCGACCCGATCCGCCTGCGCATCATTTTGCTGCTGCAAGCCGAAGGAGAACTCTGCGTCTGCGACCTCATGGCGGTTTTGGGGTTACCGCAGTCCACGGTGTCGCGCCATCTGGCCTACCTTAAGCGGAGCTGCTGGGTTGACATTCGCCGTGAGGGGGTCTGGAAGTATTACACCCTCAGCCGGGAAAGCTGCACAATCTGCAACGAGTTGCTCCATACTCTCAAACTGCATGCAGGCAATCTTCCCGAGTCTGCCTCCGACCGTGCCGCCCTTGCCGCCGTCCTGAAAAACAAGCCGTCAGGATGTCTTTAATTTTGTTTGGGTAAGTACCGCACGAACAAATCAGTTGCAGTACTGGAGTATTTTATTTAATAATGCGGAATAATTAATTTACTACCCATCATCGGGGGAAAACGTATGTCACAACAGAATTTTTCACTTTCGTCCACACGAGCAGGTAGAAAAACCGGGATTGCCACCAAGATTCTTCTGGCGGCATCCCTTGCCCTGGTGACAGGTCTGCTCATCGTTGGTGGAGCGGCACTCTACCTGGAAAAACAGGCTCTTGTAGGTCTGCAGCGAGACAACAGCCTGACTTTTGTCGATGCCATGGGTGACGACATCAAAAACGCCATGATGGCTGATGACATGAAAAAAATAGATGCGTACAAAAAGGATGTGATTGAAAAGAAGCGGGCTGTTGCTTTCTCCATCTATAACGAAAAAGGTGGGGAGCGCGGCAGCGGCATACAGGGCAACGCCCTTGTCGCCGAGGTATTACGCAGTGGCAAACCGGCAAGCTCCGAGGAGATACAGAACGGCACTCATATACTGAACACCATATTACCACTCCCCAACGAAGAACGGTGCCAAAGCTGCCATGACAAGGAAACAAAAATGCTGGGAGCACTCAAACTGAGCACCAGTATCGAGCAGGGATATGATGCCAGCAGAAAGGCAACCCTTCTGCTTCTTATCGCAGGAGCGGTAGCCGTTACGGCCAGCTTTATCTGCCTGATGATCGTTCTGAGGCTGACCATTACGCAAAAACTTAATGACTTTGTTGACAAAGTTACCGATCTTGCCAGAGGCGAAGGAGATCTCACCAGACTGATCAACGTAACATCCAATGATGAATTCGGCCAGTTGGCCGACGAGATCAATTCGCTCGTGGAAAAAATCAGAAGGATTATCTGCCAGATCGCACAAACCAGTGAGCACGTTTCTTCCTCAGCGGTGCAACTCCAGTCCAATTCCGTTCAGATGGCAGCCGGCGCCGAGGAAGTGGCGGCTCAGGCCGCAAGTGTTGCCACGGCAGGTGAAGAAATGTCCGCCACATCCGGCGATATTGCCCAGAACTGTCAGATGGCATCCGAAGGTTCCCAACTGGCAAGTGCCGCCGCAGTTTCCGGATCGCGAGTGGTGGAAGAGTCTATTGCGGTCATGAGCAGTATTGCCGAACGGGTGAAAAGCTCCGCCAAGGCTGTTGAAAGCCTTGGCAGCCGATCCGACCAGATCGGGGATATTGTCAGCACCATCGAAGATATCGCCGACCAGACCAATCTTTTGGCGCTGAATGCGGCCATTGAGGCGGCCAGAGCCGGTGAACAGGGGAGAGGTTTTGCCGTTGTTGCCGACGAGGTCCGGGCACTGGCCGAGCGTACTACTCGCGCAACCCGTGAGATTGGCGAGATGATCAAGGCCATCCAGCAGGAAACGAAAAACGCCGTAATCGCAATGGAAGAAGGGGTCACCGAAGTTGCCAGAGGGAGCGAGAAAGCTGATGAGTCGGGCAAGGCGCTCGAACAGATTCTCCAGCAGATCAACGACGTCAACACCCAGATTCATCAGGTTGCCACCGCCGCCGAAGAGCAGACTGCAACAACCTCCGAGATCAGCCACAACATGCAGCAAATTACCGAGGTTGTCGCCAAGACCTCGCGGGGAGCACGGGAGTCTGCTTCCGCCGCCAACCAACTCTCCACGCTTGCCGAAGATCTGCAGCGAATTGTGAGTCAGTTCAAAGTTTCATAGGTACCGCCCCCACCGGATTCAGGCCGACAATGCCGGAGCGCTCCACGACTCCGGCATTTTTTTGCTCTTTCGCCACGAATTGCCATACCCACCCCTCTTCCAATTTCCTTAACCCGTACATTCCAAAAGATTTCTCCTGGTTGTCCGCCTCCGGCACGTCACTGCGTTTCCGTTCTTGACGGAACCGCATGTCGCGATACACTTTCAGTACCACGCATTTTATTTTGCCGGCAGCGGAGGTTCTCCGGAGATGAAAGAGGTTGGCTCCATCGTGGAGGCGCACGGTCCGGTAGTGCATATTCAGTGCGATGTACTTCCCCCGCTTCAGCAGGCGCTGACGACCGAACAGGGAGAATCGGGCTGTACTTTCGAGGTATACCAGCATCTTGACCGGCACCATCTCCGCGCCATTGCCCTGCGGCATACCGCGGGACTCCGGCGGGGAATGCCGGTCTACGATACCGGCGGACCGCTTCGGGTACCGGTATCACCCGAATGCCTCGGTCGGTTATTAAACGTTTTCGGTATACCGCTGGATGGCGGTCCCCGCCTGGAGACGGATGAGTTCCGCAACATCCATTCCTGTCCGGCGCCTCTTCACGAAACTGTTTCAGCCAGCGGCATCCTTGAAACCGGCATCAAGGTCATCGATCTCCTCTGTCCCTTCGTCCGGGGAGGAAAAACCGGACTTTTCGGAGGCGCCGGAGTCGGCAAGACGGTTCTCATCATGGAGTTCATGCATGCCATTGTTGCCCTTCACCAGGGTGTTTCGGTCTTTGCCGGAGTGGGGGAACGAATCCGGGAAGGACACGAACTCTGGCATGAAATGCGTGCGGCCGGGGTAATGCCCCGGACACTCATGGTGCTCGGCCAGATGGACGAATCGCCCGGAGTCAGGTTTCGGGCCGGACTTTCCGCCCTGACCTACGCCGAGTATCTGCGCGATACACTCGGAAAGGAGGTCTTGTTCCTGATGGACAACGTCTTTCGCTTTGTTCAGGCAGGGAGTGAAATTTCCGGACTGCTCGGGCGCATTCCGGCAACGGTCGGCTATCAACCAACCTTGATGAGCGAGGTGGCGGAACTTGAGGACCGCATAATTTCCACCAGCCATGGTTCCATCACCTCGGTGCAAGCGGTCTATGTACCGGCCGACGACATGACCGACCCGGCTGTCAACGCCATCCTCGGACATCTGGATTCACAGGTAGTACTCTCCCGGAGCCAGGCGGGAAAAGGTATCTACCCGGCTGTCGATCCACTCCTCTCCACCAGCCTTCGGGACCGCAGAATCATCGGCGACCGGCATTATGACACGGCGGAAGAGGTGCGAAAACATCTGGCCCGTTACCGGGAACTGGAAGATGTCATCACCATGCTCGGCATTCAGGAATTATCAGAAGTGGACCAAAAAATTGTTCTGCGCGCCCGCAGGCTCCAGCGCTACCTGACGCAACCATTTCACGTTACTGCCGAACATAGCGGCATCAAGGGCGTCACCGTACCACTCGCGGAAACTTTGACGGACTGCGAAGGATTCCTGGGCGGAAAATTCGATGAGCTTCCCGAAGATGCATGCTACATGCGCGGCGGAATGAAAGAGGTGACGACATGAGCGGATTTACCCTGCATCTTCAGGATGCCATGCACTCCGAACGCTTTGACGACGTCACATCCTTTGTGGGAGAGGACTCGTCCGGCAGCTTCGGCATCCTTCCCGGGCATGATCGGATTTTAACTGTTCTCGGCTTCGGGCTGGCCCGTTTCCGCCATCTTGACACGACCTGGCAGTTCATCGCCCTCCCCGGCGGCGTGCTCTCGTTTGTCGACAACGAGCTTGTTATCAGCACACGCCGCTACGTCAGAGATGCCGACCACCGAAAAATAGGAGAGACGCTGGCGCATGAGTTACGACGTGAAGAAGAGGATCTTGGAGCTATCAAGGCAAGTCTGCGGCAACTTGAACAAGAGATGCTCAAAAGTCTCTGGAACCTGAAACGGAACCGGTGAGGAACCGATGAATAACAACAATAAACTGAAGGAGCGCGTGGACAACCAGTCGAGGCAGATGGATAAAGCCGAGCGAGAACGGCCGACGGTCATCGGCCAATTAGCTTTTCTCGGCACTCTGGGGCTTCTCATGGTCCTGCCGGCGGTTGGCGGCGCCTATCTGGGACGCTGGCTCGACGGGATGATGCAAGGATATTCGATACGCTGGACGATTTCTATGCTTTTTCTCGGCTTCGTCATCGGTACGACAAACGTGTATCTGTTCATGAGGAGATAACCAATGGAAACCGCATCCCATATCGCCCTGCACCTTGGTTCCCTCGTAATAACCCGTACCGTGGTGACCACCTGGGGAATTATGATCCTCATGGCAGTGGCGTCGTGGTTGATCGGACGACGGCTTGGCCCCGATCCGGGTATGCTGCAAACAGCGGCCGAGGGAGTGGTGACGGCCATTGCCGACGCGATTAGCGCGGTAATCCCTGATCAGTGGCGCCGGGTATTCCCTTTTGTCGCCACCATATGGATCTATATCGGCCTTGCCAATCTGAGCAGTCTTGTCCCGGGAGTTCATGCCCCGACCGGCGACCTGTCGGCAACTGCGGCCCTGGCGGTCGTGACCTTTCTGTCGGTTCACTGGTTCGGCATCAGGATCGCAGGGATGCGGAAGTACTTCCGCCACTACCTCACCCCAAGCCCGATCCTGCTCCCCTTTCATCTGATCGGCGAACTGACCCGCACCCTGGCCCTGGCAATCCGCCTCTTCGGCAACATGATGAGCCTGGAGATGGCGGCCATGCTGGTGCTGCTGGTCGCCGGGCTGCTGGCGCCGGTACCGATCCTGATGCTTCATATCGTCGAGGCCCTGGTGCAGGCATACATCTTCGGCATGCTGGCGCTTGTTTACATCGCGGGAGGGATCCATTTCACCGGTTCCGACCGTAATCACGGCACATAATCGAGTAAATGCTCAGCGATACAGGGCCATAACAGCTGTAGTACGCTCATCAAGCCGCATAAAAAAAGGAGCCACCAATGACCTCGGTAACTTTGATAGTTCTCGCCTCAACCGTTGGAGCGCTGCTGGCTATCGCCATCGGCATCATATCCCCGGCTAAAGCCATGGGGAATGCCATCAGCACCGCTCTTGAATCGCTGGCCCGCCAGCCCGAGGCGGAAAAAGCGATCTCTCGCACCCTCTTCATCGGCCTTGCCATGATCGAATCCCTGGCCATCTATTGCCTGGTAATCGTGCTGATCGTTTTGTTCCGGAATCCGCTCCTGGAGTATCTTCTCAAATAGGGAACGCATGGATCGTGCAAAGGATCAACCATGGAACTGGATTGGACAACTTTTTTTCTGGAGAGCATCAACTTTCTGATCCTTGTCTGGATCATGAACCGCCTCCTGTACCGGCCGGTTATGGACGCCATCACCGCCAGACAGGAATGCCAGATTCAAAAGGCAGCCGAGGCGGAACGTCTGCAAAATGAGGCCGCAGACCTTGAAATCCGTTACCGGTTACGGCTGACGGAATGGGAAAAAGAAAAACAGGATTTACGTACAATAATGCTCGCTGAACTAAGCGCCGAGCGGACCCGTCTCGAAGCAGCCCTTCACGTATCTCTGGAACAGGAGCAGGCAAAGGCGGCTGCGATCCGTGAGCGGGAAATGCACGACAAGCTCCGGGAGATGGAACAGACCGCCCTGGCTCAGGGGGGACGTTTCGTAACACGGATTCTGAAAGAGACCGCTACCCCCCAGCTGGAAGAGCGGCTTCTGGAACTTTTTTTCAGCGGCCTGCCCATGCTCCCCCCGGAGCAAATCCGGCGCATTGCCGATGCATTACGTGAACCGGAAGGTGTCGTTCGGGTAGCGACCGCATATGCCTGCCCCGAAACGCACCGCATCAGAATTCACCAGCAGCTGACGGATCTCTGCAAGTATCACGGGAATATAGAATTTATCGAAGAGCCATCTCTCATGGCCGGCATACTGCTGCGCGTTGGCCCATGGATACTTGACATCACGTTGCGCGGCGAGCTCACTTTTTTTACGGAGGGGGCACATCATGACGACAGCCCCGTGTAACGCGTCCTCGCTGCTGGAGAAACAGGCGCGCCGGCTCGATGGTTATCGACCCGTGATCCGGATACGCGAACGGGGCAGCGTCGTCTCCATCGGCGACGGCATCGCCTGGGTAAAAGACCTTCCCTCGGCAGCGCTGGAAAGCATTGTCAGTTTCAACGATGGAAGCCGGGCCCTCATATTTCAACTTGCCAGGGATCTGGTCGGCACCGTGCTTCTTCATCAAAGCGACAAGCTGAGTTCCGGAACTGAGGCCTTTCTCTTCGGAAAACAGCTGATGATTCCGACCGGAGACCCGCTGCTTGGCCGTGTGCTTGATCCTCTCGGCACACCGCTCGACGGACTTCCCCCCCCTGATACGCAGTTACGGCGCCCTGTATTCACCTCATCGCCACCTATTACCGAGCGTGACTTTGTCACCCGCCCTCTTTACACCGGCACTACGATTGTCGACACCATGATACCCATCGGTAGAGGACAACGGCAATTGATTATCGGGGGGAGCAGTACCGGCAAGAGCTCCCTCGCCGTTGACGCCGTGATCAGCCAGAGAAAGACGGGAGTCCGCTGCATCTACGTCATTATCGGGCAAAAGAGATCAAAGGTCGTATCGATCATTGAATCTCTTCGAAGCGCCGATGCACTCGCCTACAGCACGGTCATTGTCGCCGAGGCGGGGAGTCTGCCCGGCATGAAATACCTTGCCCCCTTTGCCGGATGCGCGGTAGCAGAGGAATGGATGCATCGCGGCATGGATACGCTTATCGTCTACGATGACCTTACCCTTCATGCCCGGACCTACCGGGAGCTTTCATTGTTGCTGCGGCGCCCTCCGGGGCGGGAGGCATACCCGGGGGATATTTTTTTCCTGCACGCACGACTGCTGGAGCGGTCCACCTCCCTTGCCGCGGCCAGTGGCGGCGGCAGCATGACCGCTCTGCCGATTATCGAGATCCAGCAGGGAGAGATATCCTCCTATATCCCCACTAACCTGATATCCATTACCGACGGCCAGATATATCTGGACCAGGACCTCTTCTCAGCAGGATTCCTCCCCGCCGTCGATGTCACCCGTTCCGTCTCCCGAATCGGCGGCAAGGCGCAACATGAGCGGATCAAGCGTGCTGCCGGCCGGATGAAGCTCGACTACCTGCAGTTCCTGGAGCTGGAGCTGTTCACCCGCTTCGGTTCCCGGCTGGAGGCATCAATGGAGGCAAAAATTCAACGGGGACGGTTGTTGCGTGAAATTCTCCGCCAGGAACGCATGGCGCCTCAGTCGGCCGAGTTCCAGGCGGCATGGCTCACCGCCTTCAACGAAGGCTATCTGGACAATTTGCGGCCGGCAGAGATTATTGCCCGGCTCCGGCTTCTTGAAACGGTGGCAACGTCCGGGAGCATCTCACTTGACGATGATCAAAACATGTGGCGGGATGCGGTCTCCGTCCTGCTTGGAAAGGAGAATGCCAATGGGGAAGCGAAGTGATATCGAGCGGCGTCTCCACACCTTGACGGACATCAACGCCATTTTGCGCGTCATGCGGACTCTGGCAATTATGGAGATGGCAAAGCTTTCCCGTTTTCTTTCCGCTCAACGCCGGGTGGTAGCGAGTATCGAGGACGCAGCGGCCGATTTCCTCCATTTCTATCCGGAGGTCGTCCCCACAGCTGAAAACAGTGTAACGGTCCGGCTCATGATCGGCTCCGAAAGAGGATTCTGCGGCGACTTTAACGAGACGGTCCTTCGGGCCGGGATAAAACTCCAACCGGACCGGCCATCGACGGATCAGATTATAGTAGCGGTCGGTTCCCGGATATGCAGCAAAATCCGCGCAAAAACAATTTCCCTGGCAGGAGCAAGCACGGTAGAAGAGGTACAGACGGTCATCAGCCGTGTCATTGAAGCGTTGAATAACGTAACGGCTCCGGGTGGAGACAACTCGCTTCGCCTGACCGTACTCTGCCATGATGAGGGGGACGGGGATATGCGACCCCGCACCCTGCATCCGTTCCCTCTCGATCTTGCGCCACGCTCCCACCGTTCGTTTCCGCCAATTCTGAATCTCCCGCCGGTGACTTTTTACTCCGAACTGGCCGGACACTACCTCTTCGCCGCCCTGCATGAAATGTTCTACCAATCACTCATGGCAGAAAATCAGCAGCGCCAGCGTCACATCGACAACGCTGCGCGCCGTATTGACGAAAAAATCGGAGAACTCAATCTAAAGAAAAATATGGTGCGACAGGAAGAAATTATAGAAGAGATAGAAACACTCCTGTTGAGTGCCGAACCGGAATTCCATCACGGCAACGATCTGAACCGGGCACATGAGCATCTACCGGGTGCGGTACGGATGTGAAAAATTCATGGCTGCTCACCTTAGGAAATCAGGGTATACCTGCGCATCAACGCTACCAGATCGGCAAGAATGATCGGCTTGACCAGGTAGTCGGTACAATCCCCCCGCCAGATTGCCTCTTCCATATCCTCTCGCGCGTTCATGGCGGTAGTCATGATAATTACTGCTTTGTGCGTGGAGACTCCCCTATCGGCCTCGGCCTGACGCATACGTTTCAGCGCCTCTTGACCGTTCATTTTGGGCATCTGGATATCAAGACAGACCAACTGATAGGGACGTCCCTCAGCCAGGGCTCGTGAAAACATCTCCACCGCAACTTCTCCATTATCGGCACTGTCGGAGTCCGCATAGTCAGATAGAAAAATTCCCATCATTTCCCGTTCAAATTCCACATCTTCTACGATCAGACACCTCATTAGTATCCCCCTTGTACTCGCGACATCACACGAGTCAATTCAATGCAACGGCAGCATAATGCTGAATTCGGCTCCAGCACCGCTGTTTCTGACAGTGACAGTTCCCTTCATGCTCTTCTCCACGAGGGATTTAACCATGTACAACCCCAACCCCGTCCCTCTTGACGCATCCTTGGTGCTGAAAAAGGGGTCAAACACCAGATCGATGATCTGCGCCGGAATCCCGCCGGCGTTGTCGGACACCCTGATAAGATTCATAGTGTCGTCACCGGTCACGGAGACAGTGATCGCAGGCGCTGCCACTTGACGCTCAAGCAGCGCATCACGAGCGTTATTGAGGAGAGTGAGAATAACCTGCGACAGCTCATTTACATGCCCGCGGATAGTTGATCGAATCCGTATGTCGGTTGTAATGGCAATCGTGTCAACACTACAGGTAAAAAAAGTGACAACTCTTTCGACCGCTTCATCGAGACCATAATAGTGCGGCTCACTTTCAGGGCTGAAGAAGTTACGAAAATCGTCAATGGTCTGGGACATATATTTCAGGATCTCCAGCGATTTTTCGCAGTGGCGATCCATGAACTCATTCGTCAGAGCACCTTTGGCCTGAGTCAGTTGCAGCATCTGGACCGACAAACCGAGCATATTGAGAGGTTGTCGCCACTGATGGGCGATACCGGCCGCCATCTCACCCAAAGCGGCAAAACGGGACTGCTGCATAACTATGCGATCTTTTTCGCGGCTTGCAGCCAGGGCATCGTCGATACGCTGTTCAAGTGAACTGTTCAACAATTCCAGCGCCTTCTGCTGTTGAAGTAACAACTCTTCGGCAGTAGAGCGCGCCGTTATATCGATAACCGTGCCGGCCAAAGAGCGCTGGTCGTTGAAATTGATCGAAGTGGCATATATCTCGACAGTTACGACACGTCCGGACTTATGAAGCGCACGGCTCTGGTAGTGGGAATGTGGAATCTCACCGCTTAGTCGTTGCTGATAATTACTGACCAGCAGGGGGATTTCATCCGGATGGATAACGGAGAGAAAACTGACTGTCCCGACCAACTCCTCAGGCCGGTATCCCAACATGGAAGCCAGCGCAGGGTTGACATATTGAAACAGCTGTTCCTTGTCGATGATGTAAACACCGACCATGGCGTTATCAGTGAGAAGTCGGAAATACGTTTTGTCTATCGGCATGGAAACCTGCGCCAGAGAACATGATAAGTAGTTGTTACTTTATCATTATAGATATCCACGGATAAAAGAAAGGATTATTTTTGTCAAACCTTGCGCGAAACATCCGGATTGATCCTATTGTCGTTTATTTGATTTCAGTCAAACTGTCGCATGATTTACGTGATAGCCTGTCATGGTTCAAGATCAAATCTATCGTACAGTTTTCGGGAGAATACGTGACCATCAGGAACAGATTGACCGGGCTGCCTCGGCGCTGCAAAGCGCCGCTCAGGGGGCCACGTCCACAAATGTCACTGCGTTACGCCATCTGGAGTTTCCTTAGTGGTACTGTGGGTATTCTGGCAATTTGCAAAATAACCGCGTTGGTAGGTCATCCGTTGCTGATCGGCTCGTTCGGCGCTTCTGCGGTCCTTCTCTTTGGCGCTACAGATTCACCGCTAGCCCAGCCGCGCAACCTGGTAGGGGGGCATCTCGTCTCAGCCGGGGTGGCTGTATTGGTTGTCGCATGCCTCGGCTCTACACCATCAGCCATGGCACTTGCGGTGGGACTGGCCATATTTGTAATGAATCTGACACATACAACCCACCCTCCGGGAGGAGCCACCGCCTTGATCGGTGTGCAGGCGGCAGCCGGTCCGGAATTCATACTGTTGCCGGTTCTGGCCGGTGCTCTTATTCTTCTCGTTACAGCAATCTTCACAAATAACGTGGTCTATCACCGCTCGTACCCCAAACATTGGTTATAAGGGACTCGTTTTACAAAAACCTGCGATGGAGTAAAGCCTGCGGACCATCCGTCAAAAACGGTGGCTGACAAATTGCTGATCAACCACAATTAGCTGGAGGAGGGAGAGATTGCCGTTATTCGGAAGTCGGGGGCTTCCGATCATTCGTCGCTTTTCTTTTTGATTTTTCCCGCTTCCACATACTCTATCAGGCGATCCACCACCAGCGATTTAGTTGCAACCGGTCGGTTTGAGGGAATAATTGTTGAAAAATCCTTGGTTTCACCCGGCAGGACTGATCGCATAATGACTGCTTTTTCTTTACCCAGAGTTGAACAGTTTTGGTTACCCGCCCCTTCCTGGCAGTCCTTGTACACGATCCGTAACGCAACTGCATTTAAGAGGTATTTTGGAGATTTATTTGTGATGCGACCGGACAATTTGCGCAAACCCGAGTCTTCCATCTCTTTTAGATCAGAAAGAACCACTTCTGAGGGAGTAATATATTTCAACGCTTTTGCTTCATTCACCTTTCCCGAAGCAAAACCAAATATTTTAAGGACCAGAAACAAGCAAAACAGTATAACAGCTATCCGTTTAAAACGTGGTGTGTCTGTAGACATATGTTCTCTGAGCCTCCATTTTACTGACATACGCAAGCTGGTTAAGGAATCTACTTGAAGTCTGTTTCATAGTCAATCTTCCTGAGCACCTCAAACAGCAGTTAATTCACTTATTACGCCATGGTTGTCCGGACATCCGCGTCCCTTACGTGCAGAACGAATATGTATTCCTTCCGCCATTCTTTGATTCATACATAGCGGCATCAGCTTTTTTCATTATTTCTATTACGGTATCTCCATTGATCGGGTATGCGGCAATACCTATACTTGTGGTAATGTTCAATGTATTTTCTTGTATCTGTATGGGTTGATTTATAGCAGACATGATTTTATCCGCTACAACAGCGGCATCCTCTAACTGATTTATTTCTGATAAAACAACAATAAATTCATCTCCACCTTGCCTGGAAACCGTATCAATACTCCGAACACACGTATGAAGCCTTTCTGCTACAACCTTTAGCAGTTCATCTCCTACTTCGTGCCCCAAGGTGTCATTTACCTGCTTGAAATTGTCAAGGTCGAGGAACATCACCGCCATGGAACGTCTAAAGCGTTTCGCCTGTGCAAATGCATGCGTCAGACGGTCACCCAACAACCTCCGGTTGGGAAGGTTCGTGAGAGAGTCATAGTATGCAAGTTGGTTAACTTGTTCTATTGCCGCTAACCGCTGTTTCCAGTTCCTAAAATACAGCCAGGAGGTCAGCAGAGTAAAAAACACGAAACAAACCGTTATTGCGCTCCCCTGCACTACAAGCTTCTGCCACTCTGCTAAATAGTCACCAATTGCAAAACTGACCACGATGTAAAAAGGATATTTGTCTACCTTGCGAAAAGAAATAATACGCTCAACATTTTCCGCACCTGTAACCGTACTGTAACTACCTGAGGTCTTACCGGATTTCACCAACTCTTGAAACTTTTGAGATACATTCTTCTTTCCAATATCTTTCTCGATGCCCTCATATTGAGGGTATCGTGCGACGAGAGCAAGATCTTCCCTCAGCAGAACAACAGAACCGTGACGACCGACATCAAGCATTCCAAAAGTATTACTGAGTCGCTGTAATGTTATCGTTGCGAACGTAATACCGGCGAAGGAATTATCCTGATTAGTAAGTCTTCTTGAAAAGAGGATGTTCCATTTGCCGTTTATGCGACCGAGCACCGGCTTGGAAATATACAAGCTCGCATCTCTATCATGCTGACGTATGAAATAATCACGATCAGAAATAGTTACGATTTTATTGGGATCAACGCCGATGCCATATACGATATTTCCGTATAAATCGGTTGCCCTCAAGCTGTCAAGTTCTGGCAGGCGTGTATGAAAACGGGAAATAAACTCATTAAATTCTCGCCTGTCAATGGCGCCGGAATTTGATTCGTGCCTGACATAGTCGGATAAAGTCAGCAGGGAAAGATCAATTTTCTCAATAACACCTATAAGGTGTCTCTCAAGTATCAGTGACAGATTACGGGTAGAGACAGCAGCCTGTTCTTCATACTGAAGCCTGCTTTGACGCAGTGAAACTAGTAATATGGAAACAAAACAGAAATTCAGAAGCACCACAATCGCTACCAGGCGTTTGATGAGTGATTTTTTAGTGAGGGTCACACCGTTAACGCTGCTATTTGACAATTATTTGTCTCCATACTGCTCCAGTCAGAGAATCCATTTTAGGCGACTGAGATTGTAGGTCGCTTCCTCAACGTATTGGCAAACGTCTCAAGAGTCGAAAGCATAACTCCAAGATTGAAATATTGATACCCTTTTTCGTCGTTTTCTGCAAACTCAGAATTCCGTTTTTTCCGATCCTCGATATATTTAATTGTCTCGCTACTCTGAAAACACAAGGTAGCCATTTCGACCGCTTGATTTTACCTTATACATTGCGCGATCAGCTTTTAAAACCAATTCTTCAAAATCGGTGCCATGCATTATTGAGATAGAAATGCCAATACTGGCGCCTATAGTAACGGTAACATCTCCCTGTATGCTAATTTTTTCACCCAAATCTCGAAGCAGCTTCTCCGCAACCAGATTGACTCTTTCCAAAGAAAAACTCCCGATCGTTGCAACGAGGAACTCATCGCCCCCCAATCTGCCAACAATATCCGATTGACGCAAACATCCGGTCAGTCTCCGAGCGACCTCCACTAAAACCCGGTCTCCGGCGTCATGTCCATAGGTATCGTTAATCGGCTTGAACTTATCAAGATCGATCATGAACAGCGTGATACAGTTTTCATCCGCGTGGGAGTTTGGAAGAGCAATTTTCAGTTTATCTTCCATTGAACGTCGATTGAGCAAATTTGTCAGCGGATCACGTTCCGCCTGAATGGTAATCAGCTGCTCGCGCTTCTTGCGTTCAGTGATATCGTTGATTAACCGGACATGATATCAGGCAGGACAGGCCAATTCGATGCGAGGTATCCCGCTTCTCCCTGCAGAAGCCAGTTGTTGATCTCATACGCTGCTCCAGCGGAGAAGAACTGAATCACCCTGTTCTTGCTGGCTATGGTATTTGCAATAGTGCCGGCCTCTGGCCAAAGGGGGCTACTGTTCCGAAGGGGAGTCATCAGTTCGGAAATATTTTTCAGGTTGCCACCAATAGTTGCCCGGCCATAGCCGAGAGAGAGACGAAGCTGCTCGTCCTCGTATGACACCTTCCCGCCAAAGATTGACGACATTTCTAAATTGTTTATTCCTCCACCTTGTACCAGCTCCAATGATCGATCGGCAACACCACCAAACAGCTTCCCCTGAAGAGTGCCTTCGCCCAGTTTGTAACTATAAGCCACATCAGCGCCATCAAAATTCTGAAACATCAGGGGACCATAAAATTCAACAACCGGGCGTTGCCAAAGGTAGGCAAAACCGACACTACGATAGTCTGACAGCATATACAAATCAAGTCCAAGCCGCCCGGCCCGTACGGCAAGTTCGTCTGTTGGGCGCCAGCGTATAAAGGTCCACTCAAGACTTTCTTCGATAGTCTGTTGAGCCCGTTTTTTCGCAACCATCTGCACTGTCGCATCGAATCTGCCGGTGATATTGTAGTCAACCTGAGCTCCGACCAGAGAGTCGGCAAGAAGAGAATACTTGCTGCCACGAAAGGTGTCCGGTTGCCCAAAATCACGCTGCATGTGAAACGGGCTGTCATCATAGAGAAGTCCTGCTGTTCCAAACGCACTGAATTTGAACGGTTGGTTCAGGGATACAACTTCTTCTGCAGCCTCACTTTTTGCCGGCCCCATAACGAGGTACCAAATCGCAACCTGTACGACAAAAACAATGATTGTTCGTGATGTAATTAATTGTAACCAGCCCATATAATTATTCCACCTTTAAGTGTTAGTCTGACAAAAATGATCATTAGAATCCGCGTATTGGCAACGAATCTTCTCGATATCCGGAAGAATCTTCATAAAGATCTGAAGTAGTCGTGGATCGAAATGCCTGTTCGATTGACGGGCCATTTCTTCTAACGTCTCCTCGACGCTCCAGGGTCGCTTGTATGGACGTTCGTTGGTCAGGGCATCAAATACATCGGTTATTGCCACAATTCGGCTTTCCATTGGTATCCGGAGACCTGAGAGTCCCTGTGGGTAACCGCTGCCATCCCATTTTTCATGATGGGTCAATGCCACGCTACGCGCCATTTTCAGCATCTCCGAAGCATGATCTCCGATAATCTCGGCGCCAATGAACGGATGAGTTTTCATTATCTCCCACTCGGCAGCATCAAGCTTGCCCGGCTTCAGCAACACAGCATCAGGAATTCCGATCTTGCCGATATCGTGCATCGGTGCAGCATTAAGCAGGATATTCGCCTGCGTTTCCGGAACACCGGCCTCAAGGGCAAGCAGACGGGCCATTTCACTCATCCGGATCACATGCATTCCGGTCTCATTATCCCTGAATTCAGCCGCTCGCCCCAGACGTTGTACGATGTCCAGATGGAGCTGATTCAGATCAGCCGTACGCTCACGCACAAGCCGCTCAAGTGCCAGGCTGTTGTTCCGACGTTCCAAGTGCATCAACACCCGTAAGTGAACAATCGAATCGTGACAAGGCTTGTGCAGGTAATCAACTGCTCCAAGCCCCAGACCGTACGCCTCATCCAGAGGTGCAGATAGTGCCGTTACAAAAATTACCGGGATTTCGCGAGTAGTAATATCGGCTTTCAGACGTCGACATACTTCGTAGCCATCCATGTCAGGCATCATAACGTCCAATAGAATCAAATCAACTGGTTGCTGTTGGACTACCTCCAAGGCATCTTCTCCCCCGGTGGCACAGATTACCCGGAAATCGCTCCGCAGTATGCCGGAAAGCACAGCGATATTATCCGGCACGTCATCAACCACCAGAATGGTTTCTTTACGCTTTATGCCCATGATATCCTTACGAGAAGTCATATATTATCTCTAGTTTTCAATGAAATTCGCAATGTTGCAAGCGCTACGGTTGCCGCCTTGAAATCATAGTGGTCGATCAGGCGAACAACCTTCTCCCAATCCACTTGATAACTACCAAAAGCAAAGAATGGTCCCATGTCATATGCCTGAATGACAGCCTCGGAGTCAAACTGGTCCAACAGCTCGGCAAGTATATCCAATTTCGTCAAAAGATCATTTGACAACGGCACTGACGCTTCTGGTCTCAGCGGTTCAGTGATCTTAAATTGGTCAAGAAGTTCAATACCTTTCGTAACTATTCGCAATTCAGATAAAACTCCCGGGAGCAAATCGTCGCAGCGGGCGACGTTACCTGCATCAGCCGCTACATAGAGCTGTGCGGCAGCCTCGCTCAGTTCTAGCGCTCCAAAAGTATGTGCAACCCCCTTCAGTGAATGGGCGCTCCGTATGGCTGTGTCCCAATCGGCTGACGCAAGCGCTGTTCTCATCTGCTCTTCAAAAGAGTGCCCGAGACTTTGGCGAAACTGCATAATGACTCGTAACAGAAGAGCATGATTGCCAGCAACATTAGCCAGTCCCGCATTCAGGTTGATACCGGGAAGTGATGTAAGTTCGACAATCTGCCGCTGGCTGACTTCTGTAAACAACTTTACCTCCGTACTTCCGTTGAGTCTGGAATCATATTTCGGCAAGCATTGTACCATGCAGTCAAAAAGCTGGTTCAGGTTGATCGGCTTAGAAACATGGGCGTTCATTCCAGCTTCCCGGCATTTTGCAATATCATTCTCAAGGACACTGGCAGTCAGTGCTATCACGGGAAGGCACTGAAGTTCAGGAACTTCGCGAATTTTTCGTGTGGCTGTATAACCATCCATCACCGGCATATGACAATCCATCAGGACCAGATCCGGCCGTTTTTGCGTTACCTCTTCCAACGCTTCTTCGCCATTTGTTGCCAACCGCGTGGATAGTCCCACATTAGCGAGCAGTTCCATTATCACTTCCTGATTTACCTCAATATCCTCGACCAGCAAAATATCGAGGTTGCGGAAGCGCCACCATTTCTGCTCGCTCTTAACTCCCGCTTCCGACGTGGAAACATCTTTATTCTTGATTCCAAGACAGTGCATCAGTTCATCTAGCAGCTGTTTTTGGCCCACCGGTTTGGCCAGCAGACCGTCGAAAACCTGATCAAAATCGAGCAGTTTGTTGTTATGACTGTGTGCGGTGACCATAATCATCGGAGGCAACGTCATGTTACGTGACAGGAACAGTTTGCGCAGGCAGCGTATCGTCTCAATCCCATCCCGTTCCGGCATATTCCAATCAAGAAAACAGGCCAGATAACCGGGGGGCATCATCTGTTCAGCCAGAACCAGAGCCTGATCAGAAGAATCTGCAACGTGAATCTTCAGCCCCAATTTACTCAGCATCTTTTCAATAATACTACGGCTGATTTGACCGTCATCCACTACTAATACCGTTCGGCCGACATAGGGATCAAGTCCTCTAGCGGACTTGAAAAAATCCGGTACAGCGGTTTTAAGTTTCACGGTAAAATAGAAGGTGCTTCCTTTGCCAGGTTCGCTTTCTACCCAGACACGTCCTCCCATCAACCCGACTAACTGGTGCACTATGGCAAGGCCAAGACCGGTCCCGCCAAAGCGCCTCGTGGTGGATGCATCGGCTTGTGTAAAAGGCTGGAACAACTGTTCCACCTGATCAGCTGTCATACCGATCCCCTCGTCACTGACCGAGAACTGCAGTTGCATGAACGCATCATCGACATAAATCGTTTTTTCATTCACCACAACCAGCCCATGCGAGGAGAACTTGACCGCATTGCCCACCAGGTTGATCAAAATCTGATTCAACCGCAAGGCATCCCCCACCAGGTACTGTGAAATATCGTCGATATCGAAACATAACTCGACCCCCTGCTTTTCAGCACGCAGTGCAATGATGGCAGAGAGTTGCTCAAAGATCGACTCCAGAGTGAACGGTACCTGCTCCAACTCCACCTTTCCTGATTCAATTTTGGAAAAATCGAGTATTTCATTAATAATATGTAGTAAGTTATCGGCAGCTGCCTTGAGTTTGGTTACATAGTTGCGCTGTTTACTGGTGAGTTCAGTCGCCAAACAGAGCTCGGACATGCCGATTACGGCATTCATCGGAGTGCGGATCTCATGGGAAATGTTTGCCAGAAAGGTGCTCTTGGCAATGTTTGCTTTTTCAGCGTCCTCCCGGGCATGCTCAAGTTCTGCAGTACGTTGCTCTACCATTATTGCGAATCGTAAGGACTCGCTGGACTTTGATGTTTGAAGATCATCATAAGCTGTCTCAACACTGTGAGTCATACGATTTAAAGAATCATAGAGCTGGCCCAGCTCGTCTTCCGAGGTCTTTTGAAAACGGTAGTGGTATGAGCCGGACTCGACCTCATTGAGTCCATTAATGATGGTGACGATGCGGTTGGATAACAGTCGTGCAAGCCAATTGGCAATGGCAATTACCACCAGAATCATCAGTAGGGTGGAGAATGACAGATGCATCCCCATCTTCTTTATCGTAGTAGTAATGGTGGACTGGATTTCATTCTGGTCATTTCTTAAATGACCTTCAAGATGTCTGATCTTATCCGACATTACTCTGGCCGTCTCCAAGGCTGGCCGCTGAAAATCTTCTATGTTGGCGCCAATAGTGATAAAGCCGAAGCCACGGGGGGTCTTGCCGTACTGGCCGGTGTAATAGGGAATCGCTGCAGCGGTAGTCAGCTTCCAGACGCCGCTCCAGAGGATCAGAAATGATCCGGAACCACCATTTTTGGTCAAATCATTCCACCCAACACATTGCGGGGCAAAGTTCAAATAGCGGCAGTCAAGCCCAACATTACCTGCTTCAGTCAACTCCTTAGCCGGTTTTTTATCCCGGCTCTGGCCGTCAAATTCCGGCACTGTCAGCAGGTACTGATCCAACCCCAGGTCGCTGTCCCGCCAACCGGCATATATTGATTCCTCCAGCCACGGGGTAACCCGCTGGCCGGTTCCCGGGTCGAAACCTGGAATTGAGTGATGACGAGGATGGGCAATTGCGCGGTCCTTATGGTCCCACATAAAGGCATAGTTTCCGGTTGAGGCGTCTGAGATGCGAGCGTAGCGTTCCGGTGTGGGTAACAGGTTGTCAGTCATCGACATAATATGGCTGTGGTCCAGCGCCAGAGTAACATAACCTGTAACGGCACCGTCTTGTACAACGGGAGTCGCCCATCGAATAATTCCCTGAAATCGGCGTCCCACAGGGTTTTCGCGGCCTGCATACGCTTCCGATGCCGGGCGGTAGGGGATATTCTTTTTTCGGGCGCTTTCCATTGTATAGGGGCCAATGATTCGAGACCCCACGTAGGGCCCGATCACTTCGGAAACGTATATCTCACCCGGTTTCAGCTTCTTTAGTGCGGGGAAATAGTGTTCCGCCTTTGCCCAGGTATTCTCCGGTCGGCTTACGTTGCGCAGCTCATTCGGCAACAAATTTGTAGCAGAAACCTTAATCTGTTCCTGGCCATCAAGTCCCACAAAGGTTATCTCATGGTAAAGCGGATGGCGTACAGTTGGACGAACCTTTTCAGCTGGGCGATAGTGAAATTCTTTGTCATTTTCTTTGTTTCGGGAGCTACCGGTCACATTCGTTTTATTTGTTCTGAGTGCATCGGCAGGTTCCCACTGCTTACCGTCAGCGGCTAGTTTCCACCTGCCTGGGTCTACTATCATCCGCTGACGTCCTTTGATGAATAGACTGTACTGATCCTGTCCAGGCCTCAGACGAGCTGCCTGCAGCACATCCATATCGCGAGAGTAGAGAAAATCGGCCACTAATCTTGCCGTATCTGTAGTCAGGCGCTCTAGTTCCTCACGGGCCCGATCATTAAGCGCCTTCTCAGCAGCACTGCTGAATCCGGAACGCATCTCACCAACAGCCTGCTTTACCTCCTCTGCTAACCGGCCTGTATGCCTTTCGATCTCACCACCGAGTAATTTAACCCCAATCCAGGCCACGAGGGCTAACAAGATTAGCGGCACTACCTTGATGATCACAAACAACCAGACCAGTTTGGCACGTAGTCCCCATCTGCGTGTAAAATAAATATTCATTAATGACCCGCCATTATCAACTGTCTGACTGCGTTACGCTGCAGATCATCCCTGGGTCAGCATACATGGAGTGGATACGTATGATCTCGGGAACCACACTGAAAAAGCTGGACAATAGACGTGGGTCAAAATGGCGTGCCGATTCATCGTGCATCACGGCAAGCGCCTGATCGATGCTCAACGGATTTTTATAGGGCCGTTTACTACACAGGGCGTCAAAAACATCGACAATGGCGACAATGCGGCTTTCAAGCGGAATCTGTTCACCCACGAGTCCAAAAGGATAGCCACTGCCATCCCATTTCTCGTGGTGGGAGAGTGCCACCGTACGGGCCATCTTCATTAATTCAGAACTATGATCACCGATGATTTCAGCGCCGATAGTAGTATGGGTTTTAATGATCTCAAATTCCTCAGGACTCAACCTGTCCGGCTTGAGAAGCACCGCGTCCGCAATACCGATTTTACCGATATCATGCATCAGCGCGGCATTCTCCAGTAACTCACCCTGTTTCTCAGACAGACCAACCGCCCGTGATAGAAGACGTACCATCGAGCCAATGCGAATCTCATGCATCCCGGTCTCGTAATCGCGGTATTCGGCAGCACGTCCAAGACGACGGATAATCTCGAGGCGTGTGCCCTCAAGATCGGCAGTGCGCTCCCGAACCAGTCTTTCAAGAGCCAGATTATTGTTACGACGTTCGATATGCATCTGCACCCGCAAGCGGACTATTGAATCGTGACAAGGCTTCTGCAAGTAATCAACAGCTCCAAGCTCCAATCCAAACGCCTCTTCACGGGGTTCGGTCAGTGCCGTTACAAAGATCACCGGTATTTCCCGAGTAATTAAATTTGCCTTCAGGCGTCGACAGACCTCATAACCATCCATGTCAGGCATCATCACGTCAAGCAGGATCAGATCCACGGGGCGCTGCTGAACTATCTGCAAGGCATCATCCCCACGTGTAGCACAGATAACCCGATATTCACTGCGGAGCATCCCTGCAAGAACAGTAATATTTTCAGGAACATCGTCGACTACCAAAATAGTGCTGTTACTCTGCTGATCCATTACCGTTTTTCTCCAATGTAAACCGGTACCGTCAGGCACAGGGAATTTTGCAGCGTCTCAACTGCTGTGGCGGCATATTTAAAATCGTAACGTTCAATCGCACGGGCTATAGGCTCCCACGATGCAGAATAAGGGGTCGCAGTAAAACTGGAAGCAATACCAAGCGCCAGTTCGACCGCCTCAGTGTCCTGTAGTACGAGCATCTCCCTAAGTTTCACTAACATCGGCACAACATCCTCCATCATGGCAACATGTGCCTGCCCCGAATACTCTTTGTTTGCCAACAATCCTTCCAAATCAACTAAACCTGTAGTGACAATCTTCAACTGTTCAAGCACGCTCGGGAAAATTTCCTTGCATCGCTCAACATTACAGGCAATAGCGGCAGTGTTAAGTATTTCTGCCGAGTCACCGAGGTCAAGTGCACCCAGCGTGCGCGAAACACCTTTCAATGAATGAGCCAGACGCGTGGCCATTTCCCAATTCCCCGTTGAAAGCGCTTCGGCCATTTGATCTTCAAAATCATGTCCAAGATTGTCTCGGAACAGCTTCAGCACTCTTATATACAAAGGTTTACGGCCTACTACGTTACCTAGGCCGATCACGGTGTTTATACCGGGAAATAGTAGTTCATCAACTTCAGTTTCAGATGTATCAGCAGTAATAGTTCGGGGAGCCACAGAACCTTCATTATTCTCATAACCGGGGACAACACATTGAACCATCCGTTCATAAAGTATATTCATACTGATAGGCTTGGATATATGTGCATTCATTCCGGAAGCGAGACAACGCTCGACATCCTCCAACATAGCGTTGGCGGTTAGGGCGATAATCGGCAGATTTTGCCACTCAGGGTTCTCACGCAGCTTACGGGTGGCCGTAAATCCGTCCATTACCGGCATCTGACAATCCATTAAAATAACGTCTGGGGCCTTTCTTGCCACTTCAGCCAGTGCTTCTTCGCCGTTAACAGTCAACCGTACCGAGAGACCTACCGAGTTCAAAAGCTCCGTAATGATCTCCTGATTGACATCGTTGTCCTCAACTAGCAAGATGTCGAGTGTGCTGAAACGTGCCCAGTGCACTGATTTAAATGAATTACGTCTCTCATGTACCACGTAGTCTATTGTGGCAGCACCGATGCATCGTGCCAGTTCGCTGTAAAGCTGGCGGGTCGTGACCGGCTTTGAGAGTAACCCTTCAATTTTGTCACGAACCTCACCAAGATCGTCGTGATGACTGTGTGCTGTGACAAGTATCATGGGAGGGGGTATTTCAACTCCGAACGAGTAGAAGGCGGCGCGAAGCCGGAATATAGTTTCGATTCCGTCAGTTTCCGGCATTTTCCAGTCAATAAAGCAGGCAATAATAGTGGTGGCATTGTCTTTATTCAGAAATGCCAGCGACTCTGAAGCTCCACTGGCCGAGTGCGCCGTGAAACCGAGTTGGCTGATCATCACCTCAAGAAGGCCCTGAGCGAGCAGACTGTCATCGACCACCAGAATAGCGCGTTTCTCATACCCCGCAAGATTTGCCTTCATAGACTGGATACCCTGTCTGCGGTCAGCTCCCGCGACGCCAAATCGTGCAGTAAAGTGGAAAATACTGCCCGCTCCAAGTGTGCTATCTACCCATATATGACCATTCATCATAGCGACAAGATGCCTGCAGATTGCCAACCCCAGTCCGGTGCCACCGTAACGGCGAGTGGTTGAAGTGTCTGCCTGGGTAAAAGATTGAAAAAGTCCGGTGACCTGTTCTGCCGACATACCGATACCTTCGTCGCTGACTGCGAAATGGAGCTCAATTTCGTCTTCTTCAATGTATGCCGTCTCAGCAGTGACGACAACATTGCCGCCAGCAGAGAACTTGATTGCATTGGTGACAAGATTGGTCAACACCTGTCCCAGTCGGAGGGCATCGCCCAACAGCAAATGAGTACTGTCGCGAATGTCATAGGCAAGCTCTATGCCTTGATTCTCGGCCCGCAACGCCGTCAGGCTCGACAACTGATCAAATACCGTTTCAAGTACGAACGGAATTTTTTCTATTTGCAGCTTGCCAGCCTCAATTTTGGAAAAATCAAGAATGTCGTTGATAATATGTAAAAGTGAATCTGAAGCAAATTTTATCCTGCTAAGATAATGACGCTGCCGTTCAGTCAACGATGTTGCCAGGCACAGGTCTGACATGCCGATTATCGCATTCATTGGAGTACGGATTTCATGACTCATATTGGCTAGAAAGAGTGACTTCGTCTCGTTGGAATGCTGTGCTTCCTGTCGGGCTTTGTCGAGGTCATCCATCAACGCCCGCATCTTTGTAATATCGCGGGCAATCCCCATCACACCGAGCAATCTGCCTTCTTGGTCACGCACAGCGGTCTTGATAGTTTCAAGCAGTCCCCGATGCCCGTCACACAGGTAGGTAACCCACTCCTCCCGCATAATCGGGACCGAACTTTTCGCTACAGCCTGGTCATCGCTGCGAAACATATCAGACACATCTGTCGGGAAAAAATGGGAATCAGTTTTGCCAAGAATATCGCCTGGCGATACTCCCATTAATTGACCGAAGGCGGGATTACACGAAATGAAAACACCATCAGGGTTTTTCATCCAGACCAGATCAGGAATGGCACTCAGTAACGCTTGAAGCTGGCCCCGCTGGCGTTCAGACCGTTCAAGTTCATCAGTGATGTTTTGAGACAGCTGCAGTACGCGCTGTTCTGCCTGATGTTGTTCTGTGATATCCAGAAAACTCCAGACACGTCCGACAATTTCAGTGCCGATACGTTGGGGGTGGGAAAACCGCGCAAAAACACGGCCATCAGCGAAATGAAGAACATCACGCGAACGTGCATCCGGTTTGGAATAGAGTGCCTTTACCTTGTCCAGAAATTGCTCTGGATCAGCAAGCTGGTTGAGTGCGTACGACATCACTGCATGGTCGTCACCAGCGGAAATGAGTTCATCAGGGATACGCCACATGGTTGCAAAGCGCTTGTTGGACTTGGTTATCTGACCTGCGTTACTCACAACAAGGATACCGTTATCGGTCGCCTCAAAAGTTGCCTTGATGAGCGAGAGTGACTCTTCGGAAGTTGCCTTAGCTTCCTCCAACGCTACGGTTCGTTGATGAACAAGCTCTTCCAGATTGTTTCGATGAGCGAGTAACTCTGCTTCCATTGACTTAATGGAAGAAACATCCGTTCCTACTCCGATCAGCATAACCTGACCGTCAAGTGTCGTCCGCTGACCGGTCATCAGGTACGGACGGTAACTGCCGTCAAAAATCCGCACGCAGGTTTCGATTGAAGAATAACCTTCAGTAAATACCTTTGCTATACTTGCGATAACAATGGCCCGGTTTTCATCGGCAAACAGATCCGCCAGATGTAGATGATTGATCTCTTCAGTTGTTAAACCGGTAACAATTTCAAAATTCCGATTCCATCGCACGAAGCTGCCATTGGCATTAATGGCATAAAAAGTACCTGGCAGACTGTTCGTAAGCACATCGAGAAAGTCCTGCTCAGATTTAAGACGTGTAATCAACTGATCACGATCCGCCAACATGCGGTTTCGCTCACTTATGTCCCGAAGCGCGGTGATTCGTAATGTACGACCATCCGAACTGACGTTCTGGCCATGTGCCTCAACTTCTATATATCGGCCATCCCTGCAAATCATGGCGTGTTCAACATGGCTTTCTGCTCCATGCCGGATGTTGTCTAGCACTTTTTGGCAATCATCTGGTGGCAGCAATTCTTCTACCATCTTACCCATAAGTTCATCGCGACCGTATCCAAGCATGTTGAGCAATTGCTCGTTTGCGTCGACAAACCTCCCTTCACTGGTTATAGCAATGCCTTCGAAGGTTGCTGAGGCAAGCATACGGAAGCGGGACTCGCTTAATTTCAAGGCGTCTTCAGCGACTTTACGCTCATCAAGTGCTGCTTCTGCCAAATTGTTCGCCAGCTCAAGGTTGTTGATCAATTCACCCTGCTCCAAGCCAAGTCGAATGGAAACAGTAAGCGTTTCATGCAGATAGTTGCCACTAACAAGTAGCGCAGCAATAAAAGCAATAGTCATTAATCCAAAGGATAAATAAAGGGGAGAATGTGCCTGAAGCAAAACGATCACGGTCATTGGAATACTGACCAGCAGGGTAAAGGTGCGGAACACTACCGGAACTGGCGCCAAAACAGGAATGGCGCCAGCTATCGTACCGGAAACTACCAGTCCTGTCAGCAACATTGAGCCATCCGGGGCATTCCTCATGAACAGTACAATTCCTGATGCCCACGCGAGCGCACCGAAAACAGTGCCGGTAAGATAAAAATTTTGCCACATTTTGGTAGCTTCTATATCCGGTTTGGTTCGGTTGAAACGACGAGCGAGGAGATAACGAGAGCCTGCTATTACCGCGAATATACTCCACCAGATAATTCCAAGCGTGGCGGAGGCATGCATTTTTACATTTGCATAGGTAAGCAACGATGCGTTGAACACGTTGACTAACTGGGCGAGGCCGACACTTCGAAACAACAGTTCTGTTTTCTTACGTTCAAGTTGCGCTTCAATGTGCGATGTCTGAAAACTCTGATTGGTCATTTTCATCGCCCTCTGGGAGAACAATAACATTTGATAGTTATGGTTGTATTTTCGTGCATATTCTCAATTCATTATTCTTTCAGTTTTTGACTATGTATAGTTTCAAGCTGTTCTCTAATGATGCAGGCGCTATGAATAACTTTCCGCTTCAGGTTACTGTTCCAGTTTTGAAGTTCCAGACGTGCCCGACGCAGTTCCACATGGGTTTTAATTCTGGCATAAGCAATAGTGGGATTTATCGGTTTGGTGAGATAATCTACCCCTCCTACTTCGAACCCCCTCTCTTCGTCGGAGACTTCGTTCAAGGCAGTAACAAATATTACCGGGATGTCATTCGTTGTTTCATTCCGCTTAAGACGGAGGCAGATCTTTATCCATTTTTCCCCCTGATTTGCTTGGTGGTCGGAATTACCAGATTGACTGTCCCGGGAGCATCAGGAAGTAACGGAAACTCGCCAGCATGCTTTAACCATACCTGCATGATCATTAGTACATTGCTATTCTGTAATGTACGTAACGGTCATTGTCTGATTGTGCAATTTACTACTGGTTGCAGGCCCCAGTGGGCAGATTTCGCCATAAGAATAGAATCCGGTCAATGTGGTTTTGTCGCTTAGCAATGAAGATACCGCTTCAATTTCATCATTGACTCTATCTAACATTACAAGCTTGCGGCCAACACAGGATATCAGTATTGCCAATCCCCCCTTGGAAGAATCAAACATCTGAGAAACTTTCCGGGCGGCGGTCAACGCGCCATGTACGAGTGAGTCAGTCGTCGCATGCATCATCTTCAGATACCCATTCTGTTCTATTTCGCCGGCGAGGATAAGGCCGCCCTTCTTTTCGCTTATTCCGAGTATGGAACGGATAAGAGTGACCGTAGCACGGTCTTCGTCCATGATGGCAAACGGGAACAGTAAACCGGAGGCGGGGAGATTGTTGGCATAGTCACCAAGGAAGCGCTTATAAAGTGGTAATGCAGGCTCGCCGTCAAGTTCAAACAATACATTACCTTGACAGCGCGTGACTTTTCGAGCCGGCCCGAATGGTTCCCAACCGCCGAACGAGCCATGATGGAACTGTAATCGGTTGCCCAGCAGACCAATAACGACGATGTTCCTGTCAGAAACACCTTGAGACCCTATGGTCCAAGTCTTGGTGAAAGCACCATTATCCCCGGCCAGTCCTCCTGTTATCGGGATCGCACTGCCTAGCTTTTCCGTCAAACCTTCAATCAGGGCGCTGCCATTAATATTAAGTCCCTGTCCAAAAATCATCACCGCTTTTAAGTCCGGATCGAAAAGGCCTTCGGCGAGACGTCGACCGGCTTCTCGTGAGTCTGCCATATCGGCAAGCGGTGTCGACATGGTAACTACCGATGTATGATCAAAACGGATGGCAGTGACAACACAATTATTTTGAAGGACTCCGCCATCACAAATTTCACCGGCAGTAGAGCAGCCAACCACACAGGATTCAGGAAAACACTCTGAAAATATCAGGCCGAAATCGCTCTGCTCAAAAAAAACCGGAGCGGCAAAGACCAGTACCAGATTTGGTTTTGACCCGGTAAGTCGGGACAATTCAGCACGTATATTCGTTGCTCCTTGAATAACGGTTTGAAGAGTTTGCATAGACACCTCTTGGTGAATTTTCCTACAAACAAGTACTTCTCATGGCACTATTACAAAACGGGTTCTTCCGCAGAATCTGTGGGTAAATGTCAGGTCTTGGAGGTCTGATCAGCTACCCTGTTGTTGAAAATAGAGCATCCCGTCTTCGAGTCTGTCATTATGGTTTTCCGCCAAGAAATCCAAGACAGCCAAGGAGAACGGGATGCTGCTCAAGTCTATCCTGAATCGGATTCAATTGCATCATGGTTTTGTGTATGGCGCTGTCCGTCTGGTTGAAAAGGCAACGCGCTTGCTCCTTGAAATCGAAATCCGGCCTCGGAAAGGATGTCGTCCTGTTTGTTCAGGTTGCGGCGCATCTGGTCCCGGCTACGATACTCTGCCGGTTCGGCGCTTCGAGTTTGTTCCATTATGGGGCATCGCTGTATTCTTCTTGTATGCCATGCGTCGCGTCGATTGCCCTCGTTGCGGCGTTAAGGTGGAGCGAGTCCCCTGGGCTGAAGGCAAGAATCATCTGACCACTACCTACGCCTGGTTTCTTGCCAGATGGGCAAAGCGCCTTTCCTGGAAAGAGGTTGCCGATGCGTTCCAGACCAAATGGGACAATGTCTTTCGCTCCGTAAAGATGGCTGTTGCCTGGGGCCTGGCCAACCGGAATCTGGACAATATAACTGCAATCGGCATCGACGAAATCTGTTGGAGAAAGAAAGGCTCTAAGTTTCTGACGCTGGTTTACCAGATAGACAACGGCTGCAAGCGGCTCCTCTGGATTGGTAAAGATCGCACGAAGAAAACCTTGGTGAGCTTCTTCGATGAGTTTGCCCCTGATCGTTCGTCGTTGTTGCGCTTCATCTGCACGGACATGTGGAAGCCCTACTTGCAGGTGGTGGCCGAGAAAGCAAGCCAAGCCATCAATATCTTGGATCGTTTCCACATCATGAGCCATATGAACAAGGCCATTGACAAAGTTCGGGCAACTGAATTCAAGGCACTCAAAACCAAGGGAAAGCAAGCAATACTCACTGGCAGTCGATGGTGCCTGCTCAAGCGACCTGAAAACTGTAATGAAAAGCAAGCCGTCAAACTTAAGGAGCTGGTCGCCATTAACTTGAAAACCGTTCGGGCCTACCTCCTCAAGGAGGATTTCCAACAGTTCTGGAATTACAAAAGAGCCGGCTGGGCAGCTAAATTTCTCGATCAATGGTGCAAACGAACCATGCGCTCACGCATCGATCCGATGAAGAAAATTGCCAAAATGCTACGTGCGCACCGTGGTCTGATTCTCAACTGGTTTCGAGCAAAAGAGCTGATAGCCCTAGGTGCCGTGGAAGGCCTCAACAACAAAGCCAAAGTGACTACGAAAAAAGCCTACGGTTTCAAAAGCTATGAAGTGATAAAACTGGCTTTATATCATACACTTGGAAAACTACCCGAACCGGTAGTTACCCACAGATTCTGCGGATGAATCACAAAACGTAGCAACTCGCTCCATTTTATCATGTTTATTGGGTGAAGATTCTTACGAATTCTTGCAACAAGGCAGGAGGGGGTTAGTGGAAATGAAGACGTATTAGTCAAATTCGGCATGGGAGTGCAAATACCACATTGTCTGGATTCCCAAATACCGGCGAAAAGGACTTTACAGGAATTTGCGCAGGCACCAGCATAGTCAGGTGAACAGCGGTTTCCCGTTAGCTTTTAGTGTAATGTTTATAGTTTGAACTGCCGCACCAGTCTCTGTAATTGATCGGCGCTCCCGCTTAACTCTGCAGCCGCTACAGCCGATTCCTGCGCTCCGTTGGAAGTCTGCAGGGCTGCATCGGTTATCTGTTGGATATTGCCGGAAATTTCATTAGTTGTGGCCGTTTGCTCTTCGGCTGCAGTAGCAACCTGATTTATCTGCATCGCAACGTCATTTACCTGTTCCAGGATTTCCTGAAGTGCGCACCCTGATTTCTGAGCTTCTTCGGTGCCGGTTTCCACTTGACTAACACCCTGCTCCATTGCTGCTACTGCAGCTTTTGTCTCGTTTTGAATCGCCTTGATCATTTCGCCTATCTCACGAGTGGCACGTGTCGTGCGCTCGGCAAGTGCCCGAACTTCGTCGGCGACAACCGCAAAACCTCGCCCCTGCTCACCAGCTCGAGCAGCCTCTATTGCAGCGTTGAGTGCCAGAAGATTTGTTTGATCGGCAATGTCTTCGATCGTACCAATGATATTACCAATCTGGTCACTTCTCGCTCCCAGGCTTTCTACCGTTTTGGCTGTTTCCTGGACTCGGTTAGCGATCTGTCCCATAACAGCTACGGTTCTTTCCACAACCTCAACGCCGTTTTGTGCGGATTGGGAAGCTCTTTGAGCGCCTTCTGCTGCCATCTGACAGTTATGAGCCATATCTCCCGAGGTTACTGACATCTCTTCGCCCGCAGTGGCAACGGTTCCTGCCTGGGCAGCAACCTCTTCGGCACCTGAAGCAATTTGATCGGCTGTGGAGTGTAGTTGGTTTGCGGAAGCACTCACTTGCATAGAGGTGCTGACTATCTGTCCGATAATGTTTCTGAAGTTTTCGTTCATGCTTTTCATAGACGTCATAAGCTGACCAATTTCATCTTTAGAAGTTATTTCCAGACGAGTAGTCAAATCTCCGGCTGAGATAGATGAAGCAACCGTTACAAGTTTACCTAATGGCGAAGTAATTGATCGCGTAATGAGTTTTGATAGCAACATGGCAACTGCTGCAGCTGATACAGTCAATATCAAAATTAATACGTGTATTTTTCTTTCGGTATCGTGAGCAGCTCTAACCTTCTCTTCCATTTCTTTACGCATCAGCTTTGAAAAATCAACTACCAGAGTTTCGGTCTGATGAGTTGCATCCTTGTACTGGCCAATTGCTTTGTTGGCATCTTGAGTCGCAGAAATTTCTCCCGTTTTTATCTGCTCACATACCTTGTGGAATCCTGCTACATAGTTATTACTCTGCTTCCTGATAGTGGCGAGAGTCTCTTTTCCATGATCGGTGTCAACTAATTTAGCCATGGCATCTATCTGTTCATTGAAATGGGCAAGTGAGGAATCCCATTTTTTTCGGTACTCTTCAACTTTCTCAGCATCAGATATGTTAATAAAAGCGTCTTTTTCAAAGCGACGTAATATATTGATTTCAGCCCGATTACTCTGAGATAACTCCATAAGTACCGCACGCGAATTTGCTATATCATCGGTATTCAGCATCAGTTTCCCGATACTGAAATAGCTGCAGATACCGATACCAATAATGAAGAGCTGAAGGGATGTAAATCCGAGAAAAAGGCGGGTACCGATTTTAAAATTTGAGAACATGTTTGTTTCCTCCAAAAAATGACGGATAATTAGTTGTCTGAGAATTTCTGCTTAATTGCACTCAGCTCGGGAACAACCGAGAAAAAGGCATCGACAACCTTTTGTTCAGATAAGCGCGCTCTCGAACAAGGCGCTCCAGAGTACAGTTTTGGCCATAAAGTGCAAGATGCGTTTTTACGCGCGCACGTACGATCATTTGTCGGATCGGCTTTGTGATAAAATCCACAGCGCCGCATGCTAACCCCATTGCTTCATCCTTACTCTCATGTAAGGCGGTAACAAAAATTACGGGAATACTACGGGTCAGCGGATTTTCTTTCAGCTACCGGCAGGTTTCATAACCGTCCATCTCCGGGAATGGTATTTTCTCCATTTTCAGACGATATCCCGGTTTGTATCTTTAGGGGATGTAAGAGCGATGCTATTATTGGCTGCCAGTGACAGGAGCGCACCATGCGCTGCAGCGAAATCAAATACCTTAAGATGTTTTCTGATGTGCCCAAGATCTTTTTTTGGTAGTCCTGCCAGTTCTTTCTCATATTGGCCAAGGTGCCGTTCCGCCTCACATTCCCTCCCTACTATATAGTCCTGAAGATCTTCTAAAATCTTAGTGACAAACGGTATGTCAACTGTATTGTCAACAACAGCTGTCCTGCATGGAAGGCATTCGGTTAATTCTTTCACAACTCTCGCCAGTTCAACGGCAAATACTTCCAGAATACTCTTCATCTCCGATTCCTGATCACCCTGGAGCATGGCGGTTTCGAGTCGCAGCGCCAGAACCCCCAACTCCAGTGCGCCCATACTTCCCGCATCTCCCTTTACCGTATGTACAAGACGATATGCCAGTTCCACATCTCCATCGGTCAGGGCGTCTTTTATCAATGTTGCTGAATTCCATTGATTCTCGGCGAACGCACGTAAAATCCATAAATAAAGATCGCCATCCCCATCAAGAAGATCAAGCGCACCAACCACATCAAATCCTGCGATAATAGGGATGAGTGGTTTTTCATTGTTGGTACTTCTGAATGCTTCAATATATGGTGTATCTATTTTACGTTTTCCAAGAAAAGCACCTATGGTTTGCATCATGATCCGGGCATTAATCGGTTTAGTGATATACGCATTCATTCCATCCTGCAGAAATTTTTCCTGATCCTCCAGCATTGCATGAGCTGTCATGGCAATAATAGGTAACGCTGCAAAACGCTTGTCCGATCTGATAAGCCGAGTAGCCTCATTTCCATCCATTATCGGCATTTGGATATCCATCAGTACGGCATCGTAACGTGTACTTCCATTTATTATCATCGACACAGCTTCCCTGCCATTTTCAGCTATATGGACATCTATACCGGTATCTTTCAGGAGCTCGACAACCAGTTGTCGATTGATCGGGTTGTCTTCTACCAGCAGGAGACAGGAACCGGAATAGTCAAAATACCATTCGCTCTCCTGCTCATTTTCTGTACACACACGAGAACACTGTCCCGTATCATTTTCGTGACAGATGCCAAGGCAGACCGTGAAATTGAAAGTACTTCCCATACCCGGAGTGCTCTCGCACCATATTTCACCACCCATCAACTCGACCAGTTGCTTCGATACGGACAGCCCTAATCCTGTACCGCCAAAACGGCGGGTCGTGCTGCCATCAGCCTGTGTGAACGATTGGAAAAGCTTTTCAATCTGTTCAGGCGATATTCCAATGCCGGTGTCTTGAACTGAGAATTTCAGCTGCACGTGATCATTTAGTTCTGACAGCAGAGTGATATCAAACCGCACTTCACCCTGTTCCGTGAATTTGATGGCATTACTCAAAAGGTTCACAATTATCTGGCCAAGACGATGCGGATCTCCAACCAGACAGGAATTGACTTCCTGTTGAATTTTTACCAACAATTTAAGATCTTTATCAGTCGCCTTCTGCTGTACCATGCTGAGCGCGTTGGTAATCATACTGTTCAACTTGAGCGGGATGTGCTCCATGTGTAACTGGCCGGCTTCTATCTTGGAAAAATCGAGGATATCGTTGATAATAGTAAGAAGAGACTCTCCGGCAGTTTGGATTTTTTTAACATAATCAAGTTGGTAGAGCGATAAGTCTGTCTTGAGAGTGAGAGCCGAAAACCCGATAATTGCATTAAGCGGTGTTCGTATTTCATGGCTCATATTAGCGAGAAATTGTGATTTCAAGCGATTGGATGCGTTTGCCGCTTCTTTTGCGGCCATAAGCTCCTCTTCAGCCTGTTTGCGCCAGGTTATATCGAGAATATAACCACTCCAAATGGCAGGTACACCGGGTGCGGCTGGGTTAGGCCGTGAAGAGATCTGCAACCACTTCATACGTTTGGATTTTGTAATGATCCGTACTTCCAGGTAAAAATTTCGCCCTGCCCGGTTGGCGGCAATGTCCTCCTCACGCAGTCGCTCTATATCATCGCTGTGAACCATATTCCAAAACAAGTTCATATCCTGGAGTAGTTCCGTATCGTCCAATTCCAAGACATCGTGACAATTCGGACTCACGTAAAGGAATCTGCTTTTACCGTCAGGATAAAGGATGTAGTCATACAACATCGCCGGCACCGTTGAAACAATCCGATGGTAACGTCTTTCACTTTCCTTAAGTTCCTCGGCTATCTCTCTTTGTTCCGTAACATCTTCCTTGATCGCGACAAAATGAGTGATAACCCCTTGTTCGTTCTTTATTGGAGAAATGGAAGCATGCTCCCAGAATATGTCTCCATTTTTTTTCTTGTTACAAAACTCACCAGTCCAATCTTGCCCGGCACAAATTGTCTCCCACATTTCACGGTAAAACTCTTTTGTCTGTACCCCCGTTTTGAGTATGTTCGGATTATGACTAAGAACTTCTTCCGATGAATATCCAGTAATTTCTGTGAATTTTGGATTGACATATTCGATCAATCCATCACGATCGGTAATTACAATTGCTGTCGGGCTGTGCTCGACCGCGATAAAAAGCTGTTGGAGTTTTTTATTGGTAACAATTGCTTTTGAATGTGCTTCCTGTAAACAAATGTTCTGCGCTGAAACATTCTGCATTAACCGGTTTATACAGCGGAAAGAGCGCACCATGAAAAAGATCATCGTGGTAAGAAGTAAGGTTGCAATCCAACCAAAAGCCCTTACCAACGAAAAAGAGTTGATTTCGTCCGGGAGTTTGACGACAAGTTGCCACTTACCGCCTGGAACGATGACATCCATTTTAGGGGCATCCGTATCAAACAGACGGGGATCGCCATAAAACGGTTCACCGCCGGTACCCTTTCCATCTCGTCCACGCAGAGCAATCTGCCCGGTATGCATAGGGACCAGACGCTCTATCGCCGAGAACAAGCTGTTCACATCAATAACCGTACTGATTAATCCCCAGTATTTACCCTCAAAAAAAACCGGAATGTCGTAAATGAGCCCCACACCCCCCTGGACCAGATTGAGCGGTCCGCGGAGGCGCGGCTTTCCTTCGAGAATTGTTTGTTTAACCGTCTGCCATTGCGTCGGAACATCAGGAAAATAAAGACCAATGGCATTTTCGTTACCGGAAATTGGAACGACTTGTGTCAGCCTGTTGCCGGGGGCCAGTCCGATGTTGCGTATATGCCGCCCGCGTTCGTACAGCAGCTTGAGCATGGAGTCAACTTCCGATTCCCGAATGGCACCATGCCGGGTAATGACATAGGATTCAATACCTTTGGACAGATATGCAGAAGCGGTGAGTTCCGATTCCAGGACCCCGCGGACAGTACCGGCTATTCGAATCGCTTCCTGGCGGCGATCGCTGTTTTTACGCATTTTCTGTTCATGAGATACGAATTCAGTAGCTCCGCCGAAGAACAACAAAATACTGAGTGGAAGCAGTATGATCCAGAACAGGTTGCTAAACTTTGCGGCGCCGCTTTGAAGGGCGTTTGTATCGTGTTTGGTTCTCAAAACGTCTGTTCCTTGGTTGATTTGTCTTTGAAGGGAAGGTTAATGCCAAAGCCTATTGAGAACGAATGTAATACGTCGCGAGCGGCCGCAAAATCAAAATTCTTTAGATGATTTATTATCAACTCGATGTCCTTTACAGGCAGGCTCGCCAACTCAACTATATTTTCATCACAGATATCGCTCTGCTTCTGCATCCCAAGAATTCTCCATAAATGGGGCAAAATGGGCGACTTGACATTACCGCTGTAACGTTCAACTTTGTGTACTGGTGTTAATGCAATGCCCCCTGCTATTCTACACGATTAAGTAGCGACTAATTCTTACGAATTCTTACGATATCAGGGAAAAGGACCGTAGCTGCGAATGGATCGACATGGAAGGTCGTTTTAAGGGATGTTTTGCCGCAAATATACTGTGAAGGTACTTCCTTGCGACGGGACACTGATACAGGAAATCGTTCCGGAATGCAATTCGGCAATATGCCGTGCCAAGTGAAGTCCAAGGCCGAGTCCGCCAACACCGCTTATCGCATTTCCACGGTAATATGGGTCAAAGGCTCTGTCTATTTGCTCGTTAGTCATGCCTGCTCCGCAATCGCTGATATCAATAGACAGTTGCCCTGTACCATGAAGCAGGACCCGAAGTGATATATTTCCACCGTTTGGTGAATATTTCACGGCATTATCCAGCAGGATGCCGATAAGTAACTCTATCAGCATCGGGTCACAAGAAAATATAATTGGAGAATCCGCCATGTCACATATTATCTGGTGCTTTTGTGTTGTCATCTGAACGTGAGAGACCGTAGATCTGATGAGATCGCAGATATCGGCCGATATATAATCAGGCAGTACACCTCCCATTACCAATCGGTCGTGTGTGAGGCACCTGTTTAGTAAGCTGGAGAGACGGCGTGTTGCTGTGCGGATAGCTTCCGTATTGAGCATTACCTGATCTTTGTCTTCGCTGATAAGGGGGATAATCTGGGCGGTGCTGTCAATTATTGCCAATGGAGTTCGCAGCTCATGAGAAACAAGCCGTAAAAATTGCCTTTGATTCGTCACTGTTTGATGTTCCTGGGAAAGAGCTGTTTCAAGAGAGTATTTTTCTTGTCTGGCCCGTACAACCTGATTCAATACGGCTATATTGAAAACTATTATGTGAATAAACGTGCCTGCCAACATAAAATGCGGAGTAAATACGTTGTACGGAACAATACCTATAAGCGCAAGAATATTATAAAATGCCGCCAGTAATAGTGCCCCAAATGCCGACAGGTACAGACCGGTTTCGGAGACGTGCCGGATAAGCTTGATGCAAACAATGATATTGATACATATGGCTAACAATAGTAATTTGAGGATTGGAATCTTAATTTGATCGTAGAAACCGCTTAACGCGAGTGCACTTCCTATACCTGTGCAAAGATAACAAAAGGTTCGGTAGACGGTATCAAATCGCGGTAGTCTGTTGCGGAGGTCAAGCATCTTGGATAACAATACGGCATTAAAAGTCAGCAGCAACAGGTTGTTGATGCGAACTGCGATATTTTGAGGCGCAGTTACATCCATCCAGAACAACTGGTGAGCATAGCCGTAACTGTCCAAAAAATTGTAGGTCAGGGAAAGTACGTACAGTGTGTAATAGAAATAGAGAGAATCCCGCAGGCGAATCCAATACAACAAACTGATTATGATTGTCAGCAAGACAACGCCACAATAAATTCCGTGTGCAACTGCTTCACGTAGAACCATTTTGTTTAGAAAATCAGCCTGCCAGAAAACGGGGTTAATAACAATCGTGCGAGATGAAACTACCTTTACATAATAGGTTTGTGATTGATCTGGCGGTACGTTGATTTTATAGTGGTCTAACCGGTACGAATCTTCTCTCTTTGAAAAGGGTTGGAATGTCCCGCCGGTTCTCACATCAAAGTTATTATTACCCGTCGGCACATAGAGTTGAAGCCGCTCGTTGAAAGCCGGAGCAACTTCCAATATCCAGGCAGATGGTGAGTCGGCAGGGCGCGTAACAACAAATCGAATCCAGACAGCGCCATGCTTTATGAAGCCCGCTGACAGTACCCCTTGTACCGGCAAAAACTTATTTTTGTATTCTGAAGAGACTATATCCTGTATGGATAAGGTCCCCCCTTCATCCTTTAAAACTTCCATGTAACCGATTAAAGGAATACGTCCTTGCGCAGCGGTCAGAAGAAGTGGCTTACAGCATGCGAACTGGGGAGGGATACCGAATACCCATAATAATGATAACAGAGTGATCAGAGCAGATCTCTTTTGAACAATACCCATAATCAGTTTTCGTTTAAAAACGTATAGCCACTGCTGTAACGGGTTTGAATCGGAAGGGGTGACAATGGGTCAGACGCGATAACCTTTGAACGAAGTCGGCTGATCATAACGTCAAGACGTGGATAGAAACTGATCTCGTTTGGAAGTTCGAGGACATCAAGAATCGTCGCTCGGGGGACATCCGTCCCAATATTTAAAAGAAAAAACTTCATCAAGGTACGCTCTTTGGCGTTAAGTCTGATGCTGATTTTTTTTGGGGTAATCAAAGAAGAAGATTCCATATCAAGGTGCCATCCCGACTTGGATGTTTGAGAAAGTCTTCGTCCAATGCTTCTGATTGCTGCAGCGAGCTCCTTAATATCCACGGGTTTAACAAAATAGACATCAGCTCCGCTCTCAAAACCGATTATACGGTCCTCGGTCATGCCACGTGCGGTTACAATGATCAGTCCGGTGTTTGGCCACTTCCGTAACCTTTTGGCAATTTCAATTCCGTCTTCTCCGGGCAGGCCGAGATCCAGAACGATTACATCGACCGAATTTTGCTCCAGGACAGAATCAAGGCCAACGCCATCAGCCACACCTGTCACCTCTAATCCGCAATGCGTCAGCCCGATAATAAGATTTTCCAACAATTTTGGTTCGTCCTCAACGACCAAAACTCTCAGTGAATGTGCTGAACTAGATGTCATGACGAGATATACTCAGATCTCGCGTACGTGTACTGTCAGAAGATTGCTCATGAGATAACACCTCCGGCTAAAGTTTGAATTGCCGTACAAGCCGCTGCAACTCTTCCGCATTGCCGTTAAGATGCGCCGCGGCCATGGCGGATTCCTGAGCGTCATGTGATGTTTGCTGTACAATCCCGGTTATTTGCTGCATGTTGCGGGAAATATCTGTGGTTGTGGCGGTCTGTTCTTCTGCTGCGGTGGCAATCTGGCTGACCTGCATGGCAACGTTGTGTACCTGTTGCAAAATGTCCTGAAGCGCCTCTCCGGACTTTGCCGCCTCAGATGTGCCTGTTTCCACCTGACGCACACCCTGTTCCATGACGGCAACGGCCTCTCCTGTTTCATGCTGGATGGCCTTGATCATTTCACTGATCTCTCTGGTGGCACGGGTAGTGCGTTCCGCCAGAGCACGCACTTCATCGGCAACCACGGCAAAACCACGCCCCTGCTCGCCTGCCCTGGCGGCCTCAATAGCGGCATTCAATGCCAGCAGGTTGGTCTGATCGGCAATATCTTCAATGGTGCCGATAATGGCGCCAATCTGGTCGGAACGCTCCCCCAGTTTTTCCACCGTTCGGGCCGATTCCTTAACTTTTGTCGCAATCTGTTCCATAATAGCAACCGTTCCCGCAACAACTTCCGCTCCGTTTCCGACTGATTTCGAGGCATGTTGCGCCCCCTCTGACGCCAACTGGCAGTTATGAGCAATACCTCTGGAAGTTGCCGACATCTCTTCATCGGCTGCAGCTACCGTTGCCGACTGCGCAACAACCTCTTCAGCTCCTGTGGCGATTCGCTCGGCGATGGATTTGACCTGTGACGCTGAGGCGGAAACATCTTGTGACGCAGCGCCAATCTTGCCTAACAGGGATTTCAGTGAATACGCCATTCGTTGTATTCCCTGCGAAAGCTGTTCGACCTCATCGGCTGATTTATGATGATTTTCAGCGTCATTAAAGCCGACATTTCTGAAATCACCGGATGCCAGCAGTTCCGTTGCCGCTACTGCCGCCTGCAACGGCATGGAAATCCAGCGTTTGACAATGATCATAAACAGTGCCACAAGGGCAATAACAACCAGCAGCGTTGCTCCTATCATGGCATTGCGCAATACTTTTGCCTCGTCATTCAGTTCATCCATATATGAACCACCGGCAATGATCCAGTTCCATTCCTTGAAATGCTGGAAAGCAACCATTTTTTCCCTTGGTGAAGTTTCATTGGCCTCTTTGTTAAACCATGGATAACGAATGATCCCTTCCTTGCGCTTGAGTATTTCTCTAATAAACTCCCGGCCATCAGCATCCTTGGAATCGATAATATTGGTGCCTTCCTTGGCGGGATGAATGATCAGCTTTCCGGCGTCTTTTCCTTCTTTTGCGTCAAGTACGTAATAGTAGCCCGTCTGACCGATCTTGATGCTGCGGATTTTTTCTTTCAGAACCGTGAAGCCATCCGTAAAATCGAAGCCGATAAAGAGAACGCTGATAACATTTCCGCCCGCATCTTTAACAGGTTGATATTTGGTCATGTAATCCTTGCCGAACAGCGTCGCCTTTCCGGTAAATGCTTCCCCTTTAAGCAACCCCTGATATGCCGGGTGAGTCCTGTCCAGAGCAGTGCCGATTGCCCGGTTGCCATCCTCTTTTTTCAGCGAGGTGCTGATGCGGATAAAGTCATCACCGGAACGCACAAAAACCGTTCCCACGGCATTGGTCATACTGGTAAATTTATCCACAATTTCGGTATTCAGATTGAGTGTGATCGTACCATTGGTAAGGAGAGGAGTTTGCTTCTCCCCGATGGCAACTGTCTTTGCCGGATCAAGTCTGAACGCGCCCGGAAAATAGCTGCTGAAAACGGAATTCATTTTACCGGCGCTGTCCGAAAGAGCGGCATGATACGATGACATGACACTGCACAGCAAAGATACCTGTTGTGTCAGATTCCGTAAGGTTTGTTTTTCCAGTCGTTTTGTCAGAAACATGGTCAGCGTCTGGGTAAACAACGCCATTACAACAACTATCAGCAGAGCCTGAAGTAATGAAAGGCGGACACCGAGTGAATATTTTGCCGGTTTTTTCATGCAGACATCTCCTTAGGCGCTTACTTACGAAATCTTCGTGTCAAGTTGGCTGTTATGCCCAATGACGTAACTCAAGCTTGGTAGAAGTTATTACCGGTAATGAAGTAATGAAAGTGTCTTTGTTGAGGATAGTAATATGACGTACACTATGAAAGAAGCGGGCATCATGCCCGATTTTGAAGTCAAAGAGGTGCAACTGCCCAGAAACAGAAAAAACGGATGCTGGAAAAATTTTTGAAATCACCTCTGTTGGCAACAAAAAAGGCGCCCACAAGCATGCTCCGTGTGTAGCATTTTGTGTAGCGCCAGGTTTTCGCTTCTAATAAGTTTACTCAAAGCATATTTATTAAATGGTGCCGAAGGCGAGACCAGAAGGCATCAAGTAAAATAACACGCGATATCAGGTAGTTATAATTTAGTACGTTTCTTCGTGTGCCCTAAATTGTGCCCCACACTTACACCTCCCCTCCCCTCTTGTCAACCCTTTTTTCAGGACTCGAACTGGCACCCTATAAACTGTTGCTGCTAAAAAAATATTAATTGACAATTCATTGAGCCTCAGTAAACTATAAGAAAGATGCTAATATGGATTCAACCCAGATAAAAAGGGATTCTTATGAAGGAAATTGAAGGTCTGGGTAGGGAAGAATTAATAGAATACTTAGAAAAACTTAATACCTATCATCATTCTGAACTTGATCACATTGAAACAAGAATGCAATATGAAGACTTATTAGAAAATATTAAAC
>Ga0118677_10000425_pt1 | contig 80837 bp, 80 predicted proteins | sample AliMusrvi5mmetaG_FD_86154 | JGI IMG/M metagenome (GOLD analysis project Ga0118677, IMG submission 86154)
AGCGGATACCCCGACGGATTGAAAAATACCAATATCCCCATCGAGGCGCGCATCCTTTCCATCGCCGACGCATACGACGCTATGACTTCCCCAAGGCCGTACAGGACCCAGTTGACACTGGAAGATGCCCTTATCGAGCTAAAAAGGTGCGCCGGCACCCAGTTTGATCCAGAACTGGTGGAAACTTTCTGCAAGTTAATGCATAAGCGCATGCTTTCCGAATCCAGGAAATTAGACCAAAGAAAAGAAGAATAGGCACAAAACTTTCGCCTCATAGTAATCAGTGCAGCAGGACGATATGAAAGAACGCCTCGTAGTTTCCAGCGACCATGCCGGATTCGAACTTAAATGCGATCTTAAATCGTTCATCGAAAGCCTGGGATACGAACTGGAAGACATAGGGACCTTCGACAAAGAGCCCGTAGATTATCCGAAATATACTGTAGCGGCCGCTCAAAAGATCACTTCCGGCGAATGCAGCCGCGGAATAATCTTCTGCGGCACCGGCCAGGGAGATGCAATGGCTGCCAACAAAGTGCCGGGTATTCGCGCCGCTCTATGCTGGGACGAGTTTACCGCCCGCATGAGCCGCGCCCACAACGACGCTAATATACTGGTATTGGGCGGTTGGATAACCGGGCACCGGATCGCCGAGGAGATAGTGCGCGTTTGGCTTTCCACACCTTTCGATGGAGGACGGCATGAACGTCGTATCGAACAGGTCCGCGACATCGAGCGAATTATGAAGTTGACACGCGGCAAAACATATGACATAACACAAAGGATCAAGCCGGGGATGCTTTCCTGGCCAGGCGATCAGAAGGTCTCATTCAAAAAAGTACAATTCGACGGAGTTGAGAGCCTGACACGCCTCGATCTGAGCGCCCACAGCGGCACACATATAGATGCCCCTTCGCACATACTCGCAGGCGGTAAAGGTGTCGACCATATAGATATGGACCAGCTTATGGGAATCGCAAGGGTATGCCGATACGACGGAAAAACGCACATCGGACGCAACGAACTCATGAAGATGCCGCTCGAAGGGGTCAGTCGCCTTTTACTGCGTACCGGAAATTCAGATTTTATAAATGACATCAATTTCAAAACCGAATATTTATCACTTACCGAAGACGGGGCAAAATACCTTGTCGAAAAAGGCGTCAGGTTGGTAGCTGTGGATTACCTGTCCATCGACGTTTTCGACACCACTTATTACCCCGTCCACAGAGTGCTTCTGGCGGCCGGGGCCATCATCGTTGAAGGAGTGGACCTGAGCGGCGTGCCGGAAGGCGATTTTGAATTAATATGCCTGCCCCTCAACCTTGAAAATACCGACGGTGCGCCGGCACGGATTGTCCTGAGAACATTATGAAACCTATAAACCGCATCGTTCCGGCCGTTCTGACCGAAGATCCTGCCGCCCTGGTTTCAATGTTGAAACAGGCGGCTGCGTTTACAGACTGGGTCCAGATAGACGTCATGGACGGGGTGTTCGTGCCATCTACGAGTATTACCGCCACGGACATCGCCACTGCCATGGTGAAAACCGAATGGGAAGCCCACCTTATGGTTTGCAACCCCGAGATGTACCTGGATGAATTCCATTCAGCAGGAGCGAAACGCATAGTCGTGCATTATGAAGCCGTGAAGGATACGGCGGCAGAAGTAATAGGAAACATCAAAAGCATGGGCATGCAAGCGGGACTGGCGGTCAACCCGGAAACCCGGATTTCAGAACTGGGACCAAACCTGGTCAAACGGCTCGATTCAGTACTGTTCCTCTCGGTGCACCCGGGATTTTACGGCGCGAAATTTATCCCCGAAGTGCTTGGTAAAATCGGTTTGTTCAGGAGTTCGTACCCTGAAATGATTATAGGAATAGACGGAGGCATAAAATCCTCCAATATTATCGAAGTATCCCGCTGCGGAGTGAACGAAATATGCGTCGGAAGCGCGGTATTTTCACAACCTGACCCTGCGGCCAGCTTTCGTGAACTTACGCGCCTTGCGAAACTCGGCTGGGAATAGAACAAGGCTTCATTCGGTATCCAGGAGCCGGACGACTGCGGCAACGACGGCCTGGGCTGTAATCCCTAACTTTTCGTAAAGAACTTTACCCGGTGCCGACGCGCCGAAATGATCGATCCCGATAGTCACGCCTGATTCACCGACATAACGGCGCCAGCCCAGTGTGGATCCCGCTTCGATGGATACCCTCGCTTTGCATCCCGGGGATATCACCGTTCGCCGATACTCTTCGTCCTGAGCCTCGAAAATCTCCCATGAGGGCAAGGACACGACTTTTGAGGATATGCCCTTGTCTTTGAGCATCCTGCCGGCTTCCAGCGCGATATGAACCTCCGACCCTGTAGCGATAATGACGGCTTCTGGATTTTTCGCAGATTCCCAGAGAACATATCCGCCCCGCCTGACACCCTCCGAAGCCGCCAGAAGACTCCTGTCCAGTATTGGGAGAGACTGCCGCGTGAGCACCAGGGCAGTAGGGCCGTTGTTCTTTTCCAGGGCCAATTTCCAGGCTTCAACCGTTTCGGTGGCATCGGCAGGCCGTATCGTCGTGAGGTTTGGGACCGAACGCAACCCGAGAACCTGCTCGACCGGCTGGTGGGTCGGGCCGTCTTCTCCCAGCCCGATGGAGTCATGTGTGAAAAGAAAAATCACCCGATCACCATTCAAAGCTGCAAGCCGCACCGGAGGACGCATATAATCGGAAAAAATCAGGAAGGTTGCCGTATACGGGATGATCCCTCCGTGCAAAGCCATACCGTTCGATATCGCGCCCATCGCATGTTCGCGGACACCGAAATGAAGGTTACGTCCTGAATAATCGGCTGCGGAGAAATCCCCACCGCCCTTTATCAGCGTCTTTGTCGATGGGGCCAGGTCGGCGGACCCTCCCATAAGATACGGGACTTCAGCACCAATGGCATTGATGATAAGACCGGATGCTTCGCGCGTGGCTATAGGTTTCATGCCAGTGTAAAATAAATTTTCCAGACCTCCCGACCAACCAAGAGGAAGTATCTTTGCGGTCCCGGCTTTAAACTGTTCGGCTTCTTTCGGAAAAGCCAACTCGTATGCTTCGAACAATGCGTTCCATTCAGCCTGTTGCTGCGCGCCCCTGCCCATAGCTTTGCGTAAATGTTCGAGCACCTCACCTGGCACTGTGAAAGGCTCGGGATAATCCCAACCAAGTGTTGCTTTGGCCAGGAGCGTCTCTTCTTTACCGAGCGGCTCTCCGTGTGCGTTGCTTGTTCCGGCTTTGTTCGGCGCGCCGTAACCGATAACTGTGGAACAGATGATAAGGGCGGGACGGGAAGAATCCGCCCGGGCAGCCTCCAGCGCACGGTCAACGTCGGCGACTTTCATGCCGTCTACTGGCCCAATCACATTCCATCCGTAAGCCCTGAACCGCTGTCCGACGTCTTCAGTGAAACTGATGTCCGTATTGCCCTCGATGGAGATATTGTTATCGTCATACAGGCAAATGAGCTTGCCCAGTTTGAGGGTTCCCGCAAGGGAAGCCGCTTCCGACGATACGCCTTCCATCAGGTCGCCGTCGGAACATATGGCATAGGTAAAATGATTAACGATTTCAAACCCGGGTTTGTTGTAGATTGCCGCCAAATGGCGCTCCGCGGCGGCCATTCCGACGGCGTTAGCGATACCCTGCCCGAGGGGACCGGTGGTGGCTTCTACTCCGGGAGTGACGCCGTGTTCAGGATGTCCCGGAGTACGGCTGCCCCACTGGCGGAACATCTTGAGTTCGTCGAGAGAAAGGCCGTAGCCAGTCAGAAAAAGCAAGGAATAAAGGAGCGCAGAAGCATGTCCTGCGGAAAGAATAAATCGATCGCGGTCCGCCCAGTCAGGGTGGGACGGGTTGTGCCTCAGGAAATGGTCCCAGAGCGAATATGCCATGGCGGCCATGCCCATTGGAGCGCCAGGATGGCCGGAATTGGCCTTTTCGACCGCATCGACGGCCAGGAATCGAATGGTGTTAACACAGAGTTCTTCAAAATCTTGCACCGTATCAACTCCCGCCGCTAAAGATAGCAAATTCTATCCTACCGCGAACACTTTTTCAAATTGCGCAACAGGCGCACATACTGCCTGAAAACAAGGTGCTGCAACCTGTATCCCGATGATTATTTATCAAAGCCTTTCGCCAGGACTCCCGAAAACCCCCGTTGCTCTGAAAGACGTGAACCATTCCCGAATCTCTTGATGAACGACTGACAATGGCCTACAATAACTCAACGCCGGGTTTAGGGGGAAAACCATGAATCTAGATTATCTCAAAACTTACCTTGAACTCATTAAACTGGGGAGCTTTTCGGCAGTCGCCAAGAAATTCTCCATAAGCCAGCCGGCCGTTTCATTCCAGATACAAAAACTGGAACACGACCTTGGCGCCCGGCTCATAAACCGCAACCAGAAGAAGATCACTTTGACCGACGCCGGGCGCAGGCTGCTGGAATTTGCCACGGCCGTCGACGGGGAAGAGGCTGCGCTGCTGCAGGACCTCGGCAAACTGCGCGACGAAGTCGGTGGGGCACTCCTCATAGCCGCCAGTACGACACCCGGTGAATACGTCATGCCGGTTCTGGTGGGCGAATTTCTAAACCAGAATCCTGCCGTACAAGCACGCGTCGTCATCGAGGATTCCGCCTCGGTAATTTCGGGCGTGAAAGACGGTAAATATGAAGTAGGCTTTTGCGGTTCAGCGCCTCCCAAAGGGCAGGGTTTTGAGTCCTTCAAAATGGCCGAAGACGAAATCGTCCTTATTGTCTTCCCTGAGCATCCTTTTGCCCATCAAAAACAGGTGGCCTTCACAGAAATCGAAGAGGAGCCACTGATATTCCGAGAGTCAACGTCAGGGACACAGAGGAGCATGGAAGCCCTGATGGCCAAAGAGGGGCTTAACGTCAACCGCCTGAAACCACGGCTCACCCTCGGCAGCAGCCAGGCGATCGTTTCTGCGGTAGAAGCACATGCCGGCATAGCTTTTGTTTCGAACCTTGCAATCAGGAAAAGCCTTGAGGTCGGAACGGTATGCCAGGTGCCATTAAGCGACTTGAAAATGAAACGGGATTTCTATTGTATCTTCTACACGGAAAGACTGGCGACGAGGCTGATCCAGGAATTTGTTGATTTCATCCGCGAAAAAGTGACGGTAAACTAGCGGGATATTCGCATCACGCGTCCCGATCGGTTTCCAACCGGCAGATTTCCAGTTTTCCCCATACTCCGATCCGGTCGCCGATGATGACGACTGCCCCCTTTACACCATTGATACCGCTCGCGATTTCAAGTGCTGCGGGGATATCATCTGCCGACTTGACCGCATTGCCCACTGCCGTCGCCGCCGCATCCGCCAGGGCCGCCGACGATGAAACAACTACTGCGGCATCAGCCTTTCCAAGGCTTATCGAAGGCCCCACGGTACCCGAAGAAGTACAAATGCCCAAAGGCATATCGCGGGGCATAAATCGCAATCCTACTTTTCCGGTGAGAGGAGAGGACCCTGCATAAATGGCAACCACGCGTTCCTTGGACGATCGCAGATAATTGTCCCCCCCGTTTTCAACGATAACTTCATCGGACAGTCGAGATAATTCCTGACCAACCAGCTGTGAAATAGCCCCGGCCACTGCTGCCATGGGACCAACCCCGGCTGCCGCAGCCGCACCAGCCATCTCACGGACGATCAAAGGGGCGCCTGGCTCAACCGCGACTGCCTCAAACGATGCGGCAAAAAACGGATGTAAAGAAATATACGCTTCGAGGGCCTTACGGTGTTCTTTAACAGCTTGAAAAGCGGCGTCGTAGAAGTTTGCAGTCGTGCGTATATAGAGATCGGTCTCTTTGATAATTACCGAATAGGCTACCAATTCAGGGGTGTTGACCCACAGACGGTAGTCGCGAGGCTGGAACATGGCTAAAAGTGGAATTCCATGGCCCTGGGCGGGCAGGCCTTGATGCAGAGCCCGCAAGCCACGCATCGGTTATTGTCAAAAGTCACCAGACGCGTTCTCTGGTCAAGTATAAAAGCCTTCGTGGGACAGACGCTGACGCATACCCCGCACTGGGTGCAGCGGTCTTCATTGCGCAGTACGCTGCGGCTCAGCGATTCTATCTTGACGCCTGCCGAGGTTATATATTTGATCCCGGAATCATATTTATCCTGTTCGCCGCTGAGCTCCAGCACCACGTATCCCTCCTGGTTCGGGATAATCGAGGCTTTCAGGATGTTGAAACTCAGGTCATAGTCCTTTATCAGGTTATTGATGACCGGCTGTTCTACGATTCGAGGGGGGAAATGCAAAACCAGTTTTCTTGATATCTTCATACGAATACCTCTAACGACGTTCGTTAAGCGGTTTAAATACTATCCCCGCGTCCGGGCCGGGAAGATACGCGACGGGCTCGGTTAACATAAAACGACCCGAAACGATCCAATCTTTGAGGGTAGCGGCTATCTCGACTGCCCTAGAATAACTCGAAAGGGAAGCGCAGGCGACATCTTTACCAAGAAGTTTGAATGAGCCCGTTTTAAGGTCAGCATAGCTGACCTCGGCCAGAACATCGGGTTCCCGCTGGGGATAGGTTTTAGAATAATCTACCACGGGCGCCAGAATATCGGCATCCGTAACCAGCGTTTTCTCAAGTACTTTTTCGTCCAGTATCGGGATGGGTACACCTATGCCGACAGCCAAGGTTACGCCGTACCCGAGCATACTGATGCCCACGACCCACCTGGGATTCATCTCTTTGAGGTCACCGATAACGGCCAGCGTTCCGGCGCCTCTTTTAGGAACACCATGTTCCGTTCGGGGGACAGAGGGGTTGTGCTGGGTGCCGTTCCAGGCCACGTAGCCGGTGCCCCCTCCGAGAAATATACGAGTGCCGATCCCGATCGTTTTATATTCCGGGTCGTTCAATAACGGGGAAAGCTGGCCGGCGCTGCAGAAATTTGCATTGCTCATATGCGGCTTGAGTATCCCCATATAGGTATAAATCGTTTTATCGGAAGCGTTGACGGCCACATTGTAATTCTGGTAAGCGTTGCGGGGATTGAACATGACGGCTTCGTTAACATCTTTAATATTGACGAGGGTTTCCAATTGCTTGCGCGGATAGCAATCGGTGCCGTATGCACTGGCCACCAGGCGTATATCTTTTCCGGCAACCAGTTCTTCTATTACGTGCCCGCCGCCGTAATTGAATTCACCAGGGTGGACCCTGTTACGAGGGTCGTCGTCCGGCAGTGCGTTTGCCCCTATCATAATGTCGGCTGCGGCAAAACCGGTATATGCAGGGACGTCATTCAATGAAGCCCTGCCTCCACCCAGTTTGATACGCGGCCTAGAGTGCCCGAGGTTCAGGTACACCCCCGATGAACACATGGGGCCGAAGGTGCCTGTGGTTACTACGTCTACATCCCTGGCAGTGCGAGCAAGCCCTTTTTCCCGGGCGATACCAATGATTTCTTCGGCTGTCGCCACCACGGCTTTGCCTGATTTGATTTTTTCGTTGATTTCTGCGACGGTCTTAGTCATCGGATAGCTCTCCAGATTACAGGCTGATTTGGCCTGCAAACTAATGTTTCTATGGTAGTGTCCCTGTCTATTATTGTCAAACCAGTACTAAGGTGTGTTTTTCAGGTTCCGGGATATTACTAATGAGGCATAGATATACAATATCGGACGATTATATAATCAGGTTTAGTATGGTTTAGTATGTAAAATGTAGATAAAATCGGCCATTATTTTCGGTACAAAAAGGCCTTCTGGGGATAATAATGCTATAATATTATAACCGTGGGATACCGCAAATTAATATGAATATCTCTGAAGATTCCAACCCGGGCTCAATCCTGCTGGTGGACGATGAAGCAGTCATCCGAAAGCTGCTAAAACTCGGTTTATCATCGGGATCGTACACGATTTATGAGGCCGCCGATACGGACCAGGCCGCGATCCTTCTCCGTGAATACCCCATCAGCCTGGTATTGATGGACATCCGCATGCCGGGGAAATCCGGCGAGGTTTACCTCCCGGAAATCATAGCAAAATATCCCGATACCGCAGTCATCATGTGCACAGCCGTGAACGACGCTTCCGCGGCCATTGAATGCATGAAAAATGGTGCCTACGATTACGTTGTTAAGCCCTTTAACCTCGGCGAGGTCAATATGAGCGTGCAACGGGCACTCGAAAAACGCCGGCTCGTACTTGAAAACCGCGATTATCAAAACACGCTGGAGCAGAAGGTGACGGCACAGGCCCAAGCCATCAGAGAGTCATTCTTACATTCGATCGAAGCCCTGGCCTATGCACTTGAGGCCAAAGACGGCTACACCATCGGGCATTCCCAGCGGGTAGGCGGGATGGCGGCGATAATCGCGGAAAACATGGGGCTCTCAAAACAAACCCAGGAAAAGATTAAACTGGCCGGTTTGATACACGATATCGGTAAGATCGGTGTGACCGAACTTGTTCTTAACAAACCCGGGGTCCTGACCCCGACTGAATATACTGAGGTCAAACAACACTGCCAGATCGGGGAGCACATCCTGGCCCCCGTTGTGGACGACAGGGAGTTGATGCAGATGGTCCGCAGCCACCATGAACGCTTCGACGGAAAAGGATATCCGGACGGGATCCGCGGCAACGACATCCCGATCGGCGCCTCTATCTTGAGTGTTTGCGATGCCTTCGACGCTATGACATCAAAACGCCCGTACCGTGCTTCGATGGGAACAGGTGCAGCATTCGAGGAAATTGAACGCAGCCGAGGGCTCCAGTTCAACCCGGATGTGGTGGATGCATTCGTGCTCTCCAGAGAAGGTATGGCCTCCGTGATATCGAATACAACGCAACCCGGATTCGAGGTTTTTAAATGATAGAGATCAATGAATTGTTGAAGAGGGTTGTAACCAGCAATGCCTCAGACCTCCACCTCAGGGTCCCCAGCCCCCCGGTGCTGCGTATAGACGGAGAGCTGAAAATCCAGGAGGACCTACCCCCGTTGAGCGGCGCGGACCTCGAAGATGTGCTTGGCACAATTGCTTCGTCTGAACGCCAGAAGGCCTTTTCACAAGACCTGGAGCTTGATTTCGCTTACGGCGTTCAGGGGCTGGCCCGTTTTCGTGTCAGCGTTATGAGACAGCGCGGTACGATAAGCATTTGTTTCCGCGTAGTCCCGACCGAGGTGGCCACAATCGAGCAGTTGGGATTGCCTCAAATATGCAAGGAACTGATCATGAAACCCAGGGGTATGATACTCGTCACGGGCCCCACTGGAAGCGGTAAATCCACAACCATGGCTTCAATGCTTGATTACTTGAATGCAAACGCCGCACGCAACGTCATCACTATTGAAAATCCAATCGAATACCTGCATCGCAACCGGAAATGCCTTATCGCCCAACGCGACCTTGGAGACGACACGCTTTCGTTCGATATCGCCCTCATACACGCCTTGCGCCACGACCCCGACGTTATAGTGGTGGGGGAAATGCGAGACCTGCCAACTGTTTCGACGGCGCTTCGGGCGGCTGAAACCGGCCATCTTGTGATGGGCACACTGCACACCATCGACGCGGCTCAGACGGTGGACCGCATCATCGACATGTACCCTTCCGACCAGCAGCCCCAGATCCGGCTGCAGTTCTCTCAAACCCTGATTGCCGTTTTGTCCCAGACGCTGCTGCCGAAAGCAGTCGGACACGGACGCGTCCCCGCGTTTGAGGTCATGATTGCCAACACAGCTGTCAGAAACCTCATGCGCGACGGAAAAACATACGAACTAAACAACGTGATGCAGCTCAACGCAAACGAAGGCATGCAGACCCTCGACCAGTGCCTGGCAGGCCTGGTGCGCATGAAGAGCGTCACGCCCGAAGAAGCCCTTTCGCACAGCAGCCATCCTGACAGGCTGCAGAAACTTATCCAATTTGAATACAAAGCCCGGCAGACGATTTAATCGGTAAATCCTTGATCCAGTTATGACCAGAGACGATTTGTCGTCCAAAATAATACTGTCGCGCCTCAATACTCGCGAGATAGGACAAACTCTGGTTTACCGTACAAAGGTAAGCTCGACAATGGAAACGGCGCTCGAACAGGTCCGTCGCGATACCCCGAACGGTACAGTCGTAGTTGCAGGGGCACAGGAACATGGGAAAGGCCGATTTGACAGGGTTTGGATTTCCCCCAAGGGCGGTATTTATGTCTCCATCATACTTTATCCATCTAAAGCTGCCCTTAACTCTCTCACCATGCTTGCCAGTTTGGCAGTTCTTGATTCCATAAAAGAAGTCAGCGGGACAGTAGCATGCATTAAATGGCCGAACGACGTTCTTATCGGCGGGAAAAAGGTGTGCGGCATACTGGCTGTTTCCGGGGAGTCGCCTTCCAAGGGTACATATGCTGTAGTAGGTATCGGTGTCAATATTAACATCGAACCGGATGCATACCCGGAAATCGCGGAAACCGGAACGAGCCTAAACGCGGCGAGCGGTAAAACATTATTGCGCATTGACCTATTGTGCAGTCTTCTTGAAAATTTCGAAAGGCGATATGCGAAGATGGCTGAAGGGGAATCGCAACTCGCCGAATGGTCAGAAGCGCTGATAACACTGGGGCAACAAGTAACCGTCAAAACAACCACTCAAACGTTTGATGGGCTGGCTGAATCGGTGGACACCGAGGGGTGCTTGAGACTGAGGCTTGAAAATGGGGACCTCAAAATTATCCCCGCCGGGGACGTAACTCTGAGAACCCAGAGCTATTTCCCCGGCGTACTTTTCCCTTGAGCTATTTGGCGGGTTTTGTCTTTACTTCCGCAACCTCTTCGGTCTTGCAGGCTTCTGTTTTGTTTTTTGGAAGGAACATCGAAATGAGGTCGATCGGGACCGGGAATATCAGTGTGTTAGTCTTTTCAGTTGCGATCTCAGTCAATGTTTGCAGGTAACGCAACTGCAAGGTCACCGGTTCCTGTGCGATTATCTTGCCGGCTTCAAGTAGTTTGGCAGAGGCCTGCATCTCGCCTTCGGCATGGATTATCTTGGCCCGGCGTACGCGCTCTGCTTCAGCCTGGGCGGCCATAGAACGGCGCATACCTTCCGGCAATTCGACGTCTTTGATTTCTACGATACTGACTTTGACACCCCAGGGGTCTGTTTGTTCATCGATTATGGTTTGCAGGTTCTGGTTCAATTTTTCCCTCTGGGACAGGAGTTCGTCGAGTTCATGCTGCCCGAGCACATTGCGCAGTGTGGTCTGCGAGATTTGCGAAGTGGCCTGTATGTGGTTGATGACCTTCACCACCGAGGCTTCGGGATTGATAACGCGGAAATAAACAACGGCGCTGACCCGCACCGTAACATTATCGCGGGTGATGACATCCTGTGAGGGGACATCCAGCGTGACCACGCGAAGGTCTATCTTAACCATGCGGTCGATAAACGGGATGATCATGAAAAACCCGGGGCCTTTAGCTCCCATAAGCCTGCCCAGCCTGAAAATCACACCCCGTTCGTATTCGTTGACCACCTTGATCGACATGGACAGGATAGCGATAACAAATATGACGATAAGAACTGCAATGATTGGTGCCATTTAAGCTTACCCCCTTTTCTTTGTAACAGATAATTTCAAGCCATCAAGGGCTTCAATGATGACTTCCTCACCAGGGACGGCGCTGCCCGTGTCAAGTGTCGCTTTCCATAATTCTCCCTGGAATAACACCAGACCCTCGGGGACAAGGGAGGTTCTTACGATAGCGGTGCTGCCTTTAAACCCCTCCCGTCCAGTCACTATCCTGCGGCGTTGGGCAGTGACGACACGATTGGCAATAAATACCAGGATCGACGCCATAACGGCCACGACCCCTGCCATAAGTAACGGATTCGCACGATTGTCCGCGCCTCCCCTGAACAGGAATATCGATCCGATCGCGATAGAGATTATGCCTAATGACGTAACCAGCCCTTTCGTCCGAACAAAAGCCTCTGTAATAAAAAACCCGAGGGACAGAAGTATCAAAAAGATCCCTACGGGGTTGACGGGAAGTGAACTGAGAGCCAGGAATGCGAATATCCCTGAAATGATCCCGAACGTACTCGGCAATATCAACCCGGGCGTGAGTATCTCTATCGAGATGCCCAGTATCGAGAGCATGAACAACAAAAACGCCAGGTTCGGATTGCTCAAAGCTGTCCGCAAGCTGTCCAATTCAATCTCCATGGTAGGCTCGATTGTTCAAATTTCGGGTCAGTTTTTAAGTATAACCACATGCCACATCCGGTGCAAGATGTTGAACCTCCCGAAGCTAGTAGTGTAGAATTGTCCATCACCATCAAAAGGAACGAACAGGATTAATATATGCAGATTCAAAGATGCAAGGGATGCCGCGATCTCACCCGGGAAGAAATGCTTCGTTTCCGCAGCGTGGAAACTGCATTTCAGGATGTCTCCAGGTGTTACGGTTATTACGAGGTCCGGACCCCCACACTCGAGTATCTGCACCTCTTCACCTCGGCCGGAACGTTGACTCCCGGGATGCTGCGCCGGGTTTACTCGTTTCTCGATTGGGATGGATGGAGCGGAGAACGCGTCGTTCTTAAACCTGATGCAACCATACCGGTTGTCAGGTTGTACACGGAAACCATGGGATCGGAAGCTTCTACAGCCCGCTTTTCCTATGTGACAAATTCCTTTATCTTCGAAGAAACCGGTATCAAGCCACGTGAACGCTGGCAGTGCGGCGCCGAATTGATCGGCCCTGGTTCTGCGCTGGCAGACGCCGAACTTGTAAGTTTCGCATGCGACGCCGTAAAGAAGATGGGGTTGAATCGGCTGGAGTTAAAACTCTCCCATGCCGGGTTGATACGCGGTATCCTGTCAAGCCTCGGCTTGAGCCATGCTGAACAGAACGACATCTTTGACCGCATATTGGACGGTAACATGACGGCGCTCGACTCACTCGAAGCTGAAAAGCCTCAGGCCGTGGAAGCCTTGAAACTGCTGCTGGGAACCAAGGGCACTTCGTCGGGTTTCCTTAAAAACATGCGGGCCCTGTTCGCCGCCGGCATCCCGGAGATACAGTCGTCCCTTGAAGAGTTCATAGCAACCATCGACGTGGTGGAAGCGATGGGGTTGAATTACGAGATTGATTTTACTTCGGGTAAAGGGTTCGAATATTACACCGGATTTATTTTCCGTCTATTCGCAGAAGGCGTGAACGTTGGCGGGGGCGGCCGTTATGACCGGCTCGTGGGAATGATGAGCGGCAAGGACGTTCCCGCGGGCGGGTTCGCCCTATATATCGACCGGCTTGCTGCCCTTATCAATATAGACGGCCTTTATATCGGCGTGTCCCAGCGAGTGAGCATGGATATCGAACCAGCGGTCATGAAAGATGCAACAGAAGCCGCCGATCTTTTACGTCGTGCCGGGTGCGTCGTCACTTTTGCCGCGCCGGGACAACCTGACGAAGAATGCGGATGGAAAGTTACTGTACGGAGCGGAGTCCCGAGATTTAACGTGTTCAATTGCGGCAAACGTGAAACCAGTGAATGCGAGAGCGCAATAGAAGCGTTTGCAACCATAGGTTGCGGATAGATGACCTTCAGAATAGCGCTTCCTAAGGGCAGGCTCCTTCCGCAAATTGCACCTTTGCTGGAGAAGGCCGGCTGGGGCCTTGATGATTACAATGAAAAGACCCGGGTTTACCGGCTGAAATCCAGCACCATGAGCGGACTGGCCGCAAAGATGTTCCAGGAAAAAGACATCCCCATACAGGTAGCTGTGGGAAATTACGACATCGGTATCTGCGGGTTGGACTGGTTCAGTGAACAGATGGTCAAGTTCCCGTCCAGTTCCATCGTCAAATTGCGTGAACTCGGTTTCGGAGAAGGTTCCGTGTACGCCGCCACGACCCCGGGTTCGTTCACAGGTGGGACCCTCTCTGCCAGGGGTGAAGTTGTGCGAATCGCCGGAGAATATCCCAATCTTGCCGAAGCACTTGCCTTAAGGCTGAGGCTGCGCCGTTTCGCCGTCTATCCGTTATGGGGTTCTGCGGAGGCATATCCTCCTGAAAATGCCGAGATCGTACTCCTGTCCCGCAAAGACCCCAAAGAGATAGAATCACTGGGGCTCCAATTGCTGGGCAAAATTGTAGAGTCCCGGGCTTGCCTTATAGTAAATAAAGAGAGCCTGCGTTCGAAGGACCTCTCGCCGTTGCTAGCATCGCTTAATTCCGTCATCGGGGACGCAGCCTCGATAGAATTTTTCACTAGTTCTTTACCCGGGTCAATAACCCAGGTTCAAGCCGACCTACCCCCGGCCGATCTTTCTGTGGTGAGGTTGGCACTGCCCGATGGGCACCAGCAGACTCACGTAAGGCGTATCTTGGACGCTGCGGGGATAAATATAGATGATTACCCTTCTTCAACGGGCAACCGCAGGCCGAATATTTCTCTGGACGGGTTCTTCATAAAAGTGATACGGCCTCAGGATATGCCGCTTCAAATATCTAACGGAAACTTCGACCTGGCCATAACAGGAAGGGACTGGCTGATTGATCACCATCACCAGTTTCCCCAAAGCCCGGTTGGCGAACTGCTGGATCTGAAGTACGGCAAAGTACGTATCGTTGCGGTTGTAGCCAACGAAGTCCCCGTGAACACCAGCGAAGAACTCCAGAAATTCCGTAAAAAAGCAGAGAGCCCGTGCAGGATCGCCGCCGAATATGTTAATATCGCAGATAACTATGCCAGGGTCAACCAGCTTGGCGCTTGCCGAATAATACCCACATGGGGAGCCACCGAAGCTTTCATACCAGAGGATGCCGACGTCCTTATCGAAAATACCGAAACCGGTTCAACACTCGTGAAAAATAATCTCAAGATAATAGAAACACTTTTCGAATCGACAGCATGTGTGATCGGAAATACCCGCTTGCGGGAAAACAGAATACAAGGCGAACGGATATCGGCATTTGTAGCGCGGTTGAAACAAACGATGGAAACGATGCCATGAGAATAATAAACGGATTTGATGCGGCAAAACAGGCACTATCGCGAAGAGTTACGCCGCAATCGTATGCCATTTCGGCAAACCTTGCAGCCAGCCTGAAAAAAATGTTCGACACGGAAGACCCTGCGATGGCCGTGGCGAAGATAATTGAAGAAGTGCGACTCAACGGAGATAGGGCGCTGATAGACTATGCCAGAATGATCGACCATGTAGAACTTGCGGCTATCGAGGTTTCGCCGAAAGAGATACTCGCGGCAAAGAAAAGGGTACCGCCCGAATTGTTGTCGGCTATCGAAACCGCGGCGGGCCGAATAACAGAATTCCATGATAACCAGTTCAAAGCCTTCAGTTCGGGTGTAAAAAAAATGGCCCCAGGAACCGTTGCCAGGGTGCTCGCAAAGGTGGGTTTGTACGTTCCCGGCGGCACCGCAAGCTACCCGTCTTCGGTACTGATGACCGCCATCCCCGCAAGATCTGCAGGAGTGGGCGAAATCATCGTCTGCACACCGCCCGCTAAAAACGGTAGGATCCCTGATATGACGCTGGCCGCGGCTTCGGTCGCCGGGGTAGACCGCGTGTTCACCGCCGGGGGTGCCCAGGCGATAGCCGCCATGGCCTTCGGTACCGAATCGGTACCCGCAGTAGATAAGATCTGCGGCCCCGGTAATATCTTCGTAATGCTTGCCAAGAAACATGTTTACGGGTCGGTAGATATCGATGGGTTACAGGGTCCGAGCGAAGTCGTGGTGATTGCTGATGCAAAAGCCAATGCTTCCTGGTGCGCATGCGATATGCTGGCGCAAGCGGAACATGATGGCATGGCACAGTCAATATTGATAACTACGTCAGCTGAACTTTCCTCCGCCGTGCTGAAGCAACTTGATGTGCGTTCCGGAGATCTGTCCCGTAAGGCCGTGATAAATGAATCCCTTGCCAGCCGTGGAATCATATGTGTCGTTGAAAGCATTGATCAGGCTGTAACACTTGCTAACCTCTATGCCCCGGAACATCTCTGCATCTACGCCGCAGATTCCTCTAGTATCGCGCGCGAGATAAATAGCGCCGGATGCGTATTCATGGGGACACACCCCACTGTCGTGATGGGAGACTATGTTGCAGGACCAAGTCATGCTCTGCCCACAGGCGGGACCGCCCGCTTCGCATCACCGTTGAATACTACGGATTTCGTGCGCCTCATGAATGTTGTGAACGTGGATGATCGTATGATGAACAGGTACGGACCGGTGGCGGCTATTCTGGCAGAAGCAGAGGGCCTTTCTGCCCACGCCGAAGCTGTAAGATTGCCTTGTGAATCAAGAAAAAAGTGAGGTCTTAGCATGACCAAGGATGAAAAAGGCATCGAATTGATGGCGCGGCCTGAAATGACAAGGTTCCGCGGATATTCGGCGTGCAAATCCTCGGAAACCATCTCGCAGAAGCTGGGTATCCCTGTAAATAAAGTCGTCAAATTAGACGCCAATGAAAATAACTACGGCCCTTCGCCCAAGGTGGGCAAGGCCTTGTCTTCATTGGATAGCTATCATATTTACCCAGACGCAGCTCAGACAGAACTTCGGGATATGCTTGCTAAATACGTTGGCATGCCCTGCGAACAGATCGTCGCCGGAGCTGGCAGCGACCAGTTGATCGACCTTATCATCAAGCTGTTTGCCGCGCCGGGGGAAGAAATCATCAATCTGGTACCCAGTTTTGCTATGTACCGTTTTTACGGTGAACTGAATGGCGCGACGATGGTTGAAGTGCCGAGAGATGCCGATTTTCGGGTCGATACGATTGCCGTCAAATACGCCATTACCTCAAAAACGAAACTCATTTTTTTGGCTAACCCCAACAACCCGACCGGCACGCTGACTTCCAGCCAGAACATGATTTCACTGCTGGAAACCGGACTTCCGCTTGTGGTCGACGAGGCATATTACGAATTTACCGGTGAATCGGCTGTCCCCCTAATGAAAGACTATCCGAATCTTATGGTGCTTCGGACTTTCAGTAAATGGTCGGGTCTGGCAGGACTGCGCGTCGGATACGGGATATTCCCTCCGGCCATAGCAAATTACCTCCACGGTATCCGTGACCCTTATAACGTCAACGTGGCGGCTCTCGTGGCGGTACGGGAATCCCTCAAGGACATCGATTATCTAATGGGCAACGTAAAGAAAATCGTCACTGAGCGAAGCAGGTTTGCCGATGAACTCACGAAGATCAATTGGCTAAAAGTTTATCCTTCTAAATCCAATTTCATATTGTGCGATGTGCTGGAGGGAAATGCCCGCCAACTCCAGCAAGAACTGGAAGACCAGGGTATCCTGGTACGTTATTATTCAGAACCGCGACTCATGAATTGCATCCGGTTCAGCGTCGGCAAGCCAGGCGAAGACGATATTTTAATAGACGCCCTTAAAAAGGCCGGGAGGTAGAACAAAATGCCTAACCGAACAGCTTCGATAAAACGCGAAACCAAGGAAACCAGCATCAGTCTAAAACTTAATGTGGACGGTACTGGCAAATATGAAACGACCACAGGCATACGCATGTTCGACCACCTTCTTTCACAGCTTGCGAGGCACGGTGCGTTTGATATCAGCGTTTCGGGAACCGGCGACGACCCCCATCATCTGGTGGAAGACGTTGCCATATGCCTTGGGAGGGCGTTCCTTGAAGCACTCGGAGACCGGCGGGGTATCACCCGAATGGCTGACGCCACCGTCCCTATGGACGAGGCGCTCTCAATGGTGGCCATAGATATAAGCGGGCGGGGGTACAGCGTTTTGGATCTGTCTTTCTCCGAAAATGACATGATGGGTTTTCCGAGCGATTTGATCCGGCATTTCCTTGAGACTTTTGCTTCTGAATCCCGCATGAACCTGCACGCCCGGACCGTTTACGGGACAAACGATCACCACCGCGCCGAGGCACTGTTCAAGGCGCTGGGTAAGGCACTGGACAGGGCAACACGTATCGACGAACGCAACCCTTCTGAATTGCCATCAACCAAAGAATGGATGGAAAGTTAGCAGTCATACACTTATCAAAAAATAAAGAGCGGGTTTAAAACCCGCCCTTTTTATATCCTTCGGTAAAACTATTTCAATTTTTGTCCTGTCAGTCTCTCAAACGCCGTCGCGTACCGTTTCGAAGTACTTTCTATAACGTCTGCGGGGAGCATGGGAGCGGGGGGAGCCTTGTTCCATCCCGTCGTTTCCAGCCAGTCGCGGACGGGCTGTTTATCGAAGCTGTCCTGTGCCTGACCCGGTTTGTAGCGTTCGGTATCCCAGAACCGGCTTGAATCCGGCGTTAGAAGTTCATCGATAATAATCAGATTACCATCAGCAATACCGAATTCCATCTTGGTATCTGCGATGATGAAACCGCGAGTGGCTGCACAATCCCTTGCGTAGTCGTAAACCTTCAGGCAGGTTTCTTTAAGCTTTCCTGCGAGTTCGTTCCCGAAAAGGCTGCACATCTCAGCCAGGGTCATCGGCATGTCATGGCCCGCGTCGGCTTTTGTAGTGGGGGTGAAGATAGGCTCCGGCAGCTTCTGACTTTCTACAAGGCCTTTCGGCAGGTTTACACCGCAAACGGTACCCTGCTTTTTGTACTCGGACCAGCCCGAACCGGCTAAATATCCTCTGACGACGCATTCGACGGATAACCGCTGGGCTTTTTTAACCACCATTGAGCGGTCAACGAGATAGCCGGGAAACTCCTTTTTGGAGCCTTTTGGCAGGTACTTGTTGAGGTCGGTTTTCGTGGTGACCATCTCAACAACATGGTTGGTCACGATTTGTTTGGTTTTATCGAACCAGAAGCCCGATATCTGGTTCAGTACCTTGCCCTTGTTAGGTATCCCGCAAGGGAGAATAACATCAAAGGCCGAGATACGGTCTGTTACCACGATTAAAAGGTGGTCTCCCAGAAGATATGTATCCCTAACCTTACCGCTGATGAAAGCAGGGAGATCAAGTTCAGATTTAAGCAAAACGCCGGTTTGTTGGCCCATTTTATATAGCTCCCGGGGCAAGTCTGGTTTTCTCTTCGCTACCAGGTTTCACCTTCCACTGGGTTGCGGTCAATCCCAGCCGTTGGAAAATAGTGTCGACATGTGCCAGATAATACTTGTAATCGAATATTGCTTCCAGTTCCTCTTTGGAGATGCGCTTCATGAGTTCCTGGTCGGCTTCCAGCAGAGTCAGGAATTTCTTACCCGTGCGCCAACTCTCCATCGCATTTCGTTGAACAAACTTGTATGATTCCTGCCGGGAGATGCCTTTATCGATAAGCGCCAGCATGACGCGCTGGGAAAACACCAGCCCTTTTGTGAGTTCAAGGTCTTTCTTCATATTTTTGGGATATACGTTCAACCCGTTTATGACGGATGTGAAGATAGAGAGGCTGTAATCCAACAGAAGGCAGGCGTCGGGAAGGATGATACGCTCCGCGGATGAGTGGCTGATATCGCGTTCATGCCACAGGGCCACATCCTCCATAGAGGTAAGAGCGTAACCCCGCATCAGGCGGGCCATCCCGCAGACCCTTTCGCAAAGCTCGGGATTTCGCTTGTGAGGCATGGCAGAAGAACCCGTCTGCCCTTCCTGAAACGGCTCTTCTACCTCGCGTGATTCCGTTTTCTGTAGAAGCCTTATCTCTGTGGCGAATTTTTCGAGCGAAGCTGCGATTATCGCTAGTGTAGTTACGAATTGGGCATGGCGGTCGCGCTGAAGTATCTGGTTGGAGATAGGCGCGGGGGAAAGCCCGAGTTTGGCACAGGCCATTTCCTCGATTTCAGGGGGAACTGTGGCATACGTGCCGACGGCTCCGGAAATCTTGCCGAAAGCGATGACCGTGGCAGCCTCGTCAAGGCGACGCCGGTTTCTCTGAACTTCTTCCATCCACAGCGCAAGTTTAAGCCCGAAAGTTGTGGGTTCTGCGTGTATGCCATGGGTGCGCCCTATCATGATGGTGTATTTGTGTTTGATTGCAAGTACGGCGATCGCCGTTACCAGGCCCTTCAAATCCTGGCTCAGGATGCGTGATGCTTCAACCAATTGCATGCTGAGGGCCGTGTCCATCACATCATTGGAAGTGAGCCCGAGATGGATGTACCGCGAGTCGGGACCTACACTCTCCGAAATAGATCCTAGAAAAGCTGTCATGTCGTGATGGGTCTCCGCCAGTATCTCTTGCATCTTTTTCGGATTACATCGCGCAAGTTTGATCTTCGAAAGAGAAGCTTTGGGTATGCGGCCTAATTCTGCCCACGCGTCGCAGACTGCGATCTCGACATCCAGCCATTTGTTGAATTTATTATCTTCCGACCAAACGCGTTTCATTTCAGGGCGGCTGTAGCGATCTATCATCCCCGGTCTCCCTTATCCTGCGGCCATTTCAAGGCGATATTTATCATAAGCTGCGCGTATTTTATCGTGTTTCAAGCCGAGTATCTCGGCAGCCAGGAACGCGGCATTCTTTGCCCCCGCAGTACCGATGGCAACCGCTGCGACCGGGATTCCTGCCGGCATCTGCACTATGGCATAAAGCGCGTCTACACCCTTTAGTTCGCTCGAAGCGATGGGAACGCCGATGACCGGTAGGGTCGTCCAGCTGGCGAGTACGCCCGGCAGGTGGGCCGCCCCCCCCGCTGCGGCTATTATCACTTCGATGCCGCGTTCGCGGGCCCCCTGTCCGAACAGCCGGGCCTTCTCAGGTGTACGGTGTGCGGAGATAACATCTACCTGGTATTCGATCCCCAGTTTGGCAAGCGTATCCAGGCAAGGCTGAACTGCGTCGCTATCAGATTTTGAACCCATCACTACTGCTACAAGGGGCATAATTCACCTCGCAAAATATTAAAATAGTGCGATATCTTTACGGTAATGCGCGCCTTTGAAGCTGATGCGCGAAATATTATTATAAACTTTTTGCCTTGCCTGAACCAGCGATTCGCCTTTTGCCGCAACGGTAAGGACCCTGCCACCAGCGGTGACGACATCCCCGTTAGTGTCCAGTTTGGTCCCGGCATGAAAAACCACTACATCTTTATCAAGGTCACCGAGACCCGAGACCGGCAAACCTGTTTCGTAATGACCGGGGTAGCCGCCGGAGGCCATGACCACCCCGGCGCAGGGTTCTTGAGACCATTTGATATTCAGTTTTTCCAGGCGACGTTCAATAACGGCGAGAGAGATATCGGCCAGGCTAGTTTCGAGGCGAGGCATGATGACCTGCGTTTCAGGGTCACCCAGCCGGCAATTGAATTCTATGGTCTTGAGCCCGTCCGGCGTGAGCATCAAACCACCGTAAAGCACCCCTGAATATCGGGAAGCTTCGGCGTCAAGGGCTTTGATGGTCGGCCGCATTACCTCGCGCATAGCGCGTTCGCCGAGTTCATCGTTGTAGAACTCCGGCGGTGAAAAACTGCCCATCCCGCCGGTATTCGGCCCCTGGTTAGCGTCAAAAACGCGTTTGTAATCGCAGGCAGTGACGGGGCTGGAAATCGAATACCCGTCGGTAAAAGCGAAAACGCTCATCTCGCGCCCGGTGAGGTATTCCTCGATGACGACTTGTTCGCCAGAAGCCCCGAATTCTTTGTCCTGCATCATCGATTTCAAAGCCATAAGGGCCTCTTCAGCGGTTTGCGCGATGACTACCCCTTTTCCCGCGGCCAGGCCGTCGGCTTTTATTACGATTGGCGCCTCTAAAGTATTAATATACTTCGATGCCGCTTCGAACGAACTGAAAGCCCGGCTGGACGCCGTTGGAATCTTGTATTTATGCATCAGGTCTTTTGAAAATACCTTGCTGGCTTCGATACGGGAAGCAGCGCGGGTTGGGCCGAATATAGGAAGACCGGCGAACTGGAATTGGTCCACTATGCCTGCCGCCAGAGGGATTTCGGGGCCGACAAAGGTGAATGCCACTTTATTTTGTCGGGCCGCGTTAACGAGCGCCGGTATATCGGTTATCGAGATGGGCAGGTTCGAAGCTATGCCGGCAGTCCCTGCATTACCCGGTGCGACGAATATCTCTTCGACACACGGATCCTGAAGCAACTTCCAGACGATGGCATGTTCGCGGGCCCCGCTTCCGATTACAAGTATTTTCATATTCTGCCCTTTATCAATTTTATCATTAAAATACCCCCTTTTTGGAAGGGGGCAGGATAATAATTATTTATTTTCTATTTTATTGAGAGCCGATTAAAATTTACTCGAACATTATACCCGATATGACCCGTTTCCGACACCGTTTACGCTCATTCCGACATCGCCCCATATCAAGCCGACACTATAAAAGAAAACGGGACCCGCCTCAGGCACAATAACATTACATAATGCTAGCAATAATCCGGCGCGATCGCCACAAGCGGAAAAAGGGATATATTTCTTTAAATGCCGTCCGTAAACTGCCCCCGGAATTATATCGCCCGTTTGCCCATTGCGAATCGCCCGTGCCAGGCGGGGTCGTACATCTCGTAATTACCGTCCTCGCGAAGGAACAGGAAACGTTGGGCCGGGGTGACGGTCGCGTAGTGGTGGTAGGAGGGGGGCAGGTTAACGGTATGAGAAAGCATCTCCTGCCAGATATTGTCATCGGTCCAGTGCCCCGAGCGTTTCACAACGCCGAAAAGTTCCTCCGCCGAAGCTCTTCCTGCCGATTTGGCCAACGCGCCGCGCAAAGCTCCGCTGCAGGTCTCGGGCTCGAAGGTGCGCCCTTTACCCATAATGACCATAAGGAGTGCCTCCTTATTCCCACTCGATGGTGCCGGGGGGTTTGGAGGTTATATCGTAAACAACCCGGTTGACCCCGGGCACCTCGTTGACGATGCGTGAAGAGATGTTGGCTAAAAGGTCGTAAGGCAGGCGGGCCCAATCGGCGGTCATGGCATCGTTGCTGGTCACTGCGCGTATGGCGACGAGATATCCATAGGTCCGGAAATCGCCCATGACCCCCACGCTTTTTACGTCGGTAAGTATGGCGAAGCTCTGCCATAGCTGCCGGTATAGGTTGGCTTTTTTTATCTCGTTCATGACGATCCAGTCAGCCGCTTTGAGGATATCAAGTTTTTCGCGGGTTACCTCTCCGATGATGCGGATGGCCAGGCCGGGGCCGGGGAACGGCTGTCTCCAGACCATCTCTTCGGGAAGGCCGAGTTCCAGGCCGACCTGGCGGACCTCATCTTTGAAGAGGAACCGCAGGGGTTCGATAAGTTTAAGTGTCATATGCGAAGGCAGCCCGCCGACGTTGTGATGCGTTTTAATCTTGGCGGAGGCAGTGCTGGTGGAAGAGGTGCTCTCGATCACGTCGGGATACAGGGTGCCCTGGGCCAGGAAATCCGTTTTTCCCAGCTTGGCAGCCTCTTCTTCGAATACTTTAATAAATTCCGTGCCGATAGCCTTGCGCTTGGTCTCGGGGTCGGTAACGCCAGCCAGCCTACCCAGGAAGCGGTCGGTAGCCTCGACATAAATGATGTTCATATGAAGATTATTGCGGAAGACCTCCAGGGTGCGATCAGCTTCCTGTCTCCGCAGCAGGCCGTTGTTGACGAAGATGCAGGTGAGACGGTCGCCGATGGCCCTGTGTATCAGGGTTGAGACGACTGAGGAATCCACGCCGCCGGAAATCGCGCTGATGACTTTGCGGTCCCCTACCTGTTCCTTGATGCGTACCAGGCTTTCTGTGATGAAGTTACCCATGGTCCAGTTGCCCTGGCACCGGCAAACTTTGAACACGAAATTCTTAAGTATGGTAGAACCATAGAGAGTGTGGGCCACTTCGGGATGGCACTGCAACCCGAAGATATTGTCTTCGTTCCCCATGACTGCCACAGGGGAATTTTCGGTATAAGCCAGCGACTTGAAGCCCGGGGGTATCTCTTCGATACGGTCCCCGTGGCTCATCCATACCGGCGAGGACTCGGGAAGTTCAGCAAAAAGCGGCGAATGGGTATCGCCGATGTGAAGTACGGCATGCCCGTATTCTTTCTTAAGGCCGGGGGCAACCCTGCCGCCGAGCTGTTTGGCTAACACCTGCATGCCGTAGCAGATACCCAACACGGGAACATGTTTCTCGTAGATATACGACGGCGCCATAGGTGCGTTGGGTTCATAAACGCTGGACGGCCCGCCGGAAAGGATAAAACCTTTGGGGTTGAGCGCGGCGATTTTTTCCCAGGGCGCGTCGAAGGAAACGAGTTCGCAGTATACGTGCAGTTCCCTCACCCTCCTGGCTATCAGGAGGCTGTACTGCGAACCGAAATCGATGACGATGATGGCTTCGCGTTCAGCGCCGGATACAGCGGGGCCTGCCGTGACAGGCTGGTGGCCGCCTTTTTCCTTGGCGATCTCCAGATAAGCTGAGACTTCAAGGTCCCCGCTGGTGCGGACGCGATGTGTATCTTCGGGCGGTGCCGGGCTAATATTTTCTTCCATATTTTACCGTGTAGATTAACATTATGATATACTGACGGTCAAGTAATCCGGAGAGTATTTTACGCTTGCATCCTCTGCAAAAAGCCTCGCCAGAAACAATTAAACAGGGAGTTGCCTTGCTCAAAAGCGGGCGGCCTGTGTCATTCCCGACCGACACCGTTTATGCCCTCGGAGCGCCGATAAACGATATCGAATGCGTAAGAAAAGTCTACGATATCAAACAGCGTCCGCTAAATATGGCCCTGCCAATCCTCCTCGCATCTCCGCAAGACGTCCGGCTGGTGGCTCTCGAAGTATCCGAAACCGCAGAAATCTTGATGAAAGAGTTCTGGCCCGGAGCGCTGACGCTGGTCTTCAAGAAAACACCTTTCGTCTCCGATATAGTTGCTGCAGGGGGGCAGACTGTCGCCGTCCGCGTAGCCGCCCATCAGGTTGCCATCGAGATAGTAAAACAGAGCGGCGTACCGCTGGTGGGCACCAGCGCCAACGTCCATTCCAAACCCAGCCCCGTCACGGCACTTGATGTGATGGAGCAGGTAGGCGACCGGGTCGAGCTTATCATCGACGCGGGAAGGACCCCGGGGGGCTTCGAGTCCACAATCGTGGACATGAGCACGGACAAACCGAAGATCTTACGACAGGGCGCCATTTCACGGGCCGATATCGAGAGATTCTGCCGTTTATTCTAAATAGTTATGAAAATTGCAGTCGGTTCCGACCATCGCGGTCTCAAATTAAAAGAAGATATAATCCAACTTCTGGCTGAAATCGGCCATGAAACGAGAGACATGGGAGCATTTGATACCAATAGCGTCGATTACCCCGACATCGCCCGAACCGTTTGCGTTGAAGTACTACGCGGGCAAGCCGTTTTCGGCGTCCTCATCTGCGGGACGGGCATCGGCATGAGCATCGCCGCCAACAAGGTTAAAGGGATACGCGCGGCCCTTTGCTGCAACACCTTCATGGCAGGACGGGCAAGACAGCACAATAACGCCAATATCCTGTGCCTGGGCGTCGAGACGGCTTCAGAACCGCTTGAAATAACCCGGGCTTTTCTGGCGGTGGCTTATGAAGGCGGGAGGCACCAGAACCGACTGGACAAGATAACTGAAATCGAAAAATACTGATAGAGCAACTCCTTAAGCCGCCATCCCTTCAAAAAATGAGAATGCGGCGAACATCATATAGCCCGGGAATAAATGCTATTATTTTTAATACGCCATCTATTTCGATACTGAATATAGAACTTGTCATGTACGGCTATTTAAGGACCAACCTGTTACGATATTCCCGCAAAAAAGGGGGATGATATGAAACACAGACTAAGCACGATATCATTCATAGTTTTCGTGATTTTGCTGCTTTCTTTACCTGGATGTTCCAGGTCGACTCTGACGACATCGTCCAAAACCGCGATCCCAGGGGTGCCAACCTCAAACGCGATTACTTCTTCGGCGGCAACCTCTTCACAGACAACGATCAAGACGTCTTCAATCGCTACGCCGGTTAGCACTATAACGGGCACTTACACTCACGATGAGGCCCTCAAACAAGTCCAGTATTACCAGGGTCTGGCAGATGATGCGCGGGCTACTGCCACGGACGATCTAGACAAGTCACAAAGGGAGCCATCTATGGCCAACTTCTACGTTCAGGCCTACAACGATCAGATGGCTCTCTACCAGGACTATTTACAGCAAGCAAACGACTGGAGGGCGTACGCCGCCAGTCATTGATTGAAGACTCGAAAGTTTCACTGCGTTAGCTGGCAGTCGTCTTTCCAAACTCCCCTTTCGAGATCGAAACAAATATTACCGACAAGATGCCCAAAACCCAGCCTGGGGAAAATATCGCGCAAATCCCGCCGGCAAGGGCCACTCCCCAGACCTTTCTTAAAAGAGCGAAAATCCCTCCAAGAATGGCCATCGCACCCATCACAAAGAGAAATAACCCTATTAAATGGAGCCCTGCTTGCCGTGTTGCACGGATAGCGTCATGGGCCCTGCCGAAGACAATCAATCCAAAAATCATTCCCAAAGCCCCGGAGATGATTGAGAGTATTCCAGAAGTGGTGGGTTTCCAGGTTTTGTTCATATCGTTCTCCTTTTATGTTATTGAAAAGATGATACACCTGAATTATTAACCTGAAGTAACGCAGGTGTAAACTATATGTAAATTTGTTCTCCGCACGGCGGCGAGCCACCCGTATTTTGACCAACTAGACTTTCCTGCTATAGAACATTTGTGCTATTATATATAAATGAGTGGTCAAATATTACATGCCTCGTGCCCGTGCGGTTTCTATATCGAAATCCTCCAAGGTTTCCAATCCACCGGCGCCTATCTTCTCCCCGCGGCTTGCGAAGAATGCCGTGAATTTCTCGTCCAAGACTACCATCACCCTCGATGCCCCGGTTGCGGAAAACGGCCGATATTCTTCGGTGAGATGGACCATAAATTTCTGGACTTCATCATGTTTGAGGAAAAGCACAAATTCCCACAACGGAGAAGTTACCATCCTTCGGCGTATTCCGAACGCACGCTGGCGATGCCCATGGCGGGCAACCATTATGGATGCCCGAAGTGCGGGGGGGTGAGTTTGGTGTTCAGCTATGATGGGTTCTGGAAATAGAAAGCTGATCTTTTGAACATACCGGTTTTTATTCGACCGAATGACATTTATCACATATGCGTCCCGGATCGTCACGTATCATTATTTGTAGTGATAGGATTTTAATCAAGAATGCTCGAATAATTATATGATCGAGTTCAACCTCAGGATTGAACGGGAAAGTAAAACTGTCGGTGCGATGATTGGCATTTATTGCCACAAGCATCATGGTGCACGTGAAATACTTTGCACTGAATGTTCCAGTCTGAAAGAATATGCCGATCTTCGTCTTGAGAAGTGCCCTTTTCAAGAAGGTAAAACCACGTGCGCCAAATGCCCGGTGCATTGTTATAATCCGATAAGTCGACAGAAGATAAGAAAAATCATGCGCTACGCAGGCCCCCGTATGTTATACAAGCATCCGCTGGCGGCAATTGCCCATCTGTTGGACGGGCGCAGGCAAAATCCGATAAATTCGAATAGAAAAACAATCAAAGAATGAAATAGGGATGGTGGGGTTTAAGATGACCGGCAAGTGTACAGGTCAAGATTTCCGCAATCTGCGTGTCTTGCTCCATAAATGCCCAAATTGCACCGCGGAAGTTGAAGTCTTTTCCGACGAGATGAAAACAAAATGCCAGAAGTGCGGAGAGCCGGTTTACCGCGATAAAATACCCTCATGCATGGACTGGTGCGCTTCAGGCACATCAGTGTTTGGGGGAGACAAGATGGAAGGAACTCCATGGAGTCTGACGTTTGCTTCACTGTCATTTTGTTCTGAAATAGTCTTGAAATACAACGATGTAAAAGAGGTGAGAGATGGAACAGCCGTTTGATCTTATACATGCAGTTGAATACCAGAAAGATGCGGTTGTCAGCAGAACCCTACTCGACGCAAAAGCCGGTACGGTGACGTTGTTTGCTTTCGATGCCGGGCAGGGATTGAGCGAGCATACGGCCCCGTTCGATGCGATGGTCCAGGTGCTTGACGGGGAGACTGAAGTGACTATCCATGGCGAGACCGTCATGGTCAAACAAGGGGAAATGATTGTGATGCCTGCAGGGAAGCCGCATGCTTTACGTGCCATAAAACGATTTAAGATGCTATTGGTGATGATCAAATCCTAAGGCATCATTGGGATTCTTGGTAGCAACCAGCGCAACACTTGCAACGAAGCTAGTGCTTGATATATAAATTGGACGTGATAAATTATAAGGATTTCGAAAATATAGATATTAGGGTTGGCGAAATCATTAAAGCAGAGGATTTTCCTCAAGCCCGCAAAGCTGCGTACAGGCTGATAATAGATTTTGGAACAGGATTGGGCATTAAAAAATCGTCTGCACAAATTACGAAACACTACACCAAAGAAGAACTGGTCGGAAAGTCCGTGATCGCGGTTGTGAATTTCCCGCCTAAGCAAATTGGGCCATTTATCTCAGAAGTATTGATATTGGGTTTGCCGGATGGGAAAGGTGATATAGTCCTGTTGTCTCCAACAAAGAAAGTCCCACTTGGCGGAAAAGTATTCTAGAACACAGTGCCCATAAATAAACCTAAGATTATCTATTTTGCTAACCCGTTATCCCTATTACCACCTTCATCCCCCTGATGCACCTTCAGGCTATCCTCAAACTTCACACTCCGGTATACCTCACCACCATATCCAACGTCTCCCATCGCCCCAATCTCACAATATGCTCTACGTCCACCCCTTTCCTATGCAAATTCGAGGCAAACTTCCTCCTGAACGTATGCAACTCCAAACAATTTGCACCTGGCAAACTAAACCAAATTCCAACTTAAACTTGAGTGATTTTATCTGAGCCCCCGAATACGTGGCCCAAAAGGATTGTTGCGATCGGTGCAATTTGATAAAGTTAAATGGGTTCATAGGAGGTTTCAAAATGCCTGTTGTGACTATTCGAGGCCAGTTCGGGAGCGGAGCTCCGGAAATTGGCAAGCTGATTGCGGAATCACTTCATGCCGATTTTATTGACCGGGAAATCATCGCAAAAGTTGCCGAAAGACTCAACTATCCAGATCAAGAAATCGCTGCTAAAGAAATGCCACCGGGCAGTTTGATGGGGCGAATCGCAGAAGCCTTGGGGCGCAGCGGATTGTCTTTAGAAAAAGGCCCTTACCTTCCTACATGGGAAATGCAATTGGATGACGCGCTTTATCTATCGGGGCTGGAATCTATCATCACCGAACTTGCAGCGAGCCAGCTTGTAGTGATCCAAGGGCGAGGAAGCCAATATATATTAAAAGGCTATCCTGAGAGCTTCCATATTTTAACGATTGCCCCATTAGAATTAAGGGTAGAACGCGTGATGGAAACTCTTCAATTAGACCGGGAATGCGCCGAGGCCCAGATATCTCGCATCGACGATAGCCGACACGAATTTATAAAAAGATATTTTGGAGCGAATCAGGAAGATCCTTTAGATTACGATCTAGTTATTAACACGGAGCACTTCACCTACGAGGATGCCGTTTCAATTGTTGTTCACGCGGTCCCATTTACTGAGTTATGGAAAGGCTAAAACAAATTTCCAAGACAAAGTTGAGTTAGATAAAAAAGGGTAGTTGGGTTAGCAAATATTAATAGGCTTAATGCCCCGGAATAAATTCACGGCCATATTCTTACAAATAAAGGGCGTTGATGATCGTGATTCGGATATTGTTCAGATGTTGAATCGTCTGTTGATCCAAAACCCGCAGTGTGATTCACTATCCACGATGCAGGGAAGTCTGGCAATTCTGAAAAGGTGAGGCTCTACCGGTCTGGAAGCGGTGTTCAACTTCCGCGTGAAAATGTTATCGGTCCATTTTTCAGCACGTTCAGTATCAAGAATGAAACACTTAATAGTCTTGCCACCTCAGCTGATTGGCAGTATGGGTTGATTTATCACCAGGATGATCATAGTTATTTAGCCAAGGGGGACATCGTCGTATCTAACTGATAATTCACCAAGTTGAATAAAACTACGTATACCTTTAAGCACAAAGGAAGGTCATACGATGGATGATGCTAAGGAGAAGAACCCGATATCGTTACCAGTGCAAACCTTGCTGATAGTTCATTCATATCATCATCGAAACACAGAGCTGGTTGCCAGGGCCATTGGAAAAGTTTTATGCGCACAAATAGTGGGTCCGGAACAATTGCAGTTGGAACAGATCCAACAGTATGATCTCCTGGGATTCGGCTCCGGGATATACGATGGGAAACACCACAATTCACTATTGAATCTTGCTGATCGGCTACCGGCGGGTAATAAAAAGAAAGTATTTTTGTTTTCAACCTGCGGTGTTCCTGGTTTCGCCTTCAACAACAAAGCCCTCGAGTTGAATCATTCCCAACTGAGGGGGAAATTATTATCGAGAGGCTACACTATCATCGGCGAGTTTGGTTGCCCGGGATTAAACACGAATAGTTTTCTTAAATCATTTGGCGGACTCAACAAGGGCAGACCGAATGGGCGTGACCTGGAAATGGCAGAGGAGTTTGCCCGCAAAGTAAAGACCGACATGAGTTGAAAAAGAACCTTCTTTTGTTTAACGCGCGCATATTGCTTTTGGAATTTAGCCTGGTCATTACCAAATTTCTTACAATTTTATTCCTCAACCCACTTATCGCGAAGAAACGCACTATATTCCAACGCCCCGCAAGCAGCCCGGCTCGAAGCTAGTTCAATCAGAAATATAATATTGGCGAAGTGAGGTCGTTATAAAGTGTTAAAATCAAACCAACTTCACACAAAACTATATTGATTTTATTTTTCTGCGTGTGATACTCTCAGTATATCAGTGTAGTCAGTTACGTAATATTGTATAACGAAGAGTTTAATATGAGCATAGATACTACTATTGCCTATAAAACCCAACATCCACAGACTTCTCGCGACCTGTCGCTTTTTCAGGCCTGTGAGCTGGTTGAACTCGATTTCTTTACACAAACTCAAGTAATTACCGGCACTATCTCATGCCCCGACGGAATGCGTATCCTGGATATGTTCAATACCCCTAACGCGGGACTGCAAAATAGAAAAATGGAGTTTATCCAGATCAAAGAATCGACCACCAAGGACTCCGAGAGCGCACAGCGAAGAACTATCTGGTTAAAAAAAGACCTGATATTATTTGTCTTAGCCTCGGATGAGAACCTCGGAAGGGGGGTCGGCGCCCGGAAGGATGCGAAAGTTTATCCCTTCGTTTCAAAAACCCCGATGAAATTGAGCGTGGAAGTCCAGAAGTATGTCATCACCGGGAATCTATTCCAAGCCAAGAACCAGCAGACATCAGATGTCTTGAACGATGGGGCTTTTTTCCTGCCCATGACAGATGTGAACATAACGCTTGGCAGCCAATTATTTAGAACCGGCCCTTTCGCGGCGATCAACAAACAACAAATCGTTTCAGCCGTCGAAGACTAATAGCGGTTCCCCGGTGAACCAGTTTCAATTTCTTTTTGTTTTATAGACTTCAACGTCACTCATCCATCATTCCCCCCATACACACTCGGGCCATCCTCAACCTTCGCCGGTCTTTTATAGCTCATTACGTTACTGAAAGTATCCAAATAGACAGATTTGCGTTGTATAGTAAAAGAGCGTTGACCCGGGTTGATGTTCTTGAATACAACCACGATGAATAGTCCAAATAATCCGAGGTAAATATAGTGAAAACAAAGATTCTATCAACATTGATCTTGAGCATGGCAATGTCTATTGCCTGTGCAGGATGTTCAGTAACGCCAACATACACCACAACTACAATAGCAACTTCAACAGCGGTGCAAAATCCCGATCCCTGGCCGGGCGTGCGGGTTTACAAAGACTCAAACAGCAAAATAAATACCCGTATAAACGAAACTTTCGCGATCATACTTCAACCTGCCCCTCTTTTTGGCTGGGGGTGGCAGAACAACGACTCAAGTTCATTCTCATTAGTGGAAACTAAAACGGTCCAAGGAACAGGCGATGAAACCAATCCCTTTGGACCGAATGCGTTTCTTTTTAAAGCTCTGAAAACCGGCGCATTCCAGATCACATTATATGTACCCAGCAAGCCGCCCCAAGAGCTGGAGTCGTTTGATATAGTTGTGAACCCTTGAGCATAGCATCGACTCCCGAAACGAAAACCCACGGAATAACCGGTGGCCATACCTGATTTTCTTGACACTCCAAGCGTGCCTGTGATATTTTAGAAGTTCCTTTGAGTGGGTTTTGGAAATATCCGCCCCACAACGGCGGTTTTTTTATTTTTGCGGGAGACCACCATGAAGAGCGAAGCCGTAAAAAAAGGTATCGAGCGTGCCCCACACCGCTCACTTCTGCGCGCCGTCGGGGTAAAACCCGAAGAGCTGCAGCGCCCCTTCATTGGAGTAGTCAACAGCTTCGCTGAAATCGTCCCCGGCCACATCCATCTGCGCGAACTGGCACAGGCAGTCAAAGAAGGTGTCCGCCATGCCGGCGGCGTGCCCTTTGAATTTAACACCATCGCCGTCTGCGACGGCATCGCCATGAACCACGACGGCATGAAATACAGCCTCCCCTCACGCGAACTCATCGCCGATACCGTCGAAATCATGGCACAGGCCCACCAGTTCGACGCGCTGGTCTTCATCCCCAATTGCGACAAAGTCGTGCCCGGCATGCTGATGGCTGCCGCAAGGCTGAATATCCCCTCGATCTTCGTTTCGGGCGGGCCGATGCTGGCCGGAAGGCTCGAAACCAAAAACGGCATCCAGAAAGTCGACCTCAATTCGGTGTTCGAAGGTGTGGGCAAAGTCCTGAACAACCAGATGAGCGAGCCTGAACTGGAATGCCTGGTAGACGCGGCCTGCCCCGGCTGCGGTTCGTGTGCAGGCATGTTCACGGCCAATACCATGAACTGCATTAACGAGGCGCTGGGCATGGCACTTCCCGGCAACGGGACTATCCCCGCCGTGGACGAGCGCCGATGGAAACTGGCGTGGCAGGCAGGCGAGCAGGTCATGAAGCTGCTGGCGGCTAACACCCGGCCCAAAGACATCATCAATGATAAATCCCTGGAAAACGCTTTCACGGTGGACATGGCGCTCGGCGGAAGCACGAATTCAGTCCTGCATCTCATGGCCATCGCGCATGAAGCGGGCGTAGAATTTTCGCTGGAGCGCATCAATGCCATCAGCGAGGACACCCCCTGCCTGGCAAAGATACGCCCTGCCGGCGAATATCATATCGAAGACCTCGACCGCGCAGGCGGCATCTCCGCCGTCATGAAAGAATTACAGACACATCTTAACCTCAACTGCAAGACGGTCTCCGGCAGAACGCTAGCCGATATCGTCAACCATGCTGCGGTCGAGGATCACGACGTCATACGTTCGGAGAAAACGGCCTACTCCGCCAAAGGCGGACTGGCAGTTCTCTTCGGCAATATCGCACCCGAGGGGGCGGTGGTAAAGCGTTCCGCCGTGGCTCCCGAGATGATGGTACACAAAGGCCCCGCCCGCGTTTTCGACTCCGAGGACGAGGCCACGACAGCCATAATGGCGGGCTTCATCAAAAGTGGAGACGTCGTGGTAATCCGCTACGAAGGGCCCAAAGGCGGACCCGGTATGCGCGAGATGCTGACCCCTACCTCGCTGCTGGCCGGCATGGGCATGGATAAAGAAGTAGCCCTCATCACCGACGGCCGCTTCTCCGGTGCCTCACGGGGCGCCTCCATCGGGCACGTGGCCCCCGAAGCTGCCCTACGCGGCCCTATCGCCGCCATCAAAGAGGGGGATATCATAGACGTCGATATCCCGAACTGTAAATTGAATGTTCTGTTGTCCGCAGAGGACATGGCGCAGCGCCTGGCGCAGGTCCCCGCTTTCAAACCGCGGGTAACCTCCGGTTACCTGGCCCGCTACGTGGAAAAGGTGACTTCTGCAGCGCACGGCGCCGTGCTGTCTTAGGAGTAATATGAAAATAACCGGCGCGCAGATAGTATGTGAAAGCCTGCTCAAAGAGGGCGTCGATACGATCTTCGGCATCCTCGGCGGGCAGATATTGCCTTTGTACGATACTTTGACGCAATACCCGCAGCTGCGGCACATCCTGACAGGGCACGAGCAAGGCGCCGCCCACGCCGCCCAGGGCTACGCCCGCGCCACCGGCAAGGTCGGCGTATGTTTCGCCACATCCGGCCCGGGAGCGACCAATCTGGTCACAGGTATCGCCGACGCCTACCTGGATTCCACCCCCATGGTGGCGATAACCGGGCAGGTCGGACGGCCGTTCATCGGCAAAGATGCTTTCCAGGAAATCGATATCACGGGCATCACGCTGCCCATCACCAAGCATAACTACATGGTGACCGACCCCGCCGACATGGCAAAAACCGTCAAAGAAGCTTTCTACCTGGCGCGCACCGGTCGGCCGGGCCCCGTGCTTATCGACATACCCAAGGATGTACAGGTCGAGACGGCTGAATTCGTCTACCCGACCAAAATTGACCTGCCCGGGTATAAACCGACCCTGGCCGGGCACCCTTCTCAGATAACAAAAGCGGCCAAGATGATAGCGGGCGCGAAAAAACCGGTCATCGTCTCAGGTCGGGGCGTAATCATCTCCGGGGCGTATGACGAATTGAAAACCCTGGCCGAGACCGCCCAGATACCGGTCATCACAACGCTTCTCGGCATAAGTTCTTTCCCCGCGTCACACGCACTCTATTACGGCTGGCTGGGCATGCACGGCATGGCCTATGCCAACCTGGCCATCACCGAGTGCGACCTTCTCATCGCCGTGGGGATGCGCTTCGACGACAGGGCCACCGCTAAAGTAAGCGGTTTCGCGCCGCACGCCAAGATAGTCCATATCGACGTCGACCCGGCCGAAATCGGCAAGAACGTGCGTGTCGACGTTCCTATCGTAGGCGATGCTAAAACCGTACTAAAATCCCTTAATAAAATGCTGGTGCCCGAGGACCACACCGCCTGGATAGCACAGATCGACGCATGGCGCAGGGAACACCCCTCGCTGACTATCCGCGATTCCGAAGGACTGCTGCCTCAATATGTTGTCCGCAAGATATGGGAAGTAACCAAGGGCGATTCCCTGGTAGTCACCGGAGTCGGCCAGCACCAGATGTTCGCGGCCCAGCACTTCTTCTACGACAAGCCTAACAGCTTTATATCCTCCGGCGGCCTGGGGACGATGGGCTTCGAGCTCCCGGCGGCACTGGGGGCCAAAACCGGCAAAACCGACGAAACCGTCTGGTGCATCGCCGGAGACGGCAGTATCCAGATGACCATACAGGAACTGGCTACTGTGGCGCGCGATAAGATCGGCATCAAGGTGGCCATCCTGAACAACAATTACCTGGGCATGGTGCGCCAGTGGCAGCAGCTCTTTTACGAGAAGCGATATATAGCGACCCCGCTGCACTGCCCCGACTTCGTCAAGTTGGCGGACGCCTACGGAATCCCTGCACAGAACGTCAAGACCAAAGAAGAAGTAGTGCCCGCCATCCAGCGTGCCATGGCTAACCCCGGTCCCTATATCATAAACTTCGAGGTCGAGCCCGAGGAGAACGTTTACCCCTTCGTTCCCCCGGGGGCATCATTGAACGAGTTCATCGAGGAACCCAGGAAGGAGGTACCGGCATGGTCACGTCGCAGCACATTATAACGGCACTGGTTTCCGATAAACCAGGCGTCCTGAACCGCATAGCCAGCCTATTCCGCCGGCGTGGTTTCAACATCGAGAGCATAGCTGTCGGCGCCTCCGAGATACCAGCTGTTTCCAGGGTGACCATCGTTGTCGGCGGGGCAACCACCCTGATAGAACAGGTGCGCAAGCAGCTCGATAAAGTTATCGACGTTATCAAGGTTTCGGACATCACCGGCGAAACCACCATAATGCGCGAACTGGCTTTGATCAAAGTTAAAAGCAGTACCTCCACCCGAAGCGAGATAATGCAGATCGTGGATATCTTCCGCGCCAAGATCGTCGACGTGGCCATAGATTCGGTAACCGTAGAAGTCACGGGGGATGAAGCCAAAGTGACTTCGTTGTATAATCTCCTGAAAGGATTCGGCATCAAGGAGATCAGCCGCACCGGTGTCATCGGTATGACGCGGGGAGGCACGATCCCGGCATCCGCCGAAGAAGAAAATCAGTAACGTCACATTATAACGATTTAAAGTTTAGTATTTTGAGGAAGGTGTAAACATGGCTATCATCTATTACGACAAAGATTGCGACCTGTCGCTTCTCCAGAACAAGGTCATCGGCATCGTCGGTTACGGCAGCCAGGGCAGTTCACAGGCGTTGAACCTGCGCGACGGCGGGCTCAAAGTCATCATCGGGGCTGTCAAGGGCAGCGCTACATGGAAGAAAGCCGAGACGGCCGGGTTCACCGTTTACACCGCCGCAGACCTGGCCAAAAAGGCCGACATGATCGTAATGCTGGCTCCCGATACCGCCCAGGCTAAGATTTACGCCAACGACGTCGTCCAGGGGCTCACCGAGGGCAAAGTACTGCAGTTCGCCCACGGATTCAATATCCATTACGGGCAGATCGTCCCCCCGGAAAATGTAGACGTAACCATGATAGCACCCAAGGCGCCGGGCCAGATGGTACGTGAAGTATATGTCCAGGGCAACGGGGTCCCATCGCTGGTAGCCGTTCATCAGAACGCCTCCGGCAAGGCGCTCGAGTTCGCCCTCGCATATGCCAAAGGAATCGGCTCATCGCGGGCCGGGATACTGGAAACAACCTTCGCTGAAGAAACCGAAACCGACCTCTTCGGCGAGCAGGCCGTGCTCTGCGGAGGAGCCACTTCCCTCATCAAAGCCGGCTTCGAGACGCTGGTTGAGGCGGGCTACCAGCCCGAGGTGGCCTATTTCGAATGCCTGCACGAGCTCAAGCTAATCGTGGACCTTATCTACAAGGGCGGCATCGCCTACATGCGGAACTCAATATCGGATACCGCCAAATACGGCGATTACACCCGCGGGCCCCGAGTCGTCAGCGACGACGTTTACGACGAGATGGGCGAGATACTGGCCGAGATACAGGACGGGCGTTTCGCGCGCGAATGGATACTCGAGAACCAGGCAGGGCGTCCGGTTTACAACGCACTCAAGCGCATGGAGAGCGAGCACCTTATCGAGGAGGTGGGTTCGGAACTCCGCGAGATGATGCCCTGGCTGAAAGAAAGCAAGTAAGCAGGACAGATTTGCATAATCCTGACTTTAACACCATAGACCGCCGTCAGCCCCGCCGCATTTACGCGCCGGCAGGGCGAGACAAGCTCATCCTTATTTGCCCCTCTCTTTAAGAGAGGGGTCTCCGCCCCGCGCTGCAAAATAAGGAAGGAGTTCACAAGGAGGGACTTATGGATAAAGTCATAATATTCGATACGACATTACGAGACGGGGAGCAAGCCGCCGGCAGCTCCCTCAACGTCCAGGAAAAACTTGAGATAGCCCGTCAACTGGAACGCATGGGAGTCGACATCATCGAGGCCGGCTTTCCCGTAACCAGCCCCGGCGACTTTGAAGCGGTCGGACGCATCGCCAAAGAGATCCGCGGATGCTCTGTCTGCGGCCTGGCCCGCGCGGTGAAGGCCGACATCGACGGCGCCTGGGAAGCCGTCAAAGATGCCGCCGATCCGCGTATCCACATCTTTTTATCCGCATCCGATATCCATATGGCGCACCAGCTGAAGAAGAGCCGCGAACAGGTGCACGAGATGGCGATCGTTGCCATAACCCACGCACGCAAGTACACTTCGAACATCGAGTTTTCGCCGATGGATTCGACCCGCGCCGATCCGGACTTCATCTACCGGATGCTGACCGACGTCATATCCGCAGGGGCCAGCACGGTAAATATCCCGGATACCGTGGGTTATGCCATCCCGGAAGAATTCGGCGGATTCATCAGGAATATCTTCGCCAAAGTCGGCAATATAGATAAAGCCGTGGTAAGCGTGCATTGCCACAACGACCTCGGCCTGGCTGTGGCCAACAGCCTGCAGGCGGTGCAGTGCGGAGCCAGGCAGGTAGAGTGCACCATCAACGGCATCGGCGAACGCGCCGGCAATGCGTCGCTCGAAGAAGTTGTTATGGCGATATCCGTTCGTTCCGACCAGTTCAACATCTCGACCGGCATCAAGACGAAAGAGATCTACCGCGCCAGCCGCCTGGTAAGCGAATTGACCGGTTTTGCCGTCCAGCCCAATAAGGCGATAGTGGGCGCCAACGCTTTCAGGCACCAATCCGGCATCCACCAGGACGGGGTCATAAAACTTTCCAGCACATATGAGATCATCGACCCCCGCGCGGTCGGCGTCCCTGCATCCTCGCTGGTGATGGGCAAGCTGAGCGGGAGGCACGCTTTTAAAGAGAGGCTGGCCGAACTGGGTTTCAGCCTGTCTGAGAAAGAACTTGAACGGGTTTTCGCCGCATTCAAAGAACTGGCGGACAAGAAAAAGGAAGTCACCGACCGGGACATCGAGGCCCTTATGGCCGAGGACAAACGGACGGTGAAGGAATATTACCACCTGGAACGCATACAGGTTACCTGCGGCGACAGGGGCATCCCCACGGCCGCCGTAAAGTTGATCGGACCCGACGGACAGGAACTGGCGGATGCGGCCCTCGGGACCGGACCTGTCGACGCGACTTATAAAGCCATCAACCGTTTGGTAAAAGTGCCGAACGTGCTTACGGAATTCACCGTGAACTCCATAACCGAAGGGATCGATGCCGTGGGAGAAGTCCTCATCCGCATCGAGAGCGACGGCGTAAGCTACACGGGCCGCGGCTCCGACGCAGACATAGTGGTCGCGAGCGCGAAAGCCTATATGAACGCCCTCAACCGTCTGCTGACTTCCAGAGATACAAAATCGCAGGACAAGGGCGCCCAGGGTTAATCCGGAAATCTAAATCATGAACGGGGAAATAGTATGACTTTAGCTGAAAAGATACTGGCCGCTCACAGCGATAAAAAATCGCTCAGCCCGGGGGATTTTATCAACGTTCGTCCTGACCTGATACTGTCTAACGACATCACCGCGCCTATCGCGATAAAGGAATTTCGTAAACTCGGGGTGAAAAAAGTTTTCGACCCGGGGAAGATCGTGATGGTCCCGGACCATTTCGTTCCCAACAAGGATATCGCTTCGGCCGAACAGGCCAAGATGCTGCGTGAATTCGCGCAGGAACAGGGAATCATCTATTTCGAGTGCGGGCAGATGGGGATAGAACACGTCCTTCTGCACGAGCAAGGGCTCGCTCTGCCAGGGGACGTGATAATCGGCGCTGACTCCCATACCTGCACTTACGGCGCACTCGGTGCGTTCGCCACCGGCATGGGTTCTACCGACATCGCGACAGCCATGGCCACCGGTGAGATATGGATGAAAGTCCCGCCCACCATGCGCTTCGTGTACCACGGCAAACCGGGCAAGTGGGTCGGTGGGAAAGACTTGATCCTTTATACCATCGGCAGTATCGGTGTGGACGGATCGCTTTATGCCGCCATGGAATTCACGGGAGAAGCCATCGATAATCTCTCGATGGACGGGCGCTTCACGATGTCCAATATGGCCATCGAAGCCGGCGGCAAGGCAGGGATGTTCCGGGCGGACGGGAAGACCCTCGAGTATGTTTCAACCCGCGCAAAAAGGCCTTACACAGTGCATGAACTCGGCCCCGAATCAGAATGCGCCAGCGTCACCGAGTATGACGTTTCCAAACTGGAACCGCAGATCGCGGCGCCTCACCTTCCCTCCAACGTGAAGCCGGTGAGCGCCCTTTCAGGCGTTAAAATTGACCAGGTTGTGATAGGTTCCTGTACCAACGGCAGGCTGGAAGACCTGAGGCTGGCGGCTTCGGTCATCAAGGGGCATAAAGTCGCCCCCTATGTAAGGTGCATCGTCATCCCCGGTTCCCAGCAGGTGTACCTTGACGCTATGGCCGAGGGGATCGTAGAAACATTCATCCGGTCGGGCTGCGCTTTCAGCACTCCGACATGCGGGCCTTGCCTCGGAGGGCACATGGGGATACTTGCCGCGGGTGAACGCGCCGTCTCTACCACCAACCGCAATTTCGTCGGGCGCATGGGGAGCCCGAAATCAGAGGTATATCTTGCCAACCCTGCCGTGGCGGCGGCTTCGGCTGTTTTGGGCCGTATCGCCAATCCCGACGAGGTGTAGGAAACAGATGTGCGATATCCGTAAAATCCTGTCCCGATGGAGAAAACAACCGCCGGAGCCTGTGAAAGCTGGTGACATGGAAGAAGAAAGCATCCGCGTAAAACTATCCGTCAGGCCCTCGAGCAAGGTTTGCCTGTTCCACACGCCAAAAGACCTGCTGCCCTCGTTCATGAAAGGCGATCTGAAACTGATGCTCGACTGGGCCGAGAACGAATGTGACAGCATCATCTACTGGGTAAGGCAGGGAGACGATTTGAAAGACATCACCCTGCACCTCGAAAAACAGATCAAACCCAGCGGGCGGATATGGATAGTAGTGCAGGGAAAAAAAGCTGCCGGCAAAGGATCCGCCGGGGAAACTATATCGCAGATACAGGCGGAGATAACCGAATATACGAACCTGCTCAAAGGTAAAGTAGTCGCCATAGGCGGCGGGGCATCAGCCCTCCAGTTCGTACTGAGAAAAGAAGCGAAAGAACCTGAGGAATAGGGGACTTAAACAAAATGTTAAAAGGAAAAGTATTCAAATACGGCTCGAACGTCGATACCGACGCCATCATACCCGCGAGGTACCTCAACGTCTCGGAACCATCCGAACTTGCCAATCACTGCATGGAGGACATCGACCTGGAATTCGTGCGCAAAGTAAACCACGGCGACATACTGGTAGCCACTACGAATTTCGGCTGCGGGTCCTCCCGCGAACATGCTCCCATCGCCATTAAAGCGGCCGGGGTTTCTGCCGTGGTAGCCAAAAGTTTCGCCCGCATCTTTTTCCGCAATGCGATAAACATCGGCCTGCCGCTGCTGGAATCGCCCGAAACCGTAGACAATACCGACGCCGGCGACATCCTCGAGATATCACTGGAAACGGGCACCATAAGCAATGTCACCAAAGGAAAAATCTTCAAAGCTAAGCCCTATCCCAAATTCATGAGTGACATAATCTCATCCGGGGGGCTCGTCGAGTACACCAAGAATAAGATAGCCGGGAGGGCCCCTTGAAATATAAGATAGCCCAACTTTCCGGGGACGGCATAGGCCCTGAAGTCGTAGCCCAGGCGGTCAAAGTCCTCAAAGCCGCGGGTTCTAAATTCGGTCACGAATTCGATATCAGGAGCGGCCTTATCGGTGGGGCCGCAATCGACAGAACCGGTTCGGCGCTTCCTGAAGAAACACTGAAGCTTGCCAGGTGGTCCGATGCCGTTTTGTTCGGAGCGGTCGGCGACCCGAAGTTCGACGACCCGAGGGCCAAGGTCCGCCCCGAGGACGGACTCCTCGCTATACGGAAAAAGCTCAAACTTTTCGCGAACCTGCGCCCCGTCAAAGTATATGACGAACTGGCGGACGGGACTGTTTTCAAACCGGATGTCATAAAGAACACAGACTTCCTCTTCGTCCGCGAACTTACCGGCGGCCTGTATTTCGGCAAGCCGAAGAAACGCTGGGAAACTTCGGCAGGTCGCAAAGCGGTTGATTCGATGGCCTACTCAGAGCAGGAGATCGAGCGCATCGTCCGTGCCGGGTTCGAACTGGCGCGGTCACGCAAAAGCAAACTAACGTCGGTAGACAAGGCCAATGTCCTGGAATCCTCGCGGCTGTGGCGGCAGGTGGCCATCGAAGTCTCCAAAGACTATCCTGATGTCCTGCTGGAGCACATGCTGGTAGACACCTGCGCCATGCGCATTATGCTGACGCCCCGCGACTTCGACGTGCTCGTCACGGAGAATACTTTCGGTGACATCCTGACAGACGAAGCCTCGATGCTGGCCGGTTCGATGGGTATGCTCCCCTCGGCAAGCCTGGCAGGCGTCCCGGCTAAAAACACCAAGATTTTCGGGCTCTACGAACCGATACACGGCAGCGCGCCGACCATCGCCGGGAAAGACATCGCCAACCCAATCGCTACTATCCTGAGCCTCGCGATGCTGTTCCGCTACTCCCTGAACCTCGCGGAAGAGGCCCTTGCAGTAGAAAATGCGGTATCAAAAGTGCTGAAAGCCGGCCACCGCACCTGTGATATAATTGGTTCAGGCAAGAAATCCGCGGGCACAAACGAGATGGGGGACCTGATCGTCAAAGCCCTGGGAGAGTGATTTTTGTCGGCTGTCCAGATATTCGACACTACACTCAGAGACGGCGCCCAGCGGGAGGGCGTCTCGTTCACCGCGACCGACAAGCTCAACATAGCAGCCAAGCTTGACGAACTCGGCGTGCAGTTCATCGAAGGCGGCTGGCCGGGCGCCAACCCCAAGGACAGCGAATTTTTCGTTTTGGCGCAAGGCCTGAAACTGAAGAACGCCGCACTCGTGGCTTTCGGGAGCACGCGGCGTCACGGCATTAAACCCGAAGACGACGCAGGGCTCAAGGAACTGATAGCCTCCGGCGCGGGCATAGCCACAATCGTCGGCAAATGCTCCGCGAAACAGGTCACCCAGGTCCTGGAAACGACCCTGGAAGAAAACCTGCATATGGTGAGTTCCTCCATAAAATACCTGAAGAGCAAAGGCATGAGGGTTTTCCTGGATGCCGAACACTTTTTCGACGGTTATAAAGACAACCCTGGTTACGCCATCGAGGTACTTCAAACGGCAGACCACGCAGGCGCCGAATGTCTCGTTCTTTGCGACACCAACGGCGGGGCCCTTCCAGAAGAGATATCTTCAGCCGTCAGGGAAGTTAAAAAGGCCGTCCTCTGCCAGTTAGGCATCCACGCCCACAACGACGCAGAACTCGCAGTCGCCAATACCCTGGCTGCCGTGAAAGAAGGCGTAGCCCAGGTACAGGGCACCATCAACGGGTTCGGCGAACGCTGCGGCAACGCTAACCTGTGTTCCCTCATCCCGGCCTTAAAATTGAAGCTTGGCATAGATTGCATCACCGACGCGCAGATGGCGAGACTGACAGAAGTGTCCCGCTTCGTCAGCGAGACCGCCAACCTCAGCCCTGAGGCATTCCTTCCCTACGTGGGAACGAGCGCCTTCAGCCACAAGGCAGGCATGCACGTTTCCGGGCTCGCCAGGTGGAAGGGCGCCTACCAGCACATCGACCCTGACCTGGTAGGCAACCACCCGAGGATACTCGTCTCAGAGCTTTCCGGGCGGGCCAACATCATCAAAAGGGCCGGCGAGATAGGTGTCGAACTCCCGGCGAAAGGCCCCGAGGTGACCGCGCTCCTCGAAAAAGTCAAAGAACTCGAAAGCCGCGGTTTCCAGTACGAAAACGCAGAAGCCTCCTTCGACCTGCTGGTTTACCGTGCACGGCCAGGCTACTCTGCTCCGTTCGAGCTGGTAGATTACCTGGTGGTGATAGAAAAAGAGCGCCGCCAGGGCGCTTCCACACACGACGGGGGGATGCTTTCCGAGGCTATGGTAAAAGTGAAGGTCGGCGACAAGATAATGCACACAGCCGCCGAGGGCGACGGCCCTATTAACGCGCTCGATAATGCCCTCAGAAAAGGCCTGCTGGAATTCTACGAAGGCCTGGCGGCGGTTAAACTGACCGACTACAAAGTCCGCATACTCGAGGAAAGCACGGGCACCGAATCGCAGGTCAGGGTTCTTATCGAATCCACCGACGGGGTTGAACAGTGGCGCACAGTGGGCAGCTCCGCCAACATCATCGAGGCCAGCTGGCTGGCGCTGGCAGACAGCATGGAATACTGGGTGGTGACGCACCCCGCACCTTAACACGGGCATCCTATCGGGCACTGCCCTGCCAGTTCAGATTTCCATCCCCATCAATCCGCCTCGTCTATTTATTCCCTTATGCGCCTTCTTGTATAATATTAATGGAGTCTGCACACCGGAGGACTGAAATGAACGACGATATCAAAAGCGCATTTGAAATAGCCATGGAGAAGATCGCCGCGCTGGAAGAAGTCACGCCCGAAGACAAGCTCAAGTGGAAGTTCACCCCTGAAGGCGAACAGGCCGCCCTGAAATATTTCAAAGAAGGGCAGGATATAGCGGGTGCGATAGCCCATTTCCCCAAGGAAGCCCAGCCGTTCGTCAGGACCGGGGCGGAAGAAGTGCTGCTTTCCAATATCCAGCTTCCCTCGAACAAGGTTCTGGAAGAGCGCAACAAGAAAGCGATGGACGGCCTCCCGGCGGTCAAGGCCGACAAAAACGGAACCAATAAATTGCTCAACCAGATGAAACAGATACTCGAGCACTATACCGACCAGGGCGCCGAGCAGCGCAAGCAGACTTACGAACAGCTTAAACAGCAATACGAAGTAAAGCTCAAAAAAGCGGTAAGCAAGCAGCTTGGTTCTAAAGCTGAAGGCGACCTCGGGATCAGCGTCGAAACCCTTCCCCAGTTCCAGGAAGAGTGGAGGCGCGTTAGCGCCCAGATGGACGACCAATATCTCAAACTCCTCGACGAGTTCAAGAAAGAACTGCGTAAGACAAAATAACCAGGAAACCGATGGACGAAGAAGAACGGTTATCCCAGGCGTTGATGCGGACCGTCGTATTGCGTGCCCCCAAACAGGCTTTGGCGACTTTCGGGGTAACCAACATCAACTATTACCTGCTCACCCGCCCTTCATACGCAGAGGGCGACGTGCCTGAAACGGTTGTACGCATGGGGAGGGTCATCGCCAACCGCCCCCGTATCGTAACCCCGTATTACCTTTCGAGGCTGGACGGGTTCAGCGCCGACGCCAAACGCTATTTCGACAAGCTCCTGGAAACACAGGGCCCCGACTCCCCCGGCATCTATTACACCTACCGCAATGAACCTTCCGGCACCGATATCGTATCCAATGCCTTTGAGGATGTCCTGTGCAAGATAAACGAGGAGATAGACGAGAAAAACGATCATCTGGCGGCAGTCATCCGCGGCGAAGATTCGCTATGGGACGTTTCACTCATGAAGTTCATCTTCGAGATTACAAAGTCTTCGTTAAAGGGAAATATCGCAGATTTTCATTCACGCGGTCTTCTGGACATCCAGCAGGGGGTCCCCGTCGAAGCTCGTTTGAATATCGAGGCCCTTTTCAAACGGCTGAAAGAAGGCAGTATCGCAGCCTGGGAATTACAGCAGGAGCTTGAACGCTGGGGGCTTTTCGAGGCTTACCAGGATCGGTTCCTCTCGGTTTTCAAGCATTAACACAGCTTTTAGCGATCAGCTGTCAGCTTGCCAAGCCCAGTCATTTGAGCGATAATTTCCCGCATTACGTATCAAGGAGCTTCTCTTGAATATTTCCGTAATCGAAGCGCGCGATCTCTCCGAGGCCTGGTTTCTTTGCCTCAGAAAAACACTGGAAACGGGATTCGAATACAGGATAGAACGCGGAAGCTATGCCGGGCAGAGGCGCAAAGAACTTGATTTGGCAGTCATCCAGATAAAGAACCCAGGGACACGACCGCTTACCCCCGACGTACCTGCCGGAGTGCCCGCTCCGACAACCATGGAATATATCGAGAGCTACCTTCCTTACCTGATGACGTCGCAAAGAGCCGAGGGTGAGCAGTACACTTACGGCCAGTTCCTCGAAAAGCAGATAGCCGAAGTCATCAAGATGTACAAGCAGGACGGTTTCAACACCAACCAGGGCTACATGGCCGTCGGCAACGAGGATTCGATATCGTTGAAAGACCCGCCCTGCCTGCGCGGGATCGACACGCGTATCAGGTACGGAAAACTGCATTTCATCGCGTATTTCAGGTCTTGGGACCTGTGGGCCGGTTTCCCGTCCAATCTGGCAGCCATGCAGCTGCTGAAAGAATACATGGCGCAGGAGATCGGGGTAGAGGACGGCGAGATGATGGCCATGAGCAAGGGCCTGCACCTCTATGAATACGCCTGGGAACTGGCGCACACCGCCTGCGGTTTAGACTGAAACTGCGCGCTTACCAGCGGTTCAAATTTTCAAAAGTTCCCTGAAAATCCCTGCATGACCCTTCAACCAGCCCTTTGGCATCCCCGGCCGGTATCTCATATTGATCGGCGGCAATGGCTTTCATCACGGCATCCGAAACAACCACCGGTTTGACGCCCGGGTAACCGGGCTCGGTGTCGCCTTCTTCCCTGCCAAGTTCGGTCTCGACGGCAGGCGGGATGATTTCGAACACTTTTACTGTCGTGTCGCGGAGTTGATGCCTGAGCGAAACCGTAAAGGAATGCAAACCAGCTTTTGTCGCACAATATACAGGCATCATGGCGATCGGCACGAAGCCCAACCCCGACGAAATGTTGAATACGGCAGCACTCTTTTGTTTCATCAAGAACGGGGTGAATAGGGCAGTCAGCCGTATGGGCGCAGAAAGATTGGTGGTTATCTCATCGCCGGGTTTGTCGAGTTCTTTTGCACCCGTAGTAAAATCAGCCATCTTCTGGATACCTGCATTGTTTACCAGGATGTTCAAGTCCTTGAAATCCTGTTTTATCCAGTCGAAAAGGGACTTGCGGTCGGCTTCGTTTGTAACATCGCACTTCCGCGTGTAAAGAGCGGGGATTTTATTTTTGGCTTCGGTAAGCCGGTTTTCCCGGCGGCCGCAAACGATGACTTTGTTGCCGGCATTAGCGAAGGCTTCGGCCAGGGCCAACCCGATGCCGGTCGCTCCCCCGGTAATAAGAACGGTATTCCCTTTAACGTTCATTCCATTTTCCTTTTACTAAAATACCCTGACCCTGACATAGTGGTCGCCGCTCCGCCCGTCTTCGGTCTTCCCCATGCCTTTCAGGCGGATACGAGTGCCCGAACTGATACCGGCGGGGATCTTTACCATCAGCTTCTTTTTTTCGCCCCCTCGTTTGAACTTGACCTCTTTTTCGATGCCGGCAACAGCTTCTTTCGTTTTGAGCCGGACTTCAGTCTCGGTATCCAGGTTTTTAGCAGGCCCGAGATCAACTCCGAAAATCTTCTTTACCACGAAACGCGCAGCCTTGCCTCCGACTCCCGAACCAAAGGCCGCGACTGGTACGGAACCGACAGGATTAGCATCCTGCGGCCTGCCAGATGTGCCGTGGGCATGAGTCGTGAAGACGATATTCTGGCCGCTGAAAAATGTGCTGTTCAGAAAATCCTCGTCGAAGCGCAGACCCGCAGACTTGAACATAGAGGCGAGATCGGTATAAACCGCCTGGTTGCCGAAGCTGCTCCGGAAGATGTCCTGCTGGGAGAAGTTGCCGAAATCCGCCCCGGCATACACCCCCTTGCCTGAAAGGTCATATTGCTTGCGTTTTTCGGCATCGCCGACGACGGCGTACGCCTCGTTGATTTCCTTAAACTTGAGCCCGGCTTCTTTTTCATTCCCGGGGTTCTTGTCGGGGTGGTACTGGAACGCGAGTTTGCGGAAAGCGTTTTTGATATCGTCCTGGCTGGCGTCGTCCGAAACGCCGAGGATCTTGTAGTAATCTTTCATATCATCTGCCTATATCTTATACTGGTAAAAGTAAATGCGACATAAAAGTAAATTATAGGTCACAAACCCTTTCTTGCCAAATAAGCCCAAAGGACCCAGGATTGAAAGTCAAAACGCTACTGGCAATTTTTTTAAGCCTTACGCTGCTGGCGGGAAGCTGCCATTCGCCCGATTCCTTCAGCGAGAAGCTCGGCGCTATTGTGTCTCCTTACCAGTTCAGCATCGCGGGGTGGGAATTCAAATCCCTGGCACAGGAATTGAGGGAATTTTTCTCCTCAAAGGACTCCGCGCCTGCCGCCGATCCCCAAGCGGTGGTCGATTATTTCTCGGTGATGGACAAGATAAACGCCGAACAACGGGCCATCGACGCCATAACGAGCGGTGTCATGAGCGGGGACGCGACGGCGCATTTCAACACGCTCGCATCGCTTGAACAACAGCGGGACATCCTGGCGACAAAGGCGGAATACGTGCTCGAAGCCCAGCTGAGGCTCACATTGAATTCTCTGGGCATCTACAACCCGGCGGACAGCTTTCTGGATTTGAAATCGACTTTCCCGCCGGTGAAGCTAAGGCTGCAGGAGCCGCCGAAATTGCTGGTCGTCTCTGCCCGAAACCAGATCGGGAGGCTGGCGACCATCACCCTAGATAACAATATCAGCATAGAACAGATAACGGCCCTCGAAAAGGCTGTTTCGGCGCTCGGCGTTTCAGCGCTGGTGGTCGACCTCGGGGGTATAGCCACCTACCCGTCTTTCGTGGCCAACCGCTACGGACTCCAGTTCGCATTGAGCACGGCCGCCGAGGAATGGTTCCACCAGTACAATTTCTTCCGTCCGCTCGGGTTCCGCTACGGGCTGGAAGAGCTTGGAGTGAGTGAACCGGATTATATAGTAACTATGAACGAAACCCTGGCCGGTATGGTCAGCCAGGAAGTGGGCGCTGCGATATACGACAAATATTACGCCGGTTTCTTCCCTTCTTCGGCGTCAACCGGCAGCGCAGGCAGTACTTCAGGGTTCAATTTCAATACGTTCATGCGCGAGACCCGCGTCCAGGCGGACAGCTTGCTGGCGCAAGGGGAGATCACGCAGGCCGAAGATTACATGGAACAGCAGCGCCTGATACTGGCTTCACACGGGTATCTAATCCGTAAACTTAACCAGGCCTATTTCGCATTTTACGGCAGTTACGCCGACCAGCCCGGGTTTGAAAACCCCATCGCTGATAATTTCACCGCGCTGAGGGCAAAGAGCGTTTCTCTGGCGGCGTTCGTCAAGAAAGCATCGGACTTTACGAACCCGGATGAACTGGCGCAAGCGGTAAAATAGGCCTAGTCAGCTTTATTAAGTTGCCAAGATTACCTATTCTTTGATAAACTAACTCTTTGTCTGGGCCGCTAGCTCAATTGGCAGAGCAACTGACTCTTAATCAGTAGGTTTCGGGTTCGAGTCCCGGGCGGCTCATTCTAAATCAAAGCTAATATGCTCTCGTATGTGGTCTACATAACGAGGGCATTTTTATTTACGCAGATATTTTATTCATTCCCATGTTTAAAGGAAAATGTGGCCCTCCTTCAAAGGAGCTACAATTGAAAGAGATACAATAACATTCGGAGGGGCGGCATGCCGATAGCCTGGGGATTATTCGCTAAACAATGGTTGAAAAGGGCGGAGAGAAGGGACGCAGTCGTCGATGATGCAGACCGTTTTCTCTGTCTCTGGATAGCATTTAACGGCTGGATGAAATCGCAATACGGCGAATCGTCCACCGATGACCGGCTGATAGAGTGTGCCAAGCGGGACACGGGCCTGTTTCAACATTTCAAACAATTACAGGAGAATGACAACGAGTTCAAAGAAAATCTGGACAGTTTATCGGTTTTTCAGATAGCTGATTTGAGATATGTCGGAGATGTGGAGCAACCCGAAAACGCCGCGATACAATACGACGGTTCCTATGATTCCCTCATGGACGCGCTATACCGCGTCAGATGCAACCTGTTCCTGGGCAACAAAGACCCTGCCGAAGAGGCGAAAGACAAGGAACTCATCTCCCTGACATATAATATCCTGTACCCGTTGTTCAAAGGGTATTTCAAAAGCAGTTCTTACGCTTTTTAGGCTGAAGCTTGAACCTCTCAAGCGCGGCAAGACCGATACGGTATACCGGCGCACCAGCCGCCATTAAGTATCAGTCATCTTAAAAATAATCTTGAACCCCGTGCCGCCGTCCCGGCTTATCTCCATCGTCCCTTCGAGCTGCAGCTCAACAAGAGTCCGTACCAGGTCAAGCCCTAAAGTCGGGGTAGTACCCGGCTCAACCGTCTTTGGGATACCTATGCCATCGTCAGAAATATTCAATTCAACCGTCGAACCCTCTAATCTGCGGCCTGTTATTGTGATTAAACCCGACCGCCCGTTGGGGAAGGCATATTTTAAAGAGTTCACCACGAGTTCATTGGTAATCAGGCCGCACGGTATAGCCATATCGAGGCCGATTGAAATATCGTCTATCTCTATCCGGGACCTGATGTTTTTATTATTCAGTTCGTGAGAATTCAGCAGGTTATCAACAAGTTCGGTCAGGTAATCCTTCAGTTTGATGTTTGCCAGATCATTCGACTTGTAGAGCTTGCTGTACACCAGAGACAGGGTGTTTATCCTTCTTTGGCTTTCCGTGAACAACCCCGCGTCACGGGCATCCACCACAAAATGGGACTGCATCTCAAGCAAGCTGGAAACCACCTGCAAATTGTTTTTCACCCGATGCTGTATCTCTTTAAGCAGAGTTTCCTTTTCCTTGAGGGAAGCCAGGAGCAGAGCTTCTGATTTCTTCTGTGACGTAATATCCCTGATCGACTCAATCGCACCGACTACTTCGCTGTTTGAATTTCGCAGAACGCTCGCAGCTATAGATAAATACACATCCTCTTTTTGTTCGCGCTGCAAAACAAGTTCACTAAAAACGGCCCTTCCGTTATCCGAAACAACGGTTTTATCAGCGGATAATTGCAATTGCATCAATATATCGCTTGGCATCGGGCACCTTTCCCCGTAAAACGCCAGGGAATATTCGTAATTCCCTTTCCCGATGATTTCGCGGGATTTTATCCCGGTCAAATTTTCCATGGTTCCATTCCATGCCACAACGTTGCTGTTCAGGTCCGTGACCATGACCGCATCGGGAAGAAACTGTATGATGCCCAATAATTTTTGTTCATTATCACGCAATGAATTTTGAGCATCGCACAACCTTTCGAGTAAATTATTGATAGCAACACTTACGTGTTTGATTTCATAATCCTTTTCAGCGATGGGGATCCGCATCGAAAAATCCTGCGTATCCGCAATCTTTCCAACCACGTTTTTCAAGTTCTGAAACCTATCCAGTATCCAGGATTTGGCGATACGCAATCCAAGCAGTGAGACCACAATCACGATCAGGACGATGATAACGTTATACCAGCCTATCGCCCACGAACCTTCCCGGTGGATGGAACGCGCCATTTCCGTGTGGAAGATCAGGTACGGGTTCCCATTTGAATCTGCAAACCTGATGGTACCTTTTACAAGGTTTGCAGTCATTGCGACCTTTAAAGGATCGCTCGAAGATTCAAGCATCTCCTGCTGTCCAAAGGATATAGTCGTCAGCGTCAATGGCTCCTGTGTAAGACCGGATAACTCTGCGACAACAGCGTTATCCAGGTAGCTCCCCATAAATAAGACCCCGCGGGCAGGCCCTGTCGCCTGACTGGTTAATATAGGCTGTGCGGCAAAGAGCATGGGCCCTTCATCCAGACGGATGATGCCTTTGAATCCTGAATTTATCAAGGCAGGGGTTGCAACAGAGCCGTTAATCAAGGCTTGCTTTAAATCAGGGGGAGCGGAATTTCATTTTCGGTTCTTAAATCATAACATTTGGCCCAAACGATGGTTCCCGATGTATCCAAATAGGCGATTATATTGGTTTTCAGGTTGTAGAAGCTCTGGGGTGCGAGGTCGACATCGATGTACCTCTGGTTTACATCCATAATAAATTGATAAGAATCATCCCATTGCGCCCAATCGGTGGCGAATTCGTTGAGGTGGCTGAGCTTATAGTTTACAGCGCCGTTTATCCGGTCAAGATTTTGCACCATGCTTTCTGTTTCTATCTTTGTAAAATTGCGCCCGAAAAAATAACTCGAGCCAAGGGCCAGCAAAGCGATGATACCGACGGTGGTGGCCACCGACATAACGATTATCTTGTTCCATAATTTCATTTAAATGGCTCTTTTCCCATGTTGATAAACAAACGGATTCTGACACACCGCCATCCCGGCTGTAATAATCAGATACCAAGACAGAGACATGTCAAACCTTTGCGTCGTTATATTCAGGGTAGAGTCTATTGAGGCATTCCGGACAAATCCCGTGGCTGAATTGGGCGTCCGTAAATTGTTCTACATATTGTTCAACCGACTGCCAGAATCCGACATCATTTCGTATCTTTTTACATGCCGCACATATAGGGATGATGCCTTTGAGAGTTTTGATCTCATCCAGCGCTTCCTGAAGCTTTTTCGTCAGTTCTTTCCGTTCTGATTCCATCTTGGCTTTATAAAAAGCCATCTCGAGCGTTATCCTTAAGTCATTTTTCTCAATCAGTTTGGCGATATAGCCCATGGGTTCTGACTTTTTAGCGCTTTCCAGTGTCTTGTCATCTGAATAAGCCGTCAGAAAAATCACCGGAATATCGAATTTTTCACGTATTATGCAAGCGGCTTCGGTGCCCAGCATCTCACCTTTAAGCGAAATATCCATCATAATCATGTCCGGCCTAATCTCACCAGCTTTAACGATGGCCTGCTCGCCAGACGATACGGTGAGCGGAACGTCATATCCGAGGTCCTGTAAACGCATCTGAATGTCTCTTGCCACGATGGCTTCGTCTTCGACAACAAGAACTTTTCTATCTAGCGATTGCGTCTCGGTTTTAATTAAATCCAATTCAGACCATCCTGTTTCGCAAATATGCGACCCTTAGCGGCTTGCGAACAAAACCTCAAAATGCTTGCCCACACATTATTAAATATAAATATTGTGATAATGCTTATCGAAAGGGCCACTTTTAGACCTTTTCGGGTCAAAGGGGGGAGCTTCGATGAGGATGCATGAACTGGTTTGGATAGACGGGTGACAATCATAATAAACGAAAATCTATGGGCCAATCGAGTAAAGCAAACGGCCCTCCCGCTGGCAGGGGAGGGCCGTTTTTAAACCGGGAAAGACTAGAATAATTCTTTTTCGCTCGATTTGACCGCTCTTTGCATCTCTTCGTTGAGCATGGCAGGCAGGCCCTGGATATCCACTTTAAGGAAACCCCGTATGATGGCTGCCGTCGATTCATCACGGGTAAGGCCCCTTGCCATCAGGTACTCAACTTCTTCTTCGGCGATCTTGCCCACGGCGGCCTCGTGCGAAAGGTCAACTCCGGCACGTGTGCCCTTGATTTCCGGGATAGCATGGATCGTTCCGCGGTCCCCCAATATCAGGCCACGGCATTCAAGGTGCCCCTTGGTTTCAGGCTCATTGGCTTCGATATAGCCGCGGGAGATGATGTCGCCGCCGGTGCTGATCGTCCGGGCGACCATTTCGGTCCTGGCGCCTTTGGCATTGAGAAAAGCGCGCGATCCAAGGTCGATGGTAGAACCGGGGGTGGCGACCACGACTGAATTGAAGCGTACCGTGGCATTTTCCCCGACGCACCGGGCGGACGGATAAGCCTGCAAAGAATGCACCGGCCGCATGATTACGTAGTTGCTCATGAAAAGGCCGTCTTGTTCAATAATCGCAGCTGTGCGGGGACGAACTTCGGTTTCGGGAGACCAGCTGTGTATCATGGTGAAAGTAACTTTCGCACCTTTTTTAATAAAAAATTCAGAGATCCCCAGATGCACCCCGGGCTCCCGCCCGGCGGTGCTGCAGCCCGTGATGATGTGCAGCTCCGAGCCCTCTTCAGCGATGATGATGTTATGCACGTCCTGGATGGATTTCCCCTTGGCCAGGTACAGGCACGCCTGAACGGGGAAAACCGATTTCACCCCCGCGAGCGCCCGCATGAAATAACCGTCGGCATTGTGGCTCTCAACATGGGCGGTATATTTATCGGCGTCGACGGCCACAGCTTTCCAGTAGTAGTCCTTGAGCCATGCATATTTGGTGAGGGCTTCGCTGGTAGCCATGACTTCGATGCCGTCCTGGGTAACCGCGGCATGCATAGGGGCGTTATCTATCTGAACAAAGGTGCCCGACCGCTGGCTGACGTCGTCCAGCGTGACCCCGGTCGCCAGAATCTTATTGCGGTCTTCCTGGGGGATGGAGGAAGTGGCGACGTGTTTCGGCTTAGACGTATCCTGGCTTTCGAACTTAGTTAAATCTATGTCGGCGCCTATGGCGGCTTTTTTGCCCTCGGCTGCTTTGGCCTTTTCCTGCCGGATTTTTATTTCTTCAAACATGCGACGCACTCCTGATAGCCTTTTTCTTTGATGGTATTGAGGATGTCCCGCGGGTCCCCGTCGCAGATTATCTGGCCGCCGCAAAGTACGTATCCCGTCCGTGCGTTGACATAATCCAATATATGCCCCGTGTGTGAAATGATCAATCCGCTCCTGCTTCTCTCCCGTATGGGATGGGTTTTACCCAGCACTTCGTTGATCAGTTCCCCGATGAGGGCAATATTCTCCAGGTCCACGCCGGATTCCGGCTCGTCGAGAAGTGCCAGGTCCGGCCCCTGGGCCAGCAGCTGAAGCATCTCGGAGCGTTTTATCTCGCCCCCGGAAAAACCGCTGTTGATGTCGCGTCCCAGGAACGAGGTCATATGGGCCCTTTCGGCGAGTTCATTCACAAGCGCGTCATTGTCATCCTGTTTGAGGCAGGCCAGCACCATGTCGCGGGTTTTTACGCCCCTGACAACAGGCGGGCGCTGAAAAGAGATGCCGATGCCAAGGCGGGCGCGCTCGTCGACAGGCATTTCGGTGACGTCCTGCCCTTTGAAATAAATCTTGCCGCTCAAAACCTTGTAGCGTGGAAACCCCATGATAGTCATTAAAAGGGTAGTTTTACCGCCACCGTTGGGGCCGAAGATAACGTTGGTTTCACCCGGTTTCACTGCCAGGTTAAGACCGTGAAGGATCTCTCGGTCGTCGACCGACACGAACAGGTTATCGATTTCCAGAAGATTTTCTTTATCCATGGCTGCTCCTCGGTTTCGTGATTTCTTTCCAAGGCCTGTACGAAAATTGAGAACAAAAACGAGTATAACCCATTATAGCATGCGTAGATATGATTTAAATCACTGGCCGGCACCATTCGGGGAAGTATCTACCCGGCGTTCCGGCGAAGGCTCAAAGAAGCCAAAATGGTCGTGAGAATCGTAAAACCCACAAGCACGCTGAAATCCATTCCGACGTCCACAAGCCCCTTGCCGTTCAGCATGATATCGCGCAATCCCTTCACGGCGTAGGTAAGAGGCAAAACATCAGAGAGGTATTGAAGGTACCTCGGCATCTGTTCTACAGGCCACAGGATGCCCCCCAGGAACACCTGGGGCAGGATGATAACAGGTATGAACTGAATCACCTGAAATTCATTGCGGGCGAAGGTGGAAGTGAATATCCCGAGATTCACCGACCCCACGATGATGACAAGTTGGAAGATAAGTATCTGCCAGAGGTCGCCCCTGTAGGTCACTCCGAAGGCATAGATGGTGAAAAAAAAGATAATCAGCGTTTGAAGCAGTGCAAAAACAAATAGCCCGAACAGGTAGCCCAGCACTATATCGAGCCTCGAGACAGGAGAGGCCATCAGCCTTTCAAGGCTTCCCTGCGACCGCTCCCGCATGAAGCTGACGCCGGTGATCAAAAAACTGAAGAAAAACGCGATAGCGGCCAGCAGTGCCGGGGCAATGTAATTAAGCTGGCTTTGGTCCGGAAAACTGAGGCCGATAAGCGTCATGACTACAACAGGAGCGGCAATAATCAAAGCCAGGGTCCGTCTGTCACGCCCGATCTGCAGGATGATGCGGCCGGCTATCGGAAGAGCGTACTTAGGCATGGGCGTTCTCCCTCAGGCGGATATAGTACAAAAAAGCATCTTCAAGCGAGGCGGTTTCTTTCCCTGTGCCGAGCCTTAAAGCTTCGGGCGTCCCGTTTGCGATAACCCGCCCGCTCCGGATGAAAGCCAGTTTGTCGCAATGAGCAGCGTCATCCATCGTGTGGCTTGAAATAACCACAGTCGTCCCGCGCGATGTCAGGTCTTTAAAATAGTCCCAGAAAGTTACCCTGAGTTCAGGGTCTAACCCTACGGTAGGTTCATCCAGCAGCAGAAGGGGCGGGTTATGAACAATGGCGCAGGCAAGGCTGACGCGCTGGCGCATGCCGCCGCTGAGGTTCTGCACGGAATCCCCTCGGCGGTCCCAGAGTTCAACCAGTTTGATGACTGAGTCCACCCGCGCCCGTTTATCGTCGCCTTTCAGACCGTAGATAGAAGCGAAGAAACCAACATTTTGACGGATAGAAAGCTCGTTATACAGAGAGTGCAACTGCGGCATGTAACCGGTGATGGGAGCCGTTAAACGCGATGGGGATTTGCCCATGATGCTGACGGTGCCTTTTTGGGGCTTTAACAGGCCCGCGAGTAAACGAATAAGAGTAGTTTTCCCGGCGCCGTTAGGCCCGAGAAGGCCAAAGCTCATGCCTTTCGGTATTTGCAAAGACAGGCCGTCAAGCGCTTTGAATCTGCCGTAGTTGAAAGTGACATCCTCGATAGCTACGGCCACGGGTGCGTTTGTGTCCATGTGGCCCAAGCATAAAGGATAAAATGAAAGCCGTCAAGGGAAAGCAACACGGTGGCGGGCGCAGATAAAATAATACTGCTTTAAGCCGTTCTATTTTGGCAACAGGCAACATGGAACCAATGCTTGAAATCTGCGAAAAGAATGATGGGGGGAGAGGTAAATTTGGCTCCCCGACTAGGATTCGGGAATCAAGGTTGATCTACTCAGGGCCGCGGTTCTTTCTGTTGGACTTGATCTCTATTTGTTCCCGCTCTTTTCCGGTTTTAAGAAATTTTTCACGGATCACTGCTTCGCTTCTTGTGGAGTATTGCTCGGTGAATTGAAGTTCCCAGGGACCTCGGTTGCGGGTATATGAAGCTAATCCGTTTTAATGCTCTGAGAGACGGCGTTCCAAATCGCAGGTTTGTCCGATGTAAAGGGTTCCCGAAGATTGGCTCTTGAGGACGTAGACGGTGAACATGATTCGAAAGTAGTTGGCTCCCCGACTAGGATTCGAACCTAGAACCTAGCGGTTAACAGCCGCGCGCTCTACCGTTGAGCTATCGGGGAATGCCTTGCCTTATTTTATTTTTAATCCACCGATAGAACCTAGCGGTTAATCCGCCCAGGCGGACGCGCTCTATCGTTGAGCTATCGGGGAATGCCACCCTATTTTGTTATTAAGCACAGGTATGAACCGGTTTTACATATGCCTACCGTAACATTGGCTGCCGAGCCAGGATTCGAACCTGGGCAAAAGGATTCAAAGTCCTTCGTGCTACCACTACACAACTCGGCAACGATACCGGCGTTTCATGGTGCCGAAGGTCGGGGTCGAACCGACACGAGAGTTGCCCCTCAACAGTTTTTGAGACTGTCGCGTCTGCCTATTCCGCCACTCCGGCTCGAAAGCTTCCAAGTTTTCAAGGTACGAATTTCATGGTGCCGAGGCCCAGGATCGAACTGGGGACACGCGGATTTTCAGTCCGCTGCTCTACCTAGCTGAGCTACCTCGGCATGACACGTTATTGTATCTTTTCGTAGACTTAAGTGTCAACATCGCCTGAGCGAAACACTCATTCAGGAAAGAGCTATATTATCAATCAACCGGGTTTTACCTATCCTCACCGCCAGCGAAATCAATGCCTGTGAACGGATTTCTTCGAGTTCCTTCAAACTTACCGTGTCCGCCACAGAAACATACTCGATCTTCGCAAGCGGCTCGGCTTCAATCAGACCGTTGACTGCTGCTCTTATAGAATCGGCACTATGCTCGCCCTCTTGTATCATCTTCCCTGCAAGGCACAGGGACCTGTAAAGCACCGCGGCGGCCGTACGCTCTTTCGGATTCAGATACGAGTTACGGCTGCTCATGGCAAGCCCGTCGGCCTCCCGCAGAGTCGGAACAGCCACAACATCCAATTTCAAGTTGAGGTCCGCTGCCATTTTTTTTATGACAGCGATCTGCTGTGCGTCTTTCTGGCCGAAATATACCCTGTCGGGGAGGACGATGTTGAATAATTTGTTACAGATAGTAGCGACACCCCTGAAATGCCCCGGCCTCGCCAGGCCTTCGAGTCTTTCCGTGATGCCCAGGACATCGACCCAGGTATTGAACCCGCTCGGGTACATGTCAACGGCCGTGGGAAGGAAAACGACGTCCACACCCGCTTTTTCCAGCATCGATATATCCCGACGTTCATCACGCGGATAGCGGTTAAAATCATCTTTCGGACCGAATTGTGTAGGGTTAACAAATATGCTGACGACAGTTGAAGAATTATCCCTTTTCGACCCCTGAACCAGCGACAGGTGCCCTTCATGAAGATAACCCATTGTGGGCACAAACCCCGCCGAGCCTGACATCGCCTGCCTGGCTTCCCGCATCTCCGGGATCGTCCTGATAACTTTCATGTGTTAAACCGCCTTTTCGAGGTCCGCCAGTACAGCCGGGTCCAGGGAAATGCTCTCTTTGGGAGTCGGGAAGGCCCCTGACTTAACTTCCGCTGCGTATTGCGAAACCGCGCTTGACATAACTTCTGCGATATGCGCGAATTGTTTGGCATGCTTCGGCACAAAGTCTGTAAACAACCCCAGCATATCGCTGATAACCTGCACCTGGCCGTCGCAACCTGCTCCAGCCCCGATGCCTATGGTGGGGACGTTTATCCTTTTACTTATAAACGCGGAAAGTTCGGCCGGCATAGTTTCCAGCACGACCGCGAAAGCGCCTGCCTGTTCCAGCGCCACGGCGTCGTCCAGCAGCCTCTTCGCGGCCTGCAGGGTCTTTCCCTGGGCCTTGAACCCACCCAGTTGATAAGTTGATTGGGGTGTCATCCCGATGTGCCCCATAACAGGGATGCCGCTGTCGACGATGCGCCTGACGGTGGCGGCGACGGTCACGCCCCCCTCCAGTTTGACCGCCTGGGCTCCCGCCTCCTGCATGAAACGGGCTGCATTCTCCATGGCTTTCTCAGCATTTACCTGGTAGCTCATAAAAGGCATATCGCCGATTACGATGGCGTTTTTCGCGCCGCGCGACACCGCACTGGTATGGTGCAGCATGACTTCCATGGTAACAGGCAGAGTCGATTCGTAGCCCAGCAACACCATCCCGAGGCTATCGCCCACAAGTATCAGCGGCACTCCCGCACGGTCCACGACCTGTGCGGTCACATAATCGTATGCGGTAAGCATCGCGATTTTTTCTCCGCGCTGCTTCATATCCTTTATCTGGTTAATGTTGATCCTCATGGCTTCACCTCCTAAAAAGACAGGGCGTCCAATGAAGGATTGAATTTTTTAATAACGTTCTTTTCATCCACGTAAACCACTTTAGGCTCCCAGGAGCGGGCTTCGCCTTCAGCCATAGTTTCATAGGTCAGGATGATGACGATGTCGCCCTTCTGCGCCAGCCTTGCCGCGGCGCCCCTGAGCGATACCTGGCCCGAATCTCCTTCGATGGCATAAGTTGTGAAACGCTCACCGTTATTTACATTCAGCACATGGACCATTTCATGGGGAAGGATATCGGCCGCGCACAGCAGTTCCCGCCCGATGGCGATGCTGCCCTCATAATCCAGCTGCGTCCCCGTCACCCGGGCCCGGTGTATCTTGCTTTTAAGCATGGTCCTCATATCCGGCTCCCTTCATTTCCGCGATTTTTCATGATCTTTTCGATTTTCCGCGCCATCGCCGCATCGATTTTCCCTTTTTCCAAAGCGATTGGGATCGTTTGTAGTCCCAGATCGGCGTAGGTTGAAACGATGTCCGCATGGCATTGCGATAGGGCCGCCAGGTGTTTTCTTATGGTCCCGGTGTCCCCGCGGGAGATGGGCCCCGAAAGGCACCCCGGCAAACCCACGGTCTCCAGGTTGCTTATGGTGCCCTTGATCAGAGGCGCCAGGGCCCTGACCGATTCCTCGCGGGTAACGCCGAAATCGGACCACAGGTCGGCCGAGAGCTTCACCAGTGTGACCAGGTAGTTGCAAACCATCACGGCCGAAGCATGGTATAGCGCGCGGTCTTCGGGGGCAATGACCATGGACTTTCCGCCCAGCACCGAAGCCATCTTTTTAAGAATCGAAAGCAGGGGCTCCCGGGCTTCCAGGGAGAATGTGATACCGAGGAGGCTGTTCTTGGCCTGTTCCATACCCGCAAAAGTCTGCAAAGGGTGCATGACGCCGGTTACGGCGCCTCCTGATGCGGCTTTCTCCAGCAATTCACTGGTATCGGCGCCGCTGCAATGCACGGCATATTTTCCGGTCTGCCATTTAAGTTCGCCGGCAACCGTGGCTATAGCGTCGTCCGGGGTAGTGATGAAGACGATATCGGCATTATCGACAACCTGCTGTTTATCCTCGTAGGCCTGACAGCAGGGTATGAATACCGAGAGTTTTTGGGCGGAGGAATAGGTCCTGCTGGCAACCGCAACCACGGGATAGCCTTTTCCGTGAAGAGCGCACGCCAGAGAAGTCGCGACCGTTCCCGCTCCCACAAATCCCAATCTTGGCAAATTTCGTTTCAAACAAAAACCTCCGCCGAGATGCGGCGGAGGTTGTATAACCCCTTTGCCTGCCGTCTCGGTCTTGCGATCCAAGCGACCAGTTGGTATTTGCCCCGTAAAACAACTCGACGCCGTATCTCTACGGTCGCCTGCAATATTATTCTAGGTTCGGAGGAATAAATTGTCAAACCATACGTTCAAAGAAGTCCTAATTGCGGCGTGCGTCCCGACATTTTTAATCAGAACTTCTTAAGCGTTAAGTTCTCTGAACAGATCGCCGCAAAAAAACTCGCCCGGCAGCATCTCTGGCCGATGAAACAACGCGGTGTGCAGAGCAGTGATCGAAATATAGCCGTGCTCGACCGCCCATATGTCCGTGTCATCAAGGGAGACTATTTCCAGCTTGCGCCTTACCAGCCAGTAATAATCGCGGCGGCCATCGTTGCCCTCGTTTACACTGTCGATATGAGTTTTGTGCGCCAGATTAGTGAAACGGATGCCCTTGATTTTGTCCAGAGGCTCGTCAGGCAGGTTCACATTAAGGAAGATGTCCATGGGAAGCTCTCTCCGGTTTATCCTTTCGGCGAGAAGTGCCACAAGACGGGCGGCTGCTTTGAGGTCCGCCGACCCGATAGTCCCGACTGACACGGCGATCGACGGCAAGTTCCTTAAATACCCCTGCAGTGCGGCCCCGACGGTGCCCGAAATCAGGACGTCGTCGCCGAGATTTTGACCGCTGTTGATGCCCGATACGACCATATTGGCAGAGGGCGCCAGTTTTTCCAGGCCAAGTATCACGCTGTCGCCCGGCGTTCCCTCTACGCCGAAGGTCGCTACATTCTCGACCACCGGAGTGATTTTGCGGACACGAAGGGGATTCCTGAGGGTAACGCTGGTCCCTGTGGCGGACTGTTCACGGTCCGGGGCTACAGCGGTAACGGCGCCGATATTCACGAGTTCGGTTACCAGAGCCCAGAGCCCGGGAGCGAATATCCCATCGTCGTTGCTGACCAGTATCATATACCGCAGTCTAGCATAACTCCGCCAGCCGGCTCAAAGACAAGATAGTCGTATTCGATTGGTTTGAAGCGGAAAAAAGACTTATGCTATTATTAGCATTCAGGTTTAACTACTATGGACAATAAACCCGCCTCCGAAGGTTTGGCCAACAGGTTTAAAGATGCCCTCACGGACAGCAGGACTTTCTGCGTCACCTGGGAGCAGGTGCCCGGCAGGGGGGCATCGGAAAAAGAACGCGAAAGCATACTTCTGAATTCAGCCGAAGCCGCGCGGGGCGGGCGCGTCCACGCCATAAGCATCACAGATTCACCGGGCGGCAGCCCAACTTTCTCCAGCTCCACGCTGGGGATTGAAATACGCAAACTCGGCATAGAATCCCTCGTTCACCTTGCCCTTCGCGACCGGAACCGAAACGAACTTGAAGCACAGTTATACGGGCTTTGCGCTGAAAACGTGCGCAATCTTCTCGTCATATCGGGAGACTACCCTGCCCGGGACGGCTTCGAGGGAAGGGCCCATCCCGTATTCGACCTGGACCCGACCCACGTCATGCAGCTGATAAAGATCATGAACGGCGGCCTGCAGTACCAGAGCATGGGAAAACCCGTAACACTCGCACCAACCGATTTCTTCGCCGGGGTAGCGGTTTCGCCTTTCAAACAACTTGAATCTGAACTCCTTTGCCAGTATTACAAGCTTGATAAAAAGATCCGGGGAGGGGCCGGTTTCATAATAAGCCAGATAGGCTATGACGCCCGCAAGATGCAGGAACTGATTCTCTGGCTGGAAACGCGGGGCCATTCGGTTCCGGCCCTCGCGAACATCTACGCCCTTACCTACCCTGCCGCGCGCCTGATGCATGACAACAAGATCCCGGGATGCGTGGTGACCGACAAGCTGCTGGCTGAACTTGAAGAAGAGCGTAAATCCCAGGACAAAGGGAGATCCGCCCGGCTTATGCGTGCCGCTGAGATGTATGCCATCGCCAGGGGCATGGGTTACAAAGGGGCGCATATCGGCGGCTATAACATGACCTATGAGATGGTTGAGTTCGTCATGGATAAGGGTGAGGAACTTTACCCGTTTTGGAAAGAACTGCTGCCCAAATTCGACTATCCGCAAGAGAATGGTTTCTATATGTTCCAAAAAGACCCGGCCAGCGGATTGAACACCAAAGTTGCATCCGCCCGGCCTTTCAAGGGTAAGAAAACAGCGCTTTCGGCTTTTTCGAGGTTCATCGACGGGATATTTTTCGTCCCCAGTCATCCGCTTTTTAAACCGTCGAGAAAAGTGTTTCAGGGCATCGACAGCGTCGACTGGCTGAACCGGACTTTTGTTTTCATGGAACACGCCGGCAAAGGTGTATTTTTTGATTGCCTGCACTGCGGAGACTGCTCGCTGGTGGATACAGGCTACCTCTGCACGACCTCCCAATGCCCCAAGGGGGAGCGGCTCGGCCCTTGCGGGGGCAGTTTCCACGGTTGGTGTGAGGTTTACCCTAAAAAACGAAAATGCGTCTGGGTTCGGTCTTATGCGCGCCTTAAAGCGTACCGGGAAGCCGACACCCTAGGAACTTACATCATACCGCCCCGAGACTGGCAGTTATGGCAGACATCGTCCTGGATAAACTTTTACCTCGGGCGCGACCATACCGCAAAACGGCTCGGCGTGAAGCCTCCCTCGGATTCGAAAAAAACAGCGACCGGCGAAAAGGCTGCTTCAGCCTGACGCCCGGTTGTATCTGGCTTCCAAAGTTCGCGTACCGCTTCCTTTTGCCCCTTTCGACGCTTCTCGTTATACTTTAGCGTGCAAATGAAAACCAGCGATTTCGATTACGTCCTCCCCCAGGAACTCATCGCGCAGACCCCCGTCGAGCCCAGAGACAGCTCACGTTTGATGGTGCTCGACCGCGCAAACGGAAGCATCGAACATCGAAGTTTCAAGGACATCAGCGGCTTTCTGAAGCGCGGGGACGTACTGGTCATGAACAACAGCCGCGTCATACCCGCCCGTCTTTTTGGCAAAAAAGCAGGAACGAACGCCGCGGTAGAGATACTCCTGCTGCGCCGTTCCGGCTCGGGCGACGTCTGGGAAGCCCTGGTCAAACCCGGAAAGAAGCTGCCGGCCGGAACACTGGTCAACCTGGAAGGCACGCGCAAAGAACATGTCACTGCAGAAATACATGCAGTGCTGGACGACGGTATTAGGGAAGTGAGCTTTTCCGACGAGACACTTTTGCCGGCCCTGGGTCATATTCCCCTGCCACCCTACATCCATGCCCCCCTTGCCGATTCTGAGCGGTATCAGACGGTTTATGCCAGGGAACCCGGAAGCGCTGCTGCGCCTACTGCCGGGCTTCACTTTACTCCCCGGCTCCTGGATGAGTTAAAGCGCCAGGGCGTCGAATGCCTCGAAACGACGCTGCATATCGGACTGGATACTTTCCGGCCGGTCCAGACGGAGGACCCGTCCAGGCACCATATCCACCGCGAATACGGCATAGTCCCGGCTGAAGTGGCTTCAAGCATATCCCGCGCTAAAAAGGAACACAGGCGGGTCATCTGCGTAGGAACGACATCGGTGAGGGTGCTGGAATACGCCGCTTTACAAAGCAAGGAGAATCCCCTCGACCCATTTTCGGGCTGGGTGGACCTGCTCATCCTGCCGGGTTACGTTTTCCGCGTAGCCGACGCGATGATTACCAACTTCCACTTGCCGAAATCGACGCTGCTGATGTTGGTGAGCGCTTTCGCAGGCGGGGAATTGATAAAGAAGGCATACGCAGAAGCAGTCGCAGAGAAATACCGTTTTTACAGTTTTGGCGACGCCACGCTCATCCTGTGAGCTTCTTCCCGAAGCAAACGCATTCGGTGAACCCCGTGGTGTTGAACTAGAAAGTGTTTTGCGCCTATAATCAAGGCTGAAATGGCAAAATTAGAAATGCTCTTTCCCCGGCAGGAAATCGATATGGCGGTCAAGCGGTTGGCCGAAGAAATCAGCCGCGATTTCCGGGACAAAACCCCCCTTGTGCTCGGGGTACTGAAGGGTTCCTTCATCTTCCTGGCAGACCTCGTACGCCGGCTCGAGTTTCCCCTCGAGATCGATTTTATCACGCTTTCCAGCTACAAAAACGGCGTCTCAAGCTGCGGCGAAGTCAAAATGGCGGGTAGTTTTAACAGGGACATCAAAGGCAGGCATATCATCGTCGTCGAGGACATCGTCGATACCGGCCTGACCCTGCATTATCTCCTCGAATGCCTGCGGTCAGGTTCTCCTGCCAGCGTAAAGCTCTGCGCACTTCTTGAAAAACCTTCGCGCCGCAAAAAGGCCTTGGACATCGATTACCTCGGATTCACCGTTCCTGACAGTTTCATCGTGGGTTATGGTATGGATTGCGCCGAACGGTACCGCAACCTGCCTGATATTTCCTGTCTGAACCAGGAAGATTGCCCATGAATCCCCGTGCAAGGCTCATAAGAGTGGCAAGGGGTTTGGAGCCAGCAGACCTGATCCTATCCAACGCCAGGGTAGTAAACGTCTTCAATGGAGAGATAGAGAGAGCAAACATAGCCGTCTGCGACGGGCGCATCGCGGGAATAGGGAATTACACGCTCGCAGGCGAAACTATCGACCTAAAGCAACAATATGTTTTACCCGGGCTGATAGATGGCCATACCCATGTCGAAAGTTCGATGCTCAGCATCGGGGAATATGCCCGGGCCGTCGTACCGCACGGCACTCTCGGAGTCGTTACCGATCTGCACGAGATCGCGAACGTTTCAGGTATCAAAGGCATCAATTCTATCTTAAAAGGGGCACGTACCCTTCCATTCGAATTTTTTGTCATGGCACCGCCCTGTGTTCCTGCCACCGGACTCGAAACTTCCGGTGCATCACTGGACGCGGAAGCGCTTTCGCGGTTGCTGAATAACAGGAATGTTATAGGGCTGGGGGAAATGATGAATTACCCCGGCGTACTCGCGAGCGATCCCGCGGTCCTGGAAAAGATAAAAGCCGCCGGACGTTCTCCCGTGGACGGCCATGCGCCCGGACTGGGAGGCTTCGACCTGGCCGGATATGTCGCATCCGGCATCACCTCTGACCATGAATGCACCACGCTAGAAGAAGCTCGGGAAAAACTCGCCCTCGGCATGTATATCATGATCAGGGAAGGTTCGACCGAAAAGAACCTGGAAGACTTGCTCCCGCTGGTCACCGATAAAACCTACAAGCGGTGCCTGTTCGTCGTAGATGACCGGAGCTGTTCCGACCTTTTAAATGACGGCGACATCGATGCGGTCGCGCGCAAAGCTATCAGGCTGGGGCTCGACCCGGTGAGGGCCATCCAACTGGTTACCGTCAACGCCGCTGAGCGTTTCGGGTTAAAGGGCATCGGCGCGCTCGCCCCGGGTTACCTCGCCAACATCGTGGTTATGCAAGACCTGCAAAAGTTTGAAGCCTCCCTCGTATTTCACCGCGGGCTGCTGGTCGCCCGCGACGGTAAAGCGTTGTTCAACCCGGGAAAAATAACCCGGGCGAGACCGGCCGGCTCTTTCAAGGTAAAACCTTTCAGTGCCGGAGCGCTTGGTTTAAAATCGACAAGGGACACATTTCCGGTCATCGGTGTGGTACCGGGCCAGATAATTACACGAAAACTGGATGCGGCGATCGCCCGCGATATGGAGGGGTTCGTTCAAGCCGACCCGAAGAGGGACATCTCAAAATTGGTCGTCGTAGAACGGCACGAGGGGACCGGGAACATCGGCAGGGGACTGGTCAAGGGTTTCGGTCTCAAACGGGGGGCATTGGCGTCGTCCGTGGCCCATGATTCTCATAACGTAGTCGCGGTCGGAACAAATGATGCCGATATTTTCGCGGCGGTTTCCGAGGTTATCTATATGAACGGTGGGATGGCGGTAGTCGAAAATGGTAAAGTTCTCGCACGTTTGAACTTGCCTATCTCCGGGCTGATGTCCGATCAACCGGTTGGAGAAGTAGTAAAGGATTTCGAACGGCTGGAACGTAGTGCGAGAGCTCTCGGAACAAAGCTGGCGGCTCCATTTTCCGTTCTTTCATTCATGGCTTTGCCCGTTATCCCCGAGATCAGGTTGACCGATATGGGGTTGGTAGATGTGGCAAGCTTCAGTTTTATGGATCCGTAAGGAACAATCGGCGGGAAAAATATCCCGCGATAGCTGAGACAAGCCGTCGTCTCTGATCAGAACCTTAATTCGCCCCTTACCCACAGCCAGAGTACCGCGATGCCGATCCCCAGCAAGGCCCCGCTAAAGACCTGGAACGGGGTATGCCCGATAAGTTCCCTGACGTCATGCTCAACGTCTTTCGAACGTCGCTCGCGAAGTTCATGGAGTATCCTGTTCAAGATTATAGATTGTTGCCCTACCGCGCGCCGCACTCCTGCGGCGTCATACATCACGATACCGGAAAAAACCGTTGCTATTGCAAACTCAACTGAATTAAAACCCTGCAGTACCCCAACGGACGTCGCGAGAGAAGTAACCAGGGCGGTATGTGAACTGGGCATGCCCCCGCTGCGGACGAAAAAGCTTATATCGAGCTTTTTTTCCCTGATAAGCCCCCCGATAACTTTCAGCGTCTGGGCGATGAACCATGCTACGAAGGAGATAAGCAGGGTTTCGTTCACGATGGTGTTCAAAACGTGCCTCTGCGGGGTTTTTCTTGAGAGGGCCTTTGTATGGAAATGTTGGCTTCGGTTTGGTGCCGGCGGGCCTGCCAATCCTTGAAACAGCGCACCCCTTCGGCGTCGCTCAGTTCATTCCAGTATCTGAAATAATCAGCGATATAGAATTTCGGAACAATGGCGGTCTCCACAGTAATCACCCTGTTTGCCGATTTTTCCACCTGTTTTACGGCCTTGTCCGAAGCCGCTGGTACAGCAACTATTATACGCGAAGGCTGTCTTCTTTTCACTGATTCTACGGCCGCCATCATCGTATATCCAGAGGCCAGACCGTCGTCAACGATTATCGCGACTTTACCTTTCACGATGGACAGAGCCCTGTTGTTGCGGTAGATCAGACTGCGCTGACGTATATCATTACGCACCTTGTTCACCTGGTAATTGATCTGGGATTCATTCAGATTGATGGCTTTGAGCACCTCTTCGTTGAAAATTGTCGTTCCGTCGTCGGCTACGGCTCCAAAACCGCCCTCTGGTAAAAGTGGGATTGGAAGCTTCCTGGCGACTACGATATCCAGGTCTGCGTCAAGCGCCAGCGCAACTGCGACGGCAACGGGCAATCCTCCGTTAGGGATCGCCAGAACGATAACTCCCTGGTTCTTGTATTCGGCCAGTTTGAGCGCGAGCTGGGCTCCTGCGTCATAGCGATTTTCAAATTTCGGAGAACGGCTGGGTGTATGCAATATTAACTCCTGAGTGCTATGCGGTTATTATAGACCGATATTCTTCAGATGTCCCCGCTTTGTTTGATTATGTCGGTGCCTGCCAGGAGCAGCCGGCCTGCCTGTTCATCCGAATATTCTTTCCGGTTGAAGTCCAGATACATCTTAAGCGCGGCGTAAGGTGACAGCGATTCTACGGATATGTCTCCCAACCGCGGACGGGATTGCCTTTTTACATTTTTCGTAATAGAGAAATAACTGGCTGCGGATGCGGCTTTCCTTATCAGATTCTCCTCAAGTTTGCCTTCATTTTCTTGTGAAAGAGTGATTTCAAGCCTGATAATATTGCCAGGGATTTCCTCGCGCGATTTTTCAAGGATGGAGAGAATACTTGCTGTAGGATCGGAGTCTTCAGGCTCGATGGCGACTTTAATGGTCAAGAAACGCCGCCCGCTGATGGAGCGGAACTCAAATTTGGTTTCCCGTATCCGGGGGGTGTGTTCGATATCTACGACATAAAAACCTTTTTCGTCATCCTCGTCTCCGAAATCGAGGCGTTCGAGGCTCCCGGAATACACCACAGGGGGTTTCTCGTTCAGCACCTGGTGCCTGTGTATATGCCCCAGCGCTACGTAATCGAAACAAGATTTGGCGACGGCACTGGTCAGTAACATATGTTCCTGGCCTATCGTCATGGTTTCTTCGGACCCAATCCTCGCACCCTGGACCCATACATGTGCCGCCAGGACTGAGGGGAGTGACGATTCCAGTTCTTTCGAAAGTTGATCGATGATACCGGTAAGTATTTCCTGCATTTTCTGGTTGATACCGGCAAAATCGAGGTTTTTTGTCTCGTCCTTGCCCATAAGATTGCTGCGTTTGAGCCAGGGGAGAGCTAAAACCTGGATGATGCCGCTGGGGGTAGGGATCCTGACGATACCGGGGCGCCCGGCGACGAAAACGTTTTCGATGCCAAGCGTATCAAAGATTTCGGTTGCTGTCGCTCGCCCGGAAGCATTGGGCAAGTCGTGGTTGCCGACGAGCAAAAAAACAGGAATGCCGCAGGCCGCCAGTTTTTTTACCCGCAAAGCAAATTCGCGCTGCTGCGTCGGGCTCGGATCGCGGCTTTTATAAGCGTCTCCGGTAAAGAGGACTAGATCAGCCTTCTTTTGGAGCGCATAATCAACAAGCTTGTCGAACGATTTGATAAAATCCAGGAAGCGCGAGGGAAGTCCGCTTTCCGCGTCCAAATACCCGTAACTTTCTACACCGAGATGAAGGTCGGCAAAGTGGATAATTTTCATGATTGCTTTCCGGATTTTTAGATTATCAGATGCAGAGCTTTGAAGCCAGCACTCCCTTGAGTTGCGAAATGGGGACGCGGACCTGCACCATACTGTCGCGTTCCCGGATAGTAACCATTTTATCTTCCAGTGACTGGAAATCGACTGTCACACAAAACGGCGTGCCGATTTCGTCCTGGCGTCTGTAGCGCCTGCCGATGCTTTGCGCATCATCATAAACTACAGACCAGTTTCCGCGAAGTTCCGAATATATCTCCTGGGAAACCTTGGCCAGCGGCTCTTTTTTGCTGAGCGGAAGGATAGCGACTTTGACCGGTGCGATGCGCGGATTGAGATGAAGCACAACGCGGATCTCGTCCTTGTCCGGTTCTTCGGCATACCCATCGCAAAGAAACGCCAGCATGGAACGGTCAACCCCGGCCGACGGTTCAATAACGTAAGGGACGATCGTTTCTTTGCTTTCTTCATCAAAATAACTCAATCCCTTGCCGCTAACCTTTGAGTGTGCCTTAAGATCGAAATCCCCACGGTTGGCGATCCCTTCGAGTTCGCCCCAATTCCATGGGAACTGATATTCGACGTCGGTACAGCAGCGGGCGTAATGCGCAAGATCTTCTTTAGGGTGCGGCGCAAGCCGCAAGTTTTCCGGTTTAATTCCAAGATTGATATACCATGCTAGCCTCGCTTCAGTCCAGTATTCGAACCACTCCATATCGGTTCCAGGTTTTACGAAAAACTCCAGCTCCATCTGTTCGAATTCCCGGCTCCTGAAAATGAAGTTTCCGGTGGTGATCTCGTTGCGGAAGCTCTTGCCCTGCTGGGCAATCCCGAGGGGCAATTTCTTCCGAGTGCTTGTCATCACGTTCTCGAAATTCACAAAAATCCCCTGAGCAGTTTCGGGCCTCAGGTAAACTATATTGGCCTGTTCTTCGACGGGCCCCATAAATGTCTTGAACATCAGATTGAACTGGCGCGGTTCTGAAAGCGGGCTTCCGCAAACCGTGCACGCCTGAGCTTTCAGCTCATCGGCACGGAATCTCAGGTTGCATTTCTTGCACTCGACCAGCGGATCCGAGAAACCGGTTATGTGCCCGCTGGCTTCCCAGACACGGGGGTGCATCAGGATACTGGTATCCAGTCCCACCACATCGTCGCGACTCTGTACTATAGTTTGCCACCAGGCCTGTTTGATATTACGTTTCATCTCGACGCCCAACGGGCCGTAGTCCCAGCAACTGGAGAGTCCTCCGTATATTTCACTGCTTGGAAATATGAAACCCCGCCTTTTGCAAAGCGAGACCAGTTTTTCCATCTTATCCATGATTTGTTCAGCCAATTTAGATACTCCTTACCGTTTGTTGAATGCATCGCGCGCTTTAGTCAAAACTCTTATAAAAACCGTTATAATCACCCCGCTGCCGATGGCGATCGTCAATATAGAAAAAACCCCCACAGGAAACACGTGCCGTGACCAGGTACCATAAATAAAAGCATCCGCCATGATACAGGCCAGGATGAGCTGAGGCAAAAGTATCATATTGCACATCAGGGATACCATGCCCCCCAGGGGGAATTGCGGGATGCCCGTTCTAAAGGACGATTTTTCCATGCGTACGACGATGCCGGCGATACCACAGGCGGCTGCGGCGCACAGGGCTTGCGCGGTGACCATGATGATGATAAAAGCGTATTTGCTCATGTACATCGCAGGGATGCCGTTGGAATCAAAACGGAAAGCGATCTGAGAAGGCAGGTACGCGGCAAAGGCAACAGATGCAACAATGCTCGCTGCACTCAAAATAACCGGCATAATGACATAACTAATCCTGAAAACAAGCCCTTGCGGCTTGCCGGAGTCCCGGGAAAGAACTGCCGGCGTTGGGGTTTGAACAAGGTTGCGTCGGCGCAGCGTCCAGGATATAAATAACCCACCAGACACCAAACCGGCAACAAAAACAATAACGATGACGATGATAGAAGCGGTGGGCATAAGTTATTCGTTCACAGACACTAAAAGTTACCAGCTTTGGCTTGCTATGTCAAAATAATAAGAACGATTCAACCGCCTCTTGTGGCCTTTCTGCAGATGATGTTAGAATGCCGGTTATGATAGTTGAAACCATGTCACTTGGAGAGTATCAGGCAAACTGCTATATATACGCTTCAGAAACCTCACGAGCTGGATTTATCATCGATCCAGGGGACGAGGCTGAATTCATACTTGAGAGTGTGAACAATCTGGGGCTGAATATCGGATATATCATCCTTACTCACGGGCACCCGGACCACACGGGAGCCTTGGCACGTGTCATGGAAAAGACAAAAGCCCGGCTCGCGATGCATCCACTTGACGCAGGGATGTTGAAAGACAAATTTATACACTCACTGCTGGGATTCTCACCCGCGGAAATCACCCCTGACCGGTTGATAGTCCAGGGTGAAACCGTAACACAGGAAGATGTCTTTTTGAAAGTTATTCACACCCCGGGGCATACGCCGGGGTGCATATGCCTGCTGGGAGATGGGTTAGTTTTTAGCGGTGATACGCTCTTTCGCCTGAATATCGGCCGGACAGATCTCCCGGGCGGAAACTCGTCCCAAATAATTACCAGTATCAACGACAAATTGCTGACCCTGCCAGACGTCACCACGGTGTACCCGGGGCACGGTCCCTCCAGCACGATAAGTTATGAGCGCCAGTATAACCCTTATCTAAACCGCGGTTATTAAGCGGGATTGAGGCGGCTCAACTTCTCTTCCAACCTCTTTTGCTGGACCGAAAGCGTCAGGTCGCTCCGTGTCTTTTCAAGGACACCGCGCAGGGCGTCGGTGGTGCGGCGCAAACCACCTGTTATGCTATCGGGAAAATCCATCGTCACGAGCACGCTATAAATCCCGTCCATATCGCCCAGAAGTTCTTCCCCGCGGCTGTAATCACCTTTCCTCATACTGTCGAGGAGGTAGCGCCGAAGCTCGCTTGCTCCTTCCGCCATACCGTTAAGGTAGGCCGCGTTATCGACATTCAGGTCGCCTGGAGAAGGTATCTCCTCATTCATCACCAGTGACAGCGTTATGCTTGCCTCGGCAAACTCTTTTTCAGCATCCCATACGAAATGCGTGTTAGGCAGTTCCTCGCAATTTTTGAGCGAATTTCTGGCATCGGATAAAAGCCGCCGAGCTTCTGAAAGCGTGTTGCGGGCAGTATCGAGTTCGTGGCGATGGATGGAACGGATAGTATGCCCGGATAGCCTGATCACTTCGCGGCTAAGAGGCATAGCTTTTTCCCTGGCTGCGTCCTGGGCCGCGAAATCAAGCCTGATACGTTCAGAAATCGTCTCGATATTTTCGTTAAGCTTGCTCATGGCATACCTCTATCCTTTGCAGCATTTCTTGTGCAGCGAGTGTCGGAGAATGGGCCAGCACGAGAGCACTCACAACTGCAACCGAATCGACTCCGGCCGCAAGTACTTCTGCAACATTGTCGATATTAATCCCGCCAATGGCTACCAGAGGCAGATCGGCTGCCTGTTTGATTTCTCCCACGGCCGCCAACCCAATGACGGGACAATCCGTTTTTGTGCCCGTGGGATACATTGCACCGCATGCGAGATAATCCGCGCCTTCGCTTTTGGCTATTCTAGCTTCCGCTGCAGTGGTAACTGAACATCCGATTAATTTGTCTATCGGTAAAAACTTTCTGGCGATTTTTACCGAAAGATCTTCCTGCCCGAGATGCAGCCCGTCGGCACCCGCAGCCAGAGCGATGTCCATGTGATCATTGATTATAAAAAGGGCTTCATTCTCTACACACATTTGTTTTACTGCAATAGCCAGTTCATACAATCGCTTTTTAGGTGTGGATTTATCCCTCAGCTGGACTATTTTCACCCCGCCTGCCAAAATCTGAGAGGTGGTTTCCAGAAGATCCCGGCCTTTCAAACAATCCGAATCTACAATCGCATATAAACCCTGGATTCCGGAAGCCAGGTTTGTTCTTGTGAGACGCCCGATCAACTCTTTTTCGATATCATAGAGACTAAAACGGGCACGCTGATAATCCCTTTTTACGGTTCCGCCACCCTGCAACGTTGAGATCTCCTCCATCACACGGAGTGCTTCTTCAACACGCCGTGCGTTTGCGGTTACCAATTCGGTCGGGCTACGTGCAGTCGTTTGAAAACCAACCTGGATCTCAACCCCGACGTCGTTTTGAGAATCCCTGCCAGTAAGATATTGGAGTTTCGTTGTGATATCACGAACCGACAACTCGTGGCGCAAATCCTTCAACCGTTCCGAGAGTACCTCATCATTCAAAATAAAACGAGCGGCTTCTTCGAGTACCCGTAACCCCTCGCCGATACGATTGGTATTGGCATCTGCGATGCGGGAGAACCCGGCCGGGAATTGGTTTTTTATCATGGTCCAGTTCACCACTCTAACTCGTCGCATTGCGTGGTTTTAACATTAAATCCACACCTTGATAAGCATGCTTTGCTGAAATCATTTTTAATGTTCGAGTACGGTCTCCTCGTCATTTTACACACTTTACAAATAATCAATTCGGTTTCAAGAATCAGTTTTCCGGCGGGCCGACTCATATAATTTTATCACAATCAAACAGAGGGGTCGTATTCGTCACCGATGGCAGCCTCGAAATGTTCTACACGCTTGGGAGCTCCAGAGGCGTTAAGTTCAACTGCCATAAAATCTATGCGCCAGGAAGACTCCTGGATATCGTGGTTCTGGAGATAATGCTGAGATACGGCCACCAGTTTTTGTTTTTTCCTGCGTGTGATTGATTCTTCGGGAGAACCAAAGGTTCTCGAGCTTTTAGTTCTTACTTCGACAAAAATTAAAAGTCCCTGTTTTGAGGCCACTATATCAATTTCACCGTCGGGTGAACGGTAGTTAGATTCTATTATCGTGTATCCGTGTTCTTTAAGGTATTCCTTGGCCAGTTTTTCTCCCAGGCGCCCGATAGCATCAGTCTTCATTGTAAGAACTAAAACGCTCACCCAAATTGCAAAAGCTCAGCCGGTGAATGGGAGATATGCCTTTTTCGGTTATGTTCCTCCAATGCTCTTTGGTCCCGTACCCCTTGTGAGAGGCTAATCCATATCCGGGGTATTTTTTGTCCAATTCAACCATTAAATAATCCCTCGTGACTTTCGCTATGATCGATGCGCAGGCTATCGAATAACACAAGGCGTCGCCGTATGCTATCCCTTTTTGCGGAAGTCTAACGTCGGGGAGTTTGAAGAAATCTATCAATAGACTGTCCGCCTGGGGGTTCAATTGTTCTATGGCGTTTTTCATTGCCAGCTTGCTGGCGTTCCCGATTCCAATCAAATCGATAACGTCATTTTGGATGACTCCGGTGCCTATCCCTATGGCAGCTTCCTCAATAAAGCTAAAAAGGTATTCGCGTTTCTTTTGAGTAAGGATCTTGCTGTCCCGCACTTCTTTCAACCACGGTTTACGAATATTACAGGGAAGAATTACGGCACAAGCGGCAACAGGGCCCGCCAGACAACCTCGCCCGACCTCGTCTACTCCGGCTGTGAGGATATATCCTTCTGCGATGAACTTCCGTTCTTCACGGAACGACGGCTTCAGTTTCGTGAGGTTGGGTTTCATATCACCGGCTTCGCTGTAGACTAATCGCTGCGTGTCCAATACTTTGAATTTCAGCCACCTCTCCCCTTCTCTCCCGTGTGGATATGCCAGTTGGTATCTTTATAGATTAATCAGACGCCGAACTCGTTCCTGAATGATGTCCGCAACCGCATTTTTCGGCAATAGGGCATCAATTATCAGGAATCGCCTTGGTTCGTTACGCGCGAGCTGAAGGTATCCCTGGCGTACTTGTTCATGAAAAACGACCGCTTCTTTTTCGAACCGATCGATGCGTTTCTTGTTCTTCCGTGCCAGCCCGTCGGACGCCGGGATATCAAGCAAAACGGTAAACGAAGGCTTCAAGCCCCCTGTCGACAGAGTGTTAAGTGTTTTTATCAAGTCGAGATCGAGACCGCGGCCGTAACCCTGGTATGCCAGGGTTGAATCGTAGAACCTGTCGCAAATGACAACATTCCCTTCATTCAATTTCGGAATAATAAATTCTTCCATGAGCTGGTTGCGCGAGGCGCTGAAAAGAAGCAATTCACCCACAGCTGAGATAGGTACGTCACCGCGCCATTTCAGCCACCGGGTGATGTTTTCCCCGAGGGTCGTGCCGCCAGGTTCATGAGTAAGCACGGCGGGGATCGATTGTTTGGTTAACCGCCGGTGAAGGGCCCGTGCCTGGTAGCTCTTGCCGCAGCCCTCACCTCCTTCAAAGGTGATAAACGGGGGCATCAATGGTTATCCCTGAAAATCATAACGTGCCGGTTGGGTTCGCGGCCTACGCTTTTTGAAGAGAGCAAGTTTCTTTCGGCGATCAAGTGCTGCAGTCTTCTGATATATGCTCCCTGGGGATTGAGCTCGACGGATTCATCGCCTTCTTGCAACACATCCGAGGCAGCTTCCTCAGCTTCGTGGAGTGCCGAATCAATGGCTCCCTGTCGGCCTTCCGATACGTCGGTCATACGAGCGTTCTGAAGAGCCCCGGGATGCATGGTAACCAGCATCTTCCTGAGCTGCACGGGAGTGTGTGTCCTTAAAACGTATATGGGAATGCCGTGCGCTTCCGCGTCGCGGATCTTTTGGGGTTTTCGTCTAAAGTAACTCTTGGATGTAACCATCAGGCCCGCTGTCCTTAAATCCTCCGTGAGGCTGAGTGTAAGGCCCATATCTCGCGCCTGGTCTTCTAGTTGCTGACGGTTGATGCCGAAAAGATACATGCGGGGAGATTCCTTCGAATTTTCCTTTGGTCTTTCGGCTATCATCTCCTTGCCGTGTTTTACCGGCTCCTGCTTCTCGATACGAACTTCACCATTTTCGAGCCAGCGTATCTCGGTTGTTGCGGGTTGCCCTCGCAGACTTTCATCAACCGCCTCAGCGGTGTCCGCATGGACCGCCACCCTGTAGCGGTCCTGGATCTCCACCACGACGCCAAACGTAGGCGGTGATTTCCTCTCAAGAATAGTTTTCTGAGTACCCCTGCGCTTGGCCTCTTCATCTCCGAGGGTGACGGCCTGGATACCGCCGATAAGATCGGAAAGCGTGGGATTTATCATCAGGTTTTCAAGCGTATTGCCGTGAGCAGTACCTATAAGCTGTACCCCTCGTTCCGCAATCGTGCGGGCGGCCTGGGCTTCCAGTTCCGTGCCGATTTCGTCGATGATAATAACTTCGGGCATGTGGTTCTCCACCGCCTCTATCATGACGGAATGCTGCATATTGGTCCTCGCGACCTGCATGCGGCGGGCGTGCCCGATGGAAGAGTGGGGGATATCGCCGTCTCCTGCGATTTCGTTGGAAGTATCTACTATGACCACCCGTTTTTTCAAATCGTCAGCCAGTACCCGGGCTGCCTCTCTTAGCATAGTAGTCTTGCCAATGCCCGGACGTCCCAGCAGAAGAACACTTTTACCGGATTGGATCAAATCTTCGATAATTTTGACAGTTCCCTGCACAGCGCGCCCCACGCGGCAGGTCAGCCCAACTATACGCCCCTCCCGATTGCGGATGGCAGAAATGCGGTGGAGTGTCCGGGCTATCCCGGCACGGTTATCGTCTCCGAAACCGCTAATTCGGGACGTTACATAATCGATTTGTTCCTGGGTGATCTCGCGGCTGTCGAGGATAGAATCCCTGTCAGGGAACCTGGCTTCTGGCGGCCGGCCTAAATCTATAATTATCTCCAGGAGGCTATCCAGCCCCTCTTGCGCCAGCAAAGGAACACGCACGCTCTCCGGCAGCTTTTCAAGAAGTGCATCCAGTTCAGGGTTCGTTTGTTTGATGCTTTGTTCGCCGATTTCGTCTTTTATCGCTCTGGGCATTTCGATAGCTATCCTCTTAATATTTTATCGCGCTGCGCACGCCTTTGGCAAATGGTTTTCCGTTCGCAGCGTCAACTCAAGGGATGTTTGGAAGGCATCCCTGAACGCCTTGGAAACCGGGAAGGCGTGGCAAATATCTTATTAACGACAACCAAACAACGGTCATCTGTAAAATAAGATAAATGCAACTTCTTCAATTCCGGATGCCCTCCTCCAAGCATAGATATGGGTTTGACCGAATTGGCGATTTCTTCCGTAATTTCGCCTTTTTTTTGAGCAATCAAGCAACCTCCGATGCGGCAAAAAGGCAGTGTAAGTTCGGAAAGCACCGCCATTTCAGCAAGAGCGCGCGCTGTTGCAACGTCAAAACTTTCGCGATAACCACCAGATTGGGCCAGATCTTCAGCCCTGGCGTTGACGATCTGAACTTTTTGCAACGACAATATTTCTACTAAATGATTTATGAAATTGGCCTTTTTACCGGTAGATTCGAGGAGCACGAGTTCGATTTGGGGGAACACAATCTTCAAAGGTATGCCGGGGAAACCAGCTCCGCTGCCCACGTCAATAAGCCGGAAACCTTCAGGCATCAGCTGTGGCAGGGCAAGGCAAACCGTCAGCGAATCCAGGAAATGTTTTTCTTGAACTTCTTCAGGCCCGGTTATTCCGGTGAGGTTGATGCGGGTGTTCCAGTCAATGAGAGCGTCATAATATTTTCGAAACAGGTCGACCATTCCCGGAGTAAGTTCTAGCCCCAGTTCGGTAGCCCCGCGTATCAGTGTTTCCATTTTGATATCCAATCACCCATTATACATCTTTGCATTACCCTGATGCCTGTGTTATATTGAAAACAAGTTGATTCCGGCCGGGGTGCCATAGTTGAAAATCACGATGAAAGCCCCTGGAACTGCTGGACATAAGCAGTATGCGGAAAGAGCAATCGACCAGGGCCAGCGCCATTCCCGCCAGCCTTGGTTTTAATATTTTAAGGGGGAATACGTGACACAACTTGAACTGGCAAAACGGGGCACAATATCGACCCGCATGGCAGAAGTAGCGCGCCGCGAAATGTTGGACGCCGAGATTATCCGTGAAGGCGTCGCTTCGGGCGTCATTGTGATTCCATGCAACATCAACCATGATAAAGCAGAGGCCCGAGGCATCGGTAAGGGCCTGAGTACGAAGGTCAATGCCAATATCGGAACATCCTCCGATTTTATCAGTTTCGCCATTGAACTGGACAAACTCGATATCGCTATAAAAGCCGGAGCCGACGCTGTAATGGACCTCAGCACCGGGGGCGACCTCCCTGCCATACGTAAGGCCATTTTAGCGAGAAGCAGCGTCCCCATCGGTACGGTTCCAATCTACCAGGCCGGCGTAAATGCGCTCTTGCGACATGACGCCGTCGTAAAAATGACCGTCGATGAATTATTTGACAGCATCTCCGACCATTGCAAGGATGGCGTCGATTTTGTCACTGTGCATTGCGGCGTAACACAGAGGGTAATATCTCTTCTTAAACAGCAGGGCCGCGTGGCGGATGTTGTCTCACGGGGCGGGGCTTTCCTGATGGGCTGGATGCTCCATAATGATTCGGAGAATCCGCTTTATGAACATTTCGATCGCCTGCTCGATATTGCAAGGGAATTCGATGTTACGCTTAGCCTTGGAGACGGGTTGAGGCCGGGTGCTCTCGCCGATGCCACAGACCGTGCGCAAGTCGAAGAACTTGTGACTCTGGGTGAACTGGTCCAGCGCTCGCGGGAAGCTGGCGTCCAGGTCATGGTGGAAGGGCCGGGGCATATGCCGTTAAACCAGATCGAGGCTAACGTACTTTTACAAAAAAGGCTTTGCCAGGATGCGCCCTTTTATGTACTGGGCCCATTGGTAACAGATATCGGCGCGGGATACGACCACATAACCGGGGCCATAGGGGGAGCGATTGCAGGCGCTGCAGGCGCTGATTTCCTTTGCTACGTCACTCCCGCAGAACATCTCTCTTTGCCTGATCCGGAGGACGTACGTCAGGGCGTTATGGCTTCCAGAATCGCAGCCCATGCCGCTGACATTGTCAAAGGGGTTCCAGGTGCTGCAGAACGTGACCGTCGAATGTCGCTTGCAAGAAAGCGCCTCGACTGGGAGGAACAATCCCTGTTGGCGCTGGACCCCTTCAGGGTAATGGAGGGGCATTCGCGGCATAAAACTTCAGGGAAGGCCTGCAGCATGTGCGGCCAATTTTGCGCAATGCAGATTATTTCCGAGCAACTCGGCGTCACAACTCCAGGCTGTTGACCTTTGAACCTGCACATGATGCCAATTGTTTGTGGTGTAATTAAATATTTCGTTCGTACTGCAAAATGATATGAATCTTGTTGAAATGCTCTCTGCCGCTGCTGCGAAGTACGCCGACAGGCCCGCTGTCGTGCACGGAGAGCGGGACATATCTTTCAACCGGCTCGATGAGATGTCCTCTTGCTTCGGAGTTGCACTATACCGGCGCGGTATTAAAAAAGGCGATAGGGTTGCTCTTCTCCTCGGGAATTCCATCGAGTTTATCATTGCATATTTCGGGATTGTTAAAGCAGGCGCGATAGCCGTACTCCTCGATCCAAAATATAAACCCGATGAACTCATTTCCCTGTTCGGAGATTCACGTCCTCGGGCGGCAATTTGTGAGATAGAAAATCCGGAATCCACGATTCTCCAGGTAAAGAAGCGTTTCGGGATAGAAATGCTGGTGAATGTCGCAGCACATCATGCTCAGATCGATGCTCTAAGTTTTTCCGATTTCATCTCGGTCCCCGCCAATGAACACATACCAGTCAATCTAACTGATGAGGACCCGGCTCATATCTCATACACATCCGGTCCCAGTTTCTCTCCAAAAGGGGTATTGGCTTCGCACGGCAACATGGTCGCAGAAATCGTCATTTCAGCTTCGAGCTTTAAACAAGGGCCGACCGACACCGTCATTCAATTCGCGCTCCCGATGCACCATGTGATAGGGCTGACTGTTGTGATGCTCGCTTCTATTTTCAGCGGCAGCCGACTGGTGATCCTTAATGGTGTTTCCATCGACAATCTGCTTGCAGCGATTGAACGGCACAAAGTGACGATGTTCTTTGGAGTACCTTTTATGCATTCTATGGTTCTTCGCAAGATTGAAACAGAAGGAGTAAAACATTCCATGGGATCCCTCCGCATTTGCGCCAGTGCAGGGGATATACTGCCGATCGAGACAGTCCAAAATTATCTGAAGCTACTGAACATCAGGTTGATCAACTTCTATGGCTTGACCGAGACCCTTGGACATGTGACCTGCGAACCTGTAAACGGCACTTCCCGTCCGCGAAGCGTCGGGCCCGCCCTCTCCGGATGGAAAATAGGAGTTGAAGTCCCGGGACTCACCGGGGGCAGATCAGGACAACAGGGAGAAGTAATAATACAGGGGCCTATGATGTCAGGTTATTACAACAACCCCGCGGCTACCGCAGAAATTATTAAAGGCGGCTGGCTGCATACCGGGGATACGGGGATACTCGACGAAGACGGGTACCTGTACATATTGGGCTTGCAAAAAGACATGTTGATTTGCAAAGGACAAAACATCTTTCCTTCGGACGTAGAACACGTCCTTTGCCAGCACGGATCCATTGC